>Ga0272444_10001226_pt1 | contig 25117 bp, 15 predicted proteins | sample SSMForm13_FD_201033 | JGI IMG/M metagenome (GOLD analysis project Ga0272444, IMG submission 201033) | Marine sediment archaeal communities from Little Sippewissett salt marsh, Falmouth, MA, United States - SSM-Form-13 | ecosystem: Environmental > Aquatic > Marine > Wetlands > Sediment ...
TGCTCGACCTGAGCGCGCTGGGCAAAAACGACAAACACCGCATCGTCGTGCTCTGCACCGGCAGTCAGGGCGAACCGATGAGCGCGTTGGCTCGTATCGCTTCGGGCAACCACAAGCACATCACCATCGAGCCGGGCGACACGGTCATGCTTTCGGCCAAAACCATCCCGGGCAACGAACGTTCGATCAACGGCATGATCAATGAACTGTATCGTCAGGGCGCGGATGTGCTGTACGAAACGATTCATCAGATTCACACCAGCGGTCACGCTTACCGCGAAGAGCTGAAGATGCTGCTGCGCCTGACCCGCCCGACGCACTTTATTCCGGTTCACGGCGAATACCGCCACTTGGTGCAGCACGCCAAACTCGCGCGTTCGATGGGAGTTAAGGAAAGCAATGTGCTGGTGCTGGAAGACGGCGACGTTTCCATTTTCACCGGTAAAACCGGCCAGGTGTACGGCCGTGTACCTTCCGGACGCGTCTACGTCGATGGCCACGGCGTCGGCGACGTCGGCAACATCGTACTCACCGATCGCCGCATCCTTTCCGAAGACGGCACGATCACCTGCGCCATCGCCCACCGCGACGGCGCGATCGTTTCCGGTCCGCACTTCAAAAGCAAAGGATTGGTCTACGAACCGATATACGCCGAACTGCTTGACGAAGCCCGCCTGATTGTGTTGGAAACACTGGAGGGATTAAAAGCCGAAAATCGCCTCGATGTCGACGAAGCCAAAGATGAGATCGCCCGCGCGATCCGACGCCTGTTCAACAAACGAATCGGGCGTCGTCCGATCGTGATTCCGGTGATTATGGAGGTGTAAGACGATGGCGCGCCGGTCCGAAAAACCCAAGGCCAAACGCGATAAAATCAGCGAGTTGATCGGTCTGGCCTTTTTCGTGGCCGCCGCGTTGATCGGCCTGTCACTGCTTTCCTATTCGATGGGCGATCCCTCGGCCAACACGGTCACCATTCCGGATCAGGATCCCGGCAACTTCGCCGGCCGCTTCGGTTCCTACACCGCCGACCTGCTGCTGCAATTCGGCGGTTTCGCCAGCGTACTGCTGCCGGTGGTGTTGATCATTCTCGGCTATTTCTTTTTCACCGGTCGCGAACTGAAACTAAAACTCAGTCAACTGTTCGGCTACCTGCTGCTGTTGATTGCGCTGGCCATTATTTTGGCGATGATCTTGCCGAAAACCGGCGACGATCGCTTCGGCGGAGGTGGCGAAATCGGCGAAGTCCTGGCCGGATTTTTAACCTACACGCTCAACACGATCGGCGGCATGGTTGTCGCTCTCGCATTGCTGCTGGCCAGCCTGGTGATTACCATCGACTTCTCCTTCGCCGGCGCCGGAAAAAAACTGGTGCAATGGTCGACCACCGCTTTCACCTCGATCAGCGCCTGGTGGACGGTGCAGCGCGAAAAACGAAAGCGTCGCCAACGGCGAGACCAAAGCGAGCCGCCCGTGCCGGTCGACCAGCCGCAACCGGTCATCCGTTTCGGCAGCGAAGGCGAGAAAAAACGTAAGCCTGCAGCCGTTGCCGCCAAAGCCCCGAAAAAAGTGGACACCTCCGCGCCGGTGCGTTCGGTGGTCATCGACGAAGAGGAAGCCGAGCCCGCTCCGCCGCCGCCACCGCCCATCGAGCCGCCCGCGCCGGTAGAAGAACCGCCCACTCCCGAACCGCCCGCGGACGAAGCTCCGGCTGAACCCGCCGCGGAAGCCCCGGCTGAAGAAGCTGAACAGCCGGCGGCTGAGCCGGAAAAAACCCCGGCTCAAACGAAAAAGAAACAACCGCCGGCCGCACCCAAACACGTCGACCAGGAAAAAATCACGATCCACAAAAAAGCGGAAACCGAGAGCGCCAAGCAGATCGCCTTCGCCGCGTTCGCCGGCGAATACGAACCGCCGCCGATCGACCTGTTCCAGGAACCGGAAACCGGCGACAAGGAAGTCGATCGAGAGGCGTTGTTGGCTCAATCGGTGACGCTGGCCAGCAAACTCAAAACCTTCGGCATCGAAGGCCAGGTTGTAGAAATTCACCCCGGCCCGGTCATCACCATGTTCGAATACGAACCGGCGCCCGGCATCAAGGTCAGCCGCATCGCCAACCTCGACGATGACCTGGCGATGGCCCTGCAGGCCGAGAAGGTGCGCATCATTGCGCCGATCCCCGGCAAAGGCGCGGTCGGCATCGAAATTCCCAGTCTGCGGCGCGAGCTTGTCTTCCTGCGCGAGATTCTGGAAAGCAAAGAATTCAACGACGCCGAATCGGCCCTGACCGTCGCCTTCGGTAAAGACAGCACCGGCCATCCGATCGTGCAGGATCTGGCCAAGATGCCGCACCTGCTGGTCGCCGGCACCACCGGCAGCGGCAAAAGCGTTTTCCTCAATACGATGATCATGTCGTTGTTGTGCAAGTCGTCACCCGACGACGTGCGCTTGCTGATGGTCGACCCGAAGCAGCTCGAACTTAACATGTACAGCGAAATTCCGCACATGCTGCAACCGGTGATCGTCGAGCCGAAAAAGGCGGCGTTGCTGCTGCGCTGGGCGGTCGCCGAAATGGAAGACCGCTACCGCCGCCTGGCCGAGTTGGGCGTGCGCAACATCGAAAGCTACAACAAAAAAGTGAAAAAGCTGGCGGCGAAAACGCCGCGCTCCGGCACCATCACCGGCGACGAAGCTCCGGAAGTGCCGCACAAGCTTCCTTACATCGTGTTGATCATCGACGAGCTCGGCGACTTGATGATGGTCGCGGCCAAAGAGGTCGAGGAATCGATCGCGCGTCTGGCGCAGATGGCGCGCGCCGCCGGCATTCACCTGATCATCGCCACCCAGCGGCCCAGCGTCGATGTCATCACCGGCGTGATCAAAGCCAACTTCCCCAGCCGCATCGCCTTCCAGGTGCGCAGCCGCATCGATAGCCGCACCATCCTCGACGAAACCGGCGCCAACAACCTGCTCGGCCTCGGCGACGGCCTCTTCCTGCCGCCGGGTACCGCCAAGCTGACGCGCTTCCACGCCGCCTTCATCGCCGACGACGAAGTGCACAACGCCGTCGATTTCCTCAAAGAGAAAAACCCGGAACCGCGCTACGTCGAAATCCGCACCTCCAGCGGCGCCGACATCCACGAGGTCCATCCAGACGAGGTTTCGCTCGACGGCGACAACGGCGAAGACCAGCTTTACGACCAGGCATTGGAGATCGTCGCCCGCGACCGCAAAGCGTCGGTCAGTTACATCCAGCGCCGGTTGAAAATCGGCTACAACCGCGCCGCCCGCTTGATCGAGCGGATGGAGCAGGAAGGCGTCATCGGACCTTCCGACGGCACCAGCCGCCCGCGCGAAATTTACCTGCCTGAACGGGATTACGATTAACCGCTTCCGCTTGGTCGCGCATTTTCGTATCGTAGTCGCATCATGAATCGCAAACTCGCCCTCACGGTCGTGGTGATCGCCCTGGCGTGGTACGCCCTGCTGGGATTGCGCCACCCTGCCCGACCGGGTTTACACTACGACGAATGCCGTTTCGCCGCCGCGCCCATCGCCGCCGGCGGAATTGCAATGCAGTCACCGGGCGTCGGTAAGATCAAAAGTTGGTTGATGCAGCCGCTGCTGGGCAGCGCCGCCACCCCGGCGAGCATTCGCGCGCCGATGGTGCTGGTCGGATTGATCGCGCTGGTATTTACCGCGTTGCTGGCGTTTCGTTTTTTTGGTCCACGCGAATCGGCATTGGTCACGGTTTTGCTGGCATTCGATCCGTTCCTGTTGCACCACGTACGCGAAGATTGGGGACCGTCTGCGCTGGGTTTGCTGCTGCGTGTGACGACGCTATTGCTGGTGTTGTCCTTTACGAAAAACGGACGCGGTCACACGTTGCTTGCCGCCGCGTTTGTCGCCGGACTGGGCGTTTGGAACACGGCGGACTTTTTGTTTTTCCTGATTCCGCTGATTATCGCGGCCGCGATCTGGCTGCGCACGCCGCTGCGTGATACGACGCAAAAAAGCCTCTGGTTTGCCATCGTTGCTTTCTTCGTCGGCGCATCGCCGGCGCTGCTTTACTGGCTGACGTACCGCGACCTGACGGCGTTGTCGCTACAAACCGGCAGCAATGATTTTTCCGCCACCGCCCTCGCCTACAAAGCCGCCGCCATTTTCGACACCCTGCGCGGCACGTACCCCGTTCGCACGTTTTTAGGCGAAACGAGCATCACCACCAAGCGCACGTTGCTGCCGCACGTTCTCATCGCTGGGGCGTTTGTGCTGGCGTGGCTGCGTTGTAAAACGAAAACGCCGGTGTGGCGCGACAACACCGCAGCATTTTTAGCGACGTTGCTTGGCAGTCAATTGCTGTTGCTGTTGCTTGTGCCGCACGCCTACGGCAGCCACCATTTCTTTACGCTTACGCCGACGGCGCACTTGCTGGCGGCCGTCATGCTGATCGCTTTTCTCGACCACGCTTTCAAATCGAAAGCGGCAAAACGGGCGGCGACCGCCCTGTTACTCGCACCGATTCTGCTGATCGGTCTGGTCGCGTCGGTCGATGTCGAAGCGGTGCTCGACGACCGCGGTGGCGCGGGCGCGTGGTCGCCGGCAATTGCCGACCTAGCCGACATCGCGCAACAACATCCCGACGCGCGTTTTGTTTTTCTCGATTGGGGAATGACCACGCAGTTGCTCACGCTTAATGGTCGATTCGAATACGACGAGATCTTCCGCGCCTTGGCGACCGACTCACCCGGCGAAAACGCTCTGCAAAAATTGGATGAGCGCCTGCGTGATGACTCGGTCGTTTTTGTCGCTCACGGTGAAAATAAAACGGTGTTCGCACAACCGATGCAACATTTATTGGATCGTATGGCAGCGCTGAATCTGTCATTTAATTGGATCGAAACGATCAACGATACCGACGGCAAAACGCTGTTTCACTTGTTCCGCGCAACGCCCTGACTCAACCTTTCGTCGCTTCGTAGAGCATCACCGTGCCGAAGGTCATCGGCGACGCGATCGCCGAAGTAAAGCCGGCATCCAAAATTGCTTCGCAGAAATCGCGGGCGGCGGGGAATTCATCGACCGATTTGTACAGGTAACGGTAAGCGCGACCCATGCCGACCAGCCCGGCCAGCGGCGGCATCACATGGCGAAAGTACCATTTGTAGACGGGCGCGAACAGCGGCATTGTCGGCATGGCGAATTCGAGCACGAGCAGGCGACCGCCGGGTTTAAGCACGCGGTAAAATTCACGCATCGCGGCGGGGCGGTCGAAAACGTTACGCAAACCGAAGGCGACCGTGGCGGCAGCGAAGTGATCGTCAGCAAACGGCAGATCGGTCAAATCGCCCTGCTGCCACGAAGTGCGTTCGGTCACACCCCGCTTCAATGCCTTGACCGGCGCCAGTTCGAGCATACCAGCGGAAAAATCGAGACCTACCACTTCGCGGTCGCGATAACGCCGCGCCAGCGAAATGGCGAGGTCACCGCTGCCGGTCGCGCCGTCGAGCAACGGTCCGGCGACGGCAGGGCGCAACCGGCTTGCCGTGCGCCAACGCCAGGTGAAATCGAGTCCGAACGAAAAAAGATGATTGAGCATGTCGTAGCGCGGCGCCAGTTGGTCGAACAACTGCTCAACTTCATCGGCGCTGCCGGGCAAATGGCGAGATTCGGTTTCGGTCAAAGTCGGCCTCGTTCGCATCAAAACAAAACGGGGGACCGACCGGCGGTCCCCCATCGAATTACGCGGATTTAAAAATCAACCTTCCAACGCCGCTTGCGCCGCCGCCAGGCGCGCGATGGGCACGCGCGGCGGGCTGCAGGAAACATAGTTGAGGCCGATGCGGTGACAGAACTTGACGCTGCTGGGTTCGCCGCCGTGCTCGCCGCAGATGCCTACGACCAGCTTCTTGTTGGCGCCGCGCCCTTCGTTGACAGCCAGATCCATCAACCGGCCGACGCCGCTCTGGTCGACGGCGACGAAGGGATCTTCCGGCAGCAATTTCTTTTCGACGTACTCGGGCAAGAACGAACCGGCGTCGTCGCGCGAGAGGCCGAAAGTCGTCTGCGTCAGGTCGTTGGTGCCGAAGCTGAAGAAGTCGGCGACCCCTGCGATCTCGCCTGCGGTCAGCGCCGCGCGCGGCAGCTCGATCATCGTGCCGATCAGAATATTCAGCTTAGCCTTTTTCTTTTTCAACACGTCGGCGATCACCTGCTCGGTTTCCTTGCGCAGCATGTCCAGCTCTTTCCAGGTGCCGACGAGCGGAATCATGATTTCCGGATGCACGTCGATGCGATTCTTCTTTTTCACCTGCACCGCCGCTTCGACGATCGCGCGGACCTGCATGCGGTAGATCTCCGGGAAACTGACGCCCAGACGGCAGCCGCGGTGGCCGAGCATCGGGTTGAACTCGTGCAGGCTTTCGACCTTGGCTTTAATCTTTTTCGAGCTGACGCCGAGCGCCTTGGCGACCTGCGCGATGTCTTTCGCGGTGTGCGGCAGGAACTCGTGCAACGGCGGGTCGAGCAGCCGGATGGTCACCGGGCGTTTGCCCATCGCCTTCAAGATACCGATGAAATCTTTGCGCTGGTAAGGCAGCAACTTGGCCAGCGCCTTTTCCCGTCCGGCCAGGTCGTCGGCAAGAATCATCTCGCGCACGGCGACGATGCGGTCGCCGCCGAAGAACATGTGTTCGGTGCGGCACAGGCCGATGCCCTGCGCGCCGTAGGTCACCGCCTCGGCCGCCTGATTGGGCTGGTCGGCGTTGGTCCAAACCTGTAGTTTGCGGTATTTGTCGGCCCAGGTCATCAGCTTGGCGAAGGCCTGGTAGGTGCGGCTGCGCTTGGCTTTGGTCGACTTGGCGCCCTTGCCGAATAAGGCCACTTTCACTTCCGAGGGCGAGATGTCGATTTTCCCGGCCAGCACTTCGCCGGCGGTACCGTCGAGGCTGATGTAATCGCCTTCTTTGAAGGTTTTGCGGCCGACGGTCATCTTGCCTTTTTTGTAATCGATGTTCAGCGCGCCGCAACCGGCGACGCAAACGCGGCCCATCTGCCGGGCGACCAGCGCGGCGTGGCTGGTCATGCCGCCCTTGGCGGTAAGGATGCCGCTGGCGGCTTTCATACCCTTGATGTCTTCCGGGCTGGTTTCGATGCGCACGAGGATGACCGGGTCGCCCGTTTTCGCCAATTCGGTGGCGTCGTCGGCGTGGAAGGCGATGCGCCCGGTGGCGCCGCCCGGTCCGGCAGGCAAGCCTTTGGCCAACAGCGCGCCGTTTTTAATCGCCGCGGCTTTTTTCTTGCTGTCGAAAATCGGTGCAAGCAGTTGGTTGAGCGCGTTGGGGTCGATGCGCAGCAGCGCCTGTTTGTCGGTAATCAACTTTTCCCGGACCATGTCGACGGCGATCGTACAGGCCGCGAAGCCCGTACGTTTGCCGTTGCGCGTTTGCAACATCCACAATTTACCGCGCTGAATGGTGAACTCGACATCCTGCATATCCTTGTAATGTTTTTCCAGCTTGAGGCGGATGTTGTTGAGCTCCTTGTAAGCCTTGGGCATTTCCTTTTTCAGCTTGGCGATCGGCTGCGGCGTGCGCGTGCCGGCGACCACGTCTTCGCCCTGGGCGTTGCGCAGATACTCGCCGTAGAACACGTTTTCGCCGGTGGCCGGGTCGCGGGTGAAGGCGACGCCGGTGGCGCAGTCGTCGCCCATGTTGCCGAAGACCATCGCCTGCACGTTGACCGCGGTGCCCCACTCGTCGGGGATGCGGTTCATCTGACGATAGATGATCGCGCGTTCGTTGTTCCAGGAACCGAAGACCGCGCCGATCGAACCCCACAGTTGCTCTTTCGGATCTTCGGGGAATTTCTTGCCGGTGCGTTTTTTGATTTCCGCTTTGAACAGTTTGACCAGTTGTTTCAGGTCGTCGACGTTAAGATCGACGTCGAGTTCGACGCCACGTTTTTTCTTGACCTTCTCGATGATTTCCTCGAACGGGTCGATTTCTTTTTTCGAGGCCGGTTTCATTCCGAGCACCACGTCGCCGTACATTGCGACAAAGCGACGGTAGCTGTCCCAGGCGAAGCGTTCGCTGCCGGCCTGCGCGGCCAGCGCTTTGACGGTAACGTCGTTAAGACCGAGGTTGAGCACCGTGTCCATCATGCCCGGCATGCTCTCGCGCGCGCCGGAACGCACACTGACCAACAGCGGGTTGGTCGCATCGCCGAAGGTCGCGCCCATGATCTTCTCGATGTGCTTGACGGCCTTTTCCACGTCGGTCTTCAAACCCTTCGGGTAGGTTTCGTTGTGGTCGTAATAATAGGTGCAGACTTCGGTGGTGATGGTAAACCCGGCGGGCACCGGAATGCCGATGCTGCTCATTTCGGCCAAGTTTGCGCCCTTGCCCCCAAGCAGGGTTTTCATTTTGGCCGAGCCTTGCGCTCGCCCATCGCCAAACGTGTAGACATACTTCGTAGCCATCGAGACGCTCCTTTAAAAGGTACATTTCAACCTAAGTCTATTCAGACCAATGTCAACGAAACGCTTCGACCCCAAAACCCATCATCTGCGTAGTCGTGTTAACAAGACCTTATCAAAAAAGCAAGTCGCTTGCGCTTACTCGGTTTGCGCGATGACGCCGACGTTCTCGCGACCGTCGATCAAGGCGACCAACGGTTTTTCCAGGCGCACGTGCCGCAGGTATTCGGTTTCGTCCAACGCCGGTTGGCGATCGAGCCATTCCCAATCGACGAAATTGCCGTTGGTCCGGTCGGTCGGTTGCGAGCCGGGCGGAATGGTGAAATAGCCGATCTGCAGCGAGGTGATGTTGTGAAAAAAGTGTGTGCCCTGCGAAGGATCGACGTTGTAACCCGACGGCGAAGCTTCGATGATGATCTTCGCGCCGGAAATTTGCGCCCATTGCACCGGAATGCCCAGCCAGTGATCGCTGCTGCCCCAACGACCGGGACCGATCAGCACGTACGGACGTTTATCCTGCCGCAGTTGCTGGTTGATCGTGCCCACCTGGCGCGCGATCTGCGGTGACTTCGCCGGATCGAAATTTTCGTTTTTCACGTAGACGATGTCGGTCAATTCCTCGACGCGGCCGTGCCCCAAAGCCTGATTGGAACGGCAGACGACCTGCTCCGGCGCGAACACCTCCACCTGCAACTCGGTCAGCGAATCCTGCGTGACCGTGGGGCGCAACTGCAACGGAAACAGCGTCGGCCGCCGCCGCGGTTGTCCTCGTCTCGTCCGCCGGCCGACATCGCCCATATCCACGGCGAACTCCAATTCGACCGCCGTGCCCAAACCGCTGCTGGTCAATTTGAGCAATTCGACCATCGCCGGCGCCAAAGGAACGCTCTGGTGTTTAAGAATGTTGTTGAAGGTCACCACCCACGGGCCTTTTGCGTCGCCGCCTTCGACGATCGTGTCATCCTGCTTGTTGTAAATGCTGCCGACCAGTTTCAGCGGCCCGTCATCGAGCGCGAGGGGAAGATCGTACAAACGCAGGTTGCTGAGGATGTACGATTCCGGCGTAATGTCGCAGCAATTCAGATCGAGCGCGTAAAATTGATTCTGTGAATTTTTCCAGACCAGTTCCGGTGTTGCCATTTGCGGCGCCACCGCCGGGTAGCGCGGACAGAAACGCAACCCCTGCCCGCCGTCGACGACCAGCCGCCCCAGGCCAAGCACCATCTGCATGACGCCGTCTTCGGCTTTGACCGGCCCGAGCGGATAATAGTTGTACGAGTGCGCCACCCCGGCGAAATGCGGGTAGAAACGATCGCCGTACTGCTGGCCGACCAGCCGCTGGATGACCACCGCCATCTTCTCTTCTTCCACCCGGTGCGCCGTGTTTTCCACGTAAGCTTTGGCGTTGCGGAAAAACGTGGAAGCGAACACCAGCTTGACTGCGTTGCAAAGGTTTTGCAGGCGCGCGGTGCGATCGCTCTGACTGTTGGGAATCATAATCGTGCGGTAGATGCCGGCGAAGGGGTGCAGCATATCGTCTTCAAGCATGCTGGAACTACGCACGGCCAGCGGACAGGTCACTTTATCTACGATGACATCGAGATTTTCACGCAGATCGTTGGGCAATTCCGCCTGCACAAAACGCGTGGCAATCGTTTCGTCGTCGTCGGTGCGGTAGGCAAATTCGTGCAACTGGTTTCGATCCATAAAGCGGTCGAACCAATCGGTAGCCAGCACGAAGGTTTGCGGAATCTGCACCGGCATGCCGGCCATCATGCCGTTGTAAGGTTTGCTGGTCAGCAACAAATTCAAAAAAGCCAGGCCGCGGGCTTTGCCGCCTAGCGAGCCGTGACCAATGCGCTGGAAGATGGTGTCCGGCTCGAATTTCTCGACCGAAAAATCAGCAATGACACCGCGACGCGTTTCCTCGCGTAGTTTTTTCAACTCGGCCAACAGGTGCTGGCGCACATCCTCAACGGACGGAAAATCACTGACCTGCTGCGGTTTGAGCCGTGCAGCCAATTCGAATTCGCTGCGAGCCATCAACCAGTTGGAAACATGATTGCGCTGCGCATGGTATTCCAGCGAATCGGCAGGAACCTGTTTGATGATTTTTTCCAATTCGCGAACATCGCTGGCCCGCATAATCTCGGTGCCGTCCGGCCGCCGGAATACAAAGGGGCCGAAACCGAGGTAGTCTTTCAAAAAGCGACCGATCTCATAAAGCAGCGAAGTGGAATACTTGTTTACGAAATGAACGCCTAGCTCCTGCGCTTTGGCCGCGTAATCTTCATCGAAGGATTGCAGCAGCGCGGGCATGTCGGGCGCGCAATTGCGGACTTCTTCGATCAGCTTCAACCCGGCTTCGCGGTCGTGAACACCCTCGCGTGGAAAACCAACGTCGCTGATGATGCCCAGCAGGTTGTCGCGATACTTTTTAATCAGGCGCATCGCTTCTTCATAATTACTCGCGTGCAGAATCTTCGGACGCGTACGCATACGCATCAATTTTTGCAACCGGTTGAACCCTTCGGAAAACAACGATTGCGATTGCTTCATCAACTCCGGATAAAGGTGCGCCAGGAACGACGAATAAAAACGGATGTCGTCTTCAATCACCAGAATCACGCGGACGTCGGCGACGGCGATGTCGTGGTCGCAGTTTTCACGGTCCTCGATGTACTTGGTGACCGCCAGCAAAATCTTCGCGTCGCCGTTCCAGATGAACACCGCGTCGATGCTATCCGGGCTGACCAACGCCCGCAGACGATTGACTTCCTTGCTTTCAAAAGCCAGCACCACCACCGGACGACCGGGTCGCAGCTTTTTGACCTTGCGGCCGAAACGGTAAAGTTCCATGTCCGGCAGACGCGGCATCACCAGCACGAGATCGAAGCGACGGTTTTCCAACGCCTTGAGCGCCGCCTCGGCGGTGGTTACGTGGGTGAACCGTGGCGCGCTGGACAGGCTCAGTTCTTTGTATTCAAGAAAGATCTGCTCAGAGAGGTGTCCGTCTTCCTGCAGAATGAACGCGTCGTACAACGAACTGACCAGCAACACCTCGCGCACGCGGTGCGGCATCAGATCGTGAAATTTGCGGTATCGCAGCGGAAATACACTCGTCATGGCTGAATAGTCTAGCTTTTTTTTGATTCGGTCACAAAAGGGGGCCGTCGCCGACCCCCTTCGCTCCCGATTGTTTTACCTGCTTAGACGACGCCCTGTTCGATCATCGAATCGGCTACTTTGATGAAGCCGGCGATGTTCGCGCCGTCGACGTAATTGATGAAATCGCCGTCCTTGCCGTATTTGACGCAATCGGCGTGGATCGCTTTCATGATCTCATGCAAGCGTCCGTCGACTTCCGCACGCCCCCAGGACATGCGCATGCTGTTCTGGCTCATTTCCAAACCGGAGGTGGCGACGCCGCCGGCGTTGGCGGCTTTGCCCGGACCGTAGAGAATTTGTTTGTCGAGGTAGACGTCGATCGCGCCGGGTTCGGACGGCATGTTCGCGCCTTCGCTGACGCAGATGCAACCGTTGCTGACCAGCGTTTCAGCCTCTTCCTTGCTAATTTCATTCTCCGTGGCACAGGGCAGCGCGATGTCGCACTTAACGCTCCAGGGCCGCTGACCTTCCATATACTCTGCGCCGCTGAACTTCTCGGCGTATTCCTTGATGCGGCCGCGGCGCACGTTCTTCAATTCCATCACCCAATCGAGTTTTTCGCGGTCGACGCCGGCCGGGTCGTGGATCGTGCCGTTGGAGTCGGACATGGTCAGCACCTTGCCGCCGAATTCGAGCACTTTTTCCGCAGCGAACTGCGCCACGTTGCCCGAACCGGAAATCAGCACCTTTTTATTTTTGAACGACTCGCCGCGCGTATCCAACATTTCCTTGGCGAAATATACATTGCCGTAGCCGGTGGCCTCGGGGCGAATCAGGCTGCCGCCCCAGTTGCGGCCCTTGCCGGTCAACACACCGGTGAACTCGTTGCGTAATTTTTTGTACATGCCGAACAGGAAGCCGATTTCACGGCCGCCGACACCGATGTCGCCCGCGGGCACATCGGTGTTCGGGCCGATATGACGGAACAACTCCATCATGAACACATGGCAAAAGCGCATCACTTCGGCATCGCTTTTGCCCTTCGGGTCGAAATCCGACCCGCCTTTGCCGCCGCCCATCGGCAGCGTGGTCAAACTGTTTTTAAAGACCTGCTCAAACGCAAGAAATTTCAAAATGCCGAGGTTGACGCTCGGGTGGAAGCGGAGTCCGCCTTTGTACGGACCGATGGCACTGTTCATCTCGATGCGATAACCCTTGTTGACGTGAACCTGGCCCTGATCGTCCATCCAGGGGATGCGAAATAGAATTACCCGTTCCGGTTCCACGATTCGATCGAGAATATTGGCCGCCTGGTATTTCGGATTCTCCTCAATAACCGGCCAAATCGATTCGATCACCTCATGCACGGCCTGATGAAATTCCGGTTCGCCCGGGTTCTTCGCCTTGACGTATTCCATGAACTCATCGACGGACCTGTACATCGCTTACACTCCTCTCACATGATATTGATGGTAGGGAAAAAATAATGCGATCACCTGATGATCCCCCATTGAGATCGGGGGTAGACTATAAGCGGAATTATTGGGTGTCAACGCTTTTTCGACAAAAATTTTTACCATGCTCAATCGGCTTTTAAAGTAGTTATTCCGTTCGGATATACCATCACCGGCAATGAGCGGCCAGCCTGATCGACCGCAAGGTGTAAACCGGCAGGCAAAGTCACCTGCTCGTCGTCGGCAAGATGTCGGCCGGCGATCGTCCACGAGTTGCGCGCACCTGTCGATGTCATCACTGTTCCCGCCTGGCGAAGCATCGTTTCGTTGCGATCGACCGTGCGGGCTTTATTGAAAGGAATATTCTTTTGCCACGTCGCGAAACCGCGGCGCAGCAGTTTGATCGTGTGGCGTTTTTTATCCGGCGTTTGATTCACTGTTTGTGGGGCAGCGCCGAGAAAGCGATCGTCCCAGAAAACCAAGGCGCCCGCCGTACCGGGATTGACGATTACACCGGCGCGGCTCAAATCGGGCGCCCTGCCCGGTAGTTCGGGCGAACGCAAGCGCAACGAACCGAACCAGACCGCGCCGACTGCGACCGCCATCACCAACAATGCTGTCGCCGCAATGGCGCGACGCCCGAATCGGCGACGACGCTTGCGCGGCGGCAAGACCGGGCTTTCCGGCTCCGCGGCGAACAGATCAGTCGGCGTCGGCATCTGCGAAAGCGGTTTATCTGCCGCTTCGGTCACCAATTTGTCCAACTCGCCAAATGCTTCCGGCCGCAGCCAACCGGTGTCGGACAACGCAAGCAGGGCGGTGTCGGCATCCGGGTAACGGTCTTCCGGCTTGCGAGCCAGCAAACGCAACACGACAGCGTTTAGTCCCGCATCCACTTCATCGCGCAATTCCACCAGTGCCGCGACCTGTGCCGCCTGCACACTGCGTAGGGTTGCAAAGTCATCACCGGCGTCGAACAAGCGCCTCCCGGCCAAGCACTCCCACAACACCGCGCCAACGCTGAACAAGTCGGAGCGATGATCCAGCTTGTGCCCCTGCGCCTGTTCCGGACTCATGTACTGCGCTTTGCCCTTAAGCAAACCGAAAGCGGTTTTGCTTAATCGCCCGCGCGCCTTGGCAATGCCGAAGTCGCCCAGCTTGACCTCACCCCCGCGTCCCAGCAGCACGTTCGGCGGGCTGACATCGCGATGAATGACTTCCAGCGGCTGTCCCGCTTCGTCGACCAGGCGGTGCGCATAGGCCAGCGCGCGCAACAGGCAGACGGCGATGTGTACGGCCACGGTCACCGGCAGGCGTTGTCCTTGTAAAGCCAAGCTGTCTAAAAGCTGTTCCAGATCAATGCCGTCGACCAATTCCAGCACAAGAAAAGGTTGCTGCCCGTCAAGGCCGACTTCGTGAACGAGCACGATGTTCGGGTGATGCAACCGCGCGCTCAACCGTGCTTCGTCAATGAAGGCGTCGACGAACTTCCGGTTTGTACTTTCCTGTTCGAGGATACGTTTGAGCACGACCAGTTGACCGACGCCAAGCGGATCGGCGCGGCGCGCCAGCCAGACTTCGGCCATGCCTCCGCGACCGAGCAGACGAAGCAGCGTGTAATTTCCGATACTGGGCGGCAAAACACCCACTCCTTTCCACATGGAGTGCATTTGTTATCGGCAATAAAGAAAGGGGCCGAACGTGCCGGCCCCCTGTTTAAACTGTCTTTTGGCGTTTAGCCCTGCGCCGGAGGTTCCTCGGGTTTTTCCGGTTCGGCAGCAGGCGCAGTCGGTTCGGCGGCGGGCGCAGCCGGTTCGGCGGCAGGCGCAGCCGGTTCGGCGGCAGGTGCAGCCGGTGCCGGCGCCGCAGCAGCAGCCGCAGCAGCAGGATCATCACCAAAGATTTGCTTGTAGCCGGCGAAGATCACGCACATGGCGAAGGGCATGGTGAACAGGCTGCCGACGTAAAGCGCAGCATTGCCCGCACCGGCCAACAGACCAGTGACCAGGTTGAGCAAAATCAACCCGCCCATATTTTCCTTAAACACCTTCCAACCCGCACCGAAAGCTTCGCCGGGTCCCATGCCGCCGTCGACGATCAACGGGAACAGGAACATTACGATCGGCATGGTGAAAAACAGGCCGATACCGCAAAGGATGGAACCGGCAATCACCATCAGAAGCATCAGCAAACCGCCGAGGAACAACGATCCGAAGTTGGAAAAGCCGGCGAAAATATCACCGATCGCCGCTTCTTCGCCGTTCCAGGATTTGCGAATCATAATGAACAGACCACCGGCCAGAATCGGCATCAGAATACCGAGCGTGACGCCGCCGATGATGTACATCAACAACGCACCGATAATCATCGGCACCATGTTTTTAGAGAACAATTCCCAGCCTTTGCTGAATGCCGCACCAAGGTCAACCTTGCCCATACTTTCCTCCCTATCGCCTGAGGTCATTAAATTTATGTATTGCTAATGTGACTTCGCTTAAAGCTGGATCACGCCTTCGCCGCCTTCGCCCGATTCACCGCCACCGGTTTCGTCTTTGTCGGTATCGGCCTTCTCCAGCACTTTTTTCAACATCATGCGAGCGATTTCACCCTGCGCGTCGGACGTCGTGCGCCGCCCGGTGAAAAAATCGTCCAGATCACGGTGAACGCGACGCAGCTCAAGGCGCGCCCCCCCGTCAACGATACCGCGCTGGATGATTTTCAACAGTTCTTCCCGATCTTCGCTGCGCTCCAAGGCACCCAAGGAAGTCAGCAGAATATCGCTGCCTTGATAAGGCACTTCCGCCTGGAGTTCCTCTTGCGCGCCCTGGGCGTGTAATTTTTCGATTTTATGCAGGTAACTGGTGGCTTCCAGGCGAATCGCGGCGCGGTAATTGCGGTCGTCAAACTCCATCTGGGCTTCTTCTTGATGAATCCGCATCAGCAAATCAGCGCGAACGATGCGGGACAACGTAAAGCCGTAATCGTCGATGAAGTTGCGTAAATCGGCCAGCAAACGAGCGCGTTTGTTCGGTTTATCCTGGCCGGTGTACACCTTTTCCAGCAGAAAAAGCGGTTCGGCCACCCAATTGAAGTTGTGTTTCGGTAATACACGCACCATACGAGCAACCTTGGTGAGGCCGCTCTCGGTCATTTTAATCGTCGACAACTTGTTGATTTTCTTCAACTGCAACAAACCGGCGTAATCCCAGCCGACGGCGCGGAATGCCTTGTAAAGCACTGTCTCGGCTTCGTCGAATTTTTCCGCTTTAATCAGCTTTTCCGCTTTTTTGTACGCGCGTTTCACCGTTTCTTCACGCATCCGCGAAAAGATCACCAGCAGATAAACCAGTACAATCGCAGCGGCGATCGGAATGATGACCGCAAAGATGTAGAACATAACAGTAGAAGCACCCATACCAACACCCAATGGATTGCGAATTTATTGAACTTAGTTTTGCATCTTAGCAAAGATAGATCGTGGTGCAAGCGAAAAAAACCACCTTTTCTCTAGTTGAGCGTTGCCTGGCATCGGCCCTTATTTAATTATAATAACTGATATAATCCGAAATCCGGGCAGGCTGGCACCCTCTTGGAGTACCTTTTTATTCAACCACGTCTGTGCAGGTCAGGGTTGCGGCGCTTGATATTCGCCCAGCACCGAAACGGCATGCCGGCAAAAACTGTTGTCGATGACGTTGTCGATCGCCACCTTCTTTTTGATCAGTCTCTTTGCATAGAACCAATCCTGCGCATCGGCGATCGATGCACGGTCGACAAAACCGTTGGGATCGAAGCCGGTCACCCGCATTTTCTTATAAAGTGCCTTGTCTTTGACCTTCAGCACCTTGACCAGATCGTTGACGACGTTCTCGTAATCGACACCGTGCCGGAAGGCATTGATGTAATCGCGCAAGCCTTTGATGTAAGCGACCATGAACTTTTTGGCTTCTTCAGGATGATTTTTAATGAAATCCTCGCCGTAAAACACGACCGCTACCTGGTAGCCGGGGATCGATTCTTCAAAGCCGGCCACCCGTTTGGCCACTCCGTCCATCACCGCTTTGGCGACAAACGGCTCGATGGCGCAGGCTGCATCGATCTTTTTCCCGGTCAAGGCAGCGACCTGCTCCGGGAACGGAACGGTGACCAGGTTGACGTCACGTAACGTCAAGTTGAATTTAGCCAGGTAACGTTCCAGCGCGATCATCAGGATATTGGTCAAACCCGGACTGGGCGTGGCGATGGTCATACCTTTAAGGTCGGCGCCGGTCTTGTACCTGCCGGAAGCGATGTGATCGCTACGCACCAACAAAGCATCATGCGAATCTTGCGGGTCAATTTTGGCTTTGTCGGCCACGATCTTAACCTGGACGCCCTGGGCAATCGCATTGTAAATGCCTGGATTGAGCGAACCGCCGCCCACGGTCAACTTACCGCCGGCGACCAACGGCAGGATTTCCGGCCCGGATTTCCCGAAGGGAATCAGTTCGACATCCAACCCCTGTTCTTTAAAGTAGCCGCGCAGATCGGCCAGATAGAAACCGGAAGATGAAATGACCGGTGAAACGCCCACTTTCATCTTCATCGGCGCTTGGGCATGTAAAGAAAAAACACCGAAAAACAATGCCGCAACCAGCAGCATAACTGCGATAAATCTTGCTTTCATTGACCGCCCTCCTGCGTGTTTATCGAAATGATTGTCGAGGTTGAACACCTGCCCTATATGTCATTGTTGATGTAATTTATATCAAAACTGAAATCAATTGCAAGCACCGAAAATAGACCCGATTCTCAAGTGAAACTCATGCCTCTTCATCTCTATACGAAATCAACGATCGGATTTACGCGGTGTTTTGCGTTCGACGAATCAGGGAAAAGATGCTAACCTGCCCATCTCTTAATTTCGGAGGAAAATTATGCGAACAGTCGCATTTGCAATGTTTATCGTTTTAACCGCCGTCTGCCTGCCGGTTGCCCCGGTCTTCGCGTTGGACTTATCGGGTTGGAAGGCTGAGGTTCTCGATCTGCTCGAGGATTTTCAATATGACCAGGCGCTGACCCAACTGGAAGCGCACGCTGATGCCGCCGGCGACGCCGAGTTTCTTTATCTGCGTGGTCGCGTGTTCACCATACTGGGGCGTTTCACCGAAGCCAAAGCCGATCTGGAAAAAGCTATTTCGATCAACGGCAATTTCGCTGAAGCCGTTGCACAATTGGCCTTGGTCAACGCCTGGCTGGGTAAAATGGACAAGGCCAAGGAGTTGATCAAACAAGCGATGTCGCTCAGCGACAGCCCGGAAATCCATTTCATCAACGGCCGGGTATTGACGGCAGACGGTGATCTTGAAGAGGCGATGACCGAGTTGGATGCGGCGATCAACCAGGAAGAAAACGCCCGTTACCTGGTCGCGCGCGGGATTGTTTTCCGCCACGTCGGCTCTCGTGAAAGCCAAAACAAGGCGATGGCCGATTTCACCCGCGCGATCCAATTAAAGCCGAATTGCCACACCGCCTACCTCGAACGTTCGGCGGTTTACGTGCTGCGCGGAGATCCGGTCGGCGCCAAATCCGACATCAACAAGGCAATCAAACTGGCGCCCAATTATTTCGGCGGCTACCTGCGCCGGGGTTACATCTACCAGCAGCGCGGCGAACCCGAACAAGCGCTGGCCGATTTTACGCGCGCTGCCGAACTGGCGCCGGAGGTCATCGAAGGGCCCTACGCCCGGGCCGAGTTGCTGCTGAGCATGGGTCGGATGAAACAGGCCGAAAAGGTAATTCGGGAAGCGATGAAGCTTCGCCCCAATGAACCTGATTTCTGGGTGCTGCTGCACTACGCCCTGGCCGGACAGAATCGCATCGATGAATCGCTGCAAGCCATCACCAAAGTCATCGAACTGGCCCCCGACGACTGGCGCGGCTACAACATGCGCGGTCAACTTTTGATGTCGCAAAAGAAACTCGACGAAGCAATCGCCGACTTCAACCGCGCCGAGCAGAAAAACCCCAAACGCCTTGAGCCGAAGCTGAACAAGGTCGTCATTTTAATGTCGCAGAAAAAAACGCAAGAGGCGTTGAAGATCGTCAACGCGATTTTGCAGGAGCATCCAGAGAATCTGGTTGCTTTGCAAACCCGCATGAGCATCTACGAGCAGATGGGACGCGCCGCCGACGCCCTGGCCGATTTGGAGAGAATCGAAAAAATCAAAAAGAAGCGGGAGAGCCAGTAAACCGACGATGAAACTGCAAGATCACATCCGCAAGCTGCTCATCGAAAAGATCAAGGAAGGGGACGACCTGGGCGCCTTCAGCGATGAAGACGATTTGTTCGCCAAGGGCATTTTGTCGTCGCTTGAAATTCTCGATTTGGTCGTCACGCTGGAAGATACGTTCGCGGTGAAAATCCCGCACTACGAGGTCATCGAAAAATATTTCTGCTCGCTCGACGCCATGGCCGCCTACCTGCAAAGCAAAGGCGTTCCCGCCGCCGGCGCGTAAAAAAAAGGCGTGAGCGCTTTCACGCCCACGCCGTCGCTTATCATTTAATTGGTTTTAGCGTTCCAGGGTAAAGGGGCTGCTCGGCGGATTGGCATTGCCCGAGCCCAACCAGATGCGGTTGGCAGCCAGGTCTTTGTCGCCGACCTTCAGCCGGAATTCGACGTCGCCCTGCGCGCGGAAATTGAAGCCGTTAAGCGTTTGCTTGTTGTACATCTCGATGTTGATGCATTTTTTATCTTCGGAGATTTCCACTTTGTTGCGCGCGTCATCGTCGACGTGGTAGCCGTCGAGCTTCATGATTTTGGTAGCGCAGACTTTGCCGTGGAAGAACAATTCGTTCTTCTTGGTGGTGAAGCGGGTGTGGAATCCCTTGTCATCAAACCACACATAGGCGCCGGTGGCGCCGCCGGCGGTGATGTTGGGGGTACCGTTCGCGGTGCTGATTGGCACAGCCAGCAGCAGAGCCGGGACGGCGATCAGGCACGCCGCTACCAAGGCAATCAAATACGTCCGTTTCGACATTGCTTACTCCTTTTGCTCTTCATCAAATGGTTAGACCCACAAATATGAATATTTGTTTTTTGCCGCACGAGATTCGCATCATAAGCAATCGTCACGGCACGGACAAGTCCGGCAGTTACCCGACGGATCTCACTTAGTTTTCAATCCATCGCGGGCGCCGGAATTCGCCGTCTTCGGTAATTTGCGTCGGCTCGCTGGTAATCTGCAATTCGCCGTCGCTGACTTCGTACTCCAGCACGTACAAGTTCGGATTGACCTCCAACTCGTTGAAAACGATGCGGCCGGAAGTCGGATCGCAATCGAAGTTCTGCACGTGACCGTCGAAGAAGTCTGCGGTGATATCCTGCGCGTTTTCTTCGTCGACCTTGGCGGCGTAGATGGTTTTATCCTCGGCTTCGTGACCGACGCTGAAGATGATCATTGACCCATCGTAGGTGAAGCAGACGTCGGAGATGCTGGGCGCGTCGTTCTCTACCTTCCAGACAATCGAGCCGCAGTCGTCGCCGGACTCGCCGTCTTCGATGGTAATCACCGCGGTGAACGCGGCGGTGTCGGGACCTTCGCCGTCACGGCAATGCCAACCTGCGGCGAACACGCCACCCGGCGAAAAGTCGGGGCTTTCCCACTTTAAGGTTTCGCAAACGTATTGTTCGATGTTCTTGGTAAACGTCGAGCTGCGGTAAACGTCCGGCTCGCCGCCGCCGATGTCCATCGTCAACACTTCCGGAATCCCGCCGCTACGCACGCCGGTGAACATCACGCCCGTACCGTAAGGAACGACGTCGACCAGGCCGGGATGTTCAAGGCTGCTCATCTGAAACAAGTTTTCGCCGGTAAAGGCATCACCGTGGAAAAGTTCCTGATTGCCGCCGCCTTCCGGAATGGAAACAAAAACGGCAAACGATTCGCCGGCGACGTTGACGATCGTCGCTTCGTCCACGCCGTCCATCCCTTCGGTAATCGGTTCGATGCGGTCGATGTGCTCGTAGGTATCACCGCTGAACAAATGGTAGCGGTTACCGTAACCGCTGGTGATGATCAATGTATCGACCTCTTCCGGATCGGGGCGGTCATCGTCGTCGTTGTCATCGTCGTCATCATCGTCGTCGTCGTCACCACAGGCAACCAACGCAACCGCAAGACTGAAGCCAACAACCAAAAAAAGAATAAACCATAAGATGCGTTCGTGTTTCACTCTTTTCTCCATTCAATTAAGGGGTTAAATTGAAGTTGCTATACATGGATTGAATCATAAAAAGAATGTGCGTTCATAACAATCAATTAAATTTTTCTGTATTTACCCGAATTAATTGACCTGCCTTCCTTCAGCGTTTAGTATGGTGTTTTGGGTGTGGGAGGAATTGGCACCGGAGGCGAAGCAATGCGCAAATCACGAATTGGGATCTTGACCGCGGGACTGTGCCTCGTGTTTTTCCTGACCGGCGCCGCCCAAGCCGATTACCTGGTCGGGTTGTCGCACGGCACGTACAAGCATCGGCCGGAGTTCAGTTTCGAGCCGCAAGACACCTACCACATCTACAGCGCGCAGAACGAATGGGAGCCTTTTCAGGTGTTGATCTGGGACGACAACGGCGTCAACAACGTCGACGTCGTCATCACCGACTTCACCGGCCCCGGCGACGACATCACTACCGTCGAACCATATCGCGAACACTATTTGGAAGTACTTCCGGGGCAGGTCAGCCATACGCCGCCCGATCCGACCATGGCCGGCTGGTGGCCCGATGGTTTGGTACCGTTCGTCGACCACTACGATTACGAAGACCGCGACGGCGCCCCCTTCGACGTGCAGGCCGAGTTTGCCCAGGCGGTGTTCGTCGATGTTTTCATTCCCGAAGACCAGACGCCCGGCGACTACACGGCGACGGTCACCGTCACCGCCGACGGTCGGGCCGACTGGACCGGCACGGTCATCCTCACCGTGTGGGATTTCGCCCTGCCCAACGGGATGTCGCTGGAAAGCAGCAATTACTCTTACAGCCGCGACGGTCTCTGCGAATACCACCAAGAACACGGCGCCACCACCGATTGCGAAATACTGCACCAGCGCTTCATGGAAGAATACGCCCGTCACCGCATGAGCGCCCACCGCTGGCACAAAACGCCCGAATACGATTGGGACGACGGCACGCAGACGCTGACTTATCACTGGGACGAGTGGGACGACTACCACGCGACTTACCTGGACGGCACGTTCTACAAACCGGGTTTCGAAATGACCACCGTCAACCTGCCGCGCAGTTTCGGCAATCCGCCGTCCGGTTTAACGCAGGACGAATGGGAAGATCTGCATTGGGCATCTTGGGGGCAACACTTCCGCGAGCAAGGCTGGCTCGATAAGCTGTGGTGTTACCTGACCGACGAGCCCGCAGCCAATGAGTACCCCGGCTTGGTGGCCAAGGCCGCGCGCATCCACGCCGCCGATCCGGGTCTGCAGGTGTTTATCACCGAGCAATACGAGCCGGAGCTGGAACCGGCCATCGACATCTGGTGTCCCGACGAGCCGATGTTTTCCGACTCGATTCCCTTTATGCCCAAACCCTATGAATACGAACAACAGCGGGCGCTGGGCAAAAAGACCTGGTGGTACAACTGCGTCAGCGCAACCATCGGCTTCGATTATTCCGACCACATGGTCGATCACGAATCGTCCTACATGCGCATTTGGCTCTGGCTGACGCGCCGCTACGGCTTCACCGGTATCCTGTTCTGGCGCATTCAATATCTGTGGGACCGGCAAGACGTGTGGGAAAGCATGTATTCGGAAAAGTTTCTCTGCAACGGCGACGGCACACTTTATTACCCAGGCATACCGGATAAAATCGGCGGCACCACCGACATCCCGTTGCCATCCCTACGCATTAAAGCCCTGCGCGAAGCGATGGAAGATTACGAGTACTTCCACATTCTCGACGAAATGGGCGAAAGCGATTGGGTCGACGACGTCACCCGCACCGTCGCACCAAAAACTTACCTCTGGGAGCACGATCCGTTCGTGATCCTCGACTGGCGGCGCAAGGCTGCGGAGAAAATTCTCGGCACGCTGGATGAAATCGCGCCCGATCCGCCCACGGCAGTGACGGCGGTAGGACAGGTGGAAGCGGTCGAGCTTTCCTGGACTGCTCCGGATGACGCCGACCTGGCCGGCTTCGATATCTGGTATTCGATTTACGATGGCGACCGCTTCTTCGGAGGCAGCGTTGACGCCGACGCGATCGGTGCGACCGTCGTTGGCCTGACGGCCAACCGCGAGCACATTTTCTGGGTGCGAGCTTTCGACGAAAACGGCAATCGCTCCGATGACAGCGACCCGGTCACCGCCACGCCGTCGGCCGAAGACACTGGCGACGACGACACCGATGAAGAACCGAATCCGACGCTGGTGGAAGTCTCGGGCATCAGCGGCGGTAGCGACGGCGACAACGCCGACCGTGAAAACGGCGATGAAGACGACAACTTCACCGGATGCGGCGGCTGGTAAGCCGGTCGCAAGGCGATTCCGGCCCCGGCAGGCCGACGTGCGCGAAGCCGACTTTGCGGCGGCTGACCACCGATTCCCGCGCCGGGTCGGCCGGAAGCAAACAAGCGAATAACATGTAGCGTTCCGCCGATGGCATGGTCAGTGTTTCCTCGCACGCGGCTGACCCGTTGGCTTCCAGGGTAAGCACCTGCCCGGGTGATTGCGACAGAATATCACCCGCCTCATTGACCGCCGCGACGATCGCCGTCACGGTCTGCGACTGGCGTTCGTCGTTGATCAACTGCAACGGAATCGCCACCGCCTCGCCTGCGGGATAGTCCTCGCGCCAGGAATCCAGGTAAATGCCCAATGGCGAAAAGGCATGGCGCGCATATTCAAGCCAGTGTGGTTCTAGCACAAGGTTTTCCACATCGATAAAATTGTCGCTGGTCGCGCCCCCCGGTCGCGAGTAACCAAGATAGGTGAAATGCTGCACAGATTCGAAGGCACGGTTGGCGCGCCAGAACTCGGTCAGCCCGCCGACCACGTAAGCGTAGGCTTCTCGGTATTCGTCGGGCGTAAAAAAACCCCAGCCGAGCAATTCGCGATAAGCTCGCTCGGTCAGTCCGGTCGGCGTGCCGTCGCGGTTAATCCACAACCAGCCGTACTCGTTCAAAATGTACGGCCGCGCCGGGTCCTCCCAGGTTCCGGCCTGCGGTGCGTGACCGTCGTTGTCGTCGATTTCCGTCAACTCAAACCGGGTAAAGGGATCATTATCGAAAAAGTAGGGATGGTCTTCGACCGGGTCATCGGGTCCGGTCGGTTCGTTCCAACCGCCGTTTTCCCACTGCCGTGTCGGGTCGAGATCACGCACGCGTTGAATCACCTGGTTGACTTTTTTGCTGCGTGTTTCGTTGGCGCCGTCCCACCATGCAATCGACGGGTGGTTCCAATTTTCCTGGATCCAACTGCGGTATTCGGTTTCCATTTCATCGACCGACCACCACAAATCGTTGCCGTCGGCGATCGACCAGAATTGAAACTCGTCGGCCAGCAGCACGCCGCTTTCGTCGGCCAGGTCGTACCAAAAATTCGGCGCGCGGCCGAGACTGATGCGAAAACAATTCCAATGAAGTTGGCGCGGTGCGTCGGTCAGCAGTTGCCGCACCCAATCGCGATTCCACGCCAGCGTACCGGCCGATTCGTCTTCGAAAAAGCGATGCAGGGTAATGTTCGAGCCGCGCAAATAGGTGCGCCGATCGTTGAGGTAAAAACCCTTGCCCTCGCCGCTACACCACTCGACCTGGCGCATACCGAAACGCGTTTGCAGGTCATCGGTCGCCGCACCGTCGCGTTCGACAACCGTTCGCATGGCATACAAAAACGGATTCTCCGGCCACCACAAGATCGGATCGTCAATCGTAACAATCTGTTCGACGACGACTTCTTCGTCGGCCGGAATCGAAGCCGAGGTTGCAACGGCTTCCCCCGCCCGCGTTCCGTCGGCCCAGGCAACGGCCTGCGAACGAATCGTGATGTTCACTGCTGCCGACGCATCGTTTTCTACCGTGGTGAGCA
>Ga0272444_10001228_pt1 | contig 25073 bp, 21 predicted proteins | sample SSMForm13_FD_201033 | JGI IMG/M metagenome (GOLD analysis project Ga0272444, IMG submission 201033) | Marine sediment archaeal communities from Little Sippewissett salt marsh, Falmouth, MA, United States - SSM-Form-13 | ecosystem: Environmental > Aquatic > Marine > Wetlands > Sediment ...
AAACGATTTCGCTTGTGTGCGCACTGGTCTTTGCCATTATTCACGCCTATTGCTGAACTCAGGCAAACAGCTGCCCTGCCAGCTGCACCTAGAAAGCAGCAGACGGCATTACGCAGCCAGGGATTTTGTGAGCCGATAATTTAGTTCTTTCCTGAAGCGCAGCTAACCCATTGATTGCTGGAAGCTCGAGATGGGCTGGGCACGCCTCAAAGTTCTTTCCTGAAGCCGCGCAAAACGGCATGGGAATCCGGTGCCTCTAAAGTCTTTTCCTGAGATCGTTAGGCAGGCACGCTGGTCAGAGATAGCGGCCCAGTGGTCAACATCAACAGTCCCGCTTAAGAAGAGTAGTAGTAGACGTCGGGCGCTTGACCAGCGTGAGTAGCGGCATGGAGTTGCAGGTAGCTCCCGGACAAGCTACCAATCCCCTCGGCGAAGAGCTTCTCCTCATCGGGTGCGGGTGCCGTGTGAATCCCGGCCCAGACGAATAAGATCTTTTGTGAGGCGGTATAGCGCCGAGCGTCTTTTTCAGCACCCCTGAACCGGGCATTCGCGATCGCTATGCCGTCTCGATTCCGCGCGATAAGGTCCAGGGTCTGGATGTCCTTCAGGTAGTTCGGCGGGCCTTTGGGCCGATACTTCAGCTCGATGACTGCAATGACTTCGCGAGAATTGCAGACGACGATATCGGGGACGATCTTCTTGATGCCGTTGCTAGTTCGGATCGATATTCCCGGCTCTATGAATAACCTGCGGTTGGCCGGCAGTCGCTCGTTCAGCTGTGCCCAGAAAGCGGCCTGCAAGCTACGCTCCGAATTGATCCTCTGGTTCGCGTAGTCTGTTTGAACGCACGAAGTCCATGCATCAATTATTTGCGATTTGATTCTTCCCCGGCCTTTCACTCCTGGCTCACTCTGTACAGACTCTCCACTACGATCTGGCCTAGCTTCGGGTATTGGGCTGTCTACGACAACTAACAACCCGTAACGGACAGTTGAGCCAATCCGGCAACGCCGCGAAAACGCGGTCTGTCCTCTCTCAATTCAGCGAATAGAAGCAACAACGCCATGTCGAATGTCCTTGTCCCCCTGACGGCCCTCCACATGGGCATTCTTCAAGTCTCCAAAAGCGAGTTTGCCCGAACGATCGACACGGATCGCAAGACCCTGAACAACGCCTGGGAGGGTGATTCACGTGCTGCCCAGATGACCGTGGTAAGGAAAATCCTGTGCCATCTGGGGGTGGAGCTAAACACGAAGCGTGACCTTTTGGATTTTGGGCGTCGACATAAGCGCCTCCAGATCGACTTTTATGCCATTGGCGACTGGCTCGCCCTGCTGGAAGGTTCGGGACTCCCGTATGCCCTGAACGTGACCGAGACTCTGCGTCCACTCGGCCGGCGCCTAGTGACGGCACACTTCTCCCGCCTCTTTCTGCCCTCGCGCGTCCGCCGTGCCCACTCCGCTCTCCTCGCACTGACCCCCGGACTCGCTAATGAGGCGGACCTGTTGGCACTGAAGCGCGCCAAGACCAAGCTTGACTTCAGCCGCGTTGGAAAGAGATTGGCGATCCGCCGGACGGCGGCGCTGTTGTTGCTGGCTGAGATGGAACTGGCCGTGAAGTGGCCGGAGGGATTCAGACAGGGGCTGTTTTTCGATCGCATCAGCAGCTGCCCCAATGCGGACCTCTGGAGAAGCCTGATCGAATACTGGGATGGGCACCATGAAAACCGCGCCGCCCATATAGCAGCGATCGAGCACGCCCTACGAAATGAAGCGCAGGAAACCGTTGTCGACAATGAAACACCAGAACCGGATGTCGCGCGCGAATTGCGGCATATCGCCGAGGCTGTCCGCGCCCCCAGTACAGAAAAGCTTCAGCGGCTTCCCCAGGCACTGTTACCCGATACGCCGATCACTGACCTCGGCGACCCGTTGCCACCGCCGTACGTCGCCCTGATGCTGCAACTGGGGATGATCGGCCTGCGGGAATTCCTCGCCTGGGTCACTGAGGAGGATCCGGCTGACGCCGTGGATCTTGCAAATCTATTCGCTAAAACACGCCATGTCCTTCGGTTCACCCATGAAAAAATCCCCGCCTGGTACGACCAAGCGGGGATTGGCAAGGCTAGAACTTAGACGTCAGTCTTTGGCAGGCGGTGAAACAACCGGCGTTTGGTTGGGGTTCAGTTGCTTACCGCGATCCCCCTGGTTCTGATCGTACTGCCGGTTGGTCCCCGAGGTTCCTCGATTGCGGTTCTTCATGTTGGAGCTGTTGTCAGCTGGCTTGATGGGTTTGGAATTGGACTTTGCCATGGGTAGGTCTCCTGCGTTGCCCCCGACATTGAGGGTGGAGCAAGCTTCCCGCGCCTATGGGGCCTGGGGTGAGGAAACAAATGGGGAAATTTGGCCAAAACAGCATAGGCACTCTGGCCAAACGATCTAGTAGCAGATCGGTGAGTTCCCCAGCATCCGAAAATGCCTTATTGGCGCCGATGATCGTGTTGTCAGTCACCTGCTAGATGACGCCCACATCCCACGAGGGCGGCGGCTGTTTGCACTGTCCGCTGGCGCTATGCCTAGTGTCGCGGCCTGAACTCACTTCTAACAACGTGCTTGAACGCACGCGTCGGTCGCCTTTGCCAGTTCCTTGATGAAATGTATGTGCTTGCGCATCGCATCTCGTGTAACTGCATGCGGCGTCGGCTGTCCTGGCAAAGGCCGCCAGGATCGGTGCGCAATGTCTCCGCGTTTCTTGGACAAGCGGTTGAGTTCTGCTCGCGCTTTCGCGGGATCGCAATTGTTCCAGGACCAACCTTCCGTGACGTCATAGCCGAGATACTTCTTGAAAATCGGCCGTACCCGGTCCGTGCTTGGTGTGTGGAATGTCTTGAGGTCATGTTCAAGCGACATTCGGAAGAAATCCGTCAGCCTTCCGTCTGCGTTGCTTTGACCGCATAAGGCGTCGACCGACTCTACAAGCAGATCCTCGAAATAGGTCTCCAAGGCTGCCAGCGCCATCACTAGGCTTGCGCGCTTCAGCACCTCAATCTCGGGGGGTGGTGGCTTCTTATTCAGGGCATCAAAGTGGGACAGCAGGTCAACCGCATCCTGAATCGCATGCTCGAATGTCTGTAACGCGGCCGATGCCAAATTGAAGACCCTACCAGTTACCACCCATTCCTCTCCGATCCCATAATGCTGCACAAGGCAGCGCCAATGCGGACAGGCGAGCGGGCGAGTGCCATCGCTTTCCGAGACGCCCTGTCGCGCTAGCAAAATCAGCAAGTAGGGACCCCGGTTTTCCTCGCCTGAGACTACACCGGGGTACGGTAGGATTTCCACGCAGTACACCGTCAGAGCGTCGCTTATACTGCACACATGAGCAGTTTCAACGACCTACAGATAGCCGCGCGCGATCGTGTGCACCTGCTAGAGCGCGATGTGCGGCCCGAGTTGCAGGGCGCGTGGGACGCATTGATCGCCCAGGCAACGGAATTGGGGATTGACCACGCGGCGGCTGAGGCCTGGCTCGCGAGTTGGCTGAAAGAGCGTCTCCCTGCCATCGACGCCATACCGTCGATCCTCATCCGCCGCCAAGGCGAAGCTGGCTCGAGCTCGTGCGAACCATGCTGCTGCGCTGTGCGAGCGGCGCCTACACCTGATCGCGTTCGGCTGGGATCGGTGACCGACGAACCTGGACCATCTCATTCTGCCCCGCCGCCGCAGCGCGCAAGATCTCGTGCTGGTCACTTGAAGCAAAGACCGTAGCCTGGGTGAGCGATGGCCTTACATCCCCAACTCCCTAGCGCAAAAACAGCGTGGTTCCGATGATTACATTCCTCGACATCGACGGGGTGTGCCACCCCCACCCACCACGTGAAGGGCAACTCTTCGGTGGACCTCAGATGCGCGCTCTCGACGAAGCGCTCTCTGCGATCGATGCGCAGGTGGTGATCATTTCGTCGTGGCGCGAGGAGATGCCGATAGAGGAGCTCGTGGCACTGCTTGGACCCGTGGGAAAGTACGTCACCGGAATCGCCCCCGATGAGCCACCTTTCAGCTCGACGCCCCGCCAAGAAGTCGTCGAGGCATGGCTGGCCAATGCCGAGGAAGCGGATCCGGCGTGGATAGCGATCGATGACCACCCTGAGTGGTACGGCCGGCACGCCCATAGGGTTATCGCGCCAGATCCCTCGGTTGGATTCACGATCGATGACGTACGGGAGCTGCTGCGACGCCTTGAGCAGTAACCCAAGCCGTTTCAAGGGCAGCTGCGCACCCACTCTCGCTTGATTCGTCAGACATTGCCCGGCTCCCAGGTTACGCGGTCAGTAAGTGATCGCGCGGCCTCCTCACCTTGGATCCTTGGGCGGGTTGAACAACCAAGGCCACCGCTCAATCGCCTCCTCCAGACTGGGGTAACGACCATACTTCTGACGGAACTGCTCACCGAGCCGGTCATACGTGCCCCAATCCGCCGTACTCCGCATCGACTGCGACACAGCCCCGCGTGATTGGCGCCTGGCGGTGGACGAACTTGCACCCCTTCGGCCATATCCACCCTGGGTGTTCCGGGTACGCACCCTGGCTCGGTATTTCTCTAAGAACCGACGCTCGGCGCCCCGTTGTTTCGGGTGAAATAGCCAGTGTTTGTCTTTCAATCCATTCTGGAGCCGCTCCCGGAACTCGTCACGGCTCAACAAGGCATCGTCCACGGAGAGGCGGATTTCCAGGGCCGGCACATCGTGACGCCTGATCCGTTTGAGCTTGGCATCATCGACCTTGTGGGTTACCGCAATCTCGACCATCAGGGTTTTCGGTCCACTGATGATCTCAACGTCTGGGGTGAACGCCCCCTTGTTGGCCTCTAAGACCACCCGGTCGATGCGTACGGTCCCTCCCTTGAGCAGCTGCTCTTCATGCACGACTTCGTCGCCCGTCTTGAGCATCCGGCGCTTCTTGAAGTGGTAGGGCGGAATTTCGAAGGTATCGAGTTCCAGAAACAGTTCTTTCGCCAAGAGGTGCAGCACCGTCTCGGCGGCACCTTGGCAGATGGCTGAATTGCTGTGCGCGAAGTGATGAACGCGGACCTTCCCCTTGCGCGCGAGCAACGCCGCGCCGCACGCTGGACAGGCACATCCGCAGGCCAATCCACGCGGCACTTCCGACACATGGACGAGCCGCCCGTCGCGTAGGCCGTATGCTGTTTTGGCTGGCGCGTTCAATGGTCAAAGCCCTTCGCATCAACTCTCTCGCCTACCACCACCCCGCAACCCTCAGGCATCTTCATCGACCGCCGGTACGGGGCGGTGGTCTGCAGACCATGAGAAAGTCGAAGGCCAAATATACCCGCCAGGGGATAAACGGTAGTTAACCCCTGAAGGGTATATCAGGAGTATCTGCCCCCGTGAATATGCACCACGGCGTCACAGTTGCCCCCGAATATAGTGGCCACCACCAGTGAGGGATTCGCATGGCTAGCTCGAAGGTGATTTCCCGCGCAGCGCTCTATGAACTCGTATGGCGTGAGCCGCGCACGCGGTTGGCCAAGGAATTCGGGGTGTCCGACGTCGCCCTCGGCAAGACGTGCCGGGCGGCAGGCATCCCCGTGCCACCCCCGGGCTATTGGGCGAAAAAGAAGGCCGGCAAGGCGCCCGTTGCTCCCCCTCTGCCGCCGCGTGAGCCTGGCGTCTCCGAGCAGCTGACGTTTGGGCTATCGTCGTATCAAGTTGCGCTTTGGCTGACTGATGACGAGCTACGCAACGCCGAACCAGTGCCGCCGGTCTTCGCAGAGCCGCTTGAATCTGTGCGCGAGCGCATCCGGCCTCGGCTGGGCAAAGTTTCCGCCCCGAAGTCGCTCAATCGACCGCATCGAGCCATTGTTCGCCTGCTGGCAGACGACGACATCCGACGCGAGAAGCTCAAAGGGATGAGCTATGTCTTCGACTGGGACAAGCCAAGGTTCGAGTCGCCACTTGAGCAACGCCGGTTGCGCATCCTCTCAGCGATTTTTTCTGCACTGGCACGTTTTGAGGCCAAACCTTCAGTCGACCGCCGCGAAGCCAAGGACATCTCACTGCAAGTGGGTGATCAGGACGTTTCGCTGACCCTCGAGCCAACGCCGCAGAAACCGCGCGCCAACGAAGCGACGGGAAAGACCAGACTCACTCTCACAATCAAGGGCCGGCACTGGCTGGCGGAGGGTGGTTCAGATATCACCTTCGCCGATAGCGATGAGGGGAAGCTTGAAGCGCAGCTCAAGGCAATATGCGAGGAGATACTCGTCGCCGGCGAACGCCAATACCGCGAAAACATGTGGCGCCGTTACCACCTAGCCATCGAGCGCAAACAGGAACTTGAAGAGGAAGATCGGGTTCGGCGCGAAACGGAGGCCCGACTTGAACGAGAGCGGATCGAAAAAGCCGCCCAGGAACGCCTCCAGCGGCTTCTCGACGATGCGGCCGCACACGAGCAGGCAAAACAAATCCGCGACTACGTCGAGGCTGTCCTCGCTCACCTGCAGCGACTCGGACCCGCCGCAGCTACGGACCAAACTGCGGCATGGGCTGAGTGGGCTAGGGCACAGGCCAATGCCATTGATCCCATCACAACAGCACGGGGCCTGCCTGCAGAGTTTTGTTAACGCCGATACCTAGCCGTGTAGTCGCGATATGCCCCCGTCAGGTTCGCTTCGTCCCAAGCGGCAGCAACCGACCTAAAGCTGTCGTCAATGCCACCGCAACGGGTGTAAGCGCGTCAGCGCGAGGCGTCCTTGTTGGCCTGATTATCGGCCGAATTGTTCCTTTGAGGCGTTGTCTCTTCTTTGCCAGTAAAAAGTCCGCCAGCGAACCCTATTACTGCGAACACTATGTTCGCGAAATACTGGCCGTCTAATTTTCCCGCAGCGTAAAATATCGAAGAGATGATTAGAGCGATCAAGATTAGAAATGTACTGGTTGAGAATCGACCGAAGCCTCTGGTCTTTGTTGCAAAAAATCCAAGGAGTGAGCCACTCCCAATAACGAGAATGCTGATAATGAGCCAGCTTTGCTCTTCCATTGTCTCCTCCTGTGGGCTTAGCGGGCGCCTTTATGCCGTGGTCGCATCTCTTGTTGACGACGAAGTAACCAAGATTTGCTGCAGCGCCCCGCACTTAAGCTTGTTGGTTGCGCCGGCTGGCTCTGGCGACGTAGACAATAGGACACTCATCGCTGACTTGGTCTGAAGGGAGCCGGCCGATCCCAAATTTGAACGGGAGCTGCTCATCAAGGTTGTCAAGAACACACAAGATGTAGAGCTCTTCGAGGAACGTGAGCATATTGGACAGGTGTGTGTGCATGTCCGTAACGATATCAGACCAATATTGCTGGGTCGGCCCACCTCGCTCAGAAAGATCGTATCGCCAGCTTGGCGGCAAGATCTTGTTGCCAGGTTGCAGCGCAAAGTTTTGAACCTCCATTACGAAGTTCGCTCTAGAATGGTTTACGCCGAGAGCGTTTCTCGATTCGGCGAGGAAGCGGATCCACTCCCGGTCCCCCCTGAGAAGCTCGACAACTTTCGTGCTATTGCTTCGGTTTGCCGACATCCAATCTCGATAGGCTTTGAAATTCGATCCTTGCTGTGGCGCATCGTAGAAGACGGCAAGTAAAAAATGTGCCTTTTCAAGAAAGCGCTTTGCTCCTCCTAGGAACGACGCAACCCTATCGTCGAGATCTTCTACTTGAGGCAAGCTCGGTATAGCGGCTCGTTGCTTGCTATTTTCAACAACGTCGTCAACCTGTTTAATAAGGTTCATGACGTCATTATAGATTCGATAATGAGAGTTTTCGCATTGCAGCAAGAATTGCGTCGCTTCCCATATCGCGTCGAGCACAGCGATTTTTGTTAGCCCCGGTTTGAGAACGACACCATCGAGAATTTGCTTTGCCTGAATAACTGAGCGCGCGACAAAGGAGTTGTTGTATCCGGCCGAATATAATTCTTGGTAGGCGTGACGGGTTTCCAGTGCCGTACGATCCGGATCAATGTCATCAGCAGTGCGCACGCGACAGATCTTCCCTGGGGAGAATACGTAAAGTCGCCCATCAAGGGTTAGTAACTTATGGGGTCCGCCCTCCTCTCCGCCTTCTAGCTCGATTGAGAACGCACCATCTCTGTCAAAGGTTCCAGACATCACATTTACACGCTGATCGTGATTTTGAGGCTAGACGCCAATCCTACCCTATCATCAAGCGATGCCCGCTCGTGGCCGTAGGCTGACATGCGCCGCTGCCGCTCCGCAAATAGCCGTTGATGGTTGATCGCATACCACGTTGTTTGTTGGAGCGGCAGCTCGAAGGTTATTTAGCGGTCTGCACGCCGAATTGCGTAGCTTTGCGCATCACCAACGCAAGATCCCGCCCCTCCCTCAGGGCTTGCGCCGCAGTGCCGTTGAGGTCTGGATCTGGCGTCAAGAAGAAGCGCAGCTTGGCGATATCACTGTCGGTAACCAACAGGGCCATGATCTCTGGCAAATGCGGCAGAAGCTCCCCTTCCGAACTGAACTGGAATGCCGGGTACCCCGCATGGCCTTCGAACTTGATGGAGAGGATTCTCCGTGCTTTGGCTTCCTCGTCCAGCTGATCTCTCGACAGCCCCAGGAGGTGCGCAACTTGCGTGGCAGGGAGCAGGCCTCCCGCAGCGTCGAGCAGGCTTTCAAGCGCCAAGCGACCACGGAGCTCTAGGATTTCTTTCTTATCCACCTTTGCCGCCCTTGGCTTCTGATCCACTGGGCGCCTCGTAGTCCGTGCTCCATGGACTTTTCCTTTGTGCCACGTAAGAAGGAAACCGGCGGCTTATCCCGCCGGCATTCAACACAATTTCCGCCGAGGAGATAGGGAGCTTTACATCGACCGCGTTCATCTCGAAAACCAGAAAACCGCTATCCAGCGCGAACCCATAGGCCCAGAACGACAGCGCGGCACTGGGTAAAGAGAGCCCGATTTCGCCTTGGCGCGCTCGGTCCAGCACGCTCGCATGGCCTTTCCTAGCGTCCAAACGAGTGTGCATCCACGCCATCACACGCGCGAAGCGCCCACCCTCTGTCGTATACCAACTGCCCGGAAACCCGTTGATCTCGATAGCATCTGGCGCTCTGGTCACCACACCGAGCAGATCTGGGGCATTCGGGGTTAGCAGGTGGCGATTGAGGGTCCTCGAACCGCCGTACAGCGCACGGATTAGCAGGAGCGCTGGAACAAACACGCGCGGCTCCTCCGAGACCTGGATTACCGCGTGACGCCGGGAAGGTCGGATACCAGCGACAAGCTCCTGCAAGACGTCTCTCGGATCGAACAGGGTTTCCGCCCATGCAAGGTCGGGAACCTGGACGTGCAACATCGCGGCTGGCGATCGCTGAAACCAGCGACTCTGAGTGTCAGCGAGTGGTACGACAAGACCAGCCGCCAAGCTCATCTGCTGCTTTTGGTGGGCATCATTGCCGATGCTGATCACGTCCAATTCCCAGCCGCTGGCCCGTCGGCTGATCCCGTCGACCCATGCGAGGCCCGGCGGGATTTCGTCTCGCCACTTCTGCAAAACCGAGCTCCCCAGCGGCATTGAGCTAGCCTCCTGCCAGGTGCGCTAGCTGCGCCATCCGCAGCACGTCTGCTGTGATCAGCTCCGGGCGCAAACCCGCTTTGCGCGTCAGCATCCAGAGCGGCAGGTCGTCACGTGTTTCATTGGCCACTTGCCGCAAGCGGCGCGCCCGAAACTGCTCCGCGGTCTCGCACACGCGCGCGAGCATGGCAGCGGTCTCGGGCAGCAATTCAAGGCGTTTCTCCACCGTAGCCTGGTAGCCAAGTCGCCTCACCAGGGCGGTACGGGTAATTCGCTGCCGAGGCTCCTCCGCCAACAACCTCTCAGCCTCCATCCCAACGGCTTCGGCCCACTGCAGATCGCGGGCGGCCCAGTCCACACGCTTGGCGGCAGACTTGGCACGCTCGGCTCTAGGAGAGTTGCGCTTGAGCCACTCTGGGTCGCGTCGGTAAAGGCGCGCATACAGCGCCGGCTCGAATTCTCTGAGGAACTTGACGCCCTTGCTGGGGTGGTCGGCCATGAGCTGGCGCCATCGGGACTGATCCGGGGTGGTGGCCTCGGCTTCTGCAGGAACGTCGACGAGCCGCTTTGCGGTCTTCCAATGCACCTTCAGCGCCTGTGCAATCGCTCGGATGCTGGAGCCTTGGCCGTTTAGCTCGGCCGCACGCTGCTTGAACAACGGGCCGAATTCACGGATCCGGATCGACCGGCGCGCGGTCTCTTCCTGGGCGAACCGGGTAAAAACCATCCCGCAACTGCACCGGAATCGTCCGATGACACGGTCAGGGTGACGGCGGTCTGTCACCACGGAAAGATCTTCGACCACGGGTTGGCCAAAATGGTCGGCGAGCCAGTTCGGGCAGGACCAAGGTCCTGATCCGAACGGTGCTGGCCTGCTTGGGACATGCAAGCTGTCGAGGAACAGGCGCATCAGGTGAAAGCGCGTCGGATGGAGTGCCTTTCGCGGTTTGCGGCGAATCTGCATCACCCAGGACAGCGTGCGGCCCGGGCGCCAGTCGGGCTCGATGCGCCTGAGGACCTCGGTGCCGACGAAGGTTTCGAACTGCTCGTGCAGTTCCTGGAGCTTGCCCCGCTCCCGGCCGAAGCCTGCAATCTCGAGCTGCGCCTGCAGCTCACGCAACCCCACCTGGTCAGGTCTGGGCAGTGAAAGCCCTTTCTGGCAGTAGCGCGCGATCTGCCACGCCACCGGCTGGGCCGTGTCGCTCAGCCGCTCGACAGGATCCTCATCGGTCCCGATTGCCAATTCGGCCGCGACCGCGGCGGAGCGCGCTACCGGGACGAGCGGAACCTTTGAAACAGAAAGCGGGATGCCATGATCCGGACACACGTAGACGCCGGGCAGTTGGTGCACGCGGTGCCAATATGCCTCGCCGGTGCGTTCGCGATCCTCTCGGGCACACGCAGCGCAATACCGGAGCCGGTCGGGCGTGGCGATCCGGCTGGCGGCAATGCCCAATGCCTGCTCCAGATGCGAACTGCGATCTTCACCGACACCCTCTACGAGCGCGGCCTTTCTTGCAGTCGCCGGGCCTCCAGTGCTGAGGTAATACGGCAGGAGGGTGTGGTCGAGCGCGATATCTTCCAGCGTCGTACGCCAACGCCTCTCAATCAGCCAGCGCAACCGATCGAGCCGTGCCGGCAGCAGGGTAGGGACAACCACCGAAGCCATCCCGAACAAGGCCTCCGACACGGGCTTCGCCCCCTGAAGCCCATGGTGGTGCGCAAACCGCCCGACGACGCTGTAGAACAACTCGTCGGGATTGGGCCGAGGAACATTAAGGTGAAACGGCATTAATCCGGGCTCGCGCAATTCAAGCCGGACCATCGGTTCGTTCAAACCGAAGGTCGCCAGGTTGTGGTGCCGCTTCGACCTGGACGGGGGAAAGTATCTCGCGTGCCCGTTTGACTATCTGGGCTGACGACAGGCCGGGCTCGTCGCAAACCTGTTCGATCGCACCCTCCGCCAACTCGATGTCGTAGGCCATATCGAGCAGCACCAACAACGCCTTGCGCTTTGGTGGCAGATGCTTCGCGCGCAAGGGGGCTTTGCCTTTCGCTTCTTCAAACTCGCGCATCCGCACCTTTTGAACAATTTCGAGGAAATCTTGTGAATACAGGTCCTCGAACTCTGCCTGGCGGGCGACATCACCGGAACGCAGAGCTGCAAGTGCGCGATGCATGGGCTTAAAGCGTTGGGCTAGCACCCAGGCCAGGATGTCGAGGGTTACCGTCGGCTTTTGCGCCAGGATCGCTCGGTTTTGGGCCAGGTTCAGCAGCGCAGGCAGCAACGCGACGATGCCCTGAGTCGCGTCGTACAGAAAGGCTCGAATATCTTCGGTGAGGTCGGCGTCTTGGTCCGTCAGCTGGTAGTACCAGAATGCCTCAAGCATGGCATTCCATTCGTCGTCGTCCTGCAGCCGATCCCAAACGTAGCTACCGAATGCGGTCATGCGCCTTTCGATGCGTCCGCCGGTCGCAAAAAGCTCCAGCGCTTTGGTGGTACCTATGACAAACAGCGCCACGTGGATGGTGTTGCAGATCTCCTGGAAGACATTAAGCATCACCTCGCGGCCCTCCGATTTTTTGGCCGCAAGGTTTTGGACTTCGTCGATAACGAGCAGGCCAATCGAATAGTTGGCAGAAAGGCGCATCATGTGCAGGAGCAGGGTATTGACGGAGGTACTATCACCCACCTTGATCGGCAATTTTTCACCGAGTACGGCCTCTAACTCGGCGATGAATGCCAAGGCGAGCTGCTTTATGCTGCCGTTCGCAGGTACGTCGAGTTTCAGCCACATCACCTGGGTCAGCCCGTCTTCCTCATGGAACACCAACTGCGGATAAGTCGCCAGGATGCGCTCGATTGCCGTGGACTTCCCCACGCCCGAAACCCCTGCGAGAGAGGAAGTAATGATGCGCTTGCCGGCACACGCCTTAACGATCGCCTCGATCTCAGCTTCGGTCGTCGGAAGCGTGGCAAGCAACCGTGTCCGCGCTCCGTTCAACGGATTCCGTTGCACGTAGCTCTGGCGCAACATCAAGTCGATGTTCATAGCAAGGTCGATCACAGCCGGGCGGGGCACGAAGACTTCAGAAAACACCGACGTCGCGACATGGATACGCTCATGGGGAAGCAAGGAGCGCTCGGCTGCGTCGATCGCCGGCAAGGAACTCAGGGTTTCGAGCCATTCATCCTCGCTCCGGATTTGCCCTGCTGCCGCGATAAGCGGGTTACCGCGGTATGCCGTAATAGAGTCAAGCATCTGGATCAGTCCTCTTGGAAATCTTGTCCCGCAAGGCAGAGAGCTGCCGATTGCGTGTATCGTCCTGGGGCGAGGGCGGCGTCTCTTCAGGCAGATCGACTCGCTCCGCCTCGCCGGGCACGATGCGACCGGATCGCTGTAGCTGGTCGAGTCGCTTTTCCGTGTAGCGATTGGCCCGGACGTTTTTCGTCCTCGCTGCGTTGCTGATGGTGGGATCGTGCTCCGCTTTCCGGGCCGCAAGCTGCTCCCGCTTGAGCGCTTCCTGTTCTCCGGCAACAAACGACCGGACCAGGCTGGGATCGAACCTGGCTTCGAACACGTTCTCCCGCTGCCGCTGGCGGATAGCGCGCACCTCACTCAAGGCGCACCCCTCAAAGCGGCGTGAGTGAGGCGTCAAATGGCAGCGATAAGTTTTGCTCCGGTCGGTCGGAGACCACACGTCGATAAAAGTCATGTCCGCCGGGTCGTACCCCACCACGAGTGATTCTTTGTCGTGGAGCATCGGCAGGAACCAAGGCTCGGCGAGAATCTCGTCGGCGATGTAGTACAGCCCCTCTTCAAAGCGGATTGCTCGCCGACAGAGCTTTGCCTTATGCAGGTGCCGCAGGTGTTTGGCCGCGAATTCCTTAGTAAGCGGCTTGCCATCGACGAGCCGCTGCTCTTCGTAGTAGGCCCAGAGCTCAGTGGGGATATAGGGCGTGCCGGCAGCGATGACTGCGGGATCGCCATCAAACTCTCGCCGGACATCGTTGTTCGATGCGACGATCGCCAGGATCACCGCTTTGCGAAACGCTTCCAGGGTGTAGGCTGCGTCGAGGCGGGGATCGCGCTCTCCCCGTGCCAGTTTCGGCTTTTCGACGTAGCCTGGCGTAAAGGGGCCAAAGGATGTCTGAACACTGCCGAACTGACGCTCGACTACGCCCTTGTCATCGCCTCGGTAGGCCCTTGCGTTCTCAATGGCCTCGAAGAGCGTGCCGACCAGGTGATCGGCGGCTTTTGACAGGAATTCGGCGTTGTCGGCCAACAGGGAGATGCATGATGGGGCGTTGGGCCAGGCTTCCGGCGGAATAGTGAGCCCATAACGCTGGCACAGCGCCACCTTGTCTTCAAAGACGTTCAGCAGCGCCTGGAGGGCCGCCTCCCATGAAGGAGGCTCAAGACCGACGTAGAAGCCTACGATTACTCGGGTCGCGACATCGATGATCAGATACACGGTCGGTCGTCCAACCACCCGGTTGCGATCGATCGATGAGACGATGTGCACATCCGCCACCGTGGCATCGATCAAGTATCGGTAACCGATACCGCGCACCTCGTTGCGGGCATTGCTCAGGATCAGGCGGAGGTTGCTCTCGAAATGGCGACGCCCCCGCCGGTTCCATGCGATATCGACCGTGCTGTAGTGTTTGAGGAAATGGTATTGAAACTGGGTGAACGTGGGGGTTTCTACGCCCTCATAGCGTTCACAGTACTCCGCCAGATCACCAGGCGTTGGGGCGTTATCCTGTTGTTTCAGAAACGCGTCTATGAACCGTTCGTACGCTCCCATCAGCGCGGCGCGTCCCGAACTCAGGTAAGAACGCTTCCAAAACGGCAGCATCAATTTAATGTGCTCGACCGTTACGTTGATGCCGACCCGGCCTGTGATCGACCTTCGCCGGCGGCCCAGCTTTGTCGTTACTACACGCGGCTTTTTTGGGTGCCCACAGTTGCCGTAGTCGGGCGAGAGCGCGGCCTTCGTCATGCCGCGCTGCCAGTAGCGGCGCAGGGCGTTGAGCAAGGTGGGGTAAGTGCCGCACCCTTGTTCGTCCAGGGTGCGCAGCATGGGGCCACGCTGCCTTGGATAAAAAATTGCCGGCGTGCGTCTAACGATTCCTGAAATCGCTTTCCACAAACGGTTCTGGACGTTTTTCTCCCCCTCGCTGAGGAGGCTGTCTTGATCCGATCCCGCTTCGCTCAGACCAGCAGGCAACCGCAGGCTCGGAACCGCCTGCTGAAGAAACGGATCGTCGATTGGCTTGGCAGCCCCGGTACGAAGTAATTCGGAGAACTCCGCCCAAGACTTCGAGAACGGCAACGCAGTCGGGGCGTCGAGATGGAACAGCCAGACGCACTCTCGCTCTCGCTCATCATGGATCAGACGCAACCTGCCCACGCCCTTTAGGTAGAACGTTTTATTGACGAAGCTCACCGGAGGAACTCTCGCGCTTGGGGAGTCACGAAAAAGGCAGCCAGTGGCCGGTGCTCCATCTGGTCCGATGCCCAGAGATCGGTCGATAGCGCCTTGTGTGCCAGCAGGTGCTTGGCAACCATCAAAGCGGTGCCACGCGGCACGCAAAACTCGTGGTCGATGGCATCGCACCACTGTGCAAGGGTGGTCTCGCGCGACGGTGCAAGCTGCCGCACTAGATAGTGCGCGAGATCGGCGAAACAACCGCCGTAGGGCTCGAACACACCTTCCAGCGATCGAAACGCCCTCACGATCATGACGTTCTTCACGAACACCTGGTGATCGCCCTGGGTCACGATCACCTTGTAGGCAATACCCCTCGCTTTCCAGTACCGACGTTCAATCTCAAGCTTTTCCCGAGTGCGGTCATCATGCTCGTGGTTAGGCTTGCAGCTGTACGCGAGGTACTTGATTCCGGAGGCCGTCTTCTCGGCGACCAAGAAATCCGTGGTCATTACGTACGGGCTACCGTCAGGATTCACCGGCGGACGAACGCCCATTTGGCGGGCAATCCGGTCGGTCTCGAACGGGTCGAGGGGGACCTGCTCCAAGACGTCGATGTCCGCTGCGCTTTCGTCGAACTGCAGGAACGCATAGAACTCACCATCGGACATCAGGTGGTAAACCCGATTGACCTTTAGTCCGTTGATCCGCCGGCGACGCCCTTTCGAGAGCACATCCTGGACAGCGAGCCAGGGCTTGTAGCTCTCGCCCGAGCCCTGCCCTCGACCGTCCTTCTGGTAGCGGGCCACTTTGGCCGCGTCGAATTGATAACGTTTTCTTGCCATGCCCGGTGTAGCTCCCCGGCGGACGTCTTGGGCGTCTCTGCCGATCTCTGCGCTGGCCGCCGGACGCTCAATTCCCCGGCGATCACTTGGGGCAGCCAGCAGCTAAGGGGCGCGAAGCTTAACCAACGCCTAAGAAAAGTGCAACTAGATCAATCACTTACGTAAACGCGTGCTACACTAAACTAGCATGTGCGACAAATTCGGAGGCGAGTCCGGCTCGCTTGCGGTATGCTCAACCTATGGGTGTAGACCAGTTAGTCCACGCGGCGTTTGGCGCATACGTTCGGACCTGTCGGCTTCGGCTGGAGGCGGGTGGGGAAGCATTCGCTTTGCGACAGGTGGCTCGACGGGTGGGAGTCGATTCGAGCTACCTAAGCAGGGTGGAACGGGACCTAGTCCCCCCACCCAGCGATGGAACGATCAAGGCTCTGGCAGACGACCTGGGAGAAGACCCAGACCTTTTGCTCGCCCTGGCTGGGAGGATTGGTTCTGACGTGCGGCGGGCAATTCTGGAGAGACCCTTACTGATGGTCGGGCTCATTCGGCAGTTGGAACACGCCTCTGACGCAGCCCTAAGGGCGATCATCAAGACTCTCGAAGGAAGCCGATCGTAATCACCAGGTGACCAGCTTTCGCACCGGAGACGAGCCTGCGCGCCCTCGAACAGGGTCTCAAGGTCCCCGTAAGCCCAAGCGTTCCGGCAGTTGGCTACCCTCGCAACCCCACGGACCAAGCCATACCCAACGGTCCCATTTAATTTGCGCGCAGCAAAAAATTTGCACACAGCAAATTTTTGTGTATCATCTCCTCTATGGCGGAGTGCTACCACGCCGTGTGCTCTTTAACAGGCTCATCCTGAGATCAGACTTGAACCGGGCTGCCTCGACGGCGAAGCAGCCGACGTTGTCATCAACGTCCTTCCAAGGCCACATCTGTCCGCGATTCGGCAAGGCAGGTGACCGGCGCTCCCAAAGCTTCGGCGACTGGGGCGACTGAGCCTTCGGCAGGAAATTGGGTTCGTGGTGTTTGCTGCATTCCAATCGGTCTGATCGTGTTGTGGCGACTGGTGCGATTTGCACCCTTTGGAATCATCAACACAGGAGATTTCGTGATGAGCGAAGAGCCTATGAAGAAGGTGCTGATCGTCCTCCGGGACGTGAAAGCATCGATGCACGATGCAGCAGACACCAGTGCTACTGAACAGCTGGACGAGGCAATTGAACTGATACAGGGGTACATCGACACAGGCCACCGAGACGCCGACATGAAGCACGCCGTGATGTCGGCGCTCGGCAAGGTCCTTGAGAAACTCCCCAGTATCGTCGCCCTCCTCCAGCTCCTGTCCAGGTAGTACAGCGAACCCCTTTTCTATTTCGAGACTGATACGACGATGAATCTTGGCGCGGCCATCAAAACCTGTCGAAAGCTACGCGGCCTGACTCAGTCCAAGCTGGCTGAGCTGTCGGACGTATCGGTATCCCATTTGTGCCTGATCGAGAAGAACAAACGCGACCCTAGCATCGCGATGGTTGAGTCCATCTCCAAGGCCCTTGGAACCCCACTATCCGTACTGATTTTCCTCGCAGCAGAAAAAGAAGAAATATCCGAACTGAAGGAGGATCAACTCGACACGCTTTCCACCGGCATTCTGGAACTGATGGATGGCACCAGAAAGCAACAAAGCTTGTTCTAAGGTCGGCCCCATTGCGCATATCGAGGCGCTGGCCAGCATCCTCTCGACAACCCCGTCTGAGTTAATCGAGCTTTCCGAAAACGTCCCTTCTCTGTGGAAACCGGGCAAGGTCCTCCGAAAAAAGGACGGAACTCCCCGCCACACCCACGATGCCCGCGCACCGCTGAAGGTCATTCACGAGCGCATAAAGAATCGCCTGCTAAAACAGGTGGACTATCCGAGATATCTGCTCGGCGGCATCTCCGACAAGCTGACCACCCGCGACTACGCCCGGCACGCTGCCCTTCACGCCAAGAAAAAGGCCCTGATCAGTGAGGACATTCGGGACTTCTTCCCCAGCACCACCGCCGAGGTGGTCCAAAACATCTGGCAGCGCCTCTTCAACTTCCACACCGATGTCGCAGCGCTCCTTACCCGGCTAACCACCCATGAGGGCGTCTTACCCCAGGGCTGGAAAACCAGCGGCTACCTGGCCAACCTCGCGCTATGGGATCGGGAACCGGATTTCGTGGCCCAACTGCATCGCCAGGGCCTCGCCTACAGCCGCTTCATGGACGACGTGACCGTCTCAGCGCCCTATCCACTCAACAAGGCACAACTGACCAACATCATTTCCGGCATCTATGGCATGCTCGGGTCTCGCCAGTTCACGCCCAAAAGAACGAAGCACAAGATAGCGACTGGACGAAACCGGATGGAGGTGACGGGTCTCAACGTCAATGCCGCCAAGCCATCGATGCCAAAGGAGCGGCGCGACCAGATACGTGCCCAGGTCTACCAGTGCGAGCAGCTCTTCAAACGGGATGCCCGCTCACCGGAATATCTCGCCCAATGGCGCAAGGCATCGGGCAATGTCGGGACCATGAAACGCTTCAACCCCGGTGAGGCGAAGAATTTACGGACGAGGCTGACTGCCGTTAAACCCCGTCCACCTAGAACAAGCAACTGAGTTGCGCGCCCCACCAGGCGCGCTGAACCTTATATATGGCCAAAAAAGCAGCACCAAAAAAACAAAAGTCCTTCGAGCAAACCCTCTGGGACACCGCCGACAAACTGCGGGGGAGTGTTGAATCCTCCGAGTACAAGCACGTCATTCTCAGCCTGATCTTCCTCAAGTTCGTCAGCGACAAATTCGAAGAGCGCCGGCAGGCGCTGCTCGAGGAAGGCAAGGAGGCGTATCTCGACATGGTCGAGTTCTACGCCATGCAGAACGTCTTCTACCTGCCCGAGGAATCGCGCTGGTCCTATATCCAGAAGCAGGCCAAGCAGGAAGACATCGCTCTCAAGATCGACACAGCGCTGCATACCGTCGAGAAGCACAACAAGGCCCTGCGTGGCGCGCTGCCGGATAACTACTTCTCCCGCCTGGGGCTGGACCCCGCCAAGCTCGCCTCGCTGATCGACTCGATCAGCGACATCGACACGGTGGCCGACAAGGAAGAAGACGTGGTCGGGCGGGTCTATGAATACTTCCTCGGCAAGTTCGCCGCCACCGAGGGCAAGGGCGGCGGGGAGTTCTATACGCCCAAGTGCGTGGTTAACCTGATCGCTGAGATGATCGAACCCTACAAGGGCAAGATCTACGACCCCTGCTGCGGCTCGGGCGGCATGTTCGTGCAGTCGGTCAAGTTTGTCGAAAGCCACGAAGGCAGCAAGAAGGACGTTTCCATCTACGGCCAGGAGCTGACCGGCACTACCTACAAACTGTCCAAGATGAACCTCGCCATCCGGGGCATCGCCGCCAACCTGGGCGAGGTGCCCGCCGACACCTTCTTCAAGGATCAGCACCCGGATCTCAAGGCCGACTTCATCATGGCCAACCCGCCCTTCAACCTGAAGGCATGGCGCGCCGACGACGAACTCACCGACGACCCGCGCTGGGCCGGTTACGAGGTGCCGCCCACCGGCAACGCCAACTACGGCTGGATACTGCACATAGTCAGCAAGCTGTCCGAAAACGGCGTGGCGGGTTTCGTGTTGGCCAACGGCTCCATGAGCACCAACACCAAGGGCGAAGGCGAAATCCGCAAAAAGCTGATCGAAAACGATCTGGTGGACTGCATGATCGCGCTGCCCGGCCAGCTGTTCTACACCACCCAGATCCCGGTCTGCCTGTGGTTCCTCACCAAGAACAAAAAGGCGCTTACAGTCGAGGGGCACAGCGACAGCAACCACCGCGACCGCCAGGGCGAGACCCTGTTCATCGACGCCCGAAACATGGGCAGCATGATCGACCGCACCCACAAGGAACTGACCACCGACGATATCGCGGAGGTTGCCCGTACCTACCACGCCTGGCGTGGCGAGGCGAAAGACGGTGGCTACGAGGACCAGCCAGGTTTCTGCAAGGCAGCGACACTGGACGACATCAAGGCCAACGACTATGTGCTGACGCCGGGGCGCTACGTCGGTGCTACCGAAATCAAGGACGACGGTGTGCCCTTCGAGCAGAAGATGGCCGAGCTGACCCAGACGCTGTACCGGCAGATGGAAGAGTCGGAAAAACTGGATGCGGTGATTCGGGAGAATCTGGCGGGCTTCAGTTATGGCGGTTGATACGGCAACTTATTCGTTTGCGGACTTGCTTTCGAACATCGTCGATAACAGAGGAAAAACCTGTCCTGTTGCCGAAGATGGATTGCCGCTCATTGCAACCAACTGCGTAAAAAACGAGACGCTTTTTCCTGTCTTCGAAAAAGTTCGTTACGTCGATCAAGAAACGTATGACACCTGGTTCAGAGGGCATCCAGAACCTGGAGATATGATTTTCGTAACAAAGGGTTCACCGGGAAACGTCTGTTGGACGCCAGATCCGGTTAACTTCTGTATCGCCCAAGACATGGTTGCCATTCGGGCAAACCGAGACATTGTGGATCCCAAATACCTGTTTGCATTATTGCGGTCGCCAATGACTCAATCGCGAATCCTCAATATGCACGTAGGAACGTTGATACCACACTTCAAGAAAGGCGATTTCAAGAATCTATTTTTCGAGATCCCCAAAGACCAGGGATTACAGCGAGCGATTGGAGAAATCTACTTTTCTTTCTGCGAAAAGATCGAACTCAACCGCCAGATGAACGCCACACTGGAGGCGATGGCGCAGGCCCGGTTCAAGAGTTGGTTTGTGAATTTCGACCCGGTCATCGACAACGCCCTGGCCGCAGGCAACCCCATCCCTGAACCCCTTCATGCCCGTGCCGAGGCCAGAAAGGCGCTGGGAGACCAACGCAAGCCCCTGTCCGAAGCGATTCAAAAGCAATTCCCCTGCCGCTTCGTCATCAACGAGGACATGGGCTGGGTTCCGGAGGGGTGGGATATGCTGCCACTCGACAAGATCGCGAACTACCAGAATGGCTTGGCTCTGCAGAAGTTCCGCCCAGAAAACGAAGATGATTATTTGCCTGTAGTAAAGATCGCCCAGCTAAAAAAGGGATGGGCAGACGGTGAAGAGAAGGCATCCCCAAACATCAAGCCAGAATGCATCATCGATGATGGAGATGTCGTTTTCTCTTGGTCTGGATCTCTAGTGGTTGATGTATGGTGCGGTGGGAAGGCTGCTCTAAATCAGCACCTCTTTAAGGTAACGTCAAAGATCTACCCAAAGTGGTTTTTCTACCAGTTCACTAACCACCACCTTCACGAGTTCCAGCGGATTGCTGCAGATAAGGCTGTAACAATGGGACATATCAAGCGTGAACATCTGAGCAAGGCACTTTGCTCGACACCGGATTCCGGTCTACTGGACTCCGTCGGTAAGATGTTTGATGCATTGATGCGGAGAGGGATTGCGAATCGCGTTGAAAGTCGGCTGCTGGAAGAGACTCGGGACACTCTCCTACCAAAACTCCTCTCTGGCCAACTCCGCATCCCCGACGCCGAAAAACGGGTAGCCGAGGCGATATGAGCAAGTTCACGGAAGAAAAACTGGAGCAGGCGATCATCGCCCTGCTCGAACAACAGGGATACCCATACCATCGCGGCGACAGCCTCGCACGTGGCCCAGCCGAGGTGCTCCTCAAGGACGATCTGCGCGCCTTCCTGTCCACCCGCTACGCCAGCGACGGCATCACCGAGGGCGAGATCGACGCGATCATCCGCCAGTTGGAGGCCTATTCGGCATCCGATCTGTATGACTCCAACAAGGCCATCCACAAGCTGGTAGCCGAGGGCTTCCTGCTCAAGCGCGAGGATCGCAGCCAGAAGGACCTGTATATCCAGCTGATCGACTATGCCGGGCTGCCGCTGCAGCGCCCGCCGAGCGAGGGCGAGGTGGAAACCGTTGTCGCCGATGAATCGGCCGAATACGGCAGCGAGACCAACCGCTACCGCGTCGTCAACCAGCTGGAGATCGAAGGTTCGGAGAAGCGCATCCCCGACGCGATCCTCTACATCAACGGCCTGCCACTGGTGGTGTTCGAATTCAAGAGCGCGATCCGTGAGGAGGCGACCGTTCACGATGCCTATGTGCAGCTGACCACCCGCTACGCCCGCGACATCCCGGAGCTGATGAAATTCAACGCCCTGTGCGTGCTCTCGGACGGGGTGAACTCCAAGATGGGTTCGCTGTTCGCGCCCTACGAGTTCTTCTACACCTGGCGCAAGGTGACCGGCGACGAGGCCATCACTGCTGAGGGCATCAGTTCACTGCACAGCATGATCCAGGGCCTGTTCGACAGGGACCGGCTGCGCCAGGTGATTCGGCACTTCATCCACTTCCCCGATGTGTCGCGCAGGGACGAGAAGATCGTCTGCCGCTACCCGCAGTTCTACGCGGCCAGCAAGCTGTACCGGCACATCCTGGTACATCGCAAACCGGAAGGCGACGGCAAGGGCGGCACCTATTTCGGCGCGACCGGCTGCGGCAAGAGCTTCACCATGCTGTTCCTGACGCGCCTGCTGATGAAGAGCCTGGACTTTGAAAGCCCGACCATCGTCCTGATTACCGACCGCACCGACCTGGACGACCAGCTGTCGCGCCAGTTCACCAACGCCAAGGGCTATATCGGCGACCAGACGGTGATCAGCGTGGAAAGCCGTGCCCAGCTGCGCGAGCTGCTCAAGGGGCGTACCAGCGGCGGGGTGTTCCTGACCACCATCCACAAGTTTACCGAGGACACCGAGCTGCTGACCGAGCGCAGCAACGTGATCTGCATCTCTGACGAGGCGCACCGTAGCCAGGTCAACCTCGACCAGAAGGTGCGCGTGACCGAGACCGGCGTGAAGCGCACCTACGGCTTCGCCAAGTACCTGCACGACTCCCTGCCCAATGCCACCTACGTGGGCTTCACCGGCACACCCATCGACGCCACGCTGGACGTGTTCGGCGAGGTGGTGGACAGCTACACCATGACCGAGTCGGTGAAGGACGGTATCACCGTACGGATCGTCTACGAGGGCCGCGCCGCCAAGGTGGTGCTGGACAACGCCAGGCTTGAAGAGATAGAGGCGTACTACGACCAGTGTGCCGAGGACGGGACCAGCGAATACCAGATCGAGGAGAGCAAGAAGGCCAGCGCCAACATGAATGCCATCCTCGGCGACCCCGACCGCATCAAGGCCCTGGCCGCCGATTTTGTGCAGCACTACGAAAAGCGCCTGGAGGAAGGTTCCACCATCAAGGGCAAGGCGATGTTCGTGTGCAGCAACCGCCAGATCGCCTACGCCTTCTGGCAGCAGGTCATCGCCCTCCGCCCGCAGTGGAACGAGGTGCTGGCCTGCGAGGCCGGGGCCGAGCTGACCGAACAGGAGCAGAAAGACATCAAGCCCATGGAACGGGTGAAGATGGTGATGACGCGGGGCAAGGACGACCCGAAGGCGCTCTACGACCTGCTCGGCACCCAGGAAGATCGCAAGGAGTTGGATCGCCAGTTCAAGAACGCCAAGTCCAACTTCAAGATCGCCATCGTGGTGGACATGTGGCTGACCGGCTTCGATGTGCCCTTCCTCGACACCATCTACATCGACAAGCCGATCCAGCGCCACAACCTGATCCAGACCATCTCGCGAGTCAACCGCAAGTACGAGGGCAAGGACAAGGGCCTGGTGGTGGACTATGTCGGCATCAAGAAACAGATGAACCTGGCGCTGGCGCACTACAACAAGGCCGACCAGCAGAACATCGAGGAGATCGACCAGTCATTGATCGTGGTGCGCGACCACCTCGACCTGCTGGGCAAGCTGTTCCATCAGTTTGATGCCACGCCGTACTTCTCCGGCGACCCGCTGGCACAGCTCAACACCCTGAACATGGCCGCCGAGTTCGTGCAGATCACGGACAAGATGGAGAAACGCTTCATGGCGCTGGTCAAGCGGCTAAAGGCCGCCTACGACGTGTGCAGCGGTTCAGAGTCAGTCACCCATGACGAGCGCGACCAGATCCACTTCTATTTGGCCGTGCGCTCCATCGTCTTCAAACTGACCAAGGGCGATGCACCCGACACCGCGCAGATGAACGCCAAGGTGCGCGAGATGATCGCTGAGGCCCTCAAGGCCGATGGCGTGGAAGAAATCTTCAAGATGGGCGAAGACGCGGCCAGCGCCGTGGACATCTTTGACGATGATTACCTGGCGAAGATCGAGAAGATCAAACTGCCCAACACCAAGATCAAACTGCTGCAGCAACTGCTGGCCAAGGCCATCGAGGACTTCAAGAAGGTCAACAAGACCAAGGGTGTGGACTTCTCCCAGCAGTTCAAGGCACTGGTAGACCGCTACAACGAGCGCAAGGAAGACGATGTACTGGTCAGCAATGTGCTGGAGGACTTCACCGACGAGATCATCGACCTTCTGCAGGCCCTGAAGAAAGAGAAGGAGTCGTTCGCTGACCTGGGTATCGATTTCGAGGAAAAGGCGTTCTACGACATCCTGAAGGCCCTGGCGGTGAAGTATGACTTCACATATCCCGAGGACAAGCTGATCGCCCTATCCAAGGCCGTGAAGGCCATCGTGGACGATAAGGCCAGCTACACCGACTGGAGCAAGCGAGACGACATCAAGGCCGAGTTGAAGGTGGATCTTATCCTGGTGCTGGCGAAGCATGGCTACCCGCCGGTTGACCGGGATGAGGTCTACAAGGAGATCTTCGAGCAGGCGGAGAACTTCAAGAAATATCAAGCCAGTAGATAGGCCCCCGGGCCAGCCGGGCTTTTCCTGCGTGATGATCACCGCCGTGCCATCTTGAAGCAGCTAGCGCCTAGCTCACAGCTTTCCCTCACGCCCTTTTCCAGCCAGACGCTCCCCCTAGGCAAACCGGCAAGTAGGTCGGGGCATGCGCCCGTTCTGCGAGCATCAGATTCGACCAAACCAAGCGCCCAAGGGCGCTTCGTCGCGAGGAAAGGTCTTAATTCTTCAGGAAAGAACTCTATTTTTCAGGAAAAAACTTAATTATCTCCGCACAGATTTCATATGGATGGCCTAGGGCGTCACTCGACGGTGACTGACTTCGCCAGATTGCGCGGCTGATCGACGTCGGTGCCCTTGAGCACGGCGGCGTGATAGGCC
>Ga0272444_10001229_pt1 | contig 25062 bp, 20 predicted proteins | sample SSMForm13_FD_201033 | JGI IMG/M metagenome (GOLD analysis project Ga0272444, IMG submission 201033) | Marine sediment archaeal communities from Little Sippewissett salt marsh, Falmouth, MA, United States - SSM-Form-13 | ecosystem: Environmental > Aquatic > Marine > Wetlands > Sediment ...
CATCCAGGATCTTGTCGATCAGATCGCACCCCGACACCAGCGGCAACACAACCAACCCCAGCAATACAGCAGCAGCAAACCTCCCGCGCAACCCCAAAACCCAACGCACGATATCGGCCTCCCTTCCTTCTGGTTACCCACTATACGGCAAGTGCTGATTCATTCCCCGTCTTGTCCGAGTGCGGACTCCGAAGACTGCGAAGGCCGCCAGACATCATCAGACCTCCCTATTGGGACAGCACGATATGCAGAACCAAAGGTCCGCTTTGTGATTGCGGCACATCACCCTAGTGAGCTTTTGCTTCATAGACAGCGAAGAGATGAGTCCGACTTCCCCGAGCCCAAGTTGAGATCTGCGTCTGGGTCGTGGGTAACTCGGGAGCACTTCCTCAGCAACCTAGTCTTCCTGCCGCGATTGGCGATTCAATCCGGCAACTACCTGAGCCGACTGAGAGCTGAGACTCTCAGCAAGCGTGGGGTGCGGGGGCTTCCAGACATCTAGATTGTCCCATACGCGACGGGATCGCTCTCTTGCGCTGCGGTCAATAGCCCATTCGAGGTTTGCCTGCAGCATGCTTAGGTATAGTTGCTTGTCTGCATCATCGGCAATCGGAAGCCTTTCGGATAGTCCTCCCGCATTCGTAAGAGCATCTGAGTAGCGCTGGATATAGGATTCAGCCTTCCGAATCCTGCGCGTACGAGTCAAACCGAAACCACAAAGGAGCATGTTGAACACACGCCGATACACTGCAAACGCAAGACCAGTTAGCAGGATGATGATGATCCACTCAAGCGGAGCGTTCGGGAATCCGTTTCCCAGTTCCATTTGAGCAGGAGATTAGTGTCTGCTGGTACCAGATGCAAGTTGATCTCCGGATCTACAGCCCGACCAATCGCGATCACCGCCTTGGCCAAACCTGGATTCTACAGTATCCCACGATCTATACTCACCTTGGTGATCCTATGCTAGATGGATTGACAGCGAATGCGCTGCGGTTTCTCTTCCTTGAGCAGCTCTACCGCGCAGCCAAAGGCGATACGAGCGAGATCATCGACCTTAACGATATCGTGGATCTCATTGGCTTGGAGCGGGAGCAGGCAGTAATCATCATGAGATGGCTGAAGGATGAGCGCCTTCTCGATTACGCAACCTTCGGTCCAACGCTGCAAATCACACACACGGGAATCCGTGTCGTCGAAGATGCTCTAGCGACCAAGCAGCTTTCAGTTGCGCCCTTCCCTCCGTACAACGACATGTTCCAAGAGACGGCTCTAGGTATGGCGAATCCTGCTGCATCGGCGAACCATGGAAGCTCTACAGAAGGGATGTCACCTGAGAGTCTGCGCAAGGGTGATGAGAAGCCTGCGCCGCTAGGCAATAAGGCACAACCTGAGCGTCGAGATGGAAGTGGACAGAAGGTAGGGAAAGCAACGCTTCCCATCGACGCAATGCTTCAGGGGCAAGCGGGCATCGCCTTGAGCGCGATTCCAGATGTACCGGCCAAGTCCGATCGGCTTGGCTTTGAGCCGTACGTCGATGCCGTCGCCGCGTTCCTCCTGAGTCCAGCTACACAACCCCCTCTGACTCTGTCAATTGAGGGAGAGTGGGGGTGCGGCAAATCCTCGTTCATGGAGCTAGTTCAGAAGGCAGTCCGAACCATTAGTCGAGGAGATGTGCTATGCATGGCGTTCAATCCTTGGCGTCTGGGAACCGAAGACGAACTGTGGACGTCGTTCGTACTCGAGTTCATCCGCACAGCGTCATCAGGACTCACTCGGACAAGGAGATTCCGGGCATGGCTATGGCTTAGGTTGCACAGAAGCGCAAGTCCCGAGAATCGGTCGGCGCTTCTGCGGACAATCCTTCTTGTAGTTGGGTTTGCTGGGACCGCCACCGCGTTGTGCATCGCTCTCCGCCTGGCAGACCCCGAACTAGTGCAGACAATAGCCGCACTGACCGGATCACCTGCGGATGCTATCAAGCCCTTCTTTCGAGTAGGCAGTGGACTTGCCGTGGTTGCGTTCGCAGTGTTCGCAGCAGCTCGTTTGATCGCCAATGCAAAGGAATCTCTTCATGTCAGTGACCGGTCATACTTCGCAGCGCCCGACTACGCGAACCGAGTCGCGTTTGTGGAACGCTTCCATAGAGACTTCGACCTGATTCTCCGCACGTACGCATCGAACAAGAGGCGCATTTTGGTCTTCGTGGATGACCTGGATCGCTGTGAGCCTCCACACGCAGCGAATCTCGTTAGGGCGATTACTATGCTGATCCCGGAGAATGACAAGATGCTCTTCGTTCTGGGAATCGACCGAGACAAGATCGCAGCTGGCATGGCTGCAGCATACAAAGACCTCCTCCCGTTTCTCGATGTGGATGTCCATCCTACCACCAGCGCTACAGAAGAAATCACGCCGATGGGAACTTGTCACACTGGACTACAGTTCGGGCGACACTTCGTAGAGAAGTTCGTTCAGCTTCCCTTTTCGGTGCCACGCCCGTCAGAAGCAGACGTAATTGCCTATGTAACGCATTTGGGAGGGGCAAGCCCCTTGCGCTCGGAATCCAATGTGAACGCGAGAGGTGCCTCCACGAACTCAGTCCCAAGCGAAGACAAGAACATCGGCGATTCGGGCGATTTCAAAGCCATGCCAGACGTACGAATTGAAGCGCTGAAAGTTCGCGTGGATACAGAGGACTCTCCTCGAATCCGCGAGGTCATACTGATGCTCACAGACGTCTTGGATCGCAATCCAAGACGAATCAAGCAGTTCGTCAACCTCTTTCGCTTGCGCACCTATGTTGCACATGCAACTGGTCTGTTTGACCACGTATCTGACACGAAGCCGTGGACGCTCCTACTTCTCGGCAAGCTAGTTGCCCTTGAGCTCCTCGATCCTTCGATCCTGTCCCGCATCGACCAGGATCCCGGTTTGCTGCCTCGACTTGAGGATTGCGCGCTCTCACAAGGCAAATGTGACCACCTTCCCGAACTCGCTTGGCTACGTAGCTGGCCTCGCGTGGAGAAGCTTCTCCGAATTGGGTGTGACCGAGACATATTGGGAGGGGAATCGTTAGCGAAGGAGTGCACTTTTCACAACTTAGACCTTGCCCCTGCTTTGCAGACCGCGCCTCGCATTCGCGATTTTCCCGAGATGCAACGCCAATCGCAGCATGCCCCCAATGTGATCGAGGCCGAAGCGCATTTCGGTATCGAGGGGGGGCTCCGGGCGGAACCAGAATCCCGTCCCGTCAGCGATCAAGGTTACGGCACGGACGCGGTACGCGTAGAGCGATACTCGAACAGTGGTGAGCGGTTGGATGTCCCCTCTCGTCGTGAGGACGAAAGCCAATAGCGTCCTGCCTGATCTAAGACGCTACGCGCGAGGAGTCATTACGACTGCGATAGGCGCGGGTGTGTCCCCGGACTAGTAGGCGCGAGCGAAGTAGGCCTTGCCGAAGGCGGGCTTGCCACACACGGCGCAGACCTGGCCATCGGAGTTCCATTCGGCGTTCTCATCCAGCGGGAAGCAGCGCGAGGTGGCCTTCGTATCTTCCTTGATCTTGGCTTCGCACTCGTCGGTGCCGCAGTGCCAGATGAGCGCCCAACCGTCGGCGACGATGTCCTTCAGCTCGCCGTAGGTCGAGGCTTCGTGCAGGTGCGCGTCACGGAATTCGGTGGCTTCGCGGAGCATCGCATCCTGGATTTCACCAAGGAGCTCCTGGACCCGCGTGGTCAGATCGTCCAGGGGAATGATCTGCTTGCCGTCCCGGCCGGGGATGTCCCGGCGCCCGGCCATTACCGACCGCCCAGCGACGTCGCGAGGGCCGATCTCGAGCCGCACGGGAACTCCGCGCATCTCCCAGTCGTTGAACTTGAAGCCCGGAGACAGGCCGTCCCGCTTGTCCACGTGCAACCGGACTCCGCCAGCTTCGAGCGCGGCTTCGGCCTCGTCGGCAAAGGCGTAGACCTGCTCGCGCTCTTCGTCCTTCTTCCAGATCGGGACGATCACCGCCTGAATCGGGGCAAGCCGCGGAGGCAGCCGCAAACCCTTGTCGTCACCGTGGGCCATGATGATCCCGCCGACCATCCGCGTCGAGACCCCCCACGACGTCGTCCATGCGTGCTTCAGCACGTTGTCCTCATCGAGATAGTCAATCCCGAACGCCTTGGCGAAGTTCTGCCCGAGGAAGTGCGATGTTCCGGACTGTAGCGCCCAGGTATTGCCCATCATCGCCTCGATGGTGTACGAATCGCTGGCGCCTGCGAACTTCTCCTGCGGGCTCTTGAGGCCCTTGATCACAGGGATTGCTGCATCACGCACGGCGAAATCTGCGTACTGATCGAGGATCGATAGGGTCTCAGCAACGGCTTCTTCCTCGGTGGCATGGGCCGTGTGCCCCTCTTGCCACAAGAACTCGGTGGTCCGGAGAAACAGGCGAGGCCGTTGTTCCCACCGCACGACGTTGGCCCATTGGTTGATCAGCATCGGGAGGTCGCGGTACGACTGAATCCAGTCGGCAAACGCATGTCCGATGACGGTTTCGGAGGTCGGGCGCACAACCAGGGGCTCTTCGAGTTCCTTTCCACCACCATGCGTGACCACGGCCAACTCAGGCTTGAACCCCTCGATGTGCTCCGCCTCCTTGGCGATGAAGCTCATCGGGATGAACAACGGGAAGTAGGCGTTCTTGTGCCCAGTTGCTTTGAACCGGCTGTCAAGAGCCGATTTGATGTTCTCCCACAGTTCGTAGCCGTAGGGTTTGATGATCATGCAGCCGCGCACCGGTGAGTAGTCTGCCAGATCGGTCATCTGTACGACATCCGTGTACCAGCGTGCGTAGTCTTCACTGCGGGGCGTCACGCCTTGTGCAGCCATGGTGGTTTCCTCGCTTCCCCGATAGATTCTCTTCACCTAGCCGAGTTTGGGTTCTGCTCAGTGTACCGGCCGGGAGACAGTGCTGCACGAACCGTCTAGGCGGCCTGATCGTTGCCGTCGCGCCGGCTCGCTTTGTTGACGTACATCATGCGGTCGGCTTCCGAGAGAACCTGCTGCAGAGAGCGCGGCTTCCGCGGGTCCCACTCTGCCCATCCGACGGCAAGCGTCAGCGGGAAGTCGACCAGAGCCGTGCGAGTGCTCCAATCGGCCATGGTTTCCGCCAGCCGCTCGTGCACCGACTGCAGCCGACTGGGTGTTTCGGGGAGTACGATGAGGAACTCATCACCCCCATAGCGGACAACCCAGTCCACATCGCGAACGCTTTGGCGCAGAAGCGCAGCGACATCCCGCAGCACGAGATCTCCAATTTGATGACCGAGCAGATCGTTGACTTCCTTGAAGCGGTTGATGTCGATCATCAGAAACGCCACTGAATGCTCGTATCGTCCCGATCGCAGGAGCTCTTGTTGGATCACTTCGTTGAAGTAGCGTCGGTTGTACACCCCAGTGAGTGGGTCGAGCATCGCTTGAGATCGCAGCCTTTCTTGCAGGCGGACTCTGCGGATCGCTTCGCCGACGTGCCCCGCCAGCAGTTCGATGGCGCGGATGTCTTCTTCGGCAAACGCTCGTGTCTCATGTGACGCAATGTACAACGCTGCAACATCGCCTACGGGAACAGCGAACGCCGAGACATGAGCCGAGCGGCAGGATCCGGGAAGCGACGGCTCAGTCTCGTGGGCAACCACCGGCTTCCTGGCGTGAAACGCGCTTGCCACGCAGCTACCGTGACTCAGCGGAAGCGCGCTACCGGAAGGTGCTTGGTCGTCTGAGCACGCGCCGAGCAGCAGCCTTCCGTCGCGCTCTACATACAGCGCACAGAACTCGTGCGCCAGGACGTTCTCGCCCACATCCACGGTCAACTGGCAGACTTCCTCCTCGGATCCGCAGGCGGCAAGACGCAATGCAGCATCATGCAGACGGCGGATCCGCGAATTGGCCCGCTCGGCTCGTCGCTCGGCAAGGACTCTCCTGCTGATGTCTTTGACCACCAACAAGGTCTGCCGCTTCTGGTCCAAGGAAATCCTCGCCGATTGAAGCTCGACGTCGAACGGCGTGCCGTCGCGCCGAATCCCGACCGAGCGTCCTTCCAGTGGGCCACCTCCGTGTCCACCCTCGGGCGGAAGCGTCCGTGCCTTTGACGGCTGGACGTTGAGGAACAGGTCGATCGGCGAGCCCACGACTTCGTCCGCCGAGTATCCGCTCATGTGGCTCGTCGCGGGGTTGGCCACCGTGATGCGCCCGTTCTCATCCAGCACGATGATCGCATCGGAGCTTGCTTCGAAGATCGTCCGGTACCTGCCCTCACTCTCCCGCAACGCGTTCTCGGCCAGCGCGCTGTCCAGAAGCTCCTCCTGCAACCGCTCGAGAAGCGCTGCATGGACGATCGCGATCGCCGCCTGATGGGCGTACGCCTTGAGTAGTCGCACGACATCCTCGTGCGGACGGAGCCCATCGAGCGGATCGTTCAGCAACAGAACTCCCAGAAGCTCGCCACCCGCGCCCAAGAGCGGAATGATCAGCCAATCTTCGGGATGCCATGTTTCGTCGGACGGAACCTGCTGCGCAGATGCTAGGACGAAGCGATCGCCGAGAACCTCACCCCAATTGCCCGCACCCTCTCGAATGAAGAACGAGTCACCGATCCGGCAGCGCTCCTCGAACAGCGGTTCCATCTCGCCAAGAGCGCAGCCTGCTTCATGCAAACGCCTGACCTCGGTCGGGCTGAGTCCGGCGAACGCCGCCGGCTTCAACCGACCGAGCTCGGCGTCGCGGACGTTCAGAGCAACGCGCCGGTACCCAAGGGCGACCGCCCCCTCGACCACACCCTCGAAGATCCGGCCGAGGTCCGGATTTCGGTGTAGAAGCTCGCAAGCCCGTAGTGCGTGCGCAAGTTGCGCTGTCGCGATTCGCGACGCCTCGTTGTCCGAACCACCTTGAGAAAGGGGCTCCCATGCGCCTTGGCTCACGCTGGTGTGTCGTGTGTGCGTCATCTTCTCTGTCTACATGAATGGTTCATGAGAGTATATCTTACTTTGCATGTGATTGTATCGCATGTACACTTCAGCCTCAGTTTACCGCCACCTTGGAGTTCGCACAACCGCTTCTGCTTCACCAGCTTCTCGGAACGCGTAAGGTTGGGGTGGAGCTACTGTGAGCGCTTCGACGATCAGCTCGCTGCGGAAGCCGGTAGCCCTGCGAGCCCGAGAACGGCCAGGGCCTCCTGGAAGCGTGGATCTTCCTTGTACGGATCGAACGCGGGCTCGATTCGTAGTTCGCGCAGCATCGGATCGCGAACGGCAATCGCACGTGACAGTGCCGCAAACCCCTCATCGAGGTGCCCGGCAGCAAGATGAACCTGCGCAAGTGCGTACGACTGGTTGGGTTGCTTCGGCAACGAGCCAACCTCGGCGATCAACTGCTTGGCCAGGTCGAGCTTCTTCGCCTGGATAGCGCAGAACGCGTGGACAACGGTCGCCCACATCTTGACCTTCCGTAGTCTGGTCTGGCCGCTGGGGATCGCACGGAGGATCCGCTCCGCTTCCTCCCGGTCGCCGCTTCGCAGCAAGGCAAGAGCAAGGTAGATCGTGGTACCCTCGTTCTCGGCATGCAGTTCGTACGATCGCTGCAGGATAGCCACCGCTTCTTCAAACCGACGCAGATGGATCAGCAGAATTCCCAGCCGCTGGCCAAGCACGGGAGCACCCTGCGCCTTGTCCCGCGACTCCTCGATCATCGCCTCGGCAGGTCGAGTATCGCCGCGCACCAGGTGTACATACGCGTCCGCGAATGTGATGGTCGGATCCACAGAGGTCGCGCGCTGGATCACATCGTGCACCAGGCGCTCGGCTTCATCCCAATTCCACAAAGCCATCTCCGTCTCGGCGAGCGATACCACCGCCGGCGCAAACCCCGGCTCGACCTGCAGGGCCCGGAGGAACGATGCCCGTGCTTCCTCCTGCCGGCCTATCTCCTGCAGCACAGTACCCTTGGCGTAGCGGATGATCAACGAGTGCGGATCCAGTTCCGAGGCAATCTCGATCTCACGAAGCGCGTCTTCCGACCGCCCGATGTTCATGAGTTCATTGGCGTACCAATGATGAGCCGATGTGTAGTTCGGGTTCAGCTCGATCGCGCGGCGAAACTCCTTTTCGGCAGCCTCCTGGTCCCGCTCGAACTCCGAGTACACCAAGCCCAAGGATGCATGTGCTTCGGCAAGTTCCGGATCGAGTTCGATGGCTTTGCGCGCCGCTTCACGCGCTTTGGGGAGCGCTTCATCCGGCCGTGCGTGTCCGTGATTGGCAAGGACCGTGTAGCAATCAGCCAAGCCCGAGTAGGCCACGGCAAATCCGGGGTCGCTGGCAATCGCTTGCCTGAAGTAATCGATCGCTTTCTCCATCGCCTCGCGTGACCGTCGGCTCCAGAAGTGTCGCCCGCGTAGATACAGCGTGTAGGCCGCAAGATCGGCCGTGGGAGGCTTGCGAGGGGAAGAAGCTGCCGGGGAGACCACGGGATGCAGAACCGAGTTCAACTCCTCGGCGACATCGTGAGCGATCCCTTCTTGAATCGAGAACACGTCGGCGAGCGTCCGATCGTAGCGCTGTGACCACAGATGCTCTTCATTGGAGGCATTGATCAGCTGAACAGTGATCCGGACACGATCACCCGACTTGCGGACGCTTCCTTCCAGCACGCTGCCCACACCCAACTCGCTGGCGATCTGCCGAATCGGGACGTCCGTTCCCTTGTACGTCATCACCGAGGTCTGTGCGATCACCTTCAGGCCAGGCACTTTCGACAGGGTGTAGATGAGTTCTTCGGTCATGCCGTCCGTGAAATAGGCATCGTCAGGATCTGGGCTGATGTTGATCAGCGGAAGCACAGCGATGCGATCCATCGAAGCCGACGGCCGACGATCCGGGATGCGTTTCTCCCACGGCATCATGACGCGATAGACCTCCATCGGCTGCTCGACGTTCTTCAGATCCTTCCGCCCAAGGCTGTGCAGCTCCATATCCAGCTTGTTCCAGACATGTCCGTGCGCAGGCTGAGAGAGGCAGATGCCGCCTGGCTCTGCGAGCGGCTCAATCCGCGACGCAATGTTGACGCCATCGCCGAGCACATCATCACCTCGAAAGACGACATCGCCGGCATGGAGCCCAATCCGAATCAGGAACCGGCGATCCTGCTCGACCTCAAGATTGCGCTGGTGGAAACGCTTCTGGATATCCACGGCACATGTGACTGCCTGCAGCATGCTGGCGAACTCGACCAGGAATCCATCACCCAACGTCTTGACTTCGCGCCCGCCGTGCGCCGTAAGCAGCTCTCGGATCGCTTCGTTGTGCTCCGAGAGCAGCTCCAACGCCAGCCGCTCGTCGCGTTGAACAAGGCGCGTGTAGCCGACGATGTCGGTAATCATCAGTGCAGACAGGCGGCGCGTTTCGCGTGGTCGATTCATGCTAGGTCCATTCCTTGAATGATGGTGCATCTTATCACAGCACGGGGCAGCGGTGTGCGTTTGGCGTTGCATCTGCAGAGGTTGGTGAGTACCCTTCGGTGTTACGATTCCCACAGAGGTGTTACGTGAGCCCCACAGTTCGATTCAGCGTGTCGATGGAGGAGGAGCTTGTTGCCGCCCTAGACAGGATGGCAGACAAGCGAGGTTACGGCTGCCGTTCCGAAGCGATCCGGGACGCAATCCGGGCGCAGTTGATCGAAGACGAGTGGGACGAGAGTAGCGCAGTCGTCGGCGTGATCACCCTGCTCTACGACCACCACACTCACGGGCTTTCCGACAAACTCACGGAGATTCAGCACCACGCCGTGGAATGCATCATCGCAACAACGCACATTCATCTGGGAGCCAACGCATGCCTGGAACTCATCGCCGTCCGAGGAGACGCGATCACAATCCGATCGCTCGCCGATCGTCTTCGAAGCCTGAGGGGCGTGAAGCACGGCGATCTCACAGGAACGTCCACCGGAGTCAGGCTTCCATGATCACGAAACGGAGACCGCAATGAACACAATCCGCAAGGCGATTCTGGTGATGATGCTGTCCGCACTGCTGCCCACCGGATCGGCCTTCCTGGTTGGGGCAGCGCCGATCGTCGTTGCCACCCATGTCGTGCTCGGGGAAATGGCCGGCATCATCGGCGGCGATGAGATCGAGGTCACGACGCTGATACCGTCCGGCTTCTGCCCGGCGCACTACGACCTGGCTCCGAGCGATCTTGCGGACGTCGCGCAGGCGCGGTTGCTGATCTATTCGGGGTTTGAACCCTGGATGGATACACTCCACGCGGCGGTCGGATCCGAGGCCTTTGTCCTTCAACTGCCGGGAGAGTGGAACTCGCCACTAACTGCCTCCGTCAAGCTCAATGAGATCACAGACCAGCTTTCCCTCCTGCTGCCGGAGGCGGCCGCCGGGTTTGCGACCCGGGCTGACTCATATCTGGATAGGCTTGACCGATTGGGCCAGGAGATCACCGCAAGGGCTGGTGAGCTGGGAAGCGAGGAGATCAATGTGATCTGCATCGTCTGGCAGGAGGAGTTCGTGGAGTGGCTCGGTTTCGGGATTGCCGCAACGTATTCGTCCCCGGAGACTCTCTCCTTGCGCAACCTGGTCGAACTCACGGAAATCGGCAAGGAGGCAAACGTCACTCTGGTGATTGACAACCTCCAAAGTGGCGTCCAGTTCGGTGCCAAGCTGGCGCACGAAATCGGTGCAGTGCATGTGGTGCTGTCGAACTTCCCCGGAGCGATGCCCAACACCGCCACGTTCCTTGACCTTCTTCGCACAAACGCCAATGCACTCTTCGCTGCCGTTTCGCCGCTTCCGTGAGCCCAACAAACGACAAGCCGCCGCGAGAGGAAGCAATGCAACAACCAGAAGATCAGAAGCCAAGATTCATAGCACACGAAAGCAGCCTTGATCTCCTCATCGAGCGCGGGGTGGGGCTGCACGGGCATCTGGGTCCGTATCTGGTGTCGGGAATCCGGATGGGGTTGCTCGCCCTTCGTCTTCTCGACTGTTCCGGCTACTCAGATATTACAGCGGAGTCCGACGCGGGATCGACGCCGCCGCTATCGTGCCTGACGGACGGCATCCAGATCGGCTGCGGATGCACGCCGGGCAAGGGGAACCTTCGCGTCACGGATTGGCGTCGCCCACGCGTTTGGTTCGCCGATTCAGGCGGAAGAACCGTCACCATCGAACTCCGTCCCGAAGTGATGGCTTCGTTCCGAGAGCGGTCGTTGGAGCAGGCAAGCGAATACGTCAAGACGCTCCCGGTGGAGGAGCTTCTTCTATGGAACCAGCCGTCGAGCTAGTTGATGTCCACGTGATCTACGAAGGTGAGCGCCATGGGACGCTTCATGGCGTCGACCTCACAGCAGATCGCGGCAGTCTGCTCGCAGTGGTCGGACCGAACGGATCCGGGAAGACCACATTGCTCGAAATCATCAACGGATTGCTGCCCGTGACGCGCGGAACGGTGCGCGTGTGGGGACAACCGATGGGATTGGCCGCGCACCGCCTGCGGCGGCACATTGGATATGTGCCGCAGGATCTCTTCTTCCCGCCAGCGACGCCGTTCCTTGTGGCCGATGTGGTGCTGATGGCGCAGTTCGCCGAGAAAGGCATCCTCCGCTGGCCCACGCGCGCGAACCGGGCCCGCGCACGAGAGGCCATGGCAATCATGGGGATCGACAACCTCGCCCGGCGCCCGATCGGTCGTCTGTCCGGAGGGCAGCAACGCAAGGTCCTACTTGCTCGAACCATGTCCCAACAGGCCACGCTGCTACTGCTCGACGAGCCCACGGCGAACCTCGATCCGAGCTCCCGAGAGGAGATCTCGGAATCGATTCTTCGGATCCGGGAGTCGCTCCAAGCCACAATGTTTGTGGTGAGCCATGACGCTGGCCGACTCCTCGATTCGGCAGATCAGACGATGACGCTGGTCGACGGCCGAATCGATCGATCCGATGAAGTACAAGCACCGACTGCGTTCTCAACGCGAATCGGAGGCAAGTAGCATGTTTGGGCTTCCCTGGACCATCCTTCTGCCGACGCTTCTCGGAAGCGTTCTTGCGGCCATGAACTGCAGCGTGGTCGGCGTGTTCATCGTGCGGATGAATCTCTCGTCGCTTGGATTCGCAATGAGTCATGCTGCGTTCGCCGGCGCGGCACTCGGTGTCGCCGTTGCAGTGCCTAATCCGGTATGGATGGCCCTCTTGTTCGCGATCCTTGCGGCAGCCTTCCTTGGCCCCTTGGCCGATGCTTCGCGGCTGAATATCGACAGTATCATCGGGGCGATCCTCCCCTTGACGATGGCGCTGGGGTTTGTCTTTCTCAACAAGGCGCCAAGTGGCGGCATCGGGAGCGGTGCGCTGTCACTTCTCTGGGGAAGCGTGCTTGGGATCACGATGCAGCAGGTTTGGACACTGGCGGCGGTCGCGCTGGGACTTGCCGTCTTGCTTGCCGTGTTTGGGAAGGGGTTCCTTGCCGTGCTCCTCGACCGCAAGCTGGCCATGGCCACAGGGATCCGTGCACAAGGCCACTTCTACGCCGTGTTGCTCATGTCGGCGGTGGTCGTCTCGATTTCGCTTCGCATCACCGGCGGCCTCTTGATCTACGCACTGATGATTCTACCTGCCTCGACAGCACTTCAGTGGGTGTACGACATCAAGAAGGTGTTCCTGCTTGCCCCGGCGATCGGGATCCTTGGTGCCGTAGTCGGGTTTCTGCTCTCTCTCGCCGCAGATCTCCCGATCGGCTCGTCGATCGCTCTTGCGGCATGCACGTTGTTCCTTGTGTCGTTGGCCCTGTCGCCGAAGCGTCGCCGTCGATCCTCCCGAGCGACCGGGAGCGACTCGTGCCGCTAGCGCTTCACTCGAATCCAAGAGATGTGAAGCTTCGATCGAAAACGTTGCGCCAATGCTGGCTCAGGTGTCCGTCGCCGGGGACGGATTGCGCACCCGGGAACGCAGAGACGAGACGGCAAGCAGGACAAGGAAGAACCCCATCGCTACCAGGACGATCGCTGCACCGGAAGCAATCCCCGCATAGAACGACACGTACAGGCCGATGACTCCGGACAGCGCTCCGATTCCCGCCGATATCGCCATCATCCACGGTAGCCGGCGCGTCACGAGCATCGCCGCCGACGGCGGTGTGACCAGCATCGCAAGCATCAACCCGACCCCCACGGTCTGGAGCGATACGGCCACGGTGAGCGCCATAAGGATCAGAAGCAGGTTCTGATACAGACGAACCGGGATCCGTTGCGTCCGCCCGAGTGTTTCGTCGAAACTGATCACAAGGAACTCCTTGTAGAACAGCCCGACCAGCCCGAGAACACCGCCTCCGAACACCGCGATCATCATCAGGTCCCACGGAGTCACAGCGAGCACGTTTCCGAAGAGGAAGTGGACAAGATCCACAGCAAACCCGCGGACGGTAGAGATCAACGCGATTCCCAGGGCGAACATTCCCGCAAACACAATCCCGATCGCGCTATCTTCACGGACACGTCCCCGTCGACTGATCGCCCCTACGCCAAGCGCAACGAGAACGGATGTCCCGAGGGCCCACCAGAACAGCGAGCGCCGGTCGTCTTGGCCCTCAACCAGAAACCCGACCGCCAGCCCCGGGAGGATCGAGTGAGCGACAGCGCTTCCCAGGAACGCCATCCCGCGGAGGACGACGTAACAACCGATCACCGAGCACACGACTCCGACCATGACGGCAGCGAGTAGGCCGCGAACCATGAACGGGTACGAAAACGGGAGCGCAAAGACTTCACCGAAGCTCATCAGGGTGTCCTCCCGAGCAGGCTGTATCCTGGATGACCAACACGCCCTCGTCCGTTTCGACCATACGCAGGCAGCTTCCGTACGCCTGGCGCAGGTTCGCCGGCGACAGGACGTCTTCCGCAGACCCGTAGCCAACCACGCGGCGGTCCAGTAGCAGCACGCGATCGAAGCGTTTCCCTGCCACCCCAAGGTCGTGAAGCGCAACCACCGGGGTTGCGCCACGATCGGCAAGCTCATCGATCAGCCCAAGAATCCCCGTGACCGAGTGCACATCAAGCGCTGCAAGCGGCTCATCCATCAGCACGAGTTCCGCTCGCTGCGCAAACGCGCGCGCGACGAACATCCGCTGCTGCTGCCCGCCGGAGAGTTCTTCGATCCGCCGAGAGGTGAGGTGAGCGATCCCCACGGTTTCCATCGCGTCGTGGGCAATCCGCCGATCGGCACGACTTGCCCGACGTAGCGGCCCCAAACGCCCACTTCGCCCCATAAGAACAACATCGAACACCGTCACGGGAAAACGCCAATCCACCGATGCGCGTTGTGGGAGGTACGAGATGCACAGATGCGCGAGCGGCGCATGCCCGAAGACCTCGATCGTTCCCTGTGACGGAGCAAGAAGCCCGGCCGCAAGTGCAAGCAGCGTGCTCTTGCCGGCTCCGTTGGGACCTACGACCGCCAAGCGCTCGCCTGCGGGAAGCGAAAGGGTCACCCGTTCCAGCGCCGGAACACCCCGATACCCCGCCGAGACGTCCCGAAAGCGAAGCGCGGGACCCGACGCCGAGTGCTCTACGCCACTTCGGTCTCGCGCAATCCATCGGACGCAGTTGCCCGTCGAAGACAATCCCTTGATTCTCATCCCGAACCGCCCTCGCGCTGGAGCGCTTCGACAATCTGCGTGGTATTGACCCGCATCATCTGTAGGTAGTCCGCGGCCGGTCCGCCTTCCTCTCCCAGCGCGCCCGTGTACAGGTTGACAATCGACACGCCGGTGTCGGATGCAATCTGCTGGGGAAGAGCCGCGTTGGCCGTTTGCCCTACGAAGATCGCCGACACTCCAGAAGCGGCAATCAGGTCCTGCAAGCGCGCTACGTCACGAGCCGATGCCTCGGCAAGCGAGCTGAACCCCGGTAACACAGTCCCCAGCTGGGTGAACCCGTACCTGGCTGCGAAGTAGCCGAGCACGGCATGATCGGTCACGAGCTTGCGCTGCTCGCGTGGTACGCGAGAGACCTGTTCCCAGATCCACGCGTCGAGTTCCGCGAGTGCGCCCCGATACCCGGCGGCTCGGTCCGCGAACAGCTGCTTGTGTTCGGGATCCGCCCGTGAGAGCGCTTCCGCGATCTGATCGGTCCAGATCATCACGTTGGTGGGGTCGAACCAAACGTGCGGATCGATACCGCCTTCGAAGTGCTCGTCCGCGTCCTCGGAGGCGTGCTCATCCGCGGGCATGAGTGTTCGCAGGGCAATCCGTGTGCCGAGATCGACGATGACTGCACCGGAACTCTCGAGAAGCGGGATCAGCGCCTGCTCCAGGCCGACCCCGTTGATGAAGACCATATCCGCGTCAGCCATGGAAACAAGGTCCCGCGGAGTGGGCTCAAACGCGTGTGGATCAGTGCCGGCGGGAACCAGGATGTGAAGTGAAATCTCTCCGCCGCCAACGATCCCAACGACATCGCCGACGATCGTCGTGGTGACGACAACCGATACGGGCGCCGCCCAGGCGGCAGGCACCGTCCCGGTCAACGTGAGGAGCAAAAGGCCACCGGCGAGAACGGTCTTCCGGCCTGCGCGCTTCAGGTTCATGTCGTGTCTCCCTCTTATCGACCTTCCCAGGATCTGATCCCTCGACTCGGAATCAGGTTTGCTACACGCCATAGATTGTAGGTCGATCGATCAGGCAAGCAACGCGGCGATTCCCCTGGTCACCAAGCCAACGACAAGCGCTGTACCCACGGTGATGCCGACCACCGCGGCCGTCTTCACCCGTCCCAACTCGCGATCAAGCGCCGCAATGGTGGCCACACACGGGATGTAGAACAGCACAAACACCGTGAACACCATGATCTGCCCTGCAGACATGACCGTGTCCACTTGGGACGTCCCGAGCGCTTGGAACAGCATCACGAGCGAGAGCTCCTTGCGGAACACGCCGAACACCAGTGTGACACCGACGACCATCGGCAGCCCGAGCGACCAGGTGATCGGCAGCAATCCAAGGTTGAGGTAGTGATCCACCCCCGTGTACTCAAGCACGCTGAGAACGATGCTCCCGATCACGAGCACCGGAAGCGCAATGATGAGGAACTCCTCGACGCGCAGCCTCACCTTGGAGAAGACAACCTTCGTCGAAGGGATCTTGTAGGTGGGAATCTCAAGGATCAGCCCCGGAGTCACCCTTGGGAACACCTTGGTCAGGATCTTGCCGAGAAGTGCAATCACGACGATGTTGATCAAGAACAGCGCGAACGCTAGATGAGGACCAAGGAAGTAGCCGACCAGTCCGAAGATCACGGTGGAACGGGCAACGCACGGGACCATGACCGACAGGATCGCCGTGATGAACCGGTCGCGCTTCGAATCGAGGATCCGGGTGGCCATCACGGCGGGAACGCTGCATCCGTACCCCAGGATGAACGGGATCACCGATTTCCCGTGAAGCCCGATCTTGTGCATGAAGCCATCCATCAGGTAGCCAGCTCGAGGCAGGTACCCGACATCCTCGAGAAGGGCGAGCCCAATAAGGAAAGGGAGAAGGTACGGCAGCACAATGCCGACCGCCCCTCCAACCCCCTGGACCATCCCCGATGTCAGCGCAAACCCAAGGGTTCCTTCGCCGAGCGCACCTGCCAGGAGCTCGGTCGACCGGTCGAACCAGCCGATGATCGGTGTTTCGATCAGGGATCCCAGTTTGAACACAGCCACGAAGAAGCCATACATGATCGCAGCAAACAGCGGGACTCCGAGGATCCGATGCATGAGGACCGCATCCAACCGATCTCGAACTCCGATCTTTGGCGATCCGACGGTCGTGGTCGCTTCGTACAGCTCCATCGCCCGGGTGTGGCGCTCCGCGGCGAGAACCTCTTCGCCCAACCGTCCTCTGGCTTGCGCCAGTTCCTCTTGCGCCGGCTCGATCATGCGCTGGCACTCCGGGGACACGTCGTCGACCCGTCTAGAGATCTCCGAATCGCCTTCCAGCAGCTTGATCGCCACCAAGCGAGCAGGTACGGCACACGCTTCTCGCGCTTCGTCCGTGATCTGTTCCTCGATCCTTGCAAGCGTCGACTCTACGTCATCTCCGTACCGGGGAAAGGGAGCGGGCTGCCGTGTCCGTGCCGCATTCACAACCGCCCGTGCAGCCGCAACGACGCCGCGGCCGCGGACGGCCACAGCCGACACAACGGGAACGCCAAGCGCCTCCGCAAGCCGATCGGTGTCAACGGAGATCCCTTTGCGACTGGCTTCATCCTCCATGTTGAGGCAAACGACAAGTGGCAGCCCCATCTCCAGAAGCTGCAGAGTCAGCTCGAGGCTGCGAGACAGCAACGACGCATCCACCACGTTAAGCACAGCATCGACCTGTCGATCTAAGAGATACCTGCGCGTTTCCGCTTCCGCTTCGTCGAACGAGGTTAGGGAATACGTCCCCGGCAGATCGACAAGCTCCACGCTCTGGCCGGCCACAAGTGCTTGGCTGCTGAGGAACTCCACCGTTGTTCCGGGAAGGTTGGACGTGTTGGCCTTGTATCCCACGAGGTGGTTGAACAGGGTGCTTTTGCCGCAGTTGGGCTGTCCGACGAGCGCAATCCGAATCATTCGCCCGCCCTTCTCTGCATCCAGAGATGCATCCCGTCATTCCGTGCGCGAACACGGGTCAAGCGGATCCCGGTCTTGTGCGCCATCGTCAGAAGCGTCTCCAGTTCTCGGTCATCGGCTGCAACAAGCTCGATCGAGCTACCCGGCCGAAGCTTCGTGAACTCGTCTGCAAGATCGTCGCTCTGCACAGAACAGCGAGACGCCACTGCAACCTGTTGGATGGGGTTCTTCTCCTTCTTCCTTCTGCATGCTTTGCAGATGCCGATCAGCTCAACACGCTCTTCGGCAATGTCAAACCCCTGGGTCGCTGCCAGCTTGGCCAGGGCGGAAGTCGGCGGGAACTCCAGCACCGCCCCGCACTCCTGACACACGGCGTGGTAGTGTGCCGCACGATGTGACTCGAAGTGGCGATGAGGTTCGCCGAAGCCGGCAGCTTCGACGACGCCCAGATCGTGCAGAAGGCTCAAGGTTCGGTATACGGTCGACAGGTTGATCGTGGAGCAGATCTCGGTTGCATGCTCGAAGATCTCGGCCGCCTGAAGATGCGGGTTGCGCTCCAGCACCGTCAGCACAGCGCGGCGCTCCTGCGTCACTCGATTGCCGGCTGCTCGAAGAAGGGAAACCATCTGCTGCGCGTTCATGCGACAGGACGATCCGCTGACGGGCCTTCGAGGATCTCCACCATCACATGGCGGGCGATGCCACGTCCGACAGCGATTCTCCCGCCGCCGCAGACCTCGAGCAGAAGCGGCCCGCGAAACGCGCCACTCCCAATCACGCGCACCGGATCTCCGGGATGAACGCCCATATGTTCTAGGTTCCGCCGAAAGCCGCGGCCGCCGCGGATCTGCACGATTCTTGCCGATCGGCCTGCAGGAAGCCGATCCAACGGAACCATCGCCCTCTTATCAAGAATCATTTGCAATAAGATTACCGCCACTAGATCCGTTCGTCAACCAGCAGCCGCTCGCGACATGCTCGGCAACGCAAGGACAGCCACACACAGGGAGTTGCGCGGACTGCATCTTGCGCTGCGTCATCTGTCCGGAAGACGATGGACGTCGCTCCTTCCCTGGCATAGGTTGCCGCGGTACGCTCAGAACCTATGCGCACTCATCACCGCCCTGGCTCTCTGTGGATCGTCTCCCTGCTGGTTTTGCTGGTAGCCGTCGGATTCGTCGGCATGTCGGGGGTGCGACCTGCAAAGGAGAAACACAGCGTCGATAGCCGTACGGTGGTGGTCATCGATGCCGGGCACGGCGGTGACGATCCGGGCGCTCTCGGAGTCAACGGCATCCTCGAGAAGGATCTCAACCTCGACCTGGCGAAGCTGGTGTACATCAAGTCGCTCGAACACCCGGAGTTCCGGTTCGTGCTGACTCGCCGGACCGACGAATTCGTCGATCTCGCCGATCGGCTTGAAACCGCAGACAACGCGGGGGCAGCGGTGTACGTGAGCATTCATGCCAATGCGCACAGCTCGTCGTCCGCCTCCGGAATCGAGACCTATGTCGGGCTCGGCGCCGACCTTGCCTCACGGCGGCTCGCCGAGACCATCCAAAGCACGCTCATCCAGGCCACATCAGCTCGCAATCGGGGCGTTCGATCCAGCGATATCTATGTAGGGAACGCAAAGATGCCTGCTGTGCTGGTGGAGGTTGGCTTCCTCACGAACGCCTCCGAAGCGGCCAAGTTGTCCTCGATCCGATATCAGGATTGCGTGGCCGACGCCATTCTCTCTGGCATCCTCTTGTACCTGGAGGACAAACCGACCGCCGACTAGCATAGGCGGCGCTATGCACAAACACGAGCTTGGCAGCCTCCATTTGCGTGACATCGTCGATTGCCTCATGTCAGCGTACGGCTCTCAGGGTTGGTGGCCGGCGGAAACCAGGTTTGAGATGATTGTCGGCGCGATTCTCACTCAGCGGGTCTCCTGGGCCAATGCCAAGCGGGCAATCCATCGGCTACGCGAGGCACATCGCCTTTCCGTGGAAGCCATGCTGGCGACGTCGGAAGATGAGCTCTCGGAGTTGATCCGCCCGGCGCTCTACCACAATGCGAAGGCAAGGAAGCTCCATGCGTTCTGTCGTTTTGTCGGGGAGCGCAAGCACGATGGGAACCCTTTGGACGCCCTTCTCTCGCTGCCGGCTGCTTGCCTCCGGGACACGCTTCTGACCGTGCATGGAATCGGCCCGGAGACCGCCGACGCGATCGTTCTCTACGCGGCGGGGAAACCAGCATTTGTCGTGGATGCGTACGCCCGGCGGATCCTGATGAGGCTCGGGTGGGTCGAGCCCGCCAGCTCGGACGATGCGATCCGCCACCGAGCGCTTGTGGAACTCTCGAACGATGTGCCGCTCCTTGGCGAAGTTCACGCATTGCTGGTAGAACACGGGAAGCGCCACTGTCTCTTGCGCAACCCGCGGTGTCTCGGGTGTGTCTTGCAGCCACAGTGTGGTTCCGGCGCGGAGCCACCAAAGGAGCGTGCCGATGTACCTGACTCCGGCGATTGATCGTTTGCGGCTACGAGATGGCCTGGCCAGAGAGCCGATCCTCGCACTCCTTGAAGCGGGGTTGCAGGCTGTAAGCCCGGAGGCGGCCGTGGATCGGTGCATCCAGGTCCAGGGAACGACCCTTCGCATCGTCGATCCTGCCAGTGACCGTTCGGTTGAGCACAAACTGATCTCAGGAACGAAGCATGTCTTTGTCCTTGGAGCGGGCAAGGCGAGCGTCCGGATGGCGGCACGGTTGGAGTCGCTCCTCGGACCACATCTTGCCGGAGGCGTCGTCGTCGCTCCGGCTGGTGCCCAAATCCGCTTGCGTCATGTTCGGCAGATTGTCGGGGATCATCCGTTTCCGACAAGTGCATCCGAGGCGGCCGGTCGGGAACTGCTGAAGTTCGCGGAATCACGCACACGCGGTGATCTCGTGCTTTGCTTGTTCTCCGGCGGGGGATCTTCATTGATCGCCGTTCCGCAGCCCGGGCTGGAGCCGGGCGACCTGCAGGCCGTGAGTTCCGAGCTGCTTCGATCAGGCGTTCCGGTGCGCCCGATGAATATCGTTCGCCGTCACCTCTCATCGATTCACGGTGGCCGACTCGCCGCGGCGCTGCGGCCGGCAAGCTTTGTGACGTTGCTGCTCTCCGATGTGGCGGGCGACCTCCCTGAGACGATCGCCTCGGGCCCGACCGTCGCGGATCCATCGACGTACATGGATGCGCTCGATGTCATAGATCAGTACGGTGTGCGCGGCCGACTGCCAGGCCCGGCGCTTCGCGTGCTGGAGAGAGGCCGTGCTGGGGCGCTACCCGAAACCCTGAAGCCGGGGGACTCCGTGTTCCGCGGGAATCCGGCGCTCCTAGCTGCAGCAGCAGGCGATGCGGTGTCGGCGATGGCTGCGGCCTCACAAGCTGTGGGAATGCGGCCGGTCGTGGTGAGCGGTCCGCTCGGGGGCGACGCCGACGCCCTAGGGAAGCGTTTGGCCCGGATTGCGTTGCGGCTTGCGGTGCGATCGCGATTGCTGCTTGCCCATGGGGAAACGACGGTGGTTGTCCGCGGCTCGGGACGCGGCGGCCGCAACCAGCAGGCGGCTGCAGCGGCTGCGCTGCGGCTCTCCGGGTGCGGTGGCGTCATCGTCACGAGCTTCGCTTCCGACGGTGTGGATGGCGTAACGCCCGCCGCCGGGGCGATCGTCGACGGTCGAACCGCTCAACTGGTCCGTGAGAACCGGGAAGGGTTCACCCTGGAGCAGGCCGTTGCCGACAACGACTGCTATCCAGCGCTACAGGCAAGTGGGGATCTCCTGATGACCGGGCCGACCGGAACCAACGTCGCTGACCTGTTCGTCGCTGGTGGGATCAGGTTCGCTCGGAAGCCCTGAAGCGGTTTGCTCCGCAACCCTATCGCGGATCGGCTTCGCAACCCTATCGCGGATCGCTTCGCAACCCTATCGCGGATTGCCTCGCAACCCTATCGCGGATCGGCTTCGCAACCCTATCGCGGATCGCTTCGCAACCCCATCGCGGATTGCCTCGCAACCCTATCGCGGCTCGCTCCGCAACCCTATCGCGGCTCGCTTTGCAACCCTATCGCGGATCGGCTTCGCAACCCTATCGCGGATCGCTCCGCCTGGTCCGCTCGAATTCTAGACCTGCGTGTGCTTCCATGAACCTTGCGCGAATTTGACACTCATGATGATCGCAAGAGCGGTCCAATAGAAGTACTCACCCATCCACGCACCGACCATCCCAAGCGACGTATGAAGTCCGAGGAAGTAGACCACCGGCAGATACAGCGTGGAGCAGACGGCAAGTTCGGCAAGAAGGACAAATCGCGTATTGCCCGACCCTTGGAGCGACGACGAGAGGACAAGGGTGATCCCGGCAAACGCCTGCACGAGTCCAAGGATCCGCAGTGGAAGCATCCCTGCCTCGATCACGGCAGCATCTCCGGTGTAGATTCGGAATACCCATCCTGGAATCAACAGGAAGAGAAGCCCTATGGCCATCATGGTGTACGCTGCCAGTCGCGTCGACTCCCAGGCCAGCCGCTCTGCCGTGTCGGGCTCGCCCGCTCCCATACGATGCCCGACCAACGCCGCAGACGCCGTACCCACACCGACAGCGATCATGATCGTCAGACTATAGATCGAGCGGATCACGTTGGATGCAGCGAGTTCAAGCGTTCCGATCCGCGCAACCACCAGGAAGAACACGAACCAGCTGCCGTGCGACAGGATCCTCTGCCCCACAATCGGGAGCGACAGACGGATCATCGGCCGCACCCATCTCGCTGACACGTGATCGCGCCGGAACGTTGCGAACCGGTCACGGATCCGGGGATGCACCGTGACCACAACGTAGTACAGCGTTCCGATCCCCGTCGCGATCGTCGAGGCCACGGCGGCCCCGACGATCCCCATCGCCGGAGCTCCGAGATGGCCGAAGATCAGCGCGTAGTCGAGCACGATGTTGGCCAGCGTGACAACCATCGATGCGACCATCTGATGGCGTGTCCGGCCGATCGCGGCGAAGAACGCGCCAAACACCAGGTTCGCGAACATGAACCCGGCGCCGATGACTCTGTACTGGAGGTAGGTCCTGCCCATTGCCACCACGGCGGGGTCATTGGAGAGTGCCGGGGCGGCGATCCTGGCGATCCATGGCGAAAGTGCGGCAAGTGGAATTCCAAGTACAAAGGCTGCGATCAGGCCGGTGTGCAGGATCTGTCCACAGCCCGTGAATCTCTCCTCGCCGAAGCGCCTTGAGGCAAGCGTCTGTACCCCCACACTGACCGCTGAAAGGGGGAAAACCACGGCGAAGAACAGCACGCCTGCCACGCCGGATGCAGCAAGAGGAACCGCCCCAAGCCGCCCAAGCATCGCTGTGTCGATCACGCTCAGCAGGGTGTAGGACAGAGACCCAAGCACAACCGGATACGCCAGGCGCAGCACCGTGCGCGAGTCCGCAGCGTGCAAGGCAAACCGGGAGGCAATCTGACGGAAACGGTTCATCCGCCTGCCTCCCCCGGAACCGGATCGTGATTGGCCGCGCCCTTGCCGCGGTTCACCGCCTGCGCAAACACCATCCCGCCGATCACCATCACCATTCCCGCAAGCTTTGCTGGTGACGGGAGGACGCCGTATAGGGCAATCTCTGCGATGAGCGTGACGACAGGGACGAAGTTGGCTGCTACCGAGACGCCGCTTGCTGGCAGATGGACCAAGGCGTAGTGCAACCCCAGAAACGCGAGCGCCGAGCAGAACAGACCTAGGAACAGCACGCCAAGAAGCACAGAACCGGAGAAGTTCACCGTCCAGTCGAGCCCTTCCGTGGACGCGAGTGGAAGGAAGACGACAAGCGAGAACAGGAACTGGTAGAACGTTAGCTGCAGGGGTGTGACTCGCTGCAAGACGCGTTTGGCCAGGATCGTTCGAATGGAAGCGCAGGCAACCGCGCCTAGGATGAGGACATCACCGAGCACCGTCGCGCCCGTTTCACTCGTGCCAAGGCCAATCACCAGTACGACGCCGGCATACGCAAGAGCGATCCCGAGTGCCTTGCGCCATGCAAACCTCTCCTGGCGGAAGAGCATCGCAAGAATGAAAACGGCTGCAGGGATCACGGCGATAATCACCGATGCATGGCTTGCCTGCGTGCGCGCCACGCCATGCGTCTCGAACAAGAAGTACCCTACGGGAGAGAGCACGGTAAGAGCAGCAAGCACCTGCAGATCACGCCTGGGGACGCGCAGATCACCGCGAATCATCGCCCACGCACCAAGAAATGCAGATGCAAGAAGAAAGCGCATCGCTAGAAGCGTCGAAACAGGAAGCACGCCGACAACGTGCTTGGTCACCAGGAACGAAACACCCCAGACAGTCATCGAGGCGGCAAGGGCTGCGTAGACTTGGAGTTTCTTCCGATCATTCATGATCGCCAGCGCCTTCCGTGCGGGACCTCGACTGAATCGAAGAGGGGAGTTGGGCACGATTCTCCACGGTTTGTCCCGACGCCGCAACCGGCGGGTGCGTCTTTCCGCGAACGGCGGAGAACGGTATCATCCCTGGCACGGAACGCCGTGGCGGTCTGGGCCATGTCTGGCCGCGAGACCAGCCGAATCGGCGAACGATCCGAGGAGAGCAAGATGCCTGTCGCCAATGAGAAGACTCTGAGAGATCTGGAGTTTGGCCGCGTACTGAGACAGATCGCCGACCTTGCATCCTCGTCGCTTGGTGCGGAAACCGTCATCCAGCTGGAACCTGTGGCGGACCCTCAGGCAGTCGGGACAGCCATCGCCGACGTGGAAGAAGCGATGCACTTCCTCACCGAGCATCAGAGATTCTCGCTGGGATCCGTTCGTGATGTCGTTCCGCTACTGGAGCGTGCCAAGCAGCCCGGAGCGCTCGACGGAGAGGATCTGTTGACGATCGCGCTTACGGTCGAAGGCGCCGAACGGGTCCGGGAGCGCCTGCGGTTGGATGAAGACAGCTCAAGACTCCGTGCCCTTGGGGATCGCTTGTCCGATCAGGATGATCTTCGCAAAGCGATCATCCAAGCCATCGACGAGCGCGGCTCGGTTCGTGATGACGCAACGCCGGAACTGCGCGAACTGACGTCCAAACGTCGGACGCTTGAGGCGCGGATCGAGAAACGGCTGCGGTCGGTGATCGCTCAATCGCCGGAGTTGATTTCCGAGCCTGTAATCACACGCCGCCGGGGGCGCCTCGTCCTGGCTATCCGCAGTGGCGTAGCAGGAAGCGACCGCTTCGTGATCCACGACCGGTCGGCGACCGGGCAGACCCTGTACGGTGAGCCGACATCGCTGGTGAAGGACAACAACGTCATTGCGGAATTGGGCGGCGAGATCAGCGAGGTCAAACGACGCGTCCGCGGCATGCTGACGCAGCTGTTTCTCGACCGAG
>Ga0272444_10001230_pt1 | contig 25046 bp, 18 predicted proteins | sample SSMForm13_FD_201033 | JGI IMG/M metagenome (GOLD analysis project Ga0272444, IMG submission 201033) | Marine sediment archaeal communities from Little Sippewissett salt marsh, Falmouth, MA, United States - SSM-Form-13 | ecosystem: Environmental > Aquatic > Marine > Wetlands > Sediment ...
CGCCGAGCCGGTCGCCCCGGCCTACCAGGGCACCGCGGCGCCCGAGGACCGCCCCGCTGCCCCCGAGGCGCCCATCGACATCCCCCAGCCCACCGGTCCCGGGGCCATGCAGGTGCATAACAGCTACCTCGTCATCCAGACGCCCGATGGGCTCGAGATTATCGACCAGCATGCCCTGCACGAGCGAATCCTCTACAACGAGCTTCGCCAGCGCCTCGCAGACGGCAGGCTCGCCGGCCAGCGGATGCTCATCCCCGCAACGTTCGCCGTCAGCCAGGCCGAGGCCGCGACGCTGGACCAGCACGCCGACCTGCTGGCCAGGCTGGGAATCGAAGTCTCGTCCTTCGGCCCGAACACGATGGCCATTCAGCAGTTTCCAAGCCTCCTGACCGCCCGCGGAGTAAGCCCGGATGAGTTCCTCCGCGAGTTGCTCGACCGCCTTGGCGAGGATGAAACGCTCGACACCGAACGCCTGCTGGAAGATGTGCTCGCCATGATGAGCTGCAAGGCCGCCGTCAAGGCAGGCGACCCGCTGACGGACCAGGAGATTAACTCGCTGCTGGAACGTGCCCGGCAGGCCGAGAAATCCTCCGCCTGCCCCCACGGCAGGCCGACGACGCTGCGACTGACCCTCAAAGACCTCGAAAAACAGTTCCACAGGACGTAGCCCTGCCGGACACAGAAAGACAGCGTGGCCTTACCCATGGCCGATGCAAAGGAAGACAATGCCGCCCCCACCGCCCGAGGCTTTCGCGGCCTGGACTTCTACGCGATGCGCGTGCTGCGACACTGTCGAATACCCGGGCACCTGCGCCTGGCAACACTGCCCCGCATCGACAAGCTCCTGGCGGCAGGCCGGATCGACAAGCACGTCCGGTTTTCTCCCGCCGACGACGTCGAGCTGGATGTCTGGCTTATCCACGGGCGCGGCCCCGCCGCCGCGGCCTCGCCCGGTACGGTGCTGATCATCCATGGCCTGTGGGATTCCAAGGCTCGGTTCTTCGACCTCGGCGAGATCATGGCCAGCCGCGGGTTCAACGTCGCCCTGCCGGATCTGCGTCGCCACGGGGCGAGCACCGGCGAGCACACCACCTTCGGAGCACTGGAAAAACGCGACCTCGCCGCCCTGATGACCCACCTCCGTGCCACCGGCGACGCGCCAGGCCCGTTGTGGGTGTTCGGCTTCTCCATGGGGGCCGCCATCGCGGTCCAATATTCCGCTATCGACCCGCTCGTTCGCGGCACGGTCGCCGGAGCCCCATTCGCCGACGGCCCGAGCATCACCCGACGCGTCGTACCACTGATGAGCAAAGAAAAGTTCCAGGCCGTCTGGGTCCGGGCCGCAGAAATCGCCGGGTTCGATCCCCAAGACACCTCCACCGTCCAGGCCGCAGGCAAGCTGAACTGCCCCCTGATCGTCATTCACGGGATGCTCGACCTGATCGTGCCGTACTCCCAGGGCCATGCCGTATTCGAGGCCGCCCCCCAGCCAAAGAAGCTCTACTCCGTGCCCTGGGCGGGACATCCATCCCTCCTGCTCAAAAGCCGAAGCTGGTTCGCCGACCGAATCGAAGAAGTCATGGCGATGGGCAAGACCTCCACAGCTAAGGAGGACCGCCCATGACGCCATCGCTATGGCGATACATGACTCTGCCGTTACTACCCATGGTGGCCGCCATCGGCGGTTGCGGCAGCAGTGCCGATGTCGAAACCTACGCCCGCATGTTGGTCTGTCAGGATACATCACCCGGCAAATTGGTGGGTGCGATCGCGGGCACGCCGGAACAGTTAATCTCGGCCAGGCGAATCAACGCACACCTGCTTGTTCCCGTGGACGATGGAGTATCGCTCGATATCTGGACGATTCACCCCAGAAACAAACCAACACGCGGTACGGTAGTGATACTTCACGGCTTGGCTGACAGCAAGGCCTCCTACCTCGGCCTGGGAGAGCGACTAGCGAAGATGGGCTTCGGCATCGTGTTGCCTGACATGCGAGCCCATGGGCGAAGCGGGGGGCGCCACGTCACCTTCGGTGCCCTTGAGAAGCGTGACATTGAACGTCTCGTTGACAACATGGTCGCCTCTGGCGACGTCCGGGGGCCACTGTATGTCATAGGTGTGTCGATGGGCGCCGTTGTGGCCGTCAGGTACGCAGCCATGGACGGTCGCTGCCACGGCGTCGTGGCTGTCGCGCCGTACAAGGACGCCCGAGACGTGGTGCGACGCATGGTGCCTCTGATGAACGCTGCCACCTATAATGCCGTTTGGGCGAGAGCTGGGAAGATTGCCGGATTCGACCCAAACGACACATCGACTACGGACGCGGCAGCTAAACTCAAATGCCCGCTTGTGGTCGTCCATGGCCTGCTCGACAACCTTGTGCCCTACGAACACGGCCGGGCAGTCTACGAGGCCGCGCCGCAGCCCAAGCACTTCTATTCCGTGCCCCTTGCCGGCCATTCGACCATCCTCCTGGGCCGGGAAGCCTGGCTGGCAGAGAAGATCGTCGGCCTGGAAGCCATGCGGTCGGGCTCCAAGGGAACTTCAGGCACTTCGAGCGTACCGTGACTAACTCTGGCTCCCCTTGGCGGTCCGTTACGCCAGCTTCCATATTGCCATCCCCCCCTCCCCGGCGTATCATGCGTTATTCACACCCGGCACATGGAATGGACTGTTGAGGCAATGGCAATGAGCGAGCGAGTTGGACAAGCGGAAACCATCGTGATCCTGGACTTCGGGAGCCAGTACGCACAGCTTATCGCGCGCCGCGTACGCGAAAACGGCGTCTACAGCGTGCTCGCCAGGCCGGACGTCTCTGCCGAGGAAATCCGCGACCTCAACGTCAAGGGCCTGATCTTCACCGGCGGGCCTTCCAGCGTCTACGAAGACGGCGCGCCGCGCTGCCGCAAGGAAATCTTCGAACTCGGCGTGCCGATTCTCGCAATCTGCTACGGAATGCAACTGTCCTGCCAGATGCTCGGCGCGGACATCAAGCCCGCCGCCTCGCGCGAGTTTGGCCGGGCTGCGCTTACTGTCCTCGAAGCCGACACGCTGCTCAAGAACGTCCCCGCCGAAACCAGCGTCTGGATGAGCCACGGCGACCAGATCCACGACCTCGGGACGGACTTCGTCGCACTGGCGACTACCGAAACCTGCCCATACGCGGCCGTGAGGCACCGCACAATCCCGTTCTTCGGCGTGCAGTTCCATCCGGAGGTCACTCACACACCTCACGGCGGCGAGATATTCGTCAACTTCCTTTACGACGTGTGCGGCTGTCAGGGCCTATGGAAGATGGGCTCGTTCGTTGAGCAGGTCGTCGCGGAGGTTCGCGACCGCGTCGGCCCGGACGAGCGTGTAATCTGCGGACTCTCGGGCGGCGTGGATTCCTCGGTCGTCGCAGCCATGCTCCACAAGGCCATCGGCGACCGCCTTTCGTGCATCCTGGTGGATAATGGCATGCTGCGGATGAAAGAGGTCGATCTAGTTCGCAAGACCTTCGGCGACCACTTCCACATCGACCTGACGGTCATCGAGGCCGAGGAGCAATTCCTGTCTCTACTTGCCGGCGTGACGGACCCGCAGGAAAAACGCCGCATCATAGGCCATACGTTCATCGACATGTTCAAAGAGGCCGCCAAGGGCATTACCAACGCCCGGTTCCTGGCCCAGGGGACGCTGTACCCGGACGTGATCGAGTCCGGTCATTCGCTTGCGGGCCAGGCCGCCAACATCAAGCTGCACCACAACGTCGGCGGCCTGCCGGAAGAGCTTGGCTTCGAGCTCATCGAACCGCTCCGCGACCTGTTCAAGGATGAGGTCCGCCTGGCGGGCGAACTGCTCGGCCTGCCGTCGAATCTCGTCTGGCGTCATCCGTTCCCGGGCCCGGGCCTGGCCGTGAGATGCCTCGGGGAGGTCACCCGCGAGCGCCTGGAAGTCCTCCGCAAGGCAGACAACATCCTGCTGGAGGAAATCCACGCCAACCACCTCTACCGCAAGACCGCCCAAACCTTCGCCGTCCTGCTGCCGGTGCAGTCCGTCGGCGTGATGGGCGACGGGCGTACCTACGAAAACGTGGTCGCCATACGCTCGGTAGACACCGCGGACTTCATGACCGCCGACTGGTCGAGAATCCCCTACGACGTGCTGGCGACCATCTCCAACCGAATCATCAACGAAGTCCGTGGCGTCAACCGAGTGGTCTACGACATCTCCAGCAAACCCCCCGCCACGATCGAGTGGGAGTAGCCCGGTAGATGGCAACCCACGAGATACCGGGGAGAGCGGTCATGAGAATCCAATACCAACTGACTGAGGACGATCTTATCACGTTCATGCTGTTCGATAAGCGCAATGCCCCGAAACTGTTTCCCCATGCCAGAAATACCTGGCTACGACAAACGATTGCGGGCGCTGGCGCTGGTCTTATACTTGTGATTATTCTTATGCTGCTTCCTGGCCGAGAAGGCAACCCGCTGATACCTCTGTGGCCTGATCTCGCTCTGATAATCGCCCTGATGGTACTAGGCCTCTTAGCCTTTCCGTGGTTCAAGCGATACACCGGCCTGGATCGAGCTCTGGCGAGCATACAGGTGCGAGCGAACATCACATCGGGCCGAACGGGGAACTTTAAGCCAACGAACTTGGAGATCGCGCCCGATGGATTTCAGCTCGCCCGATCGGGCTGGGACACTCGTGTTCTGTGGACCGAAGTGGAGTGCACTGTGCAGGACGAGAATGCAATCTACATCTACGCTACGCCCGCGTGGGCATACCTCGTGCCTCGGAGGGCTTTCGAAAACGCCGATCAGGCCCAAGAGTTCTTCCAGGCCGTTGAGGGCTACATAGAAGCGGGCAGATCCCAACGGGCCATTCAGAGCCCGGCAGTTTAGAGCGTCTGCCCCCCCGCCAACCACGGCGCTGTAGGCGAGGAGTTTGCAGCAAATCCTGAAACCGCCGGTCGCGATGGCGGATAAGTCAGATACGGACAGAGAAAGCAGGAGTCTGCAATGCGAGGTGAGATACTGTCGATCGTTCGGACGGGCTCAGTAGCTGGACTGCTGGCGCTGGTGGCAGCGTGCGGCCTGGCTATGGGGGCGACTTCGGCGGCGGGAACTTCCGAATCGTTTGAATATCAGCTGGAGCAGGAATGGCGGCGTCAGCTTCTCCAGGCGACTGGCAACGCTACGAAGGCCCCAGCCCGGGCCGTGCGACCCGAGGACGACGCTGCCGGCGGGTGCGATGGGATCAAGAACGGCGGTTTCGGCTTTCACACCAACGAGAACGACAAGCCGTGGTGGCAGGTGGATCTACAGGAGGTCTTCGAACTCGACCGCGTTCTGGTATACAACCGCTGCCAGGTCAGCGAGCGGGCGGCCAGGCTCTGCGTGCTGCTCAGTGGCAACGGCAAGCAATGGCGAACAGTTTACAAGCACGACGGCACGGTCTTTCGAGGTCACTCGGACAACAAGCCGCTCAGCGTGAACGTACGGGGGGAGAAGGCCCGATATGTCCGCATTCAACTTCCCGAGCGGACATGGCTGCACCTGGACGAGGTGGAGGTCTACGGCCCGGCCAGTCCGAAGAAGAATCTCGCCCTTCGCAGGCCCGCCGACCAGTCCAGCGCGAGCCCCTTCTCAACGGGCCAGCGGCGCGCGGTGAAGGTCCCGCCGACCGGACCGGCCAGCGTCGCCCGCAACCGCTACATTTCCGCCGTCGAAAAGGTGCTGGCAAGCGGGCGGATGCTGGCGGCGAAGCTGCGCAGTCAGGACGTGGACACATCCGGTTTCGATGCATCAGCCGGGCGTATCGCCAAGGCGCTATCCGCCCTGGATGACTCGGCGGACGACCTCAAGACGCACGCGCTTTACATCAAGGCGCGCCGGGCGGTGCGGACGCTGGCGCTGTCCAACCCCCTGCTGGACTTCGAGAAGCTGCTGGTCGTGCGGCGGAGCGAGAAGAACCTCGGCCTGCCCCGCAACTGGTGCAGCAATTCGAGTCTTCGCAAGACAGGTTACGACAACGACCTTGCGGTGATGACCGACTGGCGACATGGCGGGAAGTTCGCGACGCTCCATCGCCCCGACGGCGGGCGATTCATCGGCGACGTGGACCTGCACTTCGACGGCTCGCGGGTGATGTTCAGCTCGACTGACGCCAACGGAGTCTGGGGCGTGTACGAGATGCCCATCTCGGGCGGTTCGCCCGGCAAGCTGAAACTCATCGGTGACAGCGACGTGTACAACTACGACGCGTGCTACCTGCCCAACGGCAATGTATTGTTCACCTCGACGGCGCCGATGATCGGCGTGCCGTGCGTCCGGGGCTCCAGCAAGGTGACGAACCTGTACCTGCTGGAGACGCGATCGGGCAAAATTCGCCGACTGACCTTCGACCAGGATCACGACTGGTGCCCGACCGTCCTGCCGGATGGGCACATCATGTACCTGCGGTGGGAATACTCTGGCCTGCCGCACTCAAACTCGCGGATACTCTTCCAGATGAACCCCGATGGCACGGGGCAAATGGCTTTGTATGGCAGCAACTCGTATTGGCCTAACAGTTTGTTCTACGCCCGGCCCGTCCCGGGACATCCCACGAAAATCGCGGGCATCGTCACGGGCCATCACGGCGTGGCGCGGGTGGGCGAACTGGTCATCTTCGACCCTGCCGTCGGGCATCAGGAAGCCAACGGGGCCGTGCAACGAATCAGCGACTACGGCAAGAGGGTCGAGCCCATCGTCCGCGATCGGCTCGTGGACTCGTCCTGGCCCAAGTTCCTGCACCCCTGGCCCCTGAGCGAGGACTTCCTTTTGGCGGCGTGCAAGCTGACGCCAAATGCGCCATGGGGACTTTACCTGGTCGATACGTTCGATAACTTCGTGCTGCTGTCCAGCGAACCGGGCAAGGCGATACTCGAACCCATCCCCTTGCGAGCTACCCCCGTGCCGCCGGTCATCCCCGCCAGGACCGATACCAGCCGCAAGGACTCGGTGGTATACCTGGCTGACATCTACCAGGGCGTCGGGTTGAAAGACATTCCGCGAGGCCAGGTCAAGAAACTCCGCCTGTTTACCTACAACTTCAGCTACCACGGAGTCGGCGGGCTGCTTGGCGTCGTCGGTGCCGATGGGCCGTGGGACGTAAAACGCGTGCTGGGCACCGTGCCAGTCGAGCCCGACGGCTCGGCCTTGTTCCGCGTGCCCGCCAACACGCCGATCTCGATTCAGCCGCTGGATGAAACCGGCAAGGCGATGCAGATCATGCGGAGCTGGTTCGTGGGCATGCCCGGCGAGGTCGTCGCCTGCGTCGGCTGCCACGAGCGAAGCCGGGATGTGGCGTCGCTGTATAACGCCTATGCCCTCAGGCGCAAGCCGTCCGAAATAGCGCCGTGGCGAGGCCCGGTGCGCGGGTTCGCGTTTTCCCGCGAGGTTCAGCCGGTGCTGGATCGCTACTGCGGGGGCTGTCACAGCCCCAAGGCGGGCAAGCGATTCCATCCAGACAATATGCCGGACCTGCGCGGAATCCCTCTCAAGGGCTGGGCCTCGAAGATCCCCGGCAACGGCGGCAGGGACAGCGGGCGTTTCTCCGTGGCCTACGGCGAACTGGTCCGCTATGTGCGCCGGCCTGGAATCGAAAGCGGCATGCACATGCTCAACCCCATGGAGTTCCATGCCGACACGACGGAGCTTGTGCAGATGCTCTCCAAGGGCCATCACGGCGTGAAGCTCGACGAGGAGGCTTGGGATCGGCTGGTGACGTGGATCGATCTCAACGCCCCCTACCACGGAACGTGGGCCGAGGCGGTAGGCCAGAAAAGGACGGACCACCAGGCCGCACGCCGGCGGGAATTGATGCTCCGCTATGCCTGCCTGGAAATTGACGAAGAAACGCCCGGACCTGAACCCGCCGCCGTAAAGCCTATCATTCCGCCCGCCGAGCCCGCCCTTGGCAATAGCCTCAACTGTCCCGGCTGGCCTATAACGAAGGATGAAGCCCGTCGCCACCAGGCCGCACTTGGCAAGACAACCCGCAAGGTTAAGATTTCCGATAGCCTGAGCCTGGAGCTTGTGCATATCCCCACCGGTGAGTTCATCATGGGCGATCCCAATGGCCCAGCCGATGCACGCAGGCTTGGACGCGCCCGAATCGACAAGCCATTCTGGATGGGCAAGTTCGAGGTCACCAACGCACAGTTCGCCTACTTCGACCCGCTGCACGACAGCCGGGACGAAACCAAGCACGGCTATCAGTTCGGCGTGACGGGTTACCAGGCAAGCGGACCCGACCAGCCGGTGGTGCGGGTATCGTGGCGACAGGCCTTGGCATTCTGCCAGTGGCTGACGAAGCGGGCGGGCGGAACATTGCGTTTCACGCTGCCGACCGAGGCACAGTGGGAATGGGCCTGCCGGGCGGGATCGGATACGCCGATGAGCTTCGGCGACATCTCAGCTGACTTCTCCAAATTCGCCAACCTCGCCGACATGAAGCTCGCCGAGTTCGCCTCGAACTCCTATGTCACCATCCATCCGTTGAAGAACCCCAACCGCTGGGACGACTGGATTCCGCGCAACAGGCGGTTCAACGACCAGGCCCTGATCGCGACGGATGTGGGCAAGTACCTTCCCAACGCCTGGGGCCTCCACGACATGCACGGCAACGTGTGGGAGTGGACGCGCTCGACGTACCGCCCGTACCCCTGCGCCGCCAATGATGACCGGGACGCGCCCGCCGCCAGGGGCGCCAAGGTAGTTCGCGGCGGGTCGTGGTACGACAGGCCCAAGCGATGCACATCCGCGTTCCGCCTGCACTACCGCCCCTACCAACCGGTGTTCAACGTAGGCTTCCGAGTTGTGGCGCAAGAGGCTGCCAAGCCCTGACGAAAGGCTTCTCGGGAACCTTGCGTCAGTCCGAGAAATACTCCTGGAGGGGGCGCACGGTATAGGCGGTGGAGGCCTGGGTGTTTGGTTCAGCGGCGGCTCGCAGGGCCATGATTCCCGCCACCGCCGCGTGAGCGCCGGTCATCGTGGTGATCAGTCCTATGTTGTGGATGGTGGCCAAGGCGCGGATTTTGCCCTCGTCGGTGGTGGGTCCGCGACGCGTGGGGGTATTGATCAGCAGATCGACCTGGTCGTTGGTTATCATGTCGGCGATGTTGGGCCTGCCCTCGGACAGTTTGGGTACAAACTGCACTCGCACTCCGGCGCCGCGGAGAAGCCTATGCGTGCCGCCGGTAGCCAGCAGCTTGAAACCCATGGCCGCGAGTTGCTGGGCCAGGCCAACAATCTGCGGCTTGTCGTCGTCGCAGACGCTCAGGAACACCGTGCCCTTGGTCGGAAGCTTCATTCCGGCGGCCATTTGACTCTTGGCGAATGCCACGCCGAAACTCATGTCAATACCCATAACCTCGCCGGTACTCCGCATCTCCGGGCCGAGTATCACATCCACGCCGGGGAACTTGGTGAAGGGGAAGACGCTCTCCTTTACCGACGTCTGCCTGGGTCGAGGCGCCTCGGCGATGTTGAGTTCGTCCATGCTCATCCCGGCCATGATCTTGGCGGCGAGCTTCGCCCAGGACACGCCGGTGGCCTTGGAGACAAACGGCACGGTTCGGCTGGCGCGAGGATTGACCTCGATGATGAACACCTCGCCGTCCTTTACCGCGAACTGGATATTCATAAGCCCGCGTACGCCCAGCCTCTCAGCCAGCAGGTGGGCCTGCCGCTTGATCTCGCCGACGACCTTTTCCGAAAGGCTGAACGGAGGCAGGGCGCAGGCCGAGTCGCCGGAATGAACACCGGCCTGCTCGATGTGCTCCATCACGCCGCAAACAACCGCGCGGGGGTTCTCCTGGCGCGAGCCATCCGGGCGCAAGCCGAAATCGGAAATGCAGTCCACATCCACCTCAATGGCGTTATTGAGGAACTTGTCGACCAGAATCGGATGGGCACGCCCCACCATCGATGCGTCCACAGCCTTGGCCATGTAGGTGTCCAACTGCTGCTGGTCCGATACGATCTCCATCGCCCGCCCACCGAGAACGTAGCTGGGCCGCACCAGCACCGGGTAGCCGATCCGCTCTGCCACCTTGCGGGCATCGGTCACCGAGAACGCCGTCCCGCCGGGGGGACACTTCAGTCCGAGCTCATCGAGAATCTCGCCGAACCGCTTGCGGTCCTCAGCCAAGTCTATCGACTCGGGGCTCGTACCGATGATCGGAACCTTGTACTCCTCGAGCCCGCGGGCCAGGTTGAGCGGCGTCTGCCCGCCAAACTGGACGATCACGCCATGCAGAAAACCGCCCGGCTCGCCGAGCGGCTTGCCGTTTAGCCTCTCGCAGATGTTCAGCACATCCTCCTGCGTCAGCGGCTCGAAGAACAGCATGTCCGACGTGTCGTAGTCCGTCGAAACGGTCTCCGGGTTCGAGTTGACCATCACCGCCTCGTAGCCCAGTTCCCTGGCCGCGAAGGCTGCGTGAACGCAGCAGTAGTCAAACTCGATTCCCTGCCCGATCCGGTTGGGCCCGCCGCCGAGGATGACGATCTTCTTGCGGTCGGTAACGCGAACCTCGTCGTCTACATATTTGAGATTTGAAATTTCAGATTTCAGATGGCATGCCAATGCGGAGTCGGGCGGATTCCCGGCCTCGGCGGCCTCCGACAAATCCACGCGCGTAATGGGCGATTCGTACGCCGAGTAGTAGTACGGCGTGTACGCCTCGAACTCCGCGGCGCAGGTATCGACGAGTTTGTAGACCGGCTCGATGCCCAGCTCCTTGCGGCGAGCGCGGATGGCCTCGGGTTTGTCCTTCCAAATCGTCCCAAGCTGAATATCGCTGTAGCCCCAGCGTTTGGCCTTGATCAGAAGCCCCTCGTCTACGGCTTCCAATGTCCCAGCCTCGGCCAGCTCCTCCTCGAACTCAACCAACTCGCGGATGTGCTCCAGGAACCACCGGTCTATCTTGCAGAGCTCGAAGACCTTCTCGACGCTCCAACCGAGCTTGAAGGCATAGCGAATGTAATACAGCCTGCCCTGACAGGGAACGGCGATCTTGCGGGTCAGCTTGGAATCCTCAATGGGCCATTCGGCGTCCGTGAGCACCTTCGCCCCATCGCCAAGTTCTCCCGCCTCGGCCTTGCGGGCGTTGTGCCACTTGTCGCTACCGTCGAGGCCCAGGCCGAAACGTTTGACCTCCATCGAGCGAATGCCCTTCTGGAAACTCTCCTTGAACGTCCTGCCGATGCTCATGGCCTCGCCGACGGACTTCATCTGCGTGGTGAGCGTCTCGTCGGCCTCGGGGAATTTCTCAAAGGTCCAGCGGGGAATCTTCGTGACGACGTAGTCGATCGTCGGCTCGAAGCAGGCGGGAGTCTCGCGGGTGATGTCGTTGCGGAGCTCATCCAGCGTGTAGCCGACCGCCAGCTTCGCGGCGATCTTGGCAATCGGGAAACCCGTGGCCTTGGACGCCAGTGCCGACGACCGGCTGACGCGGGGGTTCATCTCGACGACAATCATCCTGCCGGTAACGGGATCGACGGCGAACTGGATATTGCTGCCGCCGGTCTCGACGCCAATCGCGCGGATAATCGCCAGCGACGCATCCCGCATGAGCTGGTATTCCTTGTCCGAGAGCGTCTGGGCCGGAGCGACGGTGATCGAGTCGCCCGTGTGGACGCCCATCGGGTCAAAGTTCTCAATTGAGCAGACGATGACCACGTTGTCGGCCTTGTCACGCATCACCTCCAGCTCGTACTCCTTCCAGCCAAGCAGGGATTCCTCGATGAGAATCTCGCTGATTGGCGAGTACTCCAGGCCGCGAGCGGCAATGGTCTCGAACTCCTCGCGATTGAAGGCAAACCCGCCGCCCGTTCCGCCCAGCGTGTAGGCCGGACGAATGCACACGGGCAGGCCAATTTCGTCGGCGATACGACGCGCATCGTCCATGGTGTGCGCGATGCCGCTCTTGGGCATGTCCAGCCCAATGCCGAGGCAGATGTTCTTGAACTCCGTGCGGTCCTCGGCGCGGTGGATCACCTCGCGGGTCGCGCCGATCATCTCCACGCCGAACTTCTCCAGCGTACCGTCATCAGCGACCGCCACGGCCGTGTTCAGACCCGTCTGCCCACCGAGCGTCGGCAGCAACGCGTCGGGGCGCTCTTTCTCGATGATCTTGGCGACGGCGTCGGGGGTTATCGGCTCGATGTACGTGCGATCGGCGAACTCTGGATCGGTCATGATGGTGGCCGGGTTGGAGTTGACCAGGACGATGCGATATCCTTCCTCGCGCAGGGCCTTGCATGCCTGCGTGCCGGAATAGTCAAACTCGCAGCCCTGGCCGATAACGATCGGCCCGGACCCGATAAGCATGATGGTCTTAAGATCATCCCTTCGTGGCATATCCTTTAGCTTCCTCTCGTCGCAATCCCTCGCTCGCCGGGCGCGCAGATCAACCCACCTGCTGCAGGCAAATCGGCAAGAAACTACCAAAACCGCCCCCCCACCACAAGCAACAAACTGATTACCCCAGAGACACAGAGACACTGAGGGTAAGAAGAAGCAGAAGAAACAACATTGACGGGGATTACACGGACCCGTCTGCCGGCAGGTTCTGTGCCTCTGTGGTAATCAGTTCTTCTTCGCCTCGGCGATTCGGAAATTGCCCAACGTGTTCACTACCGCGAAGAAGTCGCTCGGATTGCCATCACCTGCAACCAGTGCGATGTGTCCGGCGTCGAAGGTCTTCAGGGCGGCGTCATAGTCCACCCACTTTCCGTCGATGAAGACGCGGAACCACGCGTGCGGCACAAAGACATCCTGCTTGCCCGCGAAACTCTTGACGTATGCCAGACCAGTGACCACCTGCGCGGGCACACCGGCTGCTCTGCACATTGCCGCAGCCAGCGCAGCATGCTCCGTGCAATCGCCCTGGCGGCTCTTGGCGACTTCCAGGGCCGTGGCGTACCCAACCGACAGGTCTTTGCCCGTAACGTACTTGCTGACGAAATCCTGAATCTGCCTGGCAGCACTGGATGCGTCTTTGGCGCCCGCAACCGCCTTGCGGGACAGGGATACTATCTCTTTGGCGTCGGACTGGAGATGGGCCGTAGCCTTGAGCGCCTTCAAGGCCGCCGGGGCCGAACCCTTGTACGGCAGCGCCCCGCCGCCAGGCGCGACCGGACGAACCGTTACAACTACCGAGTTGCCATCTGTAACCACCTTCTGGCTGGGAGAATTCAAAAACGTCAACTTCGCAGCCGATTTGGCCGACTGGTCCGTCGCCTCGATTCGATACGTCACGGCCTTGGCGTCACTCACCGGCGCCAGCGGCGAAGGGCAGGCGACCAGCACCTTGTCGAAAATGTCAATCGAATCGACCGGCATGAGCGCAAATTCCTTCGTGCAGGCCACCATCTCCATCTGCATACCCATCATCGCTGTGACAGCCTTGAGGGACTCGCCGTTCTCGTCAACATAGCCTGCCGTCTCAATCCGTCCCTGCGGCGAGTCCAGCGAGGTCTTCACCTCGATCAGCTCCACCACCCGCCCGAGCAGATCGACCTGCTTCCGGGCCCCGATGGTCGTGTTGGCGTCGAAGGCCTTGAGCATCGACGGTACGAACGCCTTGGCTGAGTACGTCGTGCCCTGACTGAATCCCTTGCGAATCGCCAACAAACGCAGCCCTTCCGGGAGCAACGCGCCCTTGGGCCAGTCGAGCTCCATCTCGCGGACCTGCTGGCCGGAGCTGACCTTGACCTTCACCTTGCCGTCCTTGACTGTACCCTCGGTCGTCTGGGCCATGATGCCCATATCCTGCGAACTCGAAAAGCTCAGAGGCGATCCGCCAACCGTCTCGACGGACGTGTCGGACTGCTCTATCTTCAACTCCATCCCCATCCGCTTGATCTTCAACACCATCCGCTGCGTCGTGGTGACCTTCCCATCGATCACCTGCCGCACGTTGACGACATACCCAAGCTTCTGCCCGCCAACCAACAGGGCCATGTACTCCGTCTTGCTCTGAGCTTTGTCTGCTCCCGCCGACACCCCGCTAACCAAAAGGCACAAACCAATGACAATCGCACTTACCCGCTTCATTCGATGTTCCCTTTCAGAAGGATTTACCACAGAGACACAGAGGCACTGAGGGCCAAAAGAAGAAAAAGAAGAGGAAGCAATACGTAGAGAACAAAGGCAATGCCGGCCGTATCTGCCTTCTTAAGAATCTCTTAGCCTTCTTGCTGTTTTCTTCTTTACCCTCAGTGTCTAGTTTCATTTTCTCTTCTGCCTTTTCTTCTTCAACCCTCAGTGCCTCTGTGTCTCTGTGGTTAATGCTTCTTTTTCTTCGTCACCGTAGAACCGCCGGAGCACGTCGTGCCAGTCCTCGGGCTTTTTCACAGCCACGAAGGCCATCCGAACCTTTTTGGGACCCGGGTGCAGCCGAGCGTATTTTATGCCGAACTTCCGCATGTGCTTCGGACCTCGAACCTTGCCGTAAAGCTCGACGGCGCCTTCGAGGTGCTCGAGCATCACATCCCGCTGCTCGGCCAGGGATGGATAGTACGGCAGCCGCCCCTCGGCGAGGTCTCTCGCCTGGCGGAAGAACCATGGATTCCCCAGACACCCCCGAGCGGCGGCGACACCGTCCACGCCAGTCTGCTGGAGCATCTCCAGGGCCTTGGCGGGTGTCAGCACGTCGCCGGAGCCCAGGATGGTCTTGTCCCCGAAGTGCGTCTTGACCCTCGCCAGGAAATCCCAGTCCGCCGGACCGGCGTACTTCTGCTCGACGCTGCGAGCATGCGCGCAGATGGCCGCGGCGCCGGCTTCGAAGGCACCTTCGGCGATTTTGAAAAACGCATCCTCATTGTCGGCGCTGACGTACTTCTGGCGGAGTTTGAGCGTTACCGGCTTGTCGGTCGCCTCGCAGACGGCGCGGGTGATAGCGATGGCGTTTTCCGGCTCGCTCATCAAAAAGCCCCCGCGCTTCCGGCTCAGGGCCTTGCGGACGGGGCATGCGAAGTTCAGGTCGATCACGTCGAAGCCCAGTTCATCCAGCGTCCGGGTCGCCCCGGCCATCTCTTCGGGCTTGTTGCCCACGATTTGCCCAGCCACGGGATGGTCGGCCTGCTCGCTCCGCGACATCAGGCGCACCTGCTTGCCTGGCTGAATGTGCATGCGATCGAGCATCATCTCCGTCGCGCAATACTCCGCGCCGAGCCGCCGACATATTCGCCGGTAGGCCAGGTCCGAGTATCCAGCCAGTGCTGCCAGCACAACCGGGAAACCTATCTCGATTTCGCCGATCCTGAATGGTTTGAGCTTCGTGGTCATCCCCCTAGCATACCTGCCGCCCGGTCCGATTCAAAACCCCAAGCCGACGCATGACCAAGTTCCCTGCCAGCAGTCTCCAGGCGATATCCCCAAACAAGAATCCATGGGGTCATGATCGCTAAGAACACTACTATGTATAGTGGCACACGAGCCTGGGAGCTAACAGATGAACGCATTGAAATATCGGCACATAATCCTGGCGGCAGGGATATTTTTCGCTTTCGCCACGTCGGCCCCGGCATGGCACGGCAAGGGCCATTACGATGTTGCCCTGCTTGCACTTCGAGCGGCCAGGACTGATGGCAACTTGCCTGCGTTCTTCCATGCCGGAGCGAGAACCGTCGCGCATTCGTCGCTTGACCCGGATAACTTCACACGCCCCATCGCCCCCAACGCCCTGCACCGGGCCGAGTCTCCGGAACACTTCTTTGACGTCGAACTGCTCGCCGAAGCCAACATGCCGCCCAACCGCTACGAGTTCATAGACCTGTGCTACCGCCGGAAACTCAAGCCCAATCGCGTAGGCCTGCTGCCATACGCCATTACGGAATGGACGCAGCGTCTGACCGTCACCTTCGCCGAATATCGCAAGTATCCAGACAACCCCACCATTCGTGCCAAGTGCCTGCTCCACGCGGGTATGCTCGCGCATTACGCAGCCGACCTGTGCCAGCCTCTGCATGTGACGATCCACTACGACGGCAGAGCGACGGGCGGCAAGAGCCCGCGAAGCGGCATTCATGCCAAGGTCGACGCCCTGCTGGGCAAGCTGGCCGGCGACGCCAACGCCCCATCGCCGGGAAAACCCTTCGACGCCAACTCCCTGCTGGCCGGGATGCGACCCGTTGCCTTCAAGGCAGTGCTGCCTGCCACGATGGCAGAGCTTCGCAAGAGCTCCGCCCTGGTCGGTCGTGTGTATGATCTGGAAAAGCAAATCCCCGCCGAAGCCGCCCCTATCGCCCCTGGCTCGGCCGTCGAGAAGTTCTCAGCCGAGCGAATGCAGGCGGCCGGCAAATTCACAGCCTCGCTATACCTGACAGCCTGGCACGACTCAGCCGACATCAAACTCCCCTGGTGGTACCGCCGCCCCTACAACCCCCCCGGAACCGCCGCCCCTTAGCGCAAAAAGAAGCCCCCGCGACCGTCAGGCCGTCGAGGGCTTCAAACACTGGGGATAAAGGATTTGAACCTTTACTAACTGATCCAGAGTCAGTCGTGCTACCGTTACACTAATCCCCAGTGGGATTACACTTACGGCACTTTTGGGCAGCTACTTACCAACTCTGCTGCGACATTTTTATCAGCTTTTGGCGAAAAATGCAAGCCCCGCACGGCGGATTTTTCAGGTTGCGTGCGGCCTGGAAGAAGATAACGCCCTTGCCCGCCAATACAAGCAGGCCGTTGACGCGTGGTGACTTTCGGTGTTAATGTCTTATTGTTGCCGAGGCTCTTTCCGGCCGGGGGGCTGGGCAGCAGGTATGATGTCTCACAATTCGGAGCGAATCATGGAAGATGCAGCCAGCATTCTAATCGTCGGATCGATCAACATGGACATGGTGGTGCGGAGTCCCCGCATGCCAGCCCCGGGCGAGACGGTTCTCGGCGAGGGGTTCGTCACCTCCCCTGGCGGCAAGGGCGCCAACCAAGCCGTCGCGGCGGCCCGGCTTGGCGCGCAATGTCGCATGCTCGGGCGAATCGGCGATGATGCCTTTGGCCAATCGCTGCTCAAGGGCCTTCGGGATGAGGGAATCGACTGCGTTAATGTCATGACCACCGAAGATGAGCCGACAGGCGTGGCGATGATCATCGTCGATGCCCGCGGTGAGAACTCGATCGTCGTCGCCGGCGGCGCTAATTGCCTCCTGACGCCCGATGACGTTTTTGGCCGGGCCGATGCGTTCGCCGATATCGACGTGGTGGCGCTTCAACTAGAACTTCCCCTGCCAACGGTGCGCGCGGCGATCGACCTGGCCAGGCGGAACAACTGCAAGGTGATCCTGGATCCGGCCCCCATGCCCAAGTGCCTGTCCCCGAGTATCTGCGAGGTGGATGTTATCACACCAAACGTCACCGAGGCTGAGATGCTCACCGGCACGAAGACCGGCGAAGAAAAGGCCGACATGAACATCGCACTGGACCTGATAGCCCGCGGCGCGAAGGCGGCCGTACTCAAGCTCGGCTCGCGCGGGTCGATGGTCGTCGCCGCCGACGGGCACATGGCCCGTGTGCGGGCCTACAACGTGGACATAGTGGACACCACCGCCGCCGGCGATGCATATACCGCTGCGCTGGCGGTATGCGTGGGCGAGGGCAAGCCGCTGGTCGAAGCGGCGAAGTTCGCCAACGCCGCCGGAGCGCTGGCCTGCACGCGACTGGGCGCCCAGTCCGCCATGCCGACGCGACATGAAGTCAGCATGTTGATGCAAGATCAAGATCACTAGATATGCAATAATTACCGTTGGCTTGCGACTGAAATCCTGATCATTGACCTATGGCAGCAGATTGGGAGGTGAAAATGAGTCCTGTAAATGATTTTGGGGCCTTTGCTCAGAGCATCCGAGAATCCACCCGCCGCATGCAGGCAAGGCGAGAGCGGCTTGGCGAAACGAAAGAGGCCCTGTCGGAAGCCCGGGACATCGACGGCCTTTACCGGGAAATCGACAGGCTGCGACTGCATCTGACGTGCGTGATCAGCCTGCTGATCCGCAGCGGGGCCGTGACCAAGGAGACGTACAGATATGTCGCCGACGCCATTGACCGCGGTGACGGCGTGGCGGACGGCATGTTCAGCGGAACCATCGAACCTGACGGCACCGCAACAATGAAGGCCAACGAAGACGACCTGGCCCTTCGCGAGCTGGCGCAGACCATCCGGGAAATGGGAAACGACTTGCCATAATCGCCCGGGCTTATTCGCCCGTGACGGTCACGATGACGCGGCGGGTGCGCGGACCGTCGAATTCGGTGAAGAAGACCGACTGCCACGTGCCCAGCACAAGACGGCCCGCGTCTATGTGGACGGTCGCCTGGCAGCCCATCATCGAGCTCTTGACGTGGGCGGCTGAGTTGCCCTCGCCGTGCTGGTAGAAGCTCTGTCGCCACGGCACGGCCCGGTCGAGCACGCCAAGGATATCGTGAATCACGTCGGGGTCGGCGTTTTCGTTGATGGTCACACCGGCCGTGGTGTGAGGCACGTATATGCTGACCATTCCCCGAGAGATTTTCGACTCCGATACCGCCTGGCTGACCTTGGGCGTAATGTCCACAAAATCGTCCCGTCCACTCGTTCGCAACTCAAATGTCATCGTATGGATCATGCGGTAATCATATATTTACACAGCGATTGAGGTCCAGTGATTTTGGAGAGGGCGAGTTTTTTTCGGCGACCCGGCGCGGGGATTGTGTCATAATCGCAGTCAACATGAGGAGACTGTAATGAATATTATCGAGCCGCACATTCACATGTATTCCCGGACTACGGACGACTACCAGGCGATGTACGCCGCAGGTATTCGCGTGGCCGTCGAACCATCGTTCTGGCTGGGTGCAAACCGCAGATATGCGGGAACATTCTTCGACTACTTTAAGCTCATCCTGGAGTTCGAAACCGTCCGGGCCCGGCGCTTCGGCATCGACCACTACTGCGCCGTCTCCTACAACCCCAAGGAAGCGGAGAATCGCGAACTGGTCGACGAAGTCCTGGCCGGGATGGAAGAATACCTCGACCACGAGCGGTGCATCGCACTGGGTGAGATCGGCTTCAACGACATAACCGACAACGAAGAATACGCCTTCCGCCGCCAACTGGAAATCGCCCTGGCCAAGAACATGCTGGTGATCGTCCACCTGCCCCACTTCAACAAGCCCGAGGGTATCCGCCGCAGCCTGAAGGTGATCCGCGAGGTGGGCTTCCCGGAAGATCGCATATACCTCGACCACAACACAGAGGACACCATGGCCCAGGCACGCGAGAGCGACTGCTACCTCGGCCTGACCGTGTACCCGATCTCCAAGCTCACGCCGGAGCGAGTCAGTGCCATCGTTCGCCAGTACGGCGCAGACAAGCTGATCGTTTCCGGCTCGGCGGACTGGGGCATCTCCGACCCGCTGGCGCTGGTAAAGGTGATAGACTATCTCAAGAACGATGGCCATGACGAAGCCACGATCCAGAACCTCGTCGGCGCCACGGCCAACAATTTCTACAGTCGCTGCGAGCGGTGGAAGCCAAACTTCGACTTCGAGCCGGTGGATGTGAATACGTTCCAGCGTTGAGCCCCCCGCCATGAGCGATCCGCCAACGCCAGTCGAATCTGAGCAAGCATCGCCACCAGGGTCGCCCGGCTCGGTTTCGGTGCATGGAGAGATTGGATTTCGCGCGACGCGCCTGTGGGCGTGGCTGCAACTGTTTCGCTTGCCTAACCTGCTTACCGTGCCGGGTGATCCGATCGCGGGATTCCTGCTGGCCCAGGCAGCCGGGCTTTCGGCTACCAGACCTGGCATCCGCATGGCCATGGCAGGGATGGTATGCTTGCTGCTTTACGCAGCCGGGCTGCTGTGGAACGACTGGTGCGACCGGCAGGAAGACTTTCGCGACCGGCCTGGGCGCCCCCTGCCCAGCGGACGAGTTCGTGCGGGTCAGGTCTCGCTGGTCGCCAACGCTCTGATCGCCGCAGCGGTAGCAGTCGCCGCCGTGGCGGACACAGGCGTTGCGGGCAGGCCGACGCTCTGGGTCACCGTCGCCCTGGGGGTGGTCATTCTGGCGTACGACATAGGCCTTAAGCGCGTGCCTTTGCTGGGCCCGCTGGTGATGGGCGCTTGTCGCGGCCTGAGCGTGCTCGTGGGCGCGGCTGCGTTTGGTCGAGAGGGCCTGACGTGTCCACCTGTAATCGCCGCCTCGATGGGCATCACGCTTTACGTGGCGGCAGTGACGTGGCTGGCCCGGGGGGAGACCCAGCAGAGGACGGTCACGGATCAAAAGGTCGCGATCACAGTGGCGATGGTGGCGTGGCTTATGGCCGTGGGAGCGGCGCTACTGGCGGTCGGGGCGGTGCCGTCCCGATGGCGATGGTCGATGGCACTGCCGGGAGTCCTTGTGGGCGCGTGGTTACGCGGCGGCCTGTGGACGCTGGGGCCCAGGCCCGAGCCGCAACTGGTTCAGCGAAAGGTGGGCGGACTCATTCGCGGGATAATCCTGGTTCAGGCTGCGTTGGTGCTGGTGGCAGGATGGACGGGGCTGTGGATCGCGATAGTGCTGATGGCGTGTTTCCTGCTCAACCGCGCGTTGGGCAGAGTTTTCTATGCAAGTTGAGCAAGTTTGAGCGAATTGAGCACGCACGGGGAACCGAGACACCCAGGGATTGCTATCCCCGGGCTTTGGGAAGCACAGTCCCACCCGCTGTTGCGAAAAGTAGGGAGTAGGAAGGACCCAGAAGCCCAAGGATAGCAATCCCTGAGACTCAGGGCATCTTTTCCTGTTATCGAGTGAAACGCAAATTCATGCTGGCGTGCATACCAACCCCCTGCTGCTCACCTACTACCTGTTTCTAGAAGTCGTCGTCGTCGGACTCCATGGTGCCTTTCCAGACTTCGAGGTTTTCAAGATAAACCCCGGTGCCTCGGGCGACACAGGTGAGCGGATCATCGGCAATCCTGACGTCCAGGCCGGTGGCGTTGGCGAGGACCGTATCGCAGCCACGCAGCAGTGCCCCACCGCCGGCGAGCATGATGCCGTTGTCGACCAGGTCGGCGGCAAGTTCCGGTTCGGCGCGTTCGAGAGTTCGCGTAACGCAATCGATAATCGCGCCGACTGGCTCCTTGAGGGACTCGCGAACTTCTTCGGAGGAAATGACGGTTTTTCTCGGCAGGCCGGAGATCATATCCCGACCTCGGACTTCCATGGTCATTTCTTCTTCGAGCGGAGCGGCAGAGCCGATACCGATCTTGATTCTCTCGGAGGTCTGCTCGCCAATCATGAGGTTGTAGGTTCGCTTCATGTGGTTGGCGATGGCCTCGTCCATATCGTCGCCGGCGACTCGGATGGACTCGCAGACGGATATGTCAGCCAGTGACATGATGGCGACTTCGGTGGTTCCACCACCGATATCCACGATCATGGACGCGGTCGGTTCGGTAATGGGCAACCCGGCACCGATACCGGCAGCCATGGGCTCATCGACCAGGTAGACTCGCCGAGCTCCGGCTCGTTCAGCGGAGTTCAGCACGGCCCGTTTTTCGACGGCAGTGATACCGGAGGGAATAGCGATCACAACCCGCGGCTTGACGAGACAACGGCGCCGATGGACTTTGCGGATGAAGTATCCCAGCATAGCCTCGGTGATATCGAAGTCGGCGATAACGCCGTCCTTCATTGGCCTGATCGCGCTGATGGACCCGGGCGTCTTGCCGAGCATTTCCTTGGCGACGATACCGACAGCATTGCCGTTCTGGAGGACGCGATTGGTCCCCCGCTTGACAGCCACGACGGAGGGTTCATTGAGAACGATCCCCTGGCCGCGAACGCAGACTAACGTATTGCAGGTGCCCAGATCAATCCCCATGTCTACGGAGAACAGTCCCAGGATGGGGTCAAAGATCATGGAGCGATCCCTTTGCTGCGTTGACGCATACACCGTCTTCCTTGACGATCCGCACGTCGGCGGGCAACCCCGCAAGCCAGCAACAAAGGGGCATGCTGACGTGCCAACCACAAGCTCAAATGTTCCGGGCCGAACCCGGAAGTACGTCTGTTTCCCGTCGCCGCGTCAATGCATACCTGGCGCGGAGGACATCCGGCCACGACCAGAAACCATGCAAGGGCTCCAAGCCGCTATCTGGTCAGAGCTGGCAGGGCATCGAAGAATTCTCCGATAGCCATGCCATATCCGCCAGCCTGGACAGGCGAGGTCAGTTTCCATCCACAGAAGACGATAGCCGCAGCCAGTCCGATAATACCCACGACGAGCATAACGGTGTAGATATCCGGCTGGGCCCTGACCTGGACGACCGGACCTTGTGAAGGCGTAAGTGCCATTCGACAGGGCTCCCTTATTTCATCAGATCGTTGGTGACCTTGTCGCCAACGGTCGGATCCAGTTGTTTGTCAATAATCGTGCCAGCGGCGCCACCCTCGTCGACATTATCGAGTCGAAGGTATCCGACGAAACTGGCATTGCGGTAGATATAAAGCTTCTGTCCGCTGGTAACGCCCTGAGCGGCACCCACGTTAATGCTGGCCAACTCGCCGCGTACCGCGGTTATGGTGCCGGTTACCTTGCCCTGGGGGACGACAGCCGCTGCTGCGGCACCCCCGGCAGCGCCCGGCGCCCGGTTCTCCAGTTCGGTGATCCGCTCCTGGCGGTCCTGAAGCTTACGTTCCAGAGCGTTGACAACTCGCTTGCTGCGCTCCAGTTCGCCTCGCAACTGTGTCAGGTCGGCCGTAAGGCTGCTGTTGGACTTCTGTATTGTGGCGATCTTGTCCCACTCGCCTTCCAACTGCTTGCTGAGCACTTCGTTGCGCTCGCTCATCACCTTGACGTCTTGCTGCAATCTAGCCAGACTGGTGTTGGAGGCGTTGAGCTTGGCCGTTATCTCGGCGACCATCAACTCCTTCGGATCCGGCACCTGGCCCTTTTTGAGCTCAGCGAGTTGGATGGCTTTCTCATCCCGACTGCGCTTGAGGAGTTCGATCTCCGCAGCCTGGGTGTTAGTCACAAGAGTCTGAGTGCGAACGGCCTGCTCATTGAGATTGGCCCTCAGCTTCTCCTGTTCGTAAGCCGCCCGCCAGTTCTGCGGTACGGTAGCCATGTTGATAAAAACGACACTGGCAACAAGCACCAGAATCAACAAGACGACAACGCATATCTTTGTCAGGATGTTCAAGCGAAGTCTCCTTCGGATTGGATCACGTCCGTGCTAATATTACTTCGAGGGCTACCAACAAGTTGCAGCCCACTCTAATCAAGACCGTCTACGATGCCGCTTTCTCTCACGTTGCGATTGTATTTTGCGCTACACTCAAGTCAAGCAAATATTATCGGGTTGTTACTCGACGTCAGTCTTTCCCGCCCGCGGTGCGGAATTCTGGCTTCTCCACGGACACCCGTGACGTCGTAGGCCCCGCCGGCGCGGTGGTCGGTCCGGCTTGGCTTTGCGGTACCTCGGGCGTCATTGCAGGCCAAGCGGATGGGCCAGAACGTTTTACAATCCGGAGTGTACTGGCCGCAGCAGCTACGCGAACAGGGCCCTTCCCGGTTCGCAGGATAGGCTGCAGTGCCGCCAAGGCCTCGTCGCTACCATACCAACCTATCGCCAAGGCCGCCAATTGCTTCAGGGAGCCCGCATCGCTGTCGGCGGCGCGACGGGAAGATTTTGCAGATTTTTTGAGTGTGGCTTCGGGATTCCGAAGGGCCTCGACGCAATACTCGAACATAGCCGGGTCGGCGTAGCCCATCTTTGCCATTTCACCGGCAGCCATTACGCGAACGCGGGCCGGCTCACGAGCAACGGTGAGTTCCTTCAGCACGCGTTGGGCTCGTGGCGAACGGGTATTCGCCATTGCCGGAATCGCCGCCAGTCGAAGATCCAGGAAATAGCCCTTGGTATAGGCTTCGAGGACCTCGGCGCTTCGGCTGTCGCCGAGCACGGCCAGCGACTCGGTAATTTGAATTTTGGCGGCCTCGTTCTGCTCGTTGACCAACACGTTCTTGAGGGGATTGATGGCTGAGGGCTCGCCCATCTTGCCCATGGCCATCGCCGCCTGACTGCGGACCTCCGGTTCGGAGTCGTACAACAAAGGTGCCAACTGTCCCGTCATGCTGTCATCGCCAAGTTCGTGGAGAGCGTAAATAAGCGCGCAGAAGACTCGCTTGTCCGGCTCGGCCCTGACTGGCTCATCCTCACGATCCTTGACCATCCTCTGTAGTATCTGCTTTGCGGGCTCGTACTTCACATCGCCGATCGCCATCGCTGAAGCAAATCGCACCAGCGGAGATGGATCGCTCAGGCCCTGCTGGTAGACCTCGCCCACATCCGAGCCGAGAGTGGTTGAAAGGGCCTCGATGGCATTGGCCTGAGTTGCGGGGTCTTTGTCCTGAGCCAGTTGAAACAGCGCAGTCCGGGCATCGACGTAGGCTTCATTGCGGTCAACGACAGGAGGCGCGGGCTTGGAAAAGCCCATCCATTGCCCCATCTCGCAGCCGGTCAGAAACAACGCCCCGACCAGTCCCATCGTTACGGCCAGTCCGTGCTTTTGTCGCTCCGATTTCAATTGCACTTCCCTTTTTTATCTCGGCCGCGGCGGGCGAACATGACTACCACCCACGCCACTGCCGCCGCCAAAACGGCCACGGCAAAGGCGTCACCGACGCGACTGTACCAACTAGTTCGCTCATCGACAAGCACTTTGGGGCCATGTCCTGAGAGATATTCTAACTTGTCGCCACCTGCCCCGTCCAGCAACAGTATGCCGGAAATCATCGTATTCCGCCCGCCTTGGCTGACTTGGGCGACTATTCGCCCATTGGAATCGATCGACGCGCTGACTCCCGTATTGACCGCACGCACGACAGGCACACGGTTTTCGACCGCACGGAAGCAGTAATGGCTGAGATGCTGGGATTGCTCGGTGCTGGCGCGGGGGGCAGATGATTTCGTCGGCTTGACAAACCAACCGTCGTTGGACAGATTTGCCAGGATGTCGGCTTTTTTTTGTCCTTCTT
>Ga0272444_10001231_pt1 | contig 25043 bp, 25 predicted proteins | sample SSMForm13_FD_201033 | JGI IMG/M metagenome (GOLD analysis project Ga0272444, IMG submission 201033) | Marine sediment archaeal communities from Little Sippewissett salt marsh, Falmouth, MA, United States - SSM-Form-13 | ecosystem: Environmental > Aquatic > Marine > Wetlands > Sediment ...
TCCCTGAACTATAAGGATGCCCTGTCCGCCAGCGGCAACAAGGGGGTGACCCGCAAATACCCCCACACGCCGGGCATCGACGCCGCCGGCGTGGTGGCCGAAAGTTCGGACAGCGCTTTCAAACCCGATGATCCGGTAATCGTCACCAGTTACGATCTGGGAATGAACACGGCCGGTGGATTCGGCCAGTACATCCGGGTGTCGGCTGGCTGGGTGGTCCCCTTGCCCGACGGCATGAGCCAGCGGGAAGCCATGTGTTACGGTACGGCCGGGTTCACGGCGGCACTGTCGGTATCTCAACTCGTCCACCATGGCGTCGCGCCGGAACACGGCGATGTACTGGTATCGGGCGCTACCGGTGGTGTGGGGTCCATCGCTGTGGCGATTCTGGCCAAGTTAGGCTACAGTGTGGCTGCCGTCAACGGAAAGACGGATCGATCGGATTACCTGAAATCCATCGGTGCCCAGCGCATCATCAGCATCGAAGAGGCCGCCGACACCAGCGGCCGGCCGCTGCTCAAAGGACTCTGGGCCGGCAGCGTGGATGCCGTGGGTGGAGATATTCTGGCCACCACCATCAAATCCATGCATGCCAACGGCGTGGTGACCACCTGCGGCAATGCCGCTTCCCCTGATCTGCCCATCAACGTCTATCCGTTCATCCTGCGCGGTGTCATCCTGGTGGGCATCGACTCCCAAAACTGCCCCATGCCGGCCCGTCGTGAAGCCTGGCAGAAACTGGCCGGCCAATGGAAAATTCCGACCATGGAGGCCGTCGTGGAAGAAATTACCCTGCAAGACCTGGATCAGCGCATCGAAAAAATGCTTAAGCGTGATCGTCAAGGGCGCGCAATTGTCAATATGCAAGCCTGAACCAACAAGGCCATGCGATTCAATCCGTTAGCGGCGCAGCCCCTGTTACAGCAAATTACGCTGCATCCAAGCAGTTAGATTGGCCCACAGAATTTTCAGCTTGAAATCGTTGGGGATTTCAAGCTCATGGTCGGTAGTGGGGGTTCGCTGAAAACGGATTTGGGGCGAGCGTGCCGATGGATAGACCGCCTGGAGAAAGGCGTTGAAGGACTCATGGCGACCTGTAAATTCGGTGGCATTGACCCGGTAGGTCGTTTTGCGGGTCACATACGTTGCGGATTCACTTCCGTTGGGGGAGGCAAGGACAATACGGTAGCGCACCCCTTTGGCGGGATCACCCTCCCAATGAAAAACCACCCCCGTCTCATCCGCCAGCGCCAAAAATCCCGCCGGCGCCAGGCCGGAAACAGCGGCTGGTTGGGGCTTCGCATCGGTTTGAAGCCCTAAGGCGGCCGGACGGTCGGCAAAGGCAAGCAGGTCCTGCTTCAGCCGATCAGGAATGGTGTCCCCGTCGAAAAAGCCCACCATCAGGTCGAAGCGGTCCGCGTATCCGTTGTAGGTCGGCCCGGCGCTGTGCAGTTGAGGCGTCGGCATCGAAATTGATGAAAATCAGCACATCCCGGTCGATCCGGCCCTCGTCCTGAAGGCGATGCAATCGCTCGGCCCAATCGCGCAGACTGACTTTTTCCACCAGGTCACCGGCATGATAGGTGGGCAGGACGACGATCTGCTCATCCGTGGCCGGGTTGCGGTAAGTAATCGGGTTGTGCGCCTGTGCGGGCGTCAGCACGTGTGAGAACATGCGAAACGCATCAAAGGGTGTTGCGCTGTAGTAAAGGGATACCGCCTCAATGCCTAACGATTGGTAACGTTTGAAGTTTCCCGGCGTGGTCATCATCTCCTGGGGCCGGACCACTGGAGCGACCCGCGCAAAGAGATCCTTTACCCCGCTACCCTGCTCATTGCTCATGGCCCGCTGCATGGAGACCATGAACTCTTCATCGGTCATGGCCGACATCAGGCCGTTGTTGTAGGACATCAGGATCACATCATCCTTGTTCTCCCTGACGCGCCGTTGAATATCGGTTATGATATCCGGTGCATGCACGGGAAGGATTTCCTGGAAAGAAAACAGGTTGTCAAAGTCCCACACGCCATGCACGGGAATGCCCTGCCGGTTGAACCGGTCCAGTTCGGCAAGGGTGTGACGGATCACGCGGATATCCTGACCGAATCCATTTTCGTCGTTGGTATCGCCGCGAAAAGAATGATATAAATTGACGTGAAACCCGAAGGTGATATGAACCTTATGCGGCGTACCGGCGACCGGGGATGCCAGGTGAAAAACCCTGGGTAGCCATGGTCCCCCAATCCCGACGGCAATTAGAAAAAGCAGGACGTGTTTTCGAAAATTCTGGTGAATGCTGCCCATGGTTGTCTGTTGCCATATGCGTTTTGTTGGTGGTTGCTGATTCGTTTCTAATCAAACACTAACACAAACCTAATAATTCTCATTGGGAGGATCAACGGCAAACCAACGGATTCGTAGGTAAGTAATGAAAGTCATGGGAGGAGACAGGTGAGCGACAACACCCGCTACTGCATCATCGCCAACCCGGCCTCCGGGCCATATTCCCCGGAGCAGCGCCGTCGTTTGCTGACTGCCGTTGGTGATGTACTCAAGGCAAAAATTGTCGGCCTGGATACCACCAGTTCAGATGCGCTGGCCGGCGCTGCCCGAAAAGCATCCCGGGAATCGGACGTTTTGGTCGTGGCCGGTGGAGACGGAACATTTTCCCTGGTGCTCAACACCGTCGACCTGTCACGGACCACACTGGCCTTTCTGCCTTTCGGCACCGGCAACGCCCTGACCCATACCCTGGCCTACCGCGGTGATCCGCTTACCATTGCCGAGCGAATCCGCAAAGGCCTGGTTTATGCGTATGACTTGATCGATTGCGATGGCAGAAAAAAGGCCTTCATGGTTTCACTGGGAATCGACGGCACGGCCATCCGGCTGTATGAGCATTACCGGGACATGGGATACCGGGGATTCAAGGCCCATCTGCGGGCGGGGCTGGTGGCATTTTTCAGGGATTATCAGGCTTCCGGCGCATGGATCAGCACGGATGGCAGGAAACGACGCACAGAGCGATTGCTCAGCTTCATAGTGGTTAAACAGCCCTATTTCGGCATGGGACTCAAGGCGGTGCCCCGAGCCCGGTGGGACGACGGCCGCCTGCACACCCAACTTATCGCCTCGGGTGCCCTTGGGGCATTGATAGGGCTTTTTACCGGGTTCACCATTGGCAACCGGGCCGGAGAATATCGGGCCGGCCGGCATGTCCGTGTGCGGCTGGATGCGCCGGTGACGGTTCAGATCGACGGGGAGCTGGGATGGACCAGTGATCGGTTTGGATTCAGGGTTCTGCCAGGCGTGCTCCAGCTCAAGCACTGATGTGAATCAATTATCTAAGAGCCTGTTTTGGAAGTCTGGATCAGGCCCGATAACAAGGCGGAAAGTGGCTCAAAAGCGGAGCATATATGGTATATGTGAGCATTTTGAGACAATTTCCAACGCCGTTAGCGGGCCTTAGACGGATTTACCAAACAGGCTCTAAGGCTAATCATACCGTAACATGTACCGGTTATCGGTTGCTCAGATCCAAAAAGAGATGTTGGCCTTTAGCGCTAAGCCGTTATCCGCCAGGCACATATCCATATTGAAATTTTCGGCATTTTACGAAACCATCATGGTTCAACAGGAAACAATTATTTCTATGATAGCTCAAGACTTGCATATCCATACCATCTATTCAGCCACCGACAGCGTCATTGTTCCCGAGCAAACCATCGAGCTGGTGGCGGCAGTCCGTCATGCCCGGGTGGTGGGTATCAGCGACCATTTTGAGAATTTGGTCAGTGGCGCGTTTGAACGCTATGCCGGGGAAGTTAAAAACGCGGGATTCAAACTCGGGGTCGAGGTGGACGGACACGCCTGGGCATCCGAGGCCGCCGATTACCCGGTGGAGTACTACATCGTCCACTGCCGGGATCAGGATGCGGACTACAAGTCCCTGGAGCATCTGGTGGATACCGGCCGGCCGGTGATCATCGCCCATCCCACGGCATTTGCCACCAACCTGAATCGGGTGCCCCCCGACTGCCTGATTGAAATCAACAATCGCTATGTCTGGCGCTCCGATTGGAAACCGTACTACGCACCGTTTGTGGATCGGTTCAGGTTTGTCCTCGGCTCCGATGCCCATCAACCCAATTGGCTGGGGCAGGCCGTCGCCCGGTATGTGGCAACGCAGCTCGGGGTAACAGAGCATCTGCTTTTCAATTAGTTAGGATCAGGGATGAAATAAATGGACCATTTAAGCAATCTTTTCCGCTCGCTTGCGAAAAAGAAAATGGTAAATAAAATCACAGTAGCGATCCAATTTAACCCGGCCCTGGTTGGCCACTGAATAGCGCCAGAAGCCGTAAAGGCGGGTCAGGAATATCAGTGTATCGCTGTATCGTTTCCAGGTAAAGTGTTCCTCTACCCGGCGCACACTGTTTTTGGATATTTTACCCCAGTAGCTGGCATCTTGCTCGCATTCCAGGATGAATTTTTCCAGACTGCCTGCGATCAGCGCCGGTTCGCTGGTATTGAGCAGAAACCCGCTGACCCCATACTCGATGATTTCGAGGGGGCCGCCGAATTTGGGTCCAAAAGTCGGCAATCCAGAGGCCATGGCCTCAATAATGGTCAGTCCAAACGCTTCAAACAAGGCCGGCTGGACAAATATGCCCTGGCGCCGGGCAATGATCCGATAAACCACACCGGTATCCAGTTTATTGATACTGGGTAGCCACCGTACCTTGTCGGCCAAATCGTATTGTTTGATCAAGGCGTGGGCCTTACGGATCTCTGCCCGTTCTTCATTATCTTTAGAATCTTCTACCCGCGTGGTACCTGCTGCAAAAATCAGATTACAGTGCTTTTGCAGTATTTTGCTCATGCCAAAGGCTTCGATCAGACCGGTGATATTCTTGATCCGGTCCAAACGGGCCATGGTAAAGATGGGACGTTTGGCGGTATCGGCCAGTTGGCCGAAAATATCTTCTGATTCATCATGCAAAAGCCGCTGGGTCCAGGCCTTGGTTTTCTGCGATGAACGCTCATCCTTTTTATCAAAGGGGAAATAGAGGGTTTCATCGACGCCAGGACGAATAACATTAAACTTAGGGGCATAAAGATTGATCCCGTTGACCACCTGATAAAGATCAGGCAAGGTAAAAAACTGATAGGATTCATACTGCCCCATGGTATCGTCAGTGCCGAATATTTCCTGATAGGTGCTGGTGATGATGAAATCCGCCTTGTTCATGGAGAGCATATCAGCCGTAAACTGCAAGGAAAAGTTGTAGTCCTTTTCCATTTTCTGCCAGAATAAATCAGAAAAAAGGTATTTTGTTTTTTCCAGCGCGTGGGCAATCGTGCAATGGATGACATTGAGTTTATCCGATAGCAAGCTGGCCACCAGATTGCCATCTGAATAGTTACCGATGATCAGATCGGGCCGCTGGTGAAATGCGCCGAGTAATTCCTTGGCGGCATCATCGGCAAAGGTCTCCAGGTAGGGCCAGATCTTAAACCGCGAGATCCAATCGTGAAGGATGTTGCCCTGGGCATCTTTAAACGGCACCCGCAGGATCCAGGCATTTTCCGTTTGAAACACTTTTTCCATGTGCTGGTTGCAGGTCGTATCCCCGGCATTGGGGATCAGCCGGGTAAGGATGATGATTTTGGGGGTGACCTCGAGTCCCGTGAGCCTGATCTCTTCCTTCAGGTGTTTTTCCAGGGCCCTGACTTGATCGAGGATATAGATGACCTGACCACCGGTGTCCGGTTTGCCCAACACATTGGTCTGCCCGAACCAGCCATGGGGCGATATCACCGCGATGTTGGCAATCAAGGGCATGGGGACCCGGCAGATAAATTGCCCCAGCAATGTGGCATTGGGCTCGTTGATGAGATCAATGAGCAGTTGCATGGTTTGTGCAATGCGCCCCGCGGTATGGCCCCATCCAGCTTCGAATCCGGCCCGCTTCAATCGAGAAGCCACCTTGGTGTAGGATGTATCCGGTTTTTGCTCCCTGAGCCATTTGAGCACGGTTTCAAGCGCGCTGAAAAACGTTGCAAAATCCTTGATCAAGGTCCCGTTGACCAGAAGTTGTTTTTCTTTGTATTTATGCAACTTGATGAAATCAAATAATCTGGCGTGCCATTTGTCCGGAGCAGTAAATATTTGACTGCACAAGTAACGGTTCAGGTATCGAATGCCATCGCCGATATTGCGGGGATCTTTAATGGAAGGAACATAGTCATAAAAGGGCATGAAATCGATCTTGAGGGACGTGGGGAGGCGGCCGTTGTCCAGGACGTGGGAGTCCTTCAATTCCAGATAGCGGGCACTGTCAATGGCCTCCATAAAGGCACCGTCCGGACGCAGCAGGTAGAAGTGGTACTTGGCGATATCATAGCGATGAACGACCACGATTTGGCCATTGCTGATAAAAAGCTCCTGGATCTGTTTTAAAAAAGAAAAAAGTGAGGATTTCTCACGAAAGCGCTTCTTTTTGCTGTTGGCATCGCAATATTCATGGAATATCAGTATAATTTCGTTGCGCAGAAAAAATTTCTTCTCCTTGCCTGTCAGTAGCGTTATGTATGCTTTGAATTCTTCACGGTCTGTTCGAGTAAGCAAAGTTGAGATGAGGTTCTGATTCGTCATTCCAACACACCATTTGCTTTTCTTCAGTTCAATTTGAAAGAATGGAATTCCTACCGGACGAAAACCCAGCGATGTCCCCAGGGGCCCACCAAATTACAAGCCCAGCCTGCGCTCTTGGCCGTTTTTCCTTCTGCGAAGCCCATCGCCTCTTCGGTCTGTTCTTATCCGTCTGTCCGTTCCGGATCTTCGATCAGAGAAATGGATTGTTAAATCGTGCTTGCGTCTTTCCAATCTCCGTCGTCGGTCACTTTTTGCAAAGAATGTTTTCATCCCCTCTCCTTATGAAAAATGACGTAAAAAGAGTATTAAAACTTTATTTTACCACCAAACCACAATAATAGCCAGGGGCGTGGCCAATAGGCCCCGCAAACGGATTTCATTAAAGCACTTGACAAACCCAATACAGGTGTATTAAACCCATGATTAATACATGCGTATTAACTCTTCGAGGAGCGATTCATGTCATCCAATCAAACAGACAACACCCGGGAAAAATTGTTCAATGCAGGCGTCAAGGTATTTGCCAAAAAGGGATACCGGGACGCCACAGTACGTGAAATCTGCAAGGTTGCCGGATCCGGCAACATCAATTCCATCAATTATTATTTCGGTTCCAAAGAGAATTTATACCGAACCATCCTGGATGCCATTTTCTCCGAATACGATCGGTTTAACCAGGAAGACTGGGACCGCAAAACACCCAAAGAGCAGCTCAAATCCATGATCTCTAATTACTGCACCATGCTGTACAAGAACAATGCCTTTGCATCGGACGTCAGCTCTATCTTTGTCACGGAAATGACCCGGCCATCTTCGTTTATCGAACAGTTAGTGGACACCTACAACGGTCCCCGGGTGAAGCGGCATCTGAAAATGTTCCGTGCCCTGTTAGGCGATGGGGCCAGCGATGATAATGCCCGCGACTGCCTGGTGTCTGTGGCCGGCCAATTGCTCTATTACAGTTTCGCCTGGCCTGTTTTTTCCCGTCTGTTCCCGGACTATTCCCCGGACCAGCAATATGAGCAATGGGCGGAACATGTGTATCAATTTTCTTTGGGCGGTATCGCGGCAATAAAAAAACAACTAAAGCAAAAAGCGAGGTAGGCGATGGGGATTACAATTGCATGTCAGCCGTTCGTACAAAACGCCATTGAGACATCCGGCCTGGAAGATTTTGGCGGTCACAGTTTTGAAGCCGGCCTAACCGCCTTGATCCATTCATTGAATACGGATCTGGACTTGGGGGAAGCCATGGCCGTCCACTTTCAACAAATAATCTCCCAACTGCTCCTGAACCGTCTGGAAGTTACCCAGTTATTAAAGGAACATCCCGAAATCCTGGACGAAAAAATCGAGGCGCCGGTTTTTATTGTGGGCCTTCCCAGAAGCGGCACCACCATCACCCAAACGCTGATGGCATTGGATCCCCTGTCCCGGTATCTGCGAAATTTTGAATCGATAGCAGCGATCTGCCCGCCACCGGGATTGATGCCCCGTGTACCGGATCCCCGGATCCAGGCCATTCATGAAGCCATGGAAGGTTTATTCAGCCTGGGAGCGCAGCTGCGCGGGATCAACGGAATCAACTTCATGGCCCTGGGCACGGCAGAGTGCCAGAATCTGATGGCCCACGAATTTGTTCACGCCGGCTGGAGCGCAGGCCACAGTCTGTTCAGCCATGGCAACTGGCTGGCAGAATGTGACATGGCACCGGCCTACGCGTGGCATAAACGCCTGCTCCAGGTGCTCCAATGGAGATCCCCCAATGAACGCTGGGTGCTCAAGGCGCCCATCCACCTTTTCGGCCTGGACTGCCTGGTAAAAACCTACCCGGATGCCAGGATTGTGTTTACCCATCGCAATCCCCTGGATGCCATGGTCTCCGGGGTGAGCATGGTCGCCAACTGGACCCGCCTGACCACCGGCCAGGCGGATATACCGGCCATTGCCCAGTGGTATCCGGCCCTTTGGGCCAAGGGGCTTGAGCGGGCCCTGGCGATCCGAGAAAAATTGAAACCGGATCAGGTGTTTGACCTGTTCCACAGGGATCTGGTCCGGGAACCTGTAGGCACCATTGCCGCCGGTTACGATTTTTTTGGCATTCCCTTCAGCCGGACCACCCGAAAGCGAATGCAGGTCTGGCTTCGGGACAATCCCCGTTCCCGGTTCGGCAACCACGCCTGTTCGGCGGATGAACTGGGCTTGCGCCCTGACCGGGAAAAGGAACGCTTTGCATTCTACCTAAACCAGTTTGACCTGTAGTTCATGGCAACCCTTAATTAGGGGTCAACATTTCATCGTTTCATGCAAACTCAGATTGTATTTTTTCAATTTATAATTGATGAACTCGTAAAAAGCGGCTTACCCCGGCTTCCAGGGAAATATTCAAGTTCAGGAAATCACCCTGTTTTGGGGTGACTTCCTTAGAAGTGTAAGACACGTCATGCCGGACTTGATCCGGCATCCAGAACATAATGAAAAAAGGAATGTCGGCCCAACGGAATCTCAATTGGACCGACATTTTCAGGGGGGCGACCGACATCCTTTTGGATTTAGGCGCTTGGGGAAAAGACGGTTTACGTTAACACTTAGAAGGCGCCAGGGCCGGTTCAGCATCCGGGTCGTAGACCACATCGCCATCTTGCATGACCGGATTCAGATCTTCCAGAAAATCCTGGGTCATCCCCGGCACTTTTTGCAAGTCTTCGGGCTTTTTATAAGGCCCGTTTTTTTCCCGGTAATCCACGATGGCCTTGGCAAGTTCTTCGGGCACATCGATATCCTCGATGGCCACTATTTCTTCAACGGTGGCCGTATTCAGGTTGACAATGCCATCGTCGGCATTTGCGTTCATTGGCGCGGACAACGCGATCATTGCCATGGCTGCCAGTAAAAGCATGCAAAACGGGGTGACTTTTTTCATATGTTTCTCCTTTCCTCTACCAACCGGCATTGTCTATCCTTGCGGTTTAATACGGAAGGATGACCGCTCGGGTGGAATCACCGCTTTTTCAGCCGGTTTGGTAAGTTGCGGCACATAGTCATAGGGAACCCGATAGGCCCGGTAGACCAGGTTGTAGTTGCCTTTTTTATTGTAGTACGGACTGATGTATTCCCAAACGATTTCATGGTCCGGCGTCACTTCCTGGAACTGTCCGACAGCGCCATTGGTGATCAGGGTATTGCCATTGGGCAGGCGCTGGGCCGAGCTGACATAGTCCGAATAGAACTGGTATTTGTTGCGCATTCCCATCTGCTTGGCGGAATGCTCCCACACCACCTTTAGCGTGCGCGGATCAAACTCGACAACGCGGGAGAAATCCCTGCGGGCATCGGACCAGCCGAAATGGGCGCCCGGGTTGCGCGGCCCGTAACCGGCATAGCCGCCGTTGTCGTATACCAGGATGTTGCCCTCTCCGGGAAGCCCTTTGGGGATCATATGCGTGTGGTGCTGACCAATGATCTGTCCGATTTTTTTATAGGCCCTTTTATAGGTTTTGCCGCCGAATTTCCATTTCACGTCTTTGTAGTAAAGTGGACCGATCTGCCAGACGACCTTGCCGGTGGCTTTTTCGATGATGCAGCTGGTGTTGGTCTGGCGGTTGGAAATGATGATGTTTTCCGGATTGAAAACCTTATAGGCCACCGGATCCTCATCCCACCATTTGTTCGGCCCGAGATAGGACGCTGCGTTAACGTGAATCCAGTCGCCACCTTTGACGCCAGGCGTGCGCGTCATGGAAAAGGTGGGGTACTTACGCATGGTTTTCTTGACGCTTTCCGGGAAATTCATCTCGTCGAAATGGTCGCTGGCCAGCCACTCCCAGACGATCTTCCCGTCGGCATCCACCTCGGCAATGTAATCGTCGTAGAGGTCTTTGTCGGTAATTTTCGGATTCTTGGCCATTTTATGGGAAAGCACCAGCATTTTCCCTTTGTAATTGTCCACCACCTGACCCGGCGCATGATAGCCGGTTGAGCTGCCTTCAAACTGGTAGTCGTGATGCATGCCGGCCTGCGGTATCTTGCGCACGACTTTACCGTTCCAATCCACCACGACCAGATCGGTGGAGTGCGGGTCGCCCCAGATGCGGCCCTTTTTTTCGGGCGCCGGCCTTAATGTGCCGGCCAGATAGCCGCCCTTGAGCATCTTGGGCGGATGCTCGGCCTGGCAGATGTTTTTCCACTGCTTGACCACATTGCCGTTCATGTCGATCAATACGGTGCCTTCCGACTCGACTTCGGTGCCGAAAACCGTGTAGCCACTCCAGCATTTTTCAGGCTTGTAGATCGTCGTGCCGTACGGAAAGACCGTGGGAAAGGCAAGCAGGCTGCCTGGATTGACCATCGCCGCCGCCACTGTCAGGGCCACGCCGGCGCTGTATTTTATAAACTGTCTTCGGTTCATGGGTGATTAACCTCTCTTGGGCTGTAAATTCGATCAACTAATAAGAATGCATGGTGGGACCATCTTCTTCGTCTTCTTCCTCGTCATCCGCAACATCCTCATCGGCGGATAGGGCCGCGCCTTTCTTGAAATCACTGAAAAAGCGGGGGCAGTCATCTCCACAGATGTAGACTTCTGGCGTAAGATCTTTACCTGCCAGGCCGGGATAGTCGGTACCGTAACGAAAGGCCCGGTGAATCATGTTGGACATGCCGTTGAGATGGCTGGTATGGGGAAGCGCGTCTTTTTCGCCCACCACGCATTTGGTCTTCCCGGCATGAATCGGGCTGACGAATTCCCAAACGACCTCTTTGTCCGGGGTGACTTCGAAAACATGCCCACCGTGGGTGGAGCAGATGAGGGTGTTGCCGTTGGGCAAACGCTGCACGCCGCCCTGGCGATGAGAAAAGAAACTGCTGGTATGCTTGGTTTCGAATTCCCAGACGATTTTGCCTGTTTTCGGATCGACTTCCACGGCCCTGGAGCGCCTGAATTGGGGACGTTCGGAGCCATTGTCGAATAACAGGACATTGCCGTTGGCCAAAGGAGTGGCGCAGTGGGACCCCCAAACCATCTGATCGCCGTCATCATACCAGCCCGGTTTTTTCGCCTTCGGGTCGTGGGTGGTGGGATTGCCCCAGCGATAGATGATCTTCCCGGTCTTATGGTCGATGAAATAGAACTCGGCAAAATTGCGGGAGTTCAGCACCACCGTGTCTGTTTCGGGAATATAAGAAACCGTATTGAAGTGTGACCAGTCGTAGTAGTGGTACATTTCACCAATCGGTCTGGGCAGTTGATAATTAAAATCGAGCTTGTCTGGGCCTTTGCCGATATGATCGCTGACATGCCATTCCCACACGGTCTTTCCTTCGGGGTCTACTTCGCGGACGAAGTCGTTCCAGAAATCGTAATGTTTCGTACCTTTGTAAACAATGCCGTTGCCCTTGGGCGGCAGGGCTTTGGGATCGCGGCCCTTTTTGATGGCTTCTTCCCGGCTCACGCGTTCCCAGCCCAGAATCAGGGTGTTGCCGTTGGGCATGCGATGAAAGGTGTGGTGCTGAATCTCTTCATTGGCTTTCGCCATGGTGTATTCCCAAACCACATTGCCGTCCCAGTCGTACTCCTGTATCATGCCGCCAGTACCACCGATATTGACATAACTATCCTGCTTATGTGGCCACTTATCACCGAGTTCCGCCAATTGTTTTTTCTGGTTGGCTTTGCCGGCGCGCAGAAGGTTGCCGTTGGGAAGCAGTTCGGCGTATAGCCCGGGAGGCGTCTGGCATTTCCATTGGTGTACAATGTTTCCCTCCATATCGATGAGATAGGTCGTATTGCTCGCGACCATGGGACTGAACAGGGTATAGCCGTCAAACGCCTTGTCCTTGTCATAGTAAAGCACACCCGTCGGGCCGGTGATGGCCTCATAGGCATATGCGGGCGTGAACCACGCGGTGAGCAGCACTAAAGTGGTACAAACAAACAACGCTCTTTTCATATTACCTCTCCTCTCTGTAAATAAAATGATGTCCTGGAATAAATTCGGCCGGACGCTTACATTGCTTTGAAGTTAGCGATTCTTTAATGGGGTTGATATAGAGAGAAGTAGAGCAAAACCCGGTCCAAATTGATCAATTTTTTTTATAAATATAAATTTCAGCGGGTTATTCTTTTGTTGGCGAAAGGATGGGAGTTAAAGCAAAGCCACTGCCGGTGAAACGCCCAGCAGATTGTGCGAGTCTACGCACACGAACCAAGGTGAGGGTATGCGGTTATCTGCACACTGCTACTCAATGCCATACATGGTCATTTTGTCATACAGAGTGCGGCGCCCGATGCCCAATGTTTTTGCCGCTGCCGTCCGGTTGCCCTTGGCATCGGCCAATGCCCGGCAGATTGTCTCCTTTTCAACCTCGTCCATGATTTCTTTCAAAGAGGCGTTTTTTTGTTGGGCAAGCGTGCAGGCGGGATGCATGGGCGCAAATCCGAACAGATCGCGCGTAATCGTATCGCCGTCAGCCAGCAAAACGGCCCGTTCAAGGGCGTTTTCCAGTTCCCTGATGTTACCCTTCCAAGGCATTTGGGCAAGCATGGGCAGCAGCCCGGCTTCCAGGTGGCACACCTTCTTGTTGTAGCGTTTATTGTACTTCTTAATAAAATACGAAATGAACGTTGACAGATCTTCCACCCGTTCCCGCAAGGCCGGCATTTTGATGGGGATCACCGCCAGTCGGAAATACAGATCCTTGCGGAAATGGCCAGCCTCGACTTCTATATCGAGATCGCGGCTGGTCGCAGATAAAAACCGGACATTGATTTTAATCGGCCGGTTGCCGCCCACAGGCTTGATCTCAAGCTCCTGAATGGCCCGCAACAGTTTAACCTGGGTGCCGGTGGGCAATTCGCCGATTTCATCCAGAAAAATGGTTCCGCCATCGGCCTCTTCCAACAGACCTCGCTTGGCCGAAATCGCGCCGGTAAAGGCACCCTTGACATGCCCGAACAACTCGCTTTCCAGAATGGTTTCGCTCAGCGCGGCACAATCAATGGTAATAAACGGGGCTGTTTTTCGTCGGCTGTTGTCATGAAGGTATTTGGCGATCATGCTTTTGCCGGTGCCGGTTTCGCCCAGGATCAAGGCCGGCGCGTCTGAGTCGGCGATCTTCTCAATCGTATTCAGGATTTCAGTGATCGCCGGCGTCTTTCCCACCACCCATTCATCGTCCTGACCGTGCTTGGCGTCCGCCTGCTCCAGACTTCGGTGCATACGCCCCGCTTCCACGGCCCGATTCACCAGCAGGACGAGATCCTTGGGGTCAAACGGTTTGGTAATATAGTGAAACGCACCCTGCTGAATGGCTTCGACCGCGCTCTCGATGGTGCCCACACCGGTCATGATCACCACCGGCAGGATGGAATCGAAAAGGCGGATCTCACGTAAAAGATCCAACCCGCTCATGCCCTGGGGCATGGACATGTCCGAGATCACCGCATCGAACTGGATCTGGGCGACCAATTCCAATCCCTTTTCGGCGGATACGGCCGTTTTCACCGCATAATTCTCAAACTCAAAATAATTCTCCAGCACATGTAAAAAGTCCGGCTCGTCATCAATGATCAGGATGATCGGTTTCATCATACGGTTCCTGTCTGGTTCGGTGTTGTCGTCAATGGCAGTTCGATGATCATCTGTGCGCCTTTCCCTTTTTCCGATTCAGCATAGATCATACCATTGTGACGCTCAATGATGCGCTGGGAGATAAAAAGGCCCAGACCAAATCCTTCTTTTTTGGCATGGGTGAAAAAGGGGTCGAATATTTTCAACAGCATCGCCTTGTCGATGCCCGGCCCGTTGTCCATGATCTTGACCCGGGCCAAGGCCTCCTTTGGATTGCTGCAGCACGTCACGGTCAATACCGGCGCGTCGCAACCGTTCATGGCATCTTTGGCATTCAAAAACAGATTCACCAGGACTTGCTGCAAGAGATGTCGGTCACCATAGACGACCGGTACATCCCCGATATCCTGTCGTTCGATGGTAACTTTTTTCAGCTGGGGCCGGATCATGTTGAGGGTCAGTTCCACCAGCTCGCGCAGATTGACCGCTGTCATGACGGCATTACCGGGTTTGGTAACGGCCAACAGATCTTTGGTGATTTTACCGGCCCGTTCCGTGTTGCGGCGAATCGCGTCCACAAAATCGTTGGCCTCCTCGGCGAACCACCCCCTGGAGGCGATCAGTTCCAGATTGGCACGCACGATCCCCAGCGGATTGTTGATCTCATGGGCCACGCCCGCCGCCATCTGACCGATCATCGCCATCCGGTCGGCCTGCACGAGTTCACGCTCGATGCGATTCCGGTCCGTCACATCCCTGGCAAAAAAGCAGGCCACCGGCTCGGTTACCAGATCGTCATTGGCAATCCGAGATGCGGCAATGCTCAATTCTCGGATCTGTCTGGTTGTATCATGGAAACTCAATTCCGTGGCGGCCTGCCCCTGCGCAAAAATTGAGGAGATAAACGCCTGAAGCCTCGGCTTGTCGCCCTCCACGGCGAAATCGATGAGTTTGGATGACTCCTGAGGGTCAATCGCATCCCCCAATATCTGGTAGCGGGCTTCCTTATTGGCATTGACGATGTCGCCTTGGGGATTGATCACAAAGATCATGTCCGGCGAGGACTCGATCAATGCCCTTGATTTGCTTTCACTGATCTGCAGGTTAAGGGTCACTTTGCGGATCTGCCGCTTCAATTGATGGTTCCAAAATAAAACCGCGCACAGGGCAAGGCCGGTCAGTCCAATCCCGATAAGAATCAAGCGGCCGTATTGACTCCAGTAGTTTAATGGAAATGCCACCCCATGCCATTTTTCTTTAATGGATTGCATGACGCCTCGTTCCTCCAGCGTCTTGATGGCATCGGACAGACCGACGTATAATTGATCGTCGTCGGCCCTCACCGCAATGTAAAGCGGTATCAGATCCAAAACCATGCCTACCCGGCGCACCTGCGTCAGCTTCTTTTTTTGAATGTGGTATTCGGCGATCATCTCCGACGGGACGATCATGGCGTCCAGTTCGCCCCGATTGAGTTTTTGAAGCCCCTCCAGCTCCGATGTGACCTCAACGGCCTCCCCCATCTTGGGATACCGGGAATAGCCCTCGCCGATTAAAATGCCGACCCGTTTGTCACGCAGGTCCTTGTTGCAGACAACCGTTTTGCAGCTTTGATGGACGTAGATGCGGCGTTTCAGGGTAATCCCCACGGGAATATAATGGACCCCGGAAAGGTGACGTTCAGCGATGGTAGAGAGAACAATGGCGTCAATTCTTTTCTTTTCCAGCATTTCCCAGCGGTGTTCGAGATCCACGATGTCAACATAGACAATCCGGGCTTTCATCAGTTTACGGACCTGCTCCATGATGTCGATATTCATCCCGCGCAACCTGGGCTTGTCAACCGTATCATCGAGAAAACAAAGGGGTGGCGCAACCGAACGAACCCCCACCCGCAGTGTGTCGGCCAGTGATGAGGCTGGGCTGGCGGTGAAAGACAGCAGCAAACCGATCATGCAGGCGAAAAAAAACGATTGTCCGGTAGTCTTCATGGAAGGCCCCATTCACTTCCCTATCAGTTCATTGTTGCCTGGCTCCCAAGCTCCTGCGCGGCACCCTTTGTTCAGTCCGGTGAAGCCCAACGGATGCTCCCACGCGAAGCATGGAAGTAAGGTGGCGAACCAACTTGAGCGTTCTGGATAAACAACAAATATATTATATCCCAACCTCGTTTATAGCGAAAGTCATGCCAGCCTGTCTGAAGGCAATACCGATTGAAGAATTGGCACTGTGAGCATCTACCGGCACACTGAATTCTTGAATTTGTGCGGCAGTTCGCACATCGATGCCCACAACCGTTGCTTTTTCAAACGGGAACAAGACTTTTCATATATGGTTACAGTTGGTTATAACTATTGGCATACATGTTGTATTGGTGGGGTAAACACAACCACACGTTGACTGATGATTAAAACACCCAAGTTAAAATCAGAGGACCCCATCTTATGAACAGAACCTGCCGATATCAAGCGTTAGCCCTGCTCGTTGCCGGCCTCATCATTCTGTTGGGCGCATTCGGGACAGCCGACACCATTGCCGCCGAATCGCCCCACGGTCTGGCACCGGCCAGCAACATGACCTTCATGCCGCATCTGCCGGGACTGCGCAACAAGACCTATCGAAACCATTTCGGAAAATCAAAAAATCTTTCCGAAGCCATTGTACTGCGACAGAGTACGATAAAGGATGGACACGCCACAGTGCCGGCCGCCGGACTGTTTTACATCTCCGAAACCAGCGGTGATGCACAGCCGTTTCACCGGGATCCCTTTCTGGTGTTGGGCGAGCACACCTATCTGGTGGACCTGATGCCAACTAAACGGGCAATCCATGACTTTACCGTCAAAAGAGGAGAAAAGCGGTTTGTTGCCGACACGGGCTATCGCATGTGGTTTGATTATGCCACCGATCATTATGACAAGCCCTATGCGGAACTGGCCCTGATCTCGCCCTCGGGCGGATGGCCGCTGGAATTTCCCATTGCCACGGTTTTCCCCGGCCGGGAGGCGGTCACCCAGCTACAAAACGAGCAAGGTCATGTGGGGCAGCTCAAGGATTTTTATCTGGACAACGAATACTACTACGGGTCCATGAAAATGAAGGCCCGCCGCATCGATTTCGACACGGCGGAGTTTGATACCGTTGAATTTCCCGCCATCAGCGAGGCGGTGTTTTCCATGCATCGGCCCATCGTCCTGGATGTGCGCCAGGAGGATTTCCGCTTCTACTTTGATAAACGCATCTATGCGTTCCGGCGTCCGGATGGATTTTTGGTACGGGTTACCAACTTCAGCGGCAGCAAGGTGATCGCCGAAAAACGGGTCAAGCCCATTACCGGCCAGGGGTATAAAAGCCTGGCCGAGGAAAAAGACAAATACCATCTGACCATTGACGAACTGAACATCCGCATCGAAATCATGGTGCACCCCTCGTTCATGAAGCATTCGGATATGGTGCCCTGGTCCACCGGCAAATCCCATGGATTCCAGAAAGGCGAACTCAATTTTGTAATTTACCGCGAATTGATGACAGTCAAGGACGGCCAGCCCTGGCCCCTGGACCCGCGCTATACCGTCCGCCTGGAACCGCACATAATGACCGGCATGCTGCAGCGCCTGATCATCGAAAACGATCAGCCGTTGACCTTCTCCAGTGACAGCCCGTCCCATACCGGCCCGGTCAAATACTCGGACGTCTGGAACCGGCCGGCCTTCAAGGTCGTGGCCACGGATTTCGATGCGGATGTGGTCAAGAATCTTTACCTTCGCGACTACTACGGAATGCGCACGGACAACATGATTTTCTGGCCGGGCGAGGGGCGCGAGAACATCGATTTTTTCGTTGGTTCTTCGCCTGTGCTGGAACCGATTATCGAGGACACCTTCCTGACCCGCCTGGCCGACTCCTCGTTCGGCACCGTGGTCGAGGAATCCCACTTTACCTCTTATCCCAAGGTGGTATCGGACAGCTCCTTTTTCGAACCGGATCATACCGCCCCGTTTGTTCCGCGCCTCAAGGGGCTGATGCGCAAGTTTGCCCGCAACCGCAAAAAAGAACGCCTGATTTCAGCGGAAAGTGTTTTCATTCGCGGGTCATACGTGGACTACCGCAACAATCGCATCGTCATCCCGCCGGCGGGTCTTTGCTACAGTTCCCGCAATGCCCGCAATATCCGCACCCTGGCCGGAGAGTCCTTTTTCATGCTGGGCAAGAAAGCCTATCTGGCCGGATTTTCATCCACCACCTTTGTGCGCAAAAACGTCCACCTGGATTTCTGGAAAAATCAGCCCATGGGGGACGGCAATCTCATGTACTGGCAGGACGAACTGTTGGGGGTGCGCAACAAAGCCCTGCGGTTTACCGGCCATAAATATCTCGACGACCGGCCCGTGGCCGAGCTCTCGTTGATGAAATACTCCGGCAACCGCTGGGGCGCCCATTTTCTGCTGGCCCAGGGACTCGATCCCCAGGGGGACAACCGCTATCATCTGCCCGAGATATTTGCCGAAGGCGCCACCTACATCATTCCGGAATACATTGGCTCCAATTACGCCAAGATCAAAGAATTCGGCACCCCATCCATCGAGTCGATCCGCTTTACCTATAAAAAGCCCAAGGCGAAAACCCTGGGGATCGGAGAAACAGCCAAACTGGGGCCGTTTACCCTTGCTTGCACCGGCATCGATAAAGCCGCCATGACGGTGAGCCTGACGATTAGCGATGCCAGCGGCGCGATCGTCGCCCAAGAAACCCTGGGTCCCCTGAACGACGACATGAAGGCCCTGCTGCCCCAACATCAGATTGCCGCGCGGGCCATGCAGCTTGCCCACGCCGATGTGCAGGCCGAATGGGACATCAACGAACCGTTCAAGGGCGATAAGGCCAAGCTCTACCTGTTTACCGGTATTCAGCTGCTGGAGCGGGATACGCCCTTCGAGTTCGATAATCGCTTCATGGTCCGCCCCGATGTGTGCGGCCATTGCTACCAGTTCAACGAAATCCTGCTCGACAACCCCGAGGCCATCATTCTGAATGCGGACAACCCGGTGTATGAAGGACCCAAAAGAAAGGACGGGACGCCCCTGTTCCGCATCGTCGTCGACCATTTCGACGGCGAGCGCATCCACGCCTGGCATATCGAGACCGATTACAAGGACGAGATTGAAAAGACCGACAACCTGGCATTCCGACCGCGGAACAATGTGGATGTACTGGTCGGCGTCACCGGCACCATCGAGGGATTCTTGCGGCTTTCCATGCTGCCGCGCTTAGGCTTCATGGAGTATTGGCGCACCAGTGCCAAGGCCCCACATACCAAACTGTCAGGCGCCGTCAACACCGGTGGATCGGCCCACATCAAGCGTTGATGAAAACAAACGGATTTTATTAACCCGGCGACGAAATAGGTAATACAGCGTCATGCCGGACTTGATCCGGCATCCAGTAAATTCCTGGATTCCGGCCTACGCCGGAATGACGACCACCTTCTGTATTTAATTGCCGAAGCAATATTTGCCAGCGAATCGATTTGCATAAAAAAGGACGACACCCATGAGCGCAACCATTACCGCCGATTACGATGTCAGACGGCGCAGTTTTCTCACATCGCTGTACAGTTTCAAGGAAGTGCTGCCCGGCCTGTTGGCCATGCTTTACATCGCCGTGTTCGCCAACAATCTGCCCGGTGTGCCGAATCCGTTCACCCTGCAAAATCTGTTTTACTGGCTGGACGGCGTGGTGGGGCCGCTTCACCACCAGCCCCTGTTCCAACTGCTCAATTCCAATTTTGTATGGAATCCGCTGCTGTTGGGATTGATCATCGGCAATCTGTTCGGCGTCCCCAACCGCTGGAAGCGCGGCCTGTCCTATATCCATATGTTGATGCCCCTGGGCATCATCATGCTGGCGCCCCATTTCATGGTGTTTCAAGCGGCCAAACTCGGCGTGGTGCCCATCGTGATCTGCACCATCTTTCTGTTTTTGACGGCTTCCCTGACCCTTTATACGGCCAAACTGCTGGGCCTGGATGACCGCCACGGCGCCATCATCGCCGGCGGGCTTTCCACCGGCGATCCCCATGCCTGTGCCATTTTGATGCCCCTGATCAAGGCTAAAGGCGGGCAGGTAGTCAACGCGGTGGTCTGTGTGATCGGTTTCGGTCTGATCGCCATGATCGTCCTGCCGCTTGTGGGCAGGGTTTTTGGCATACCCGAACCGCTCATGGGGCTGGCCTCGGTTGTGGGAGTGGGCAACGGTGCCCAGGCCCTTTATGCCGCCTTTGGCACCGGTTACGAAGCCGGCCGCTATGCCGTATGGTATGACGTGGGCCGGCATGTAATCATGCCCGCCGGTTTTTTGTATGTGTTTATCGTCATGTTCATCCGCAAATTGCGCAACCGTCATAACCCGGCCATCCTTGCCACCCGCGGCATCAAACGTTTCCCTACTTGGTTAGGTGTGTTTATCTTTTTCTGGGTGCTGGCCTGCCTGCACGTTTTTAAGGAGCCCGCCCACCACGCCATATTCAACCTGGTCAAATGGGATTTCTCATTGGCCGCCGCCGCGCTGGGGCTAAGCCTGTCATTCAAGGATATCACGGCTGCCGGCATCAAAGGATTTCTCGTGACCTGTATTGCCGGTGGCCTGCGCATTGTTCTGCTGTTGACAGCCTTGAGCGTTTGCATCAAGGCCGGCTGGCTCACCGTATAAATGCCAATTGCCATGTATAACGATCGAGGAGGTGCCATGAAACGCAATTCACACACAACGGATCAAACCGGATTCGACTACATGACCAATAAGGGAAAAGAAGAACAGGACAGGGACCTGTGCGGCCTGCTCATCGCCAGTTTCCTCATATTGGCCTTAACGATCATTCAATACGCCGGGATGTACTGATTATCAATCGCAGGCGATAAGGGTACGAGCATAGCAATTGTATCAGCTATCCTTCCCTTCAGTCTTTAAGCCTAATCCCCTGAATCCCTAATCATGAGGTTTGTCATGTTCATGTCGTTTGTAGGTGTTTGTCTGTTGATTTTACTGGTCCTGAGCGGCGGTGCCGCCCTGTATTTGGGTCTTTTCAAGGCTGACGGAAAGACCGTGTCGTGGGGCCGCAAAGCCTTTTCGGGTGTGGTCAGCTATGGGGCCTCGGCCGGCGTCTGGTTTTTCATTTACAGTTTTCATTACCTGGGATGGTAACTGGGCCATCAGTCGTCTTCTTATAGCGACAGGGTGTGCGGTTGATTCCCCCAACAGCCACCCTGAGCGTTGATTTAAAACTGATTTACAATGAGGAGTGCGTCATGCAAAAAAAAGCAGTAATCCGCTTGGGCAGCCTGATCCTGGCCATCTGTTTCCTGTTGTCGGCGGCTGCGTTTGCCGCGGATGACAAAGAAGGCAAAATCAATCTGAACACGGCTACCAAAGAGCAATTGGTGGGAGTTGGACTGGATGCGGAACTTGCCGACCAAATTCTCGAACTGCGTGAAGAGAATGGTGAGTTTGTCGATATCGAGGAGTTGTCCGATATCGACGGTGTCGACGCCAAACTGATCCGTCAGCTGAAAAAGAAAATCTTCATCGAGGCTGCCGCGGGTTGTAACTGTTAGGAGCGATCATGAAACAAGCAATTCGAATGATTTTGATCTGCCTGGTGATGGGGCTGGCCAGCAGTCCGGTTCAGGCCGAGATCATGGGTGATTACCTTGGCCATACCGCGTGTATCGAATGCCACGAAGAGATCGTTGGCGGGTGGCAAACCACCGGTCACGCCCATGCCTTCGACACCTTGAAAGAGCAGGGTGAGGAGAAGCAAACCATTGCCGGATGTGTGAAGTGCCATGTGGTGGCCTTTGAAAAGGATGGCGGTTTTATCGACATGACCCTGACCCCGGAGTTGAAGGATGTGCAATGCGAAGCCTGCCACGGCCCGGGTCGCAGGCATGTGGAATCGGACGGGGACCCGGCCGAAATTCTCGTGAAGGCCGACGAGGCCCTGTGCCGTACGTGTCACACCAAAGGACAGGATAAAAATTTCGACTACGCCGTCAAGGCACAATTTGTCCATGGCGCTGAGGCAGCATCCATCGCCCAGGCGACAACCAAGGATCAGGACGGCGGGCACCTGTTGGCCGATGTCCGGGATGTCGATTTCGGCAAGATGGTGGAGGGGGTGGTGGCCCAAAAGAAGGTCCAGCTGAAAAATACCGGCAAGGCCCCCCTTAAAATTACCAATGTCACCACGTCCTGAGCGTGCACCTCTACCGTGCTAGGTCAGCACGAACTTAGGCCAGGACAGACAGCGGAACTGACAATTGTCTACAATACCTACAAGTTTCCCGGAAAATTTAATAAATTCGTCACTGTTTTCACCGACATCGACAACCAGAAGGAACTGCGCATCGATATCCATGGGTTTGTCAAAGCCATTCCCATGGGTGTTCTCGAAGTCGATCCCCGCAAAATCGAACTGGGCGAAGTCAAGGTGGGCGTGGCGGCATCCGGCATGATCACCGTTAAAAATACCGGTGATGCGCCAATGAAGATCACCAAAGCCGTATTGAAAAAAGCGAAAACGGTCTGCTTTGAGGGCAGCGTGTCCATACCGGCCGGAAAAACCCATACCATCCCCTTTTCAGTCACGGCGCCAAAGACAGGCCGCCATATCGACTACGTCCTGATCCATTCGGATGCCAGAAATGTGACTAAAAAAGGATATAAAGTGGTTGTTACCGCCAATGCACAATAAGGAGGTTACCGTGAACCATCATAAAAAAATCCGCAACACCATTTTGCTTGGATTGATCATGATACTGGGCTGCGCCTTCTCCGCCTATGGCCTGGAAGAAACCGGCGACATCGGTATGAAGGTGGCGCAGCTTTACGACTATATCCGGGATGATCACCGGGGCAGTATCGTCGTATTGGATGTCTTTCCGAAAAGCCCTGCTGAAGAGGCAGGCATCCAGCGCGGGGACATTTTGACTCACATTGACGGCAAACTGACCCGTGGCAAGGATTTTGAGAAGGTTTTACAGGAAGATTTGCGCGGAAACGAAGGATCTGAAATTAAAATTAAAGTTTGGCGCTCTTCCTCAAAACAGCGATTGGAGATGACATTGATACGCGTACCGGTGGTATATTGACAGAGAAAGATCCTTTAGTTTTTCGACAGGCCGCTCTGGGCCGCGGGCACAAATACATCCTGACGTTCATCAGCCAAAAACAAGCAGGCGGCCTTGCCGTTCATGGATTCCACGGCACTGTCCACAATTATTTTCAGCAACTCATCTTGTTTGGCGGTGGTGCCGAAGGCCTTGCTAATTTTACAAAATGTTTTGAAATAGTCTATCTCACGGGGCATGGAGCACCTCCTATTCGTATGCGCGGCAAGGATTGGCTGCGGCTTGTTTCTTATTCGCTTTCCATTACGCTGTTTTCGTATTTGGGTGCAGGCAAAAAATAATTCCTCCAGATGGCGCCGGATTTGTGTTCGCCAATCTTAATAAGATAAGGCAAGGCACATCCGCCGGTGCATATCAGGATATGTGCCGGTGGGTTTAACGCCGTAGACACCACGCGAGGACAAGCAAGATGATGGAATTATTTTTTGCCTACACCCTTAGTCTTTTGAAGTCACACGACTGGCGGTGGTTTTTTTAGCCGCTGGTTTTCGCTTCGCTTTTGCGGCTGGTTTCTTCGCGGAGGGGGGCTTGCGCGAAAGCTGATTTATAGGTATTTGGTCCCGCTCCTTGAGCCAATTGGCAATCTTGGGGGCGAATTCCTCCTGATATTTGGAGCTGACATAGATGCCGATGTGTCCTGTGTTGAGGCAGATATCCTCGGTGTCCTTGCTGCCCACCTTTTTCACCAGTTGATCGCAGGCTTCCGGGGGCACCAGATGGTCGAACTTGCCATAAATGTTCAGCAGTGGCATGGTCAATTTTCGCAGATCCACCCGCTGGCCGCCGGCCTCCATCTTGTTTTACAGAAGCTTGTTGCCCTGATAGCAATCGCGGACAAACTGGGGAAACACTTCACCAGGCAGATCGGGGCTGTCGAAGATCCTTTTGTCCATGCGAACGAAGTTTTCAACAAATTGTTTGTTATCGAAATTCTCCAGAAAACCGACATACTTGTCGATCATCAAGCGGGCGGGATTCAACAGCAGAAACCCCAGATTCATCATGTCTGCCGGCAGATTGCCAAAGGTGTCGACAACATGATCCACATCGATATGCTCCATCCATACATGCAGCAGCCCTTTGCGGGTGTCAAAATTGGTGGGCGTCACCGTTGTGACCAAATTTTTAATTTTTTTCAGAAGGATAGGAATCGGTGGAGGGCAAAAATGCCCTCCTACCATCGTAAAAAATTTAATTTATCGATCAATCGGCTGCATATTTGAATGAGAGGGCTACGCGCGCCCGGTATGCGGTAATTTTACCCCCCTCTACCTTCATATCCAGCTTGGAAATTTCGGCCACCCGTAAATCTTTCAAAGATTTGGATGCGGTTTCAACTGCTTGTTTAGCGGCATCCTCCCAAGATGTGGGGCTGGTTCCGACCAATTCAATAACTTTGTAAACACTTTCGCTCATGGTTCCCTCCTTTTTTGATTTCTGTTGATATGGCATTCAAGATAATTTTTTGGGCGGCGTTATCGGTAGAAAGCGGTATTGAATATACAGCGTCCTCCCTCTATCCTTGCCAAATACATGATCTTGAATGCGATAGATTCCCGGCAATCAAAAAGCAAAGTCCAATTCACCCGCTAGCGCCGATGGTAGAATTGATAGTCACCGTAGAAGTACAG
>Ga0272444_10001232_pt1 | contig 25016 bp, 13 predicted proteins | sample SSMForm13_FD_201033 | JGI IMG/M metagenome (GOLD analysis project Ga0272444, IMG submission 201033) | Marine sediment archaeal communities from Little Sippewissett salt marsh, Falmouth, MA, United States - SSM-Form-13 | ecosystem: Environmental > Aquatic > Marine > Wetlands > Sediment ...
GGCCATCGCCGCCCGGGTGCTCTTCGGCATCTACGCCCCCGACATCGTCCGGGCCCTCGTGGACAAGGCCGTCCGCGACAACACCGACGCCCGCCTCGAACTGGGCGAGGTCACGGTCGAGGGCCTCAGCACCATCGCCCTCAGGGACCTGCGGCTGACGGACCCCGCGGACGGCGGCCGTGAGGTCCTCTACGTCGAGAAGGTCGAGGCCGCCCTGGCGGGCATTCCCTGGACCGGCGGCGACGTCCGGCTCAGCAAGGTGCGCCTCGAGCGGCCACGCGCCATGGCCGTCCTCGAACGCGACCCGCAGACCGGCGAGCGCCGCACCAACTTCCAGCGACTCCTGCACCCCAAGCCGAGTGAGCGCAAGACCATCGTCGAGCGCCTGGTCGTCACCGGGGCCGACCTGCGGATACTCTTTCCCGGCATGGGCGAGACCGCCTCCCCGGCAGCGGGCGGCGAGCCCGAGGACGACGAAGCCCAGCGCGATCCCCTGGTCGAGCTGCGCAACGTGGACCTCGCGCTCGATCTCGCCGACGAGGGGACGCTGTCGTACGAGGTGTCGCTCCGCGTCGGCGACGAGGCGTGGGGCCCCGCAGTCTTCGACGGCATCGCCAGCGCGCGGCCCCTGGCCATCGCGCTCAGCGGCACCGGTGGCGGCATCAAGTTCACGGCGCAGACCCTCGCCACGCTGCCCGGCGTCACGCCCGGCATGCTGGCGAGGTTGCAGCCCGAGGCCGAACTCCGCCTGGGCAGCCTGCGGGTGAGCCCCGGGGCCAAGGTGACGGCCGATGTGACGCTGGCCGGCGTCGGCGTCTCGCCGCCCGCGATGCAGCGCATCGAGGACGCCGAGCTGACCGTCCAGCTTACCGGCCGCGAACTGAACATCAGACCGCGGGCACTGCCGCCTGTCGAAGTCCCCGGCCTCGGCGAGGTGACCGACCTGGCGTTCACCGCGCGGCTGGACCTCGACACGTTTGAACTGAGGTTGGACGACATCGGCGCCCGGCTGCTCGGCGGGCGCGTCGCCGGCGACGTCACCGTGCCCGACCTCCGCGCGGCCAGGCCCGTGCCCCGGGGAACGTTGACCTTCAGCGGCGTGGGCTACCACGCTTCCGGGACCCCTGCAGCGCTGACGGCCGGTGGACGTATCGTCTTCGGCCCCGTGGCGTTGGACGGCGGGCACACCGGCCTCCGCGTCGCGCTGGAGGAGACGACCGCCGACGTGCGACGCACCGCCGACCCGACACCCGACGGGGCAGGGCCCCCCGCATCGGACGTCACGTTCGAGGTGCCGGTCGAGGCCGTGGTGACCGTGGACCTGGAGTCGCCCCCGGCGCCGGTGGCGTTCCAGGCGTCGGTCGGCGGCGACGCAGTGCCGGTGAAGCTTGATGTGGCCGGCCGCTACGACACCGCCAGCGGCGTGGTCGAGTTCGACAAGTCCGACGGCCAGGTCGTCCTCACGAGCGACACGCTGGCAAAGATGGCCGACCTGGGTCCCGAGGCCGAGGCGGCGCACAAGGCCGCACTGGCCGGCACCATCAGGTTCGGTGTCAACAAGGGCACCCGCCTCCCGCTGCGGAATCCCCTGGCGGTCACCGGCGTCGTGTGGCTCCAGAGCGACCCGCTGGCCTTCACGCTGCCCGGGGCGTCCGAGCCGGGGGCCGCGAGGGTCGTCGTCTCGGTCACCGACGACGATGCCGACCCCCGCGTGCCGCGCCTGGGCTTCCGGACCGCGGTCAGCGTGCAGCGGCTCGACAAGCCCGGCCTCGTCCAGGCCCACCTGCTGCTCGACCCTGAGGGCCGGCTGGTCTTCGCGAGCGCTGAACTCCAGCGGGCCGAGGTGTCGGACGCGCCGCTGAAGGCTCTTCGCGGGCTGGGTGCCCTGCCGGAGAACCTTCGCGCGGCCATTGCGGCGCTGCCGGAGTTCAAGGCGACGCTCAGCGGTGAGGTCGAGGCCCCCGTCGCCGACTCCCGGCCGAAGCAAGTGCGCGGCCACCTGACGGCGACGTTCGGCGGCGGCCCGAGCACCGTCGTCGTGGACGTGATCGAGTACCAGCCCGCCGACACACGCGCCTCGGTCATCTTGCGGGCCAGGCAGGTGGCGATCACTGACGGCCTCGTCCGGACGCTGCGCCGGGCGTTGGTGGCGGCGCGGCCCGAGTTGGCGCAGCCCATCGACCGCGCGTTGGATCATGCCCAGACGTTTGCCATGAGTGTCGACGGCCGGCTCGACGCCACCTGCGATCTAGCCACGGGCAAGCTGTCCGGCCTTGCGGGACAGGGCGGCACGGAGAACCTGCGGGCCACCCTGCACGCCGGGGAGGGTACGGACGTCGCGCTGACCGGCGCCGTCAGGGGCGACTTCAGCCTCGACGGATTCGACCTCGGCCTTCGCGCTGAGACCCTCGGCGGACGGGTGGACGTCCAGCTCCGCCAGAATGCCGACGGCGCCGCGCTGTTGCTCAATCCGCCGCCCTTCGGGCTCGAGCGCATGGGCGGCGTCCGGGAGGACATCGCTTTCCGCGTTGAAGCGCTGCCCAAGGCGCTCCGCGACAAGGTGCCGCAACTCGTGGCCGGCCTCATCGACGTTGCCGCCGAGGCCAAGGCGAAGACAGTCTCCGGCCTGGCGTCGGCCCCGGTGGCGTTCGTCGCCACGCTCCAGCCGGGCCGGATTGCCGTCTCGTCGGGAGACGCCGGCGGCGAGCAGCGCCATCTGGAGGTGGTTGCACGGGCCACCGGCAAGCTGCTGCCCGCCGACCGGCGCATCGAGAACCTGAAGGTCATCGTGCCGATCCTCCAGGGCGAGGCCGGGTCGTACCTGCTCGGCGGGCGAGGGACCGTGACGTCCGAGCGTCTCGACCTCGACGCCGACGAGATTGCCGGCACCGTCGCCCTGAACGACCGGAGCGGCAAGCAGGCAGCCGGGTGCGCGGTGAAGTTCAGCCGCAAGACCGGCCTGCTGTCGCTCAAGGACATCACCGTCCGGCTGGAGGGGCAAGACCTGATGAGGCCGCCGGGCATGCCGCGCGGCACGGAGGGAGACGACCTGACGTTCAAGGGCCGTTTGACGGTCAGCGGCAGCGCCATGCTCGACACCCGCGGGGGCCTCGCAAACGGGGCGCTCTATGACCTGGCGGCCGAGATGAAGGACTTCGCCGTCTACAGCATGAAGGCCAACGCCTTCACGGCCCCGCTCGACGCGGCGGCCTCCTTGCGGCGCAAGACGGCGGCCGACGCCCACAACCTGACGTTCGCGACCGCCGACCCCGATTATGGCGGCGCGGACGTCCGCGCGGGGTACTCCCCCGACCGCGTCACGGCGAGCGCGACGTTCGAGAAGTTCGTCCTGGCGCCGGAGCTCCTGGCGGTCGCCGGCCCGTTGTTCCAGAAGATCAAGGCCTGCGCGCCGTCGGGCCTGCTGGACGGCAAGGTCAACGCGGCGCTCGTGCGCGACGGCGCCGGCGCGTGGAAGGTCGCCGAGTTGGGCGGCGAGTTGACCGGCCGCAACCTCAGCGCCAACTGCCCCACGGGCGACCTCAAGTTCAGCGGCGGCCTGCTCAAGGCCAAGCTCGCGCCGGAGCGGATCACGCTCGAGACGTTCGAGGGCACCCTGGCCGACGGCCAGTTGAAACTCAGTGGTGACCTGCTGCCGACGAGTCCCGAGGGCAACTGGGTGGTCCGGGGCGGCAAGCTCTCGCTGGTCCGTGCCGAGCTGCGCCAGTTCCAGGGCGTCGCGCACCGGCCGCCCAACGAGCTCAACGGGCGTCTGACCGTGAACATGGCCAGCCAGGAGGCGTTCGGCTTCGCGGGGCCGCTGACCGATCCGGCGAAGCTCACGGGGCGCGGCCACGCCTCGTTCGGCGAGGGGCACCTGTGGCGGTTGCCCTTGTTCCAAGTCCTCCGAAGCAAGCTCTTCGAGGGCGTGGCGGCGCTCCTGCGGAGCAAGTTCGACCCGACGAGTTTCCGCAAGGCCGAGGCCGACTTCCTGGTGGCCGACGGCAAGCTGACCTTCCCCGAGCAGGGCAACGCCGAGGGCCTCAGCCCCGCGAGCATCGACAGCGACCTGGTCCGCATGGTCATCGACGGCGACGTCCACTTCGACGGGCGGATGGACCTGCACGTGGCCTCGGGCATCCGGGCCGACCTGGCGCGGGGCGGTGGCCTGGGCGACCTCATCCCGGGACTCGGCAAGGAGTGGGACCGCTTCAAAAACATTCTCAAGCAGGTTCCCGGGGGCGAGATCCCGATCATTTTCGGGTTCTGGCACGTCACCGGCACGTTCGACAAGCCCAACCCGCAGCCCGACGCCAAGCGCACGCTGAAGAAGCTCTTCGGGTCCGGTCTGGAGTTCCTCAAGCGCAAGGACGAGCCGGCCCCGGCGCCCGGCCGGTAGCCTGACCCCATGACCGCGCCCCGGCGACGAGAGACCTGAACCACCCGGATCGCCCCGGCGGTCCCCTCGCCACGTCACCGTATTATCAATGGCCTCTGCGACTTGCCCCGGGCGTTTCCATGAGTTATTCTCTTACGTCGCCTTGGTGAAGATGCTAGACTGCTGGCTTTGAGACACTGGGGGGCGCCGGGTAAGGAACGACCGGATGTCGACTGAGTACGTCCAACCTGTGAGCCAGCCCGTGGTGGGCACGGTTCGCCCGCCGGGGTCCAAGAGCCTGACCAACCGGGCTTTGGTGGCCGCCGGGCTGGCCGCCGGCGAGAGCCTGCTGGGCGGATGCCTGGAGAGCGACGACACCCGCTACATGGTGGAGGCCTGGCGGGCCCTCGGGGCCAGCATCGAATGGCCTGCGGCGAACGAGCCCGGTGCTCCGCCGGTGACGGCCCGGGTGCGCGGCAGCGGAGGGCGGATTGCGCCGGGGCCCGTCGAGCTTCTTGTGGGCAACGCCGGAACCGCCATGCGGTTCCTGACCGCCGTGGTTTCCCTGGGCCGCGGCAGGTATCGCCTTGACGGGGTGGAGCGCATGCGCCGCCGGCCCATCGGCGACCTGCTGAGAGCCTTGGCCGACCTGGGTGTGGACGCCCGCAGCGAGCGCGGCAATGAGTGCCCGCCGGTCGTCGTGCAGGCCAACGGCCTCCCCGGCGGCCAGGGGACCATCTCGGGCGGCACGAGCAGCCAGTACCTGAGCGGGCTGCTGCTGGCGGCTCCGTACGCCGATGCCGGCGTCGAGATTCAGCTCCAGGGCGAGCTGGTCAGCAAACCCTACGTGGACATGACGTGCCGCCTGATGGCCGACTTCGGCGTCGAAGTGGAATACGAGCGGCACCGGACGTTCTACGTGGCGGCCCCGCAATCGTACACGGCGCGGCTCTACGACATCGAGCCGGACGCCACGGCGGCCAGCTACTTCTGGGCCGCCGCCGCCCTGACCGGCGGGTCGGTCACCGTGTCCGGGCTCACGGCCGACAGCGCCCAGGGCGACGTGGGATTCGCCGGGGTCCTCTGCCGCATGGGTTGCCGCACGGACTCGTCGGCCACGGGTCTGACGGTTCACGGGCCGGAGCGGCTGACGGGGATCGAGGTGGACCTGAACGCCATGCCGGACACCGCGCTGACCCTGGCCGTGCTGGCCCTGTGGGCCGACGGCGAGACGCTGATTCGCAACGTGGCAAACCTCCGCGTCAAAGAGACCGACCGCCTGGCCGCGCTGGCTACCGAGTTGCGGAAGTTCGGGGCCCAGGTGGACGAGTTGGACGACGGCCTGCGGCTCGTTCCGCCGGCCGAGCCGCGCGCCGCCGCCGTCGCCACCTACGACGACCATCGCATGGCCATGAGCTTCGCCCTTGCGGGGCTCAAGGTGCCTGGCGTCGAGATCACCGGCGCCGAGTGCGTCAGCAAGACGTTCCCGGGATACTTCGACAGGTTGCGCAATCTGACAGACCAGGGGCAGGAGAATGGGCCAAGTGAGCCAACGGACGTCTGAAAGGGTGAGAATCGGCCTGGCGGGATGCCGCGGGTGGTCGAAGTCGATCACGCAGCCGGCCATCCGCAAGTGCGCCGACGTGATGGAACTGGTGGCGGCGACGTCGCGGCCGGAGAACCCGGGGCCGGCCCACGAAGTGGCCGAGGCGTTCGGGTGCAGCTTCTACCCCTCGATCGACGAGCTGCTGGACGACGACAAGGTCGAGGCGGTGGTCATGATCACGCCTAACACCGTGCACCGCGAGCAGACCATCAAGTGTCTCGAGGCGGGCAAGCACGTCTTCATCGAGAAGCCCATCGCCAACACGGTCGAAGACGGCATCGCGATGGCCCGGGCGGCCGAGCAAGCCGCGCGCTCCAACGGCGTCATCACGCAAGTGGGGCACAACACGCGCCAGCGCCGGGCGGCCAAGTTGGCGTTGAAGTATGCCCGCGAGGGGCGGATCGGCACGGTCATCGGGGCCGAGGTGCAGTACTGCCACGACGGGGCCAAACGCCTGCCGGCGGACGCCTGGCGCCAGGACCCGGCCCAGGCACCGGGGCTGCCGCTGGTGCAGCTCGGCATTCACGGCATCGACGTTGTGAACATGTTCTTTGGCGTGCCGCGAACCGTGGCCTCGTTCCACCGCAAGGCCGTCCTGCCGCGCAACATGGACTGCACCGCGTCGATCATCGCCTACGACGATCCCATCACGGTGACGCTGTCGAGCAACTACTGCGTGCCGCTCACGATCTGGTTCCGCCTGCTGGGGACCGACGGGACCATCGAGGCCCGCGACTTCTATCGCAAGTTCATCTGCCGCAGGAACGGCCAGGACCTCGAGGAAATCGACTTCCCGGAGGACCTCTCGACGGAGACCGAACTGAGGGCCTTCGCCCGCAGCATCCTCGACGGCGAGCCGGTGGACACCGGCGCCCGCGAGGGCGTCTACGCCCTGGCGGTGGTCGAGGCCAGCATCCTCTCGGCCAGGGAGAACCGCTTCATCGACGTCAAGGAAATCGTCGGCGACTTCTGACCCCCGTGCCCGCGCGGCAGAGAGGACCCATCACGACCATGGCGGACAAGGTGCAAATCGCGTTGTTGGGCTGCGGGGGATTCAGCGGGAGCCATGCCCAGCCGGCCATGGCCGAGTGCGGCCTCATCCAGGTGGTCGCCTGCTACGATCCGGGCCGCGAGGCTGCACGTCAGGCATCCGAGCAGTGGGGCGCCCGGGTCTGCGACTCGGCCGAGGAAGCTGTCCGGGCCGACGGCGTCGAGGCTGTCGCCGTCATGGGGCCCAACGACGTGCACCGCGAGCAGGCCGAGGCGGCGTTCGCCGCCGGGCGGCATGTCTTCGTCGAGAAACCCATCGCCAACACGGCGGCCGACGGCATGGCGATGGTCCGTGCCGCCGACCGCGCCGGGCGCATCCTCATGGTGGGGCACCACACGCGCCGGCTGGCGCCGTTCCGCCGCGTCGCCGAGGCGCTGGCTTCCGGCAAACTGGGCCGGCCCGTCTGCGCCGAGGCCCATTTCAGTCACGCCGGCGGGAAGCACCTGGCCGCCGACGCCTGGCGCGCCGACCCCGCGCAGTGCCCGGGGTTGCCCCTGAATGTCATCGGCGTGCACCTGGTGGACGTGCTGAACATGCTGTTCGGCCCGCCGCGGCGCGTCGCGGCCATCCATCGCCGCGCGATCGTGCCGACCAATGACGACTGCACGGCCACGCTGGTGGCCTACGACCCGCCGGTGGCGGCCACGGTGATGAGTCACTACTGCACACCTCACGTCCACGAGCTGCGCGTCCTCGGCACCGAGGGCGTCGCCGAGGTCCATCGCGGGGGCACCGTCTACGAGTTCCGGTCCGAAAGCGGCGACGTGCAGCGCGAGGAACACGCCGAGAAGCTGTCCCTCGGCGAGGAGTTCGCCGTGTTCGCCCGGGCGGTGCGCGGCGGCGCGCCCGTGGAAACCGATGGCCGCGCAGGCGTCTACGCCGCAGCCGTGACCGAGGCCAGCATCCTGTCGGCGCGCGAAGGGCGGTTCGTCGACATCGAGGAGATCGTCACGGGACTGTAGTCATTCGCGGAGGCACGCCATGGGAAAGCGCGTCCTGGCTTACCTGACCACGGGGCTGATCCTGGCCCTGAGCGTGGTGCTGCTGGTGTCGGGCGCCGCTGCCGAGGATTGCTATGGGGACAGGGTGTCACACTTCCTCACCCTGGCGGGCCGGTTGTTCATGGCCCTGGGGCTGGCGGTGACTGTCGGCCTGGAGCGCGAGGCGCGCGACAAGCCGGCCGGCGTGCGCACCGTCGCCATGGTCGGCGTGGGGGCCTGCCTGTTCGGCCTCATCGGGTGGGGTCTCAGCGGGACGGGCGACGGCGCCTTGTCTCGGGTCATCCAGGGCATCATCACCGGCGTCGGGTTCCTCGGCGCCGGCACCATCATCAAGGAACAGTTCCAGGTCGAGGGCCTGACCACCGCCGCCACCCTCTGGGCCGTCGCCGGCATCGGGCTGGCCTGCGGCATCGGCCGCTACGAACTGGCCATCCTGGCCACCGTGGCCATCTTCGTCATCCTGACCGCCCTCCGGGCCGTCGAACACATGCTCTCGTCCGACTGACGGCCGACCGGCCGCGTGGCGCACCTCATCTTGGCGGCGGGTGCCACGGACAGGCCGTCCCGGCGAGTCGGCATGACTGTCCGTGCCCGACTCCCCACACGGCCGACTCCACCCTTGTCAGGTACGCGCCGCCCACGCCGGCCGTCACGCCCGCCGCAGATGGACCACGCGTTCGTGGCCGCCCAGGTCCCGGCGAATGCCTGCCAACTCGAAGTCGCTCACCGTGGCCAGCCGCTCGCGCACGCCGCCGGCCTGGCGGTAGCCAATCTCCACCAGCAGCGACCCGCCCGGGGCGAGGTAGCCCGGGGACTCGGCCACGATCCGGTCGATACATTCGAACCCCGTCGGCCCGGCCACCAGTGCCGCGCGCGGCTCGTGGTCGCGGACCTCCGGCATCAGCGTCGGCTGTTCGGCCTCGGACACATAGGGCGGATTGACCGTGATGAGGTCGAACGTGCGTGCCGTCTCGGGCAGGGCACCGAGCGCAGCAAACAGGTCTCCGGCAAGCAGCGTCACGCGGTCCGCCAAGCCGCAGCCCTCGGCGTTCTCCCGGGCCACCGCCAGGGCCTCGGCCGAGACGTCGGTCGCCACGACCGTCGCCGCGGGACACTCACTCGCCATTGCCAGGGCGATGCACCCGCAGCCCGTGCAGAGGTCGAGCACGCGCGGCCGGGCCGGCGGTTGGCGTGCGCCCGTATCGATGAGCGCCGGCGCATCCTCGTCCGAGCCGTCCCGGCGGTCGTGGAACTCGCCGCGCGAGAATTCCCACGCGGGCCTGCGGCGCGGCACGAGAAGCTCCAGCGCCTCGTCCACCAGCAGCTCGGTCTCCGGCCGGGGAATGAGCACTGCGGGGGTGACCTTCAACGTCAGGTTCCGGAAGTACGCCTTGCCGAGGAGGTACTGCGTGGGCACACGCTGCGCGCGGCGGCGAACCAGGTCGCGGAAGGCCGATAGCTCCGGCTCGGCCACCACGCGGTCGTGCTGCGTGTAAAGCTGCACACGCTCGGTGCCCAAAGCGTGCGCCAGCAGCAGCTCCGCCTCGAGCCGCGCGTCATCGATGCCCTTCGAGGCGAAAAACCCCCGCGTCCACTCCAGTAGCCGCAGGATCGTCCAGGGCTCTTGAGTGTTGCCAGGCGCGTCACTCATTCAGCACCTTGTTCGGGTCTGCAGGACAGCGCCACCAAGCCCTTCGGCAGAGCGAGGGAGCCTTTCCCCGTGGCGGCGACCTTTCGGGCGCGGGCAGCAGTGCGTTCGAGCACCTTGGCCGTGCGGTCCAGCAGGCCCGGCAGGGCGACGTCCGACCGCACGTAGCCGTCGCGGCCCGTGCGGCGCGGGTCGGCCGCCCGGCGCACCAGCCGCCACTGGCGCTCGGCCAGGCGCGCACTGCAGCGCGCCCCGCGGGCCGCCTCGCGCAGAATCGCCGCGATGTCGCGCGCAAGCTGCCGCGCCGCGGCCCTATCGCGCCGCTTCACAGCAGCCACGCGCAGCCGGTCGAGCACTGCTGCGTCCTGCCACGCCTGAAACCGCGAGAGCTGCTCGTCGAGAATCCGCGCAGCGGTGATCCACACCCCGAACTCGCCGCGACGGCGTGTCGCGCGAGGCCGCGCCGCGTCCAGCCTTCTGATGATCTTCGCGAGCTGCGCCCGGCGCTTCGCGGCATCGGCCACGTCCGCGGGCGTGATGACGTACTGGTCGCCGCGCACGTGCGATGCGGGCCGCTCGACCAAGGCCTTGCGAAGCATGGCGAGGCCTGGGGCCGTGGCGTGCAACTGCCTCAGCGCCCGTGCCGGGGCCGCCGGGCGCGCGATGCCGTATTCCTCGCGGACGAACGTCTCGGCCAGTGCTGCCTCGTCCTTCTGGCTGAACGCCGGATCGGCCGCCAGGGCCGCCCCCAGGGCCATCCCCCAGTGCGTCGACGCCCCGAGCTGCCGCTCCGGGCACCAGACGGTGTTGACGACGCCCAGGATGCCGCGGCGCCGGTGTCGGTGGGCAATGCGGGTGAACGCCCGCAGGTTCGCCAGGTTCGATTCGTCCGGCACGACCGTGGTGAACACTCGCGCCGATGCGGGGCAGCAAAGGACCTCGAAGCCCTGGCCCAGCAGCGTGCGCGTGTCCGCCTCCAGCGGGTGCTCGGCGAAGTAGTCCCAGTGGGCCACAAGGCAGTCGCGCGGCACGCGTCGGGCGATCCGGGCGTCCTTGACCAGGTGGTCGCCCCAGAGAACCACGCGCTTGCCGAGACCGGTGACGATCTTGTGAACGTCGTTCACATGATCCGCGAAGAGCCGCCAGGCAGCCTTGCCGCGCCGCTTCCGCCCGAACTGCACCTCGTCGAGCCCCACGTGCAGCCACGGCGACGGGAACACCTCGGCCACCTCGGCCAGCACGTCGCCGAGCAATCGCAGCACCTCGGGGTGGCTCGGTTTCAGGGCGTTGAAGTGGCCCTCACTGCCGTCGAACAGGTGGGCGTACCGCGGCAGGTGGGTGATCCACCGGCAGTGACCGAGCGCCTCGACCTCGGGGACCACCTCGATGCCGTGTCGCGCGGCCAGCCGGATGAGCCGCTCGGTCTCACCGCGCTTCAAGGCGTAGCGAGACGCCAGCCCGGGGTGACTCCGAAGCCGCAGTGCGCAGCCCTGGTCGTCGGTGAAATGCCAGAAGAGTGTGTTGTAGCCCCAGCGTGCCAGCCGCGGAATGAGCTTCAGGTAGTAGTCGTATCGCTCGGTGATGCGGACGCAGTCGATCATCACGCCGTTGATCCAGCCGTCGGTCTTCGCCACGTCGTGCCCTTCCATCCTACGTGTGCCGCCAACACACTGTACCCCGCAGACTCGCCCGACCACTCGCGGGCCGTGTACTCACAGCTTCAAGAGCGCTGCGGTCAGAGCGCGATTATAGCCATGCAGGGGGCAGAAACAAGGGCGGGGCAGGGAGAGGGTCCATCACGACAAGGTGGCGCCACGCGCCGTCCGGACAACCGGGCACCGACAGCCCCCGAGGGCGGCGGCCATCACATCTTCGCCAAACGCTCTTCGCGGTCGGCCAGGGTCAGGGCCTCCAGCAGCTCGTCAAGCTGGCCCTGCATCACCACGTCGAGGTTGTGCGCCGTGTAACCGATGCGGTGGTCGGTGACGCGGTTCTGCGGAAAATTGTACGTGCGAACCCGCTGGCTGCGGTCGCCCGAGCCGACCTTGAGCTTTCGGTCGGCATCGCGTTCGGCGCGGCGGCGACTCTCGTGGTGGTCGAACACGCGCGACCGCATCAGCCGAAGAGCCTTCTCGCGGTTCTGGTGCTGGCTCTTCGATTCCTGCATCATGACCGCGATGCCCGTCGGCAGGTGCGTCATGCGGACGGCGCTCGAGACCTTGTTGACGTTCTGTCCGCCGGGGCCGCTGGAGCGCATCGTTTCGATCTTCAGGTCCTCGTCCCGCAGCTCGACGTCCACCTCCTCGGGCTCGGGCATGACGGCCACGGTGGCCGCCGAGGTGTGGATGCGGCCCTGGGTCTCCGTCTCGGGCACCCGCTGCACGCGGTGACCGCCCGACTCGAAGGCCAACGCCTTGAAACAGCCCTCTCCCTCCACGCCGACCACCACCTCGCGGAACCCGCCCAGGGCCGTCGGGCTGCTACCCATCACCTCGAACGTCCAGCCGCGCCGCTCGCAGAGCTTGCGGTACATCTCCAGCAGGTCGCGCGCGAACAGGGCCGCCTCGTCGCCGCCGGTGCCCGCGCGAATCTCCAGGATGATGCTTGCGGCATCAAGCCGGCCCTCACTCTCCAGAACCAGCTCCCTGAGCCGCGCAAGGACCGCCGCTTCCTTTTCGCGCAGGTCGTCCGTCTCTTCGGCCGCCAACTCGCGCATCTCGGCGTCGTCGGTCTCGGCAGCCAGCGCCTCGGCCTCCTCGCGGTGGCGCACCAGGCCGCGATACTCACGGTACGGCTCGACGTACCGCGCCAGCCGGCCGCGCTCGCGCATCAGCGGCTGCAGCCGCACGCTCGACCCCGCCACCTCCGGCGTCGCCAGCAGGGCATCGATCTCATCGAGGCGGCGGCTCATCCCGGCCACCGACTCAAGGAACCCGCTCTGTTCGGCCTCAACCATCGATCAGAACTCCCGCCGCCAGGTCACGCAACGCGCCCGGGCTCCAACCGCCAGGCGCTCAGGACAGAAAGCGGGCGGAAGGCACTTCCGCCTTGGAAGCGCCGTCCGCCCGTCTCGTGTCCGCAGCTACTTGCCGCCCGACATCTCCTTGCGACGCTTGTCCCAGTTGTACTTCTTCTGGAACTTCTCGACGCGGCCGGCCGTGTCCACCAGCTTCTGGGCACCCGTGTAGAACGGGTGACACTGCGAGCAGATCTCCACGTTCAGCTTCGGCTTCGTGCCGCGCGTCGTGAACGTGTAGCCGCAACCGCAGGTCACCGTGCACTCGACGTACTTGGGATGGATCTTGTCCTTCACCGCTCAGGCCCTCACATCATCGCGCCCGGCCCGCCGCCCGGCTCAGGCTGCGGCCAAGCCCCTGAAACCACCTATCGACATTCACGAACCGCCCATTATACCCCGACATGGCCTTCATGCAAGCCGAATCGCCGTCCGCGCGGAAAGCGCCCTGAGCACCGGCCATCGCTTGTGGCGCCCGCGAGCGGTCGGTCCAACATGATGGGGCCTCGCGAACCACCTGCGCCGTCGGCCGCTCCGCGCTTGACTTTTGCCCCCGAGCGACTATCATGGCGCTCCTCAAGGGCGATTAGCTCAGGTGGCTAGAGCGCTTGCTCGACAAGCAAGAGGTCACTGGTTCAAGTCCAGTATCGCCCACCATGGGTCCCTGGTGGCGGCGGCCGCAGCCGATGCGGTCGCCGCCTTGCTTTAGCCATTCCGGTCGCCTCAGAGTCCCATTGCCGCACGCCGCGCGGCTTAGAGCCTATCCCATTTACCGCGTGAGCCGCGTTGCGAGCGCGACGGCCCGCAATGCAAGGCACGACGAGGAGGCGTATCCGGTGGCGATACGGCGACGAGGAGCAACGCCGCAGTGCGGGCCGTCCCGCCGCAACCCTTCGGGCCGGCTTGCCTTGCGCCGCATGGCGGCGCCCGCGCCTCCTCGCCGACTCTCTCGCCCCGAGTCGCCTGCGTCGGCCCGCCTTGCCCTGCGCCGCAAGGCGAGCCGTCGCGGCCACGGGGTAAATGGGATAGGCTCTTAGCCTTGACTTCACCTCGAACGTGTATTATATATCTGTTGAGAGCTGGACATCCTACCCATGCCCAGGTGAGTGGTGCGCATCCGGGAATCGTAGCTGCAGGAACGGCGTCACGCCGAGAGGAGACTGCCATGTCATGGATGTGGGCACGGACGTGTCCTGCGCCGGGAGGAAACCGGCGCGTCTTGACCGCGAAGGCCCATGAGTTAGCAGCGCCGGGCAGCCGGCTGCTGCTCCCGGTTCTGGCCGTCCTCGCGCTTCTGTGCGCCGCCGGCCACGTCGCCCGGGCCGACGAGTACCGGGTGACGGTGCGCGCCTGGCCGCCCGAGGCGGGAACCGTCCTGCGGACGCCCGACCAGGTGCTGTTCAACGACGGCCAGTCGGTGACGCTCCAAGCCCAGGGGGCCGACGGCCGGCCCTTTGTCCGCTGGGCCGTTTACGGCCCCGGCCTCGACCCGGGGACGGTCGACCTGGAGAATCCGAGCCTCGCGTTCACCGTGCACGACGACGTGGTGCTCGTGGCCTACTTCGGCCCCGAGCCCGACGCGCCCGGCCGCACGGCCTGGACCTGGGGAAGCAACAGCTACGGCCAGCTCGGCATCGGCACCTTCGAGGGCTACGCGACCACCCCCGTGCTCCCGAGCAACCTGCCGACCGACATCGTCGGCGTGTCCACGAGTGAGGACTTCACGCTGGCCCTCGACGGCGCGGGCCACGTGTGGGCTTGGGGCACCAGCCGCGACAGCGGCGGCATGGGCGACGGCACCGAAGACGACCACAGCACCGCCATCCAGGTGCCCGGCCTGACCGGCATCGTCCAGGTGGCCGCCGGCTACTCGCACGCCCTGGTGCTGCACGCCGACGGCACCGTGCTGGCCTGGGGTGACAACGACGACGGCCAGCTCGGCACCGGCTCCACGGCGGCCAGCCTCTTCGCCGCCGAGGTCCCCGGGCTCGAAGGCATCACGAAGCTCTGCGCGTCGTACCGGTTCTCGATGGCCCTCCGCGAGGACGGCACCGTCTGGACCTGGGGCGACAATAATAGCGGCCAGTTGGGCGACGGCACGACGATCACCCGGCTGAGCCCCCAGCGCGTCACCGGCCTAGCCGACGTCGTGGACATCGCATGCGGCCGGCAGTTCGCCCTGGCCGTCCACAGCGACGGCACCGTTTGGGCCTGGGGCCGCAATGCCGAAGGCCAACTGGGCGACGGCACGGCCACGCCGCGCGCCTCCCCCGCCCGGGTGGTCGGCCTGCCGACCATCGTCGCCGTCACGGCTGGGGCCTTCCACTCGCTGGCCGTCGCTGCCGACGGGCAGGTCTGGGCTTGGGGCGAGAACTACCGTGGCTGCCTCGGCGACGGCACCGCGACCGACCGGCTCACGCCGGTGAAGGTCATCAACCTTGACCACGTCGTCGGAGCCAGCGCCGGAGACTCCGCCAGCCTGGCCTGGCGTGACGACGGCACCGCCTGGGCCTGGGGTTATAACGCGCTTGGGCGACTTGGCGACGGCACGACGACCAACCATTACTCGCCCGTCCAGGTGGCCACGCTGCGACAGTGCAGCGACCTCTCCGCGGGCGGCTCTCACTCGGTGGCGGTCGCCGAGCGGCTGTACGTCGTCGACGCCGTCACGGTCCCCGAGACCGGCGGCGCCGCCACCGTCGCGCCGGAGAAGGCGCTCTACGACCTCGGCGACGCGGTCACCCTGACAGCCGTCGCGTCGCCCGACCACGACTTCGTCCGTTGGGACGGCCTGGAGGGCATCGACCTGGCCGGCGGTGGCCAGACCGTCTCGTTCAACGTCTATCGCGACGTCCACGCCGTGGCCGTCTTCGAGAAGACCCGCTACTTTGTGACGGCCCGCGTCGTTCCGGCGGGCGCCGGCACCGTGAGCCGTTCACCCGACAAGGCAACCTACGACTCTGGCGAGCAGGTGACGCTCCGGGCCGACCCGGCCGAGGGGTGGCTCTTCATCGGCTGGGACGTCTTCGACGACTCGGGCCACGTCACCGGCTCGCAGCCGTCCTTCGTCCTGACGGTCACCAGCGACACGGCCGCCGTGGCCCGGTGCCGCCTCGACCCGGCGGGGCTGGTGTTCGGCACGCCGAAGGCCTGGGGCTACAACTACCATGGTCAACTCGGCGACGGCACGACGACTCAGCGGACGTCACCCGTCGACGTTGTTGGCCTCGACGGTGTTGTCCAACTCAGCGCAGGTTGGCAGTTCTCCGTTGCTCTGAAGTCCAATGGTACGGTCTGGACCTGGGGCATCAATTCCTACGGCCAGCTCGGCGACGGGACCACCGACGACCGAAGCACGCCTGGGCAAGTGCCCGACCTGTCGGACATCGTCGCTGTGGCCGCCGGGACCTGGCACGTCCTGGCCGTCAAGGCCGACGGCACCCTCTGGTCCTGGGGGCGTAACTCCGAGGGCCAGCTCGGTAGAGACACCGCAGAGCGCCCCAGCGCGACGCCTGGGCAGGTGCCGGTCCTTGGCGACGTCGTCACCGTCGCGGCCGGAGAGCTCTTCTCCGCGGTACTCTGCGCGGACGGCACGGTGTGGACCTGGGGCGAGAACGGCGACGGCCAGCTCGGCGACGGGAGCACCACGGACCGGCTGACGCCGGCCAGGGCGCAGGACCTCACTGGCATCGTCGCCATCGCCGCCGGCACCCGCCACGCCCTGGCCGCCGGTGCCGACGGATCCCTCTGGGCCTGGGGCGACAACCTCCGTAGCCAGCTCGGCCTCGGAAGCGACTACCGCGACAAGCGCTCGCCCTGCCTCGTGACGAGCATGAACGGCGTGCACGTCGTGGACGTCAGCGCGGGCGACCTCCACTCGATGGCCCTGGACGGCGACGGCCGCATCTGGACCTGGGGCTGGGGCGGCCACGGCCGCCTCGGCGACGGTACCACGATCTCCAAGTCCACACCGCAGATGCTGCCCACGCCCACCGGCGTGACGGCCATCTGCGCCGGCTACGCCCACTCGATGGCGCTGGCGGACAACGGAAACCTGTACGCCTGGGGCGAGAACTCCAGCGGCCAACTCGGCCTCGGACACACGACCGACCGCACCAGACCCACTTGGGTCACCACGCTCGACCACGTCGTCGGGATTGACGCAGGCAGTAGACATAGCCTGGCCATTCTCGGCCAGACGCACACCCTCACCGTCGCCGCCCAGCCCGCCGACAGGGGTACCGTCACCCGATCGCCCGACGCCGACGTCCATCCCCGCGGCGCCGAGGTCGCCGTCTCGGCCCGGGCGACCGACCCGCGATGGGCCCTCGCGGAATGGCAAGGCCTCGACGGCGTCCCGTATGAGCAGACCGTCGAGGACGACGTGACCACTATTCGCTTCCGGATCACCCGCGACATGACCGTCACGGCGCTGTTTGGGCAGACGGGCTTCCGCGTGGCGACGCGTGCCTGGCCGCCCGAGGCCGGCTCGGTCACCAAGTCGCCCGACAAGGCTCTCTACGACCGGGACGAGCAGGTGACCCTCGAGGCCCAACCGGCCGCGGGCTGGGCGTTCGACGGCTGGCGAGGCTTCGGCTTCGACACCTCGGGCGGGGCGGTCAACGTCTTCAACGTCACCAGCGACGCCCTCGCCGTCGCCGTGTTCACCCGGACCGATCCGGTGGTGGCCTATCGCCCGCTGGGCTGGGGCCGCAACAACTACGGCCAGGTGGGTGACGGTTCGGGGACGAACCGCCTGACGCCGGTGCCTGTTCTGCACCTGACGCAGGTGGCTCGCATCGCCGCCGGGGCCGATTTCTCCTTCGCCATCGCCGAGGACCGCTCCCTCTGGGCCTGGGGGCGGAACACCTACGGCCAGCTCGGCGACGGCACGACGGTCAACCGCTCGACTCCGGTCCCCATTGCCGATGCTGGCGAACTGCTCGACGTCGCGGGAGGGTACTACCACACGGTGGCGCTGCGGGCGGACGGCAGCGTCTGGACCTGGGGCCGGAACAACTTCGGCCAACTCGGCGACCGGACGGAGGTCGATCGGCACAGCCCGGCGCAGGTGCCGGGGTTGGACCGGGTGGTCGCCGTTGCTGCGGGCCATTACTTCACCCTGGCCGCCCGGGCCGACGGCACCGTCTGGGGCTGGGGACACAACACCTACGGCCAGCTCGGCAACGGCACGACCGATCCCAGCACGACCCCGGTCATGGCAGTGGAGCTGGGCAACGTAGTTGCCGTCGCCGCCGACATGTACCACGCCCTGGCCCTCAAGAGCGACGGCACCGTGTGGGGCTGGGGCTACAACGGCTACGGCCAGCTGGGCGACGGCACCGCGATGCAGCGCCCCACGCCCGCCCAGATGCTCAACGTCAGCGGCGCGACGGCCGTCTCCGCCGGCGACGGACACTCGCTCGTCCTGCTGGCCGATGGCACGGTCCGGGCGTGCGGTGACAACAACACCGGCGCCCTGGGCGACGGCACAACGACCCGGCGCGCCACGGCCGTGCCGGTCATCAACCTGACCGGCGCCGTTGCCATCGACGCCGGCGGGCAGCACAGCCTGGCCGTCAAGGCCGACGGCACCGCCTGGGCCTGGGGATACAACGGCTACGGCCAGTTGGGTGACGGGACGGCCACCCAGCGGACGTCGCCTGTCCAGGTGCTGGACCTCGCGGGCACCCGCGCCGTGGTGGCCGACATCCGCCACTCACTGGCCCTGGCTGAGCACATGCACACGCTGACCATTCTGGCGGTCGTCGGCGGTCAGGTCACCGGCGACCCGGAGGGCGAGTATCCGCACGGCTGGACGGTGAACCTCCATGCCGAGGCCGCCGAGGGCTACCGCTTCGTCAAGTGGGTCGTCAATGGCGCCGACGCAGGCAACGACGCCGACCTGGCGCTGGTCATGGACGCCGACAAGGAGGTCCAGGCGGTCTTCGCCTTCCAACTGACACTCACCGTGGAGCACGGCACCGGCAGCGGGACCTATGACGAGGGCAGCGTGGTCACCATCGAGGCCACCATCCCGGCCAAGCACCGCTTCGTCCGCTGGGTGGGCGATGTGGGCACCGTGGCCAACGTCGAGGACGCCCAGACCACCATCACCATGCTGGGCAACTACACGGTGACCGCCACCTTCGAGCGGATCATCTACCCGATTGTGATCGATCCGAAGGTGGACTCGGACTTCGTGTACCAGAACGCCCCGCTGACGACGAAGAACCGTCACCGGATCGTGCTGACCATCGAGGTGGCGTCGGACGAGAACGAGAACGGCGAGTACGACGTGGAGGTGGTCCAGACGGGCGGCCCGGGCGAGGTGATCATCGAGGCCACGGCCGATCCGCTGGTATGGCACCTGGTGGGCAGTCGCAACGGCGTGGGCGGCATCGGCGACGCGGTGATCGAGGTTCGCGTGACGGGTGACATTGCGGGCGAGGCCGAACAGGAGGTAACCATCGACGTGCGTCGCCTGGGCGACCTGAACGGCAGCGGGACGGTGAACATGATGGACAAGGTGTTGCTCATGAAGCGTCTGAACGGGATGCCGACGGGCCTCGAGGACCGGGCGTTCGACCTGGACGGTGACGGCTCTCCGGCCACGGCCCAGGACAAGGCCATTATGAACGCCCTGCTGAACGGCTTCCGTCTGCCGTGACGGTGTGACAGCCGGACAGGGCGCACCTCGTTTCCCTGGCGGGTGCCGGTCTTGTGTGGTGCACTCGCCGGGGACCGCCGCCGATTTCTCCCTTTGACCTCACACGCGGACGGGCTATCCTGAATGCCGGTGCGGGCACCACCCACACGACCCGGGAGACTGGAGAACCCGCCATGGCAAGAGAACTCCTGCGAGGACTCGTCGTTGCTGCGCTGCTGGTTGCCGTCGCGGCCGGGGCCACCGAGGCCGCCGACCTGCCAAGGGCCTTCACGACCGGCGACGTGGAGGCGGCCCGGCGGCTCATCAGGGACAACCCCGGCCTCCTGCATGGCGGCGAGGGTGTCCGGACAACGCCACTCCATGCGGCGGCGCTTCGCAAGGACACCGCCATGGCCGAGATGCTCATCGCCGAAGGCGCCCGCGTGACCGCGCTCAACATGCACAAGCGGACGCCACTCCACCTGGCGGCCATCGGCAGGAGCCGCGACGTGACCGCACTGCTCATCGCTCACGGGGCCGCGGTGAGCGCCGCGGACTACCGTGGGCGCACGCCGCTCTACGAGGCGGCGGAAACGGGCAGCCGCGATGTGGCACAACTCCTCCTGGACAACGGGGCCAAGGTCGATGCGGCCGACCGCAACGGGGCCACGCCGCTTTACATGGCGGCGCGCGGCGGCCATAGACCGGTTGCCGAGCTACTGATCAAGAATGGGGCGGACCTCACGGCGCGCGGCCGGCACGGGGCGACGCCGCTCCACATCGCGGCGGTCAACGGCCGGGCGCGCGTGGCCGAGTTGCTCATCGAGCATGGGGCCAACGTCGGCGACCGCAGCACCGCCGGCGGGTGGACGCCGCTCCACGCCGCCGCCTTCTGGGGAAAGACAAAGATGGTCGAGTTCCTCCTGGCGAAAGGGGCCGACCTGAATGCGACCGACGACTTCGGGCGCACACCGCTCCATCGCGCGGCCGCGGGGGACCAAGTTGAGGCGGCCCGGTTGCTCATCGACCGCGGCGCCGGCGTCAATACGCGGGCCAAGGGCAATTACACTGCGCTGCACTTCGCCGCCGGCCACAGGTGGGGAGGCGACAAAACGGCGGCGCTCCTTATCACCAAGGGCGCCAAGGTCAACGCCCGGACGCGCGGGGGTTTGATGCCGCTGCACCTGGCCGCGGCCGCAGGCCAACGCGCCGTCGCCGAGCTGCTCGTCAGCCACGGGGCCGACACTGCGGCCCGGGACGCCGACGGTCTGACGCCCTTGGACCGCGCGAAGCTGGACGGCAACCGGGGACTGGCCGACTGGCTGACCTCCCAGGGGGCCGCGTCGAACCCCAAGGCCGACATCGGCTCGCCGCTCGTGATGGCGGCGCGCGGCGGCCGCCAGGGCGAGGTCCGCCGCCTCATCGACACCGGGGCCGGTGTCAACGCGACGACGCGCGGCGGCAACCGGCCGCTCCACCTGGCCGTCGCCGGGGGGCACGTCAGCACCGTGAGGCTCCTTCTGGCCAAGGACGCGGACGCAGCGGCCACGGACACCGACGGCCTGACGGCCCTGGACCGCGCGGCCTTCGGTGGGCACACGACCCTGTTCGATCTGCTGCGCGCCCGCGCGGCGAAGACCGAGAGTCCTTGAGAGCCTATCCAGATTACCGCGTGAGCCGGGCTCGGAGCGCGATGGCCCGCAATGCCAGGCGCTCTCGAGGAGGCGTATCCGGTGGCGCTTGCGGCGACGAGGAGCCCTCGAAGCAGGGCGGGCCGTCTCACGGCGCCGCAGCAGGCGGGGGCAAAGGCGGCGGCGCAGCCATGTCGAACTGCGACACCGGACCTTCCAGGAACGGGCACCACTCGGTGCCGAACTGTTCCAACACGTACAGCGGGTAGCACCGTATGAAAACGTGCCACGGAAGCAGAAGCACCGTGCTTATGTAAGGAATCGAGTCGAAGCAGCAGCAACAGCACAGCAGCACCGGGACCATGCGGACAATCCAGATGGTCAGGCCCAGGACGGTCCTCATCAGGTAGAAGAGCACAAACGTCCGGAAGTGCTCCGGGAGAAGCTCCCGGCGGAGGATGTCCCACGCCACGTCCACCGGCACGTTCCGCAGGAACATCACCGGCACGACGAAGTCGTAGAGCACCGCACAGACCAGCGCGAAGGCGATACCAAAAGGGACGAGCAGCACACTGCCCAGCACGATGGCGACCACCGCGCCCGTGCGGAACTCCTCGGCTGCGATGTCGGGCCACGCGACAGCCAAGCACGCGCCGCCGATGACGAGCAGGCCGACCAGCCCCACTGCGCCCAACCCCACCCGGAACCGGAACAGGCTGTCGCCCCGCTCCCGGAACACCCGCCAGGGCTCCTTGACCGCGCCGCGATTGTGGACCACGCCGTCGAGAAACATGAACCAGCCGCGCGAACTGAGCCACAGCAGCACCAGCGCGACCGCGATGACGACGGCCACAACGGCAATCGCCACAAGGATGACAAACCCCAGGTCGTCCGCCATCTCGCGGGGCATGTCTTCGACGAGTTGGATGGGCGGCATCAGGTTGAGCCTGCCGTCGGCCAGGGTGGCCAGCCAGGCGCAGAAGCCGAGCACGAACCACTTGCGGATGCTGAAGCCCTGGAACAGGACCATCTTGGTGCGCCGCAGCGCCCACCCGATGGGCTGAATGACGGAGATAATCATGATGGCGTGCCCGGTCGACGCGCCGGCGAGGCGCGGGGGTCCGGGACCTGCCCCGGGCGCCGGAGAGCCGCACCCGCCGTGAGGTATGGCCATTCTTGCGTGCAATGCCCGCCGCGCCAAGCGCGAACCGGGCCGCGCGACGGCCCCGGCAAGGGCTTTGACAGCCCGGCGCGCTCGGCTATACTCGCGGCGTAAAGCCCGTACCCATGGGCGAGCACGGGGCGACGGAGTAGCGGCCGGGCAAGCCGCCGTGGCACATTCTGACGAACGACACGACGGAGCCTGTCTGCGACCGCCCAGTCGTGTCACTTGCCGCGCCGCGGCAGCGGCCGGACGGGAAGTTCGAGCGAGAAGTTGCCGGCTTTCACGCGGCAGACGCCCCTCGGCTCGGGCATCTCGATGCGGATCACCAAGCCGTCGGTCCCGCCGACGACACCGGCCTTCCAGACGATCTTCTTCGGGTCGGTTTCCGGCACGATCCGGTCGCGGCCCGAGCCGGGGCCGGGCCCGGCGCCGGCGCGTTCGGCCCGCCGGCGCGTGCCGTCGTCGAAGGCCAGCTTGCGGGCGACCATGGCGATGCCCTTGTCGAGGGCCACGTGGCCGTCCCAGTTGCTGTAATAGTCCGGCGAGTAGCCGTCGATCTTCCGGTCGAGGTCGCCCCAGCGGATGACGAGGTAGGCCACCCAGACGCCGCCGCGCTTCCACGAATGGGTGATCGTGCCGTGCAGCAGGTCCTCGTCGCTGTTCTTGCGTTCGAAGGTCGCGGCCTTGCGCCTGGCGAGGACGCCGCCTCCCTCGTCGCCCGCCGGCTCGTCGGCCATCGCCACAGCCGCCGCCAGCAGGCAGGCGACTCCCGCCAGTGAAACGAGTTTCATCGCGTTCATGATATGCACCTCCATCAGGCGTTGATTGTTCCGGCGCCCCGTCACTACCGAAAGGCCAAACGCACGCCGGGGCGACCTTATTGCAGGGCGTGCGCCCTTTATCGTCGCGGTTCGGGACGCTATACTCGCGATGTGAGGTCCGTCCGGCTTCAGCTTCTCGTGACGCTGGCTGCCTTGGCCGCGGCGGCGGGGTAACGGCCGGGCGGACACCCCGACTGCGGCGAGGGCAGGCAAGGCCCGCCCCTACGGAGCAACGACAGGCGGGCACGGCCCTTCGACAGGCTCAGGGTCTTCGACAGGCCGTACCCCTACACGGCCAAGGAGCGAGCGAGGAAATGGCCAAGCGCGAAAGCAGGCGACCGAACATCGTTATCTTCAATCCCGACCAGTGGCGGGGCGACTCGCTGGGCTACGTCGGCCACCCTGCGGCCGTGACGCCGCGCCTCGACGACTTCGTCGGCCGCGACGCTGTGGGCTTCCGCTGGGCGTTCTGCCAGAACCCGGTCTGCACGCCGAGCCGCTGCTCGTTCATGACCGGGTGGTACGCTCACACGGCGGGTCACCGCACGATGCACCACATGCTGCGCGGGCACGAGCCGGTGCTCCTCCAGAGGCTGCGCGAGGAAGGCTACTTCGTCTGGTGGGGCGGCAAGAACGACCTCGTGCCGCGCCAGGGCGGCTTCGACCACGTGGCCGACGTGAAGTTCCAGCCCCCGGGCCCGCTCGATCCCGACCCGCACCAGCTCATGATGCAGCACAAGTCGCCCGAGTCGGACGACTACTACGCCATGTTCTGGGGCAAGCTGGAGCCACCGCCGGGGCGGACCGGCTGGCGCTCGGGCGACCGGGCCATGGTCGAGGGCGCCGCCGAGTTCATCCGCTCGGCCCCGCGCGACAAGCCGTGGGTGGTCTACCTGCCGCTCCAGTATCCCCATCCGCCGTACGCGGTCGAGGAACCCTACTTCAGCAGCATCGACCGCTCGAAGCTCCCGCCGCGCGCCCCGACGCCCGAGGGCTGGCGCGGCAAGCCGTCGCTGCTCCGGGGCATCGCCGAAGGGCAGCGGCTCCAGGGCTGGACCGAGGAGCGATGGACGGAGCTGCGCGCGGTCTACCTCGGCATGTGCGCCCGGACCGACGACCTGTTCGGCCAGGTGTGCGACGCCCTGCGCGAGGCGGGCCTCTGGGACGACACGGCGGTCTTCTTCTTCGCCGACCACGGCGACTTCACGGGCGACTACGGCCTGGTGGAGAAGGCGCAGAACACGTTCGAGGAGTGCCTGACGCGCGTGCCGCTCGCGGTGAAGCCGCCCACGGGCGTGCCCTGCCGGCCGCGCGTCGCCGACGCCATGGTGGAACTCATCGACGTGCCGGCGACCATCGAGGCGCTGACGGGCGTCGCGCCGCGCCACACGCACTTCGGCCGGTCGCTGCTGCCGGTCCTGGCGGGCGAGACGGACGCGCATCGCGACACGGTATTCTGCGAGGGCGGGCGCCTGGAGGGCGAAGAGCACTGCAAGGAACGCCAGAGCACGTCGAGCCTGAACCCCAAGGGCCTCTACTGGCCGCGCGTCCATGTGCAACAGAGCGACGGGCCGGAGCACACCAAGGCCGCCATGTGCCGCACCCGGCGGTGGAAGTACGTCCGTCGGCTCTACGAGTCGGACGAGCTGTACGACCTGGAGTCCGACCCGCAGGAACTCGACAACCGGATCGGCGATCCGTCGCTGGCCGGCGAGGTGGCGGAGTTGAAGGAACGGATGCTCACCTGGTACCAGGCGACCTGCGACGCCGTGCCGCACGACACCGACCAGCGGTGACCTCCCGCTGCGCGGGGGCGGCATCCACACTCGCCGAATGAGCCCCCGCGTGTGCGGTGGTCAACCAGCGCAGACCGTGCTATCATGGTCATGGGTGAGGATGCGAAGAGCAGTTCGGCAGGCGGTGCGCGCCACATGAAATCCGTGAAGTTCCAACTCCTGGTGACCCTTGCGGCCGTGGTGGTCGCCGCGGGCATCTTCGCCGCCAACGGCCCGCTGCCGGCGCTGTCGATGTATGACGCGGCAGCATCCAACGA
>Ga0272444_10001233_pt1 | contig 25014 bp, 14 predicted proteins | sample SSMForm13_FD_201033 | JGI IMG/M metagenome (GOLD analysis project Ga0272444, IMG submission 201033) | Marine sediment archaeal communities from Little Sippewissett salt marsh, Falmouth, MA, United States - SSM-Form-13 | ecosystem: Environmental > Aquatic > Marine > Wetlands > Sediment ...
GAAATATTTGGTTCTTCTACCAATCGATATACTTTCCATGGCAACAAGGTTGTCATGATGGAGGATTTCATAGCGATTTTCTTCCGTTATGGATTGATCATTGAGTAGACGTTCCTTGAGCTTGGGTATGTCATACTTCTGTGAAGGCATGTCTATCTATGATGCTTTGGTGCTATTTATATATTTGGAGGGGGCTTTGAACTGTAAGTTAAAAGCCCGTCGGGAGCACTCAATTCTTTTTTAAATCAATGTCGTGCTCCCGACCCCGCGTGATTTTCTTCTCGTCTTTTTCAAATTGTCCTCACAAAATCACACTTTAAATTAATGAAACACGCAAAAAACCAATTTCATTTCAATTTATATCGGTTTTTTGCTGACCTTGGAAATGCATTTAGCGTAAATTCATGGTTCATTTCCAAGGTTCCGTCGGGAGCAACCACATAATGATGGGAGGGGGAAAAACCTTGATTCTCCAAAATCGGGTGATCTTGGAGGTCGGGAGCACCATCCATTCTTTTCAGATCCTCTTTCAATTCTGATATCCAAATCCCCATGATAATATCCATCTGTTCATCACATCGTGAGAGGTAGGTATCTACCCTCCATCTTTCCTTCCGAAGAAATAGTGAGAACACGGAAACATGTTCGGGGGTGAACAGGGAAAAGTAATAAGATTTGATCCCGTTCATGGAGAACGGAGTGATCCGCTTGCGCCGATCCCGAATGATCGGACCAAACCAACCGTGTGAATTACACAATAAGGTTATTCAGGATTGACGAAGCATTCCTGCTCGAGATCCAATACCGAGGTGGGGGCAATGAAAAAAGAACACTCGATAGCGATACTCTTAGTTTGTGTGATATTTATCTCTCTTGTTGAAGCACCGGAAGGAACGAAAGGATCCTCGAACTTTTCGGACCCCCCTACACGCGAGGGAGAGTTCGAGATGGACATGAACATCTCGGAGGCAGCTTACGCATCATTCCTGGGAATCGGTCCCGGACAGAATGCCGGCTATTCTGTCGCTTTTACGGGCGATGTAAACAGTGACGGATACGATGATATCCTCGTTGGGGCCCCTGCCAACTACGAGGGCGGGAATGCGGCAGGAAAGACGTATCTGTTCCTCGGAAAGTCCTCGGGATGGGCAATGGACACCGACCTGAACGAGTCGGATGCATCATTCATCGGCGAGGATGACGGGGATCAATCAGGTAGATGGCTCTCGGGAGCGGGGGATGTCAACAACGACGGATACGACGATTTCCTGATAGGGGCCCCCGGTGACGAGGAGGGTGGAGGCAACAACGCCGGTCAGACCTACCTAATTTTCGGGAGGGAGACAGGATGGGAAAATGATGTTAGCCTTTCCGATGCTAACGCTTCATTTCTGGGGGAGGACGGCGGCGACCAGTCCGGACTGGTGCTTTCCGATGCAGGCGATGTCAACGGAGACGGCTTCGACGACTTCCTGATAGGGGCCTATGCCGATGAGGAGCCCGCTGGAGGCAGCACGGGACAAACATACCTGATCCTAGGAAAAGAGACGGGCTGGACCATGGATACGAGCCTCGATGATTCCGACGCATCCTTCTGGGGGGAGTCCGGTGCCGACTGGTCCGGGACCTCCGTATCAGGAGCGGGGGATGTCAACAACGATGGTTACGACGACATACTGATTGGAGCGTCGGACAACGATGCAGGGGGAAATGCAGCTGGCCAGACCTATCTCATACTTGGAAAGGAAACCGGCTGGCAGAAGGATGTGAGCCTGGGTGATTCCGATGCATCCTTCCTCGGGGAAGCGAACGTGGATTACTCGGGGATCTCGGTCTCCGGACCCGGTGACCTCAACGGAGACGGTTACGATGACATTCTGATAGGTGCATCGAACAACGACGAGGGAGGTGACAATTTCGGACAGACCTACGTTATCTTCGGAAAAGGTTCCGGATGGGCCATGGACACATCCATCGATGTTGCAGACGCTTCTTACATAGGGCAGCACAGCGGCAGCTGGACAGGAAGACCTGTCAAGGGAGCGGGTGATGTCAACGGCGACGGTTACAACGATTTCCTGATCGGGGATTCCTACGATGATGAGGGAGGCAACAATGCAGGTCAGACCTTCCTCATCCACGGAAAACAGGATGGATGGCAAAGGGATATTCTGCTCAACGAAACCGAAATATCCCTCATAGGTGAGAAAAGCGGCGACCAGGTGGGGTATTCCGTTTTCGGCGGGGGGGATGTCAATGGGGATGGCAACGATGATATCATAATAGGAGCCCCCGGTAACGACGAGGGTGGCGGCGCGGGCGCGGGACAGGCTTACCTGATATCCATCGGAGGGTTCTCGGAGCCGCTGGAGGTCTACGGTATCAAGGTGACAGACCAGGTAGGAGATGACATCAGGATGGCGGACATCGGTGAGACCGTCATCATCGAGATGACGGGGCTCGACAGCAATGCATCCAATATCGACAAGGCAAGGGTCAATGTGACCTTCGCTTCGGGTCAATTCAGCAGGACCACACTGGGACTCATCGAGACGGGGTTGAACACGGGAGTCTACAGAAGCCTTTACAAGGTTCCCCTGGGGGCCCAATATTTCGATATCATCTCCATCTCGGCGTATATCGATCCTTCCAGGTATGCAACCATGGGAGTGGATTACAGATACAGGCCCGGCGGTGTAAGCGAGTTGAAACTCTTCTCGGACGTTGACTTCACCCGGCCAGCGGATATATTCGACCTGGGTGATACGGTTCATATCCAGGTGCAGGGGACCGATACGGATCCAACTGCTGCCAATCACGCATTCGTGAATTCAACCATATTCAACAACGATACGTTCAGAATATTCACGATCCTGGAAGAAACAGGTCCACACACCGGAGTTTACCAGGGCTCGTACCGGGTTCCCCTCGATCTCGATTACCACACCGAGATCACTGTATATTCCTGCAGGAACAGCAGGGTGGCGCTCAACTACGAGATCGATACTCCATTGATACTGCTTCCCAAGCTGAGAACGGTGAATGCACAGGAGGACCTTTTCTTGGCCATCGAGTTCCGTAACGACGGATATGCGGATGAAACATGGACGGTCAACTTAGTCCAGGACTGGCTTGAATGGGAAGAGGGCACACATATTCTCAAGGGAACGCCAAACAACAACCATGTGGGGCCCTGGGATGTGTACGTGAGCATCTTCGACGGAAAGGGACACTTTCAGGACATGACCTTCCAGATAATGGTCGTCAACTCACCCCCGAAGATTACCACAACACCTCTGGACCATGTGAAGGAAGAGAATGCATACTTCTGCGATTTCAACTCCACCGATGATGGACAGGGTGTGATAAAATGGACCCTGATCGGTGCCAACAGGTGGATGACGATACACGAGGAATCCGGCTGGTTGACCGGAACCCCGACCAACGAAGAGGTGGGTGTGTGGAACCTTTCCGTGATCGTCAATGACGGGAACGGCGGTACCAATTCCACTTCCTTCCGGCTAAGGGTCATCGATCTGAACATACCCCCTGTGATATTGACCAACCATATCACAACGGGAAAGGAAGGAGAGAAATACTATCGCGATTACGAGGCGCATGATCCCGACAACACGGAGGACTTCATATGGGAGGTCAATACAACAGCGGATTTCCTCGAGATGGACCCCGATACGGGTGTGCTTCAGGGAACACCGGGTCCGTTCGACATAGGGGTATGGAACGTGACCGTGATCGTGAGCGACCCCGGTGGTCTCTCCGCAAAACAGAGCTTCAAGCTTAACATCGCCGATATCGACACCAGACCGTTCTGGGTGGAGGTCCCGGATGATATCACCCTCGATTACAACAAGTTCTACACATTCACCGTGATAGCGGAGGACCCGGACATAGATTCTTTCATTGAATACTCAATAAGCTCCAAACCCGAATCGGATATCAAGATAGGGGCCGAGACCGGGATCATAGAATGGACAGCATCCGTGGAATGGTTCGATGATGAGCCATATATTCTCTCGGTAACGGTGAGGGTGAGCGACGGGCAGAACTTCAATCTCCATACGTTCAGGATCACGGTGATACCCAGCGAGCCTCCCACATCCACGATACTCGGGCCCGATAATGGAGGAAGGACCCCTTCCATGACTTCAACTCTGGAATGGAAGGGGGCCGATCCCGACGACGATCCGATAACATACGATGTGTACCTGCATAAAACCGAAGCATTCGTCACCGGATTCAGGGAAGAGGCCCTCTACATCTCGGATATCACAACAACGAAATTGAACGTCTCGGACCTGGAGCCCGGAAGGACCTACTACTGGACGGTCATACCGGATGACGGGGCAACAATAGGCGAATGCATGTCGGGGATCAGGTCCTTCAAGGTCAACTACCGGCCCACCTTCGTCACCATACAGCCTCGGACCACCTATGCGGGGAGCGAGTTCAAATTGAAGGTCTCCTGCACGGACCAGGACACGGAGGATATTCCGAGCCTGAGGTATTCCCTGCTCTCTGCCCCTGACGGGATGGAGATCAATGAAGAGACAGGGATGATCCGGTGGAAACCCGATGATGACCAGGTGGACATCCACGAGGTCACCGTAGGGGTGTCAGATGGGATCGAGGTCGCTAGCTACATGTTCCAGGTTGAGGTATTCGAGAAGGAGGAGGAGAATTCCGGTCTGCTGCTTCCCATACTGATAATGGTTATCGTAATCATCCTGCTGGGTGTCGGGATATTCTTCCTCTTCAAGAAGAAGAAGGAGATGGACGAGCAGGCGAGGATCGCCGGCGAGAAGGAGCAGGAGGAGCTTCGAAAAGAAGAGGAGGGGCCCCAGGTCAGCTATGAAGAGTTATACGGAGTACCCGCCCCCCTGAAGGAAGAGGGAGGGATGACCACAAGGGAGCTGAAGGATTACATACACGAGCAGATAGAGGAGCTGGGAGAGTGAAGGTCACTTCGCATTTACATCCCTGCTCATGACCACCCTGTTCTCGACTATCTCGACGACCTTGACCTTATAGGTCGAACCGAACTCGAGATCGGTATTCCCCGATGGGTCGGTGAATTCGGCTTCATCGCCTGCCCGGGAGGTCTCCGCGGATGTGGTGAATTTCGTCTGTTCAACCAAGATCTCGTATTCTTCCCATTCGTATTCTCCGCTGATTATCTCGAAGATCACGGTATCGCTCTCCGCGTCGATGTCCACCGCTGCATTGAAAGCGGTCACCCCGTTCTCACCTTCTTCTATACTGTAGCACCCGGCAAGGGCCCCGAAGGTGATAACATACACCATACAGAGCATTACAAGTTTGATACCATCTCTCATTCTATCTCTCCTTTCAGGATCCTGAACCATTAACGGTATCATCTTATTTAATGACCCGAGCCCTCTCACAGTTCAGGGGCAACTATATATTGCCCCATACCGATCGCGTTGCAGTGATCTGAATGGAAGGAGACACCGCCTACTACTGCAACAAGTGCCAGAAGGTCCTCAAAAGCGGAAAAAGGGAGTTCTCCCCGGAATGCTGCGGTGAAAAGATGGAGGTCATTTCACTTCACGAATGCATAAAGGACCCCTCATGGGCGGAGCATGCAAGGTTTTACGACGATGACGGCCCGTGCGATCCCGGGATATAGGGTTCACATACCTACAAGGTTAGGGTTCATTTAGATATACAACCGGGTGCTATATGATTGCACAGACGGGGTGGAAACTTCTAATTATCTCACACACACCTCTCTCCTCTTAGATCCCCCACTTCCCCCCCGTCTACTTTTAATTCATCGAGCAAAGCAGGCTTTGCTCGAACATTAAAACCCCCAACCCCCTTTTTCAAGTATTACGAGAACATGACACTTATACCGAGGCTCCAAAACACTTATCTGTGAAACGGTCCATGGATATTCAACCAAAACGGTATTAATCCATAATGGAGGTTCGGTGAGCATGAAGGCGCTGAGCACGCTCGTTATATTCGCATTGCTGATCCTGCCACTCGGTACAGCGATCGACATCAACGTGGAAAAGAACGGACCCGGGATCGACGATCATCCCCGGGCCCCGGATATCGATATCCCCGAAGAAGTTCCGCCCTGGTGGGAAAGGACAATATTCGACCGGAACGGGGACGGTATATCCGATGTCCTGGAGCCCTATGCCGCCCTGTCCATCAGGGATTCCATCCTTACGGATGTGACCTTATCCTACTCACGGAGTATTTCCGGGAGTGATCTGGAACTTCTGACATCGAGGGGGTTCGAGATATCCACCCCGCTTGAGATCATCGATGCCATAGCGCTCAGGAACGTCCCTTCCTTCAGGATCTACGAACTCATGAACATCCCGGACATCGTATTCATCGAACCCCTGGGAATACCGGTCCTTTACGCTGATATCGCCAACCCATCGGTCCAGGCCAAGGGGTCTGATATGTACTCCCCCTACACCGCATGGGACATGGGTTACCACGGTCGTGGGGTATCCATCGCCGTCATCGACACCGGCATCGACGACGAGCATCCCTCCCTTGATGGAAAGTTCCTTGCGGGGGTTGACATGACCAAACCGGACAATCTACCTTTCCTTTACCCCCAGGACGGCTCCTACAATCCCGATGACATTCAGGGTCACGGCTCCACATGTGCCGGGATCGCGACGGGGACAGGGGCCCCCGAAGGACTGTACCAGGGGCCCGCAACGGAAGCAGGACTTGTGGATATAAGGATAGGGACCAAGATCGGATACGCCCCCGGCGAGTTCTGGGTAGGGTCCCTCGAGGACCCGCATCTCAAGGACGGCACCCTGAGGGGTGTCCGGTGGGCCAACAACAATCTGGATACTGCCTGGAGCACGGGCGACCCCGATTACGAAGGTATCGACATCTACTCCATTTCCTGGGGGGTGGACATAGGCCAGGACAGCGACGGGACCGATCAGTACTCGAGACTGCTGGACGCCGGCGTCGAGTCCGGTGCGATAGTCATCAATGCGGCCGGGAATGACGGGCCAACGAACACGGGTTTCCACGGGCTCTCGGCTTCATCGGAGGCCATCATCGTTGCCGCCACTGTTGACATGAACACCCTGGAGCACGACGACGATGTCGTGGCATGGTACTCATCGAGAGGACCCAGGGACGACAACGGTGACGGGAACCCGTACAACGAGCTGAAACCGGACATCGCTGCACCGGGAACGAACATCACACAGCTTCAACCCGATACGACAAGGCTCACGGGTGACGCATCGAACAACGGCTACGGGAACAGAGGCTCGGGAACATCCTATGCGACCCCGCTGGTTGCGGGCGTTGTCGCCCTCATACTCGAGGCGAATCCGGACCTTGAGGGGCAAAATGAGATCGTGAAGGAGATCCTGAAATACACCGCTGACAGGAAAAAGCCTCCGACATATCCGGAACTCGACCCCTTCTGGGAGAGGGACTTCGGTTACGGGGTCGTCGATGCTTATGCCGCCACACTTCTTGCCGGAAGCATACCGGATGTTGGCAAGGTGGACCCGAGGCTGCAGGCGCATATAACGAACCTCAGCTTCGACACGATCCTGGAAACGGAAGCGGGCAACCGCACTGTCAAGCCCGCATTCTACGACCATGTGGCGACAGGGCCTTTCACCATCTCGGGTCTCGCATGGTCCAAGGGGGGCCCCTACGAGAAGACACAATACCAGATAACGGGCCCGGGAGAGACCGGGCCTGACGATAAGAACTGGATCGATATGGAAATGCAGACCAACGATCCCTTCAATCCCTGGTCCGTCAAGATCAAGGACCTGGAAGAAGGGCCCCATACCTTCTACGTGAGAAGCGTTTCCGGTGAAATGGGATCGCTCCATTCCTTCCTGTATTTCATATACCATCTCGAGGAGGGAAAGGAGCGGGAGTTCGGGACCGGTACATCCTTGATACTTTTCATACTGGCCGTGATCGCGGTACTGGGTGCGGGCATCCTCGTATACTATTTCAGAACCAGGAAGAACAGGGTCACTCCTTGAGGGGTATGAACCGGTTCATGGTTATCTTTCCGATGTCACCGCCGTAGGATGCAACCCTGTCCAGCGAATTTATTACGTAGGCCAGAAGGACTGCCTCATCCGACGGGAGCGTGAATACCTTCCTGAGCATTGGCTCGAGCCTGTCCTTCACCTCCCTTGACCTGTCAACCACCCGGTCGGCCATTATCACATCCTGGGAGAAGAGGGAGCGGACCGAATCCGAGAAGACATCCTTTGCGATCTGCCCCTGCTCCACTATCGGTACGAGTATCGTCCTGTCCTCGAGCTCCACGATCTGTACCAGGTTCTCCGCAATTGCCACGGCATGGTCTGCAACCCTCTCCACTATCCGCGAGGAGAGCATGAAGTTCAGGGCGTCCTCGAAGCTGATCTGGGACCGGTCCGCGACCTTGGGCGACTTGTTGAGCATGTTGTACTCCTTGTGTATCAGCCAGTTGATCCGATCGACCTCTATATCCCTGGAAACGACATCCTCCAGATAGGCCGTTTCCAGCTTTTCCATCCCCCTTAGAACATCCTCGAGCATCCTCTCCGTGATGTATGACATCCTCTTGAGACCGGTCTTAATGGAGAAATCGGCAGGGTCGATAAGGTCCTGCAGCCTTATGAGGTCCTTTTTCTCCTCAACGATCTCCACACCCATGACAAGCCGGGTGAACTCCCTGACGGCCCGGGCATGCCCGGGTATTATGGCACTCTTTGAGGTCACAATGATATTGTTCGCTCCGGAAACATAGGCGCCCACGAGCCTTCTCATCAGACCGTCCGGGGTCTCTTCACCCGAGACCCTGATCTCGCCGGATATGGATTCCTTGAAAGAAAGCTCCTGTGGTGACATTATCAGGTGACCGTTCCTGTCCTCCATTATGTTCAGGGTGGATCCGGAGGATACACCGTTCTTCTCGGCCCATTTCTTTGGAAGCGAAACTATGAAAGTCGACCCGCCGGAGATCTGAACCTTTCTAGACTCCATGGTATGCACCCCTGTGTATGTGATATATACCTACTATTTTAAATATATATCAACTATGGAAACCCTGTCGGAATCCAGAAATCCCCATCCGTTTTCCTCATGTCCATATAGATAAGCGGAGGATGTCGGTTCGGGGCTGGGCCCCACATCCAGAGGGAACCAGCCGAAAACGAGTTTCGACTGGGGCTCGACCAGAAGCCATTTTCCGAGCTCGTCCTCCCATATCTGGAAAGGGATCTCCATCCCGTAACGGTCGTTGATAAGATCGAGGACGGAGAGGTTCTCCCCGATGAAAACGGCGTTGAAGGCATGGCCGCTGGTGATGATGACCCTGACCGATCCCCCCATGGCATTGACCAGGGCGCCGAACAGGACGGAATAATCCTCGCAGTCACCGCCACCGCGGGCAAGGCAGGTCATGGGAGAGATCCACTGATTGGAGCCAGTGTCCGGGTCCGGTATGTAGGTCAGGGTTCCCATGACATACTCGTATGCGTCTGCGACCTTCTGTATCGAGAAATTCCCATCTCCCAGGGTGGAGTTCTCCACCAGGGACCTGACCTGCTCCCGGTCATCTTTGATCAAGCCGTTTATCCTGTCAAAATAGTAGGAGGGGTTATTCTTGACCACGGGGTCCGTCCTCACATCACCAGGGTTCTCGAAGTGCACCCCTATCTGTCCGAAACCGATGGACTCCCGCCTCACCCATATCGACCCGTCATCGATCAGTATGTCGATGGAGATGTATATGTAAAGCCGGGAAGGGGACACCTCGGCATCGGGGGACGGAAGCAGGAAATGCCTTAACTGCCTGGTGCCCCCGATGGGAACATACCTGCCGACCCCATTCTCCATGGAGGAGGCCCATCCCAGTTCAAGGTAGACCCACTCCACATACAATTCCCTCCCGCCGGTATTGATGAGCGACAGGTTGAGCACGGCTCCGATCCCGTCGAAACCGTCGATCTTACCGGTGGTCAGATTCGACTGGAAGCCCACGGAGCAGTTCCACTCCATCGGCATATTGTGCGGGGGGTCCCATGGAACGATGTCGAGAGGTGGCTCCTCGGATCCAAATGACCTCTCGATCGATGCCGGAACGGTGAGGTCTTCCGATGTGAAACCATCCCTGGTGGTATCGTCCAGCAGCCGGTTCAGATAGTAGTACATTCCGAACAATGTGGCTCCCATGAAGATAACAAGGACCATCAGGGTGAAGATCATTCCCAGTACCGGTCGGGAACTCACCTGTTCTTCGGGCACCCCCTTTAATCGCTCCTTTTGATTAAGAAACTTTTGGGAAGGATTATATTCCTTTGATAACGATATATCTCACAGGAGGAATGCGGGATCGAGGTACACGAGAGGTCCGATGAGAAAGGCCAGATAGAAAGAAGCTGGAAACCGCTCGCGGAAGGGACCAGGTGGAAGTGCATCAGGTGCTCCCGGTGCTGCAGACAGCCCTGGGCTGTCAACCTGACCTGGTTCGAGTACCGAAGGCTTTCCATGGACCCACGTGCAAAAAATATGAATATCGATCACATCGAGGTCGACCCGGCGACCGGAGCAACCCACCCGTACTTCGTCATCAAGGGTAAATGCGGTGCCCTGAGAGGAGAGGACTCCGTATGTGAACTGTATCCGGACTGGCCATATACCTGCGCGACCTACCCGTTCCTTCTACTGCCTTCCAATGAGATAATGGTCCACATTGAATGCGCGGGCTTCGGCCACGGGGAGGTCGTTGACAGGGACAGGATAAGGGGCATGATAATCAGAGAGCGTGAAAGGGCGGGAATGCTTCCGAAGTAACACTACTTTGTTTCCCGGTTGGTATTTTCACCAAGGCCCTTCTCCTCCATCTTCCCGAGGGCCCCGAGGGAGCTGAAGTCCACAACCTCCTCGTCGAACTCGTCATCACTGGCCGCCGCAGACCCCTCCGCCTCCCTTGCCACAGCCTTGATCGGGATTATCATGGTTGGTATGGAGAGATGTACCAGGAGCTCCCTGCTCACGGACCGCCTAGAGATCCTGCCGAAGATCGATTCCTCGGTGGAGCCCATTATGACGATGGATGCCTCCTCCGTTTCCACCGCCTCGAGGATGTTCTCGAGGACATCTCCCTCCTTGTAGACGAGCTTGATATCGATACCCATCGATTTCGCCACTTCGTTGTATATCCTGAGGGCTCTCTGCCCCTCCATGTTGGAGCCGCCTGGTGTTTTGATGAAGAGCGCAACAACTGACGCTCCCATCTTTTTCGCAGTCTCCATCACAATGGGTGCGGCATACCTTGCGGGATAGGATCCCGAGGTCGGAGCGAGGATCACCGTTCCCGAGGTCTCGAGCTCCACGATGGAATCATCCTGGATCTTGAACTTCCTGAACCCTGTGGACGGAAGGTAAATGGGACTCCTGTAGTCCTCTGCAAGCCGGTGAGGTTTCGGAAGGTCGGTCTTGTAGACCTGGGTCCGGTACGGGTACGGGATCTCCACACCGTTCCTGTCGAATGCGTCCTTGGTCCTCTTGAGCACATCGGATTGGATGATGAGGCGGTCCCTGGCCTCGGATATCCAGAACCAGAGTGTCATTACCGTGGCGGATTCCGCGAACTCCTTCATCAGGATATACGGCGGGGGTTTGTTCAGGATCAGCGGGTGCTTGTGAAGTATCTCGAGCATGAGCTTTTCCGCGAGCCTCCAGTCGGAGTCGTAAGAGATCCCCACATCGAAATGCAGGGCCACTTTGGGGGACTCCCGAGTATAGTTCCAGACCTGGGAGGAGGCGATGACGTTGTTGGGGACCACTATCATCTCGTCCTCGGGTGTCTTGATCCAGGTCGATCTCAGGGAAAGGTCCGTAACGTCCCCCCATGTCTCCCTCCCACCCCAGTCGAGCCGTATCCTGTCTCCGATGACGAAAGGCTTGTCCATAACGATGACGATACCGGCAGCGAAATTGGAGATGGTGTCCTGCAGCCCGAAACCGAGGATGATACCGGCAGCGACCGAGCCTCCGAATATCGTTGTTGGTGATATTCCCAGATAGAGCATGGCGACAACGAGCCCGAAAATGTATAGAGCTATCTTGATCGCCCTTCCTATGGCCTTTCCGGTATCCTTCTTCGACTTCTCCCCCGACCTGAACTGGGGCTCTGTGATCGTTACCACGAGCTGGGCGGTGATGAAGGCTGCAAGGATGATCAGCGAGAAGATGAGGATATCGACCATCCAGTTGAAGGGGTCAAGCTGGCCCGGTGTGAAGGAGAACTCGAGTGAGATGAATGCCCCAAAGGTGATGATCAGGATCTTCATTGCGACCTTCAAAGATCGGTAGAGCCTGTACTTGCTGGTCTTCGATGTCTTGGTGCCCATTGCCGCGTAAATGGTGGCCTTGAGGATCGGTTCAAGGGCGTATACCGAAAGGAGAACGATCAGGATGAAGGAAACGCCGAACTGGATGAACCTCCATGCCTGGTAATCCCTGCGGAAGAGCTCGAACTCCGTTCCCATCTCGATGGGAAGTGACAGAACGGCGAGCACCAGGAACAGGAGAAGATAGAAGGTGATGAGGCCTCTCTTGACAGGTTTGACGACCGTTGCTTCCATCCTTTTGTCAATGCGGCCCTTATGCTTTTTGTGGTCCCTGGACCCCTTCTTGAACCTCTTGACCAGGGAGCGCTCCTCGAATCCGGAGATGATCCTTGCTATGTTCTTGGCCAGAAGCCGGGGGAGGAATGAGGACAGGACAACTCCCAGGAGGAAAATACCGCAGGCTATGATGAGATCCTCGATCAATATGTTCGTTCCCAGAACCGGGTCGTTGAGCCAGTCTAACATCTTCAGCTACCTTCTCGGACACTGTTTCCATGCAGGAGGGTACCCTTTGATGCGGACCATCCCGGATTTGTAATCAAAATTTGTCCTATTAGTAAGTTTTCCAGAGCAGACCGGATATTGGACCGTAAAGGTGTTGGACCGATAATTTCAATAACGAAATAAAACATTGAAAGAACATGGCCGAAGGAAAAACACCTGTATTGACGAAGAACCAGCTTTTCGCCGTGGCAGCTGTCGCAATTCTGATACTCGGGGGGATGATCATGATCAGGGTACTTGGCAGGGATGAGGAAGGAGAGGATGGCGATGACGAAAAGGATACGGCATTTCATACCCATGCGGATCTCCCCAACTTCAAGGTAACGAACATCAGTGCGGCCAATAACGAACCGGGGCTGGCCGTCAATCCGACGAACCCCTTGAACATAGTTGCGGGATCTAACGACTACGGTGGGCCCTCGGGGGATGCCTGGTGCGGATATTACTACACCTTCGACGGAGGAAGAACATGGGGGAGCGGATACATACCCGGGATCGACGGTGACCGAAGCTCTCCTCTCTGGCCCTTCGCCGGAGGTGGCGATCCCGTGGTCGCTTTCGGGCAGGACGGAACCTGCTACCTGGCGGGGATCGCCTTCCAGAGGGAAGCCGAGCTCGGAAATATCAGGAAGCCGGGCTCCGCCATCTTCGTTGCAAGGTCCGACAACGGAGGGGAGACCTTCGACACCGTGTCCATCGTCATCCAGTCCATATCATCTCTCTCGAACATGCTCGCCAACTTCCACGACAAGGAGTGGATCGCCGTGGACTCGGCGACGGGCGATGTCCATGTCACCTGGACGACCTTCCAGCTCTACGGGGTCTCCTCCGCCATGGTCCATTCGGTGTCGAGGGACAGGGGCGAGACCTGGTCCAGGCCGCAGATCATATCCGAGATCACAAGGAAGGAAAGGCAGGTGCAGGGATCCCAGGTCGAGGTGGATTCAAAAGGGGTCGTGCATGTCTCCTGGATAGAATACGATCTCTCCACCCTGAGATACACCAGGTCGACAAACGGCGGTAATAGCTTCGAGCCGGTGAGGACCATAGCGAGCGTTACCCCTCTTCCTTACTACCTTCCCAACGGGGACTACAGAACGCCCACCATGTGCGACATGGCCGTTGACAGAACGGACGGCAACTTCTCCGATTCGGTGTACATATGCTGGCCAGACTACAGGAACGGTGAAGGCGATATCTACATGGTCGCCACCCATACGGGGGGTGACACCTGGACGGAGCCGATAAAGGTCAACAACAGAACGATGGCAAGGGACAATGACCAGTGGTTCCCGGCTATCACGGTCGGGAACGACGGTTCGGTCCAGGTCATGTTCTACGACAGAAGGGATGACCCCGATAACGATCTGATCTCCGTCTACTTCGCCATATCCCGGGACAACGGGATAACCTTCGAGAACATCAGGATGTGCGACACCATGTTCGACGGGGACAACACCAGAGGGCCGTTCATTGGCGATTATCTCGCCCTTGACGCAGGTCCCGGGTGGTCCATAGGCGTCTGGTGCGACGCCAGGGAGGGATCGGAAGGGAACGTGCGCTCGGACATCTGGGCGGGAAGGATCATCTATTCCGAGGAAGGTGCCCTTTTCCTCGAGTCCATGTGACGGCCATGAATGTATTTCGCCTTCAGTATCTGAGAATGGCACCGATCCCTCCCAGTGAGGAGAGGAAATCCGATTCCTCGATGAACTCCACCTCTGCCCCGGTACGCTGTGCCAGCTCGTAGAGCTCTTCCACCACATCCACTTTTGATGTGGGTCCCCCGCAGTGCGGGCAGGTCTCCGGAGGGGCCTCCCTCTCGTGGATGTTCTGACACCTCTCGCAGATCCATCCGGGGATGGAGGCTTTGTCGAGCAGGAGCAGCACGTTTACACGGGCTTCGTTCAGGGCCCTTTTCACGTCCCGGGCCCCGTAGGCAGATGGGAGCCCCTTCATTATGTTGCATCTCAGCTCCTCCACGCAGTCCTTCTCCACCTTCAGCTCGTCCTCACGGGTAACTCTCTCGCCCATCGCCAGCAGCTGTCCCTCGGAAGCGTCCATGGAGACGTCCTCCACGCCGATCACCATCTCGCTGATGTTCGGAGGCAGAACCTCGAGGAGCTGTTTCTTTGCTTCCCCCGGACCCGCCACCACGATCCCCCTCAGCTCCGATAGCTCCCTGAGCTCCTCCAGGTCCTCCACAAGGTCCGAAACGAAGGACTGTATCGCCCCTCTCCTGAGCCTGTTGAACCTCATCTGGCTCATTCCACCCTTCTTGTGTTTGTTCATGAGATCGATGGAATCGGTGCCCTGGACGGTCATGACCCTCGATTCAACGACGAACAGCTTCGCCTGCTGTGAATCCATGAGAAGGATCGCGTAATCCTCGTAATCGTCCCTCATTCTTGCAAGGGGAAGCAGGAAGGGAGAGGTGTCGAGGACCATCTTTCTCTCCGGCTCCGCCCCGACCCGGTAGATATGAAGGAAACCAAGGGGAGCGGAGGCGAAGATGATCCTGCCCCTCTCGCCCCTGATAGAAGCATGGGCCGTGTATTCCCTGATCATCTCGTAGGTCTCGAGGAAACTGTCCGCGATATCTCCCTTCACCGCTTTGGATATCGCCCTGGACCGGGAGAGCAGGTAGGATTCGTTCAGGCTGTCCTCTTCCCTGGAATATGTAGGAAGGTAGATGGAGAGGTAGACATCCTTCTCATCATATATCTCCGAAAGCGCTCTCACATCAATATCGGACACCGATGTCAGTCCCACGGGAATGTTCCTTTTTTCATCCTCTGCTGGTTCCATGCAGGGGTAAATATTAGGATACGGTAAATAGTTTGGGGGGGTGCTCAAACCTCCCTTCGGGACCAGATCACAGCCCCGGCGATGATCAGTATCATGACCCCGAGGATAAGCATGTATAACCATATCGGTCCGTCATCATCCTCTGCCGTATCATCGTCAGACTGCCCGTCATCTTCTTTCTCCGTGATCTGGAACTCTATGGACCCCGCATCGAAACCCCTTGCATCCTCACCCTGGAAACGATGGTCAACGATCTTTCCCTCTACATCCGCCGAATTGCTGAGCACTGCGGGCTCGAGGGATAGAACATCCATCCTCCATCCCTCCCCGGTCCGGATGATCACCCTGTAAACCTCGCTACTGTCGGGTTCCCCATGCGGGATCAGTATCCCCGGATCGTAGTAGTCTATGTCCACTTCCAGAGAATGCCTGTCATCCCGGGAGGGCGAGAAGGTGAAGTTGAAGGTCCAGAATATTCTGAGCTCTTCACCGGAGGAGATGTCACCAACGAGACCCTCATGGCCCACCCATATGTCAAGGGACCCGGTCCTCCCGTCCATGAGAAGGTCCGACAGATGGGATGTTTCTTCCTCATCATCACCCAGGGGCGGAAAAATATCACCGGCCTCCCCGGATGACACGTAACCGTCACCATCTGCGTCGATGGATACCCTGACGGCCATAGCGGCAGCGTTCGAGAAACCCCCGTAAGACCTTGTCATCACCACGCTTGAGGGTGACCTCACATGGATGTCGATCTCCCTTCGGGAGCCCGGCGCGAAGGGGAGCAGCTCGGATATGCCCGCGAGGTCGTCCGGAAGCTGATCGCTCAGGTATGTGTCTCTGTCGATATCCTTCCTCGATGTGGCAATTATGAGGCCGATGCCTTCCTCGAAAAGGGAGACGGGAAGCTCAACGAGCATGGTGTTCCCGGATATCTCCACATCGGAAGTACCTTCGAGCCGGTCATCCCTGTAGATCCGGGCATCCCCCCCGACCATCCGGACCCATACATGCCCCATGATCACCGTGTAGCGTGTATCCTCCTCTGTCCCGGGAGGGCCCCCCAGCTCCAGGGAGACCCGGACCTCCTGGCCTCTGTCCGTGTGGACGGATATTATATCCAGTGAGGGGTTGTCCACGACCTTCTCGTCCCGGTAGCTCACGTACACATCCCCATCCGGATCATCGTAGGCGATCTCGTGATCGCCCGGGGCCCCTCCGCCCGGGCTCCCGTCGAAGTTACCGACCTTGTCGAAGTAGTTCTCCTTCGTCAGACCTGTGACCCAGTCGATAATGTACATCTGGGCGGTGGCGTTGAGGACAAGGGGTGTCTGGACCTTGCTCCGGGATAGCACCACCGTGATCTCGCTCCCCGCCATCCCTGTCTGAACGTTGTCGACGGGCTCCACGGCATTTTCCCACCTCCAGACCTCGAAGGATCCCTCCTGGTAGGAGATGTGGACCCCGCCGATGGAGATGGTATAGAGATACCCGATATCCTCGGATATGTCCTCCGAAAGCTCCAGGACCACCGTGATGTCCGTTATTGAAGCGGTGCTCTTCAGGGAGATGATGTCTATCTCGCCATGTCCCGACGCCTTCCTCTGTGTGAAACCCGACCAGACGACGTCTTCCTCACCATCGGCTATGCTTATACTCTCCCCCCGTGACAAATCCGCCGCCGGGATGAGAAGTAAGAGGAGCAGCAGGACAGGGGCGCTCACGACCGGCAGGCGTCTTTTGGATGCATGACCCCGTATGTTCACATCGAAGGGATGAGAGCCGGGTATTATATTGTTAACGGTCAAATAATAAAGGGCCTTTCAGAAGAACTGCCTCACAATGAACCTCCAGTAGGGGAGTTCCTGCCGGATAATCTCCTCCTTCACCGCCTCCGCATCATACCGGACCTCCCTCCTCTCGATCAAAGGGAGGGCCCCCCCTGTCCGGAGCCTTATGTAGCTAGCGGCACCCCCGTTCTGCACCCCCACGGCCCCGGGGTTCAGGTATCGCCGTCCGGTCCTGCCGATCACATCCAGTGGAAAATGGGTGTGCCCGAAAAAGAGCACATCGCCCTCCATGTCCGAATAGAAATCGTCGAGAACATCGGGATACGGAGAATCGAAGTAAGGGACCTTCGAGCCGCAGTCTAGGGGGTGGCGGTGCATGAACCAGAATTCCACCCCGTCGTTGAGACCCAACACGAGGTCGGCCTTGAGGTAGTCGAACTGGTCCGGCCTCAGCCTGGACCTGACCCATTCGTGGTGGGGTCTTCTCGGTACTATGTCGGTCGGGCCCAGTTCGGTATCATAAAGGGTATTGTGATCGTGGTTCCCGAGGACCTTCACCACCCTGCCGTCTTTCTTCAGGATATCGATCGTTTCCGAGGGAAGCGGTCCGATCCCGACGATGTCGCCGAGAACGTAGATCCTCTCCACGTCGACGATCTCCCCGAGTACTGCCTCGAGCGCCCAGGGGTTGGAGTGGACATCCGAAATGACAGCGATATCCAGGGTATCACCTTCCCCCTGGCGGGGAGAATCCCCTGGTCCTCGGGGGCGGGGGTTCACTTCTGTGTACGCTCACAGGGCGGGAGAAGCCTCTCCTCGGAACCCCCTCCTTTTCCTTCCGGACCCCTTTTATGATATCCATGAGGCCTCTTTCCTCCCTTACCATCTTTTCCCTTAGCTTCCTCCAGATGACGAGAGATGCCACCAGGATCAGAACGATCACTGCCACCAGGAAGGATACGGCGACCCCGGATGTGATGCCCTTCACGCCCACATCCCTGCTGAAGCTCGACCTGCCCCCGTCCGTATCAACAACCGTCAATTTCACCCTGTAATCTCCTCCGAAGGTGTAATCGTATCTCAGCACAGGGTCGGATGTGGTCCTCGAATTGCCGTCCCCGAGGTCCCAGATGTATCTCAGGTCCTCCATGTCCCACGGATCATCCGCCGAGAGCGATGCGTCGAATACGGTCAGGCCCCTCTCCTCCTTCACTTCGAAGATGGCAAAGGGGGGGCGGTTCTCGACGCTTATGAACATCTCGGAATGGTCGACACCTCCGCTCCCGTCGCTGACAGTGAGATTCACGAGCAAGAGTCCCGAGGTGGTGTATACGTGCTCCACCAAGGGGCCTTCGAGGTGGGTCCCGTCACCCATTCTCCAATCGAATTCCAGCAGGTCATTTCTGTCACTGTCGCTCGAGAGATCCCCCGGAAGTCTTACCCGGTCCCCCTCCCTGATGTACATCGTTACCTTGAGCTCTCCCGAGAAGTTGGCGGAATGACCGTTGACCAGAATATTGTCCTTATCGATGATCGCCACCGGGATGGAGTTCTCGACGGTGATGACACCGGTCCTCGTGGATTCGAGACCCCAGATATCCCTCACCGTCATTTTGTAGGTGAATTCGCCCCGCATGAGATACGTGTGGCGAACCAATTTTCCGCTGACCTTGAACCCGTCCCCGAAGTCCCATTCCACCATATGGTCGTCACCGTCGGGATCGCCCCCCTTGTAAGTAAAGGTCACCTCCTCACCGGAGTGTACCCTCAGGGACGAAACACCTATCTCGCTCGTGGGCGGACGGTTGACCCGTATCGAATGGGTCACCAGCCCCTCCTCGCCCTCCTGATCATACACCTTTAGAAGTAGTGAGTATACCCCGGGTTGTTTGAAGATATGTTCGAACACCGGATCGGTGCTCTCCAGATAGGTGTTGTCGGACATATATATGGAATAGAGCGCGATGTCACCGTCCCTGTCATCGGAGCCTCCCATATCGATCCTGACGGTCTGTCCGGGAGAGAGAACCCCGTCCGGGTCAACGGTGAAGGACACTTCCGGCCTCATGTTCCTGTGCAGATATGAAATGACCATGTCCGCAAGTTTGCGGTTGGCTTCCCTGGGCATCATGGCGTCATCGAAGAGGGTTGGTATCGTTACTACCATCCTCCCGTATCCGGACCACCCGGTAAGAAGCACCGCGTTCGGAGGCTCCGAGTAGTATGCAGTCGTATGGCTCCCGGGCTCGAAGGAGCCTGTATACGTTCCGGTGATCGACGGGAGTCCCTCACCCAGCTCGGACGAGGGGTTCTTCGGATAGAATCCGTTGATCACTCCCTGCGCGGAAGGGGTGATGCCGAGCTCTTCCAGCAGGAGGCCAGCGTTTGCGGTCTGGTCCGTATCACCCGGATCGATCAGAAGAAAGACCTCGCCTCCCTGATCGACAAAGGACATAATGGCGGAGACCTCGATCTGGTCAAGGACGCCGGAGGGCTTGATCAGGATGTAGCCCTTGTAAGGCCCGAGGTCAGGATCACCTCCATCGAAGGGTCCGATATCCACTGCCATTCCGAGGTCCATGAACTCCCGGACAAGGGAAGCGTGGTCATCAATGTCAGAATGGTCTCCGTCCAGGAAGAATCGGGCTCCGACGCCCATCTTCGAAACCCATGTGCCGGAGGCGGGATGGACCGCCGTATTGCCAAGGACATCTGCAACCTCGATGCTGTATTCGAACTCCGTTCCGGGCTCCACACCGGTGGGTGATTCCCAGTATTCGGTCCACCCCGTGAAGGGGTCCCTGAATATCTCCACCAGGGGTTTGCTGTACCAGGTCGGCTTCCCGGATTGCCTGTAACGGAGCCTCGGGACCTTCTCCGGGTCAGCCTTCTCGATACCCGTATCGTCCTTCAGAAAGAAGGTCAGGCCTCCCCCGTCGAGCCCGACATTGACGATGGAAGGGGGAAAGTGCCACACATCAGGGGGCCTGACCTCGGTGTCGAAACGGACCTCGAAGGTCCCGTCCGGGGGCAGGTCGACGGTCCCACCCATGACAGATACGACCCGGTACCTGTAATAGATACGGTCGATCCCCGAAAGAACAAGGGTTCCCGAATAGAGACCTCCGCTACCGATGAGAGTGACGTTCGAGTAACCGGAATCCGATGTCACCTCCACGAAGGCATTTGAGATCCCCGATCCTGTGGAGGTCCTAAGGATGAAGGTGACCGATGGGGGTCTGTCCGCCGTCCAGTTGAAACCCTTCGGCCTCAGGTCGAGACCGCGGACGTAGGACCTCACGAGATCGTCCCATGGTGTCATCTCTCCGATGACCATTCTTTCGTAACCGGGGTCATCCCAGATCTCAGGGAGGTATATCCCGAACATCCTCGAATCCGAGGGGTGATTTGCTCCGCCGTCGAGATGGACCATCACCCCGCTCTCGGTCTCGAGGACCGCCTTTGCGCTCGAGCGGACCCGGGAAGTGGTCCTCGGGTCCCGTGAGAGGTATTCCGCGAACTGGAAGAGATCGATGTAGCGGTCGTTGGTGTCCGTTCCGTCCTTCCCCGAAGGCATATCCACGGTGAGCGCGATGGAGCTGTAAAGCGACCGCTGATCGAAGGATGTATAGAACATCTCCTCCGAGAGCTGGGAGAGAGCGGGCAGAAGATCGGTCCCGAAAGCTGCGAGATCCACGGCGGAGAGGCTGATGTAGGACCTGGAATCAACGTAGAATTCGGTGTATGTGGTGATGACAGATCTCAATCTCTCCTCCATCGGGAGGGAGCCGTCGAGTATATACGGCAGACAGAGATCGTAAGGCCACCCGGCCGCATCGATGAGGTCGAAGGACCCGAGCATGTATTTCGAATGGTCCTTGACCTCCGCGGCGGCCTCCGCCATACCCATCCAGCACACATCGAAAGATATTATGTCCACGGGTCTTGCTATGGTCTCGTCTATTGCGGATCGGATGGCATCTCCCATCTCATCCGTTCTCATCTGCCCGGACCCCGAGGAGGACGAATCATCCTTCATCAGGCCGAGAACGGGGCCCCTGGCGTGTCCCCCGAGGATTATCATGTAATGCTGGGCGGGATAGGACATCAACCCCCATACGATGAACTCCCTCAGCGTCTCGGGATCGTTCATCTCCACCTCACCGAGCGGGGGGTCGACATCCAGCCTCAGGGAGTTGATGCCATCGGCGAGGTCCTTCAGAACCAGGTACCTTCTCGCATCCTCCCAGTCGCCGTCCCGCCGATCATGTTCTGCACTCCTGTCGATCTGGACCACTATGTTGACATCATCGCTCGACCCCACCCTCTCCATCTCATCAATATCGTTCAGGAGGTCGGATTCCAGGTTGCTGTCACCGTTCATGTAGGCGAGTATCGTCCAGGTCCCGGTCTCCCGTGTGGGAGGGGGCGCGGCTTGTGTGTCCGCGGTATAGATGGATCCCGCTGACAGAAGCATGAAAAGGACCGCGGTGGCCAGGACACGCCATTTCGATGACACGGGCTCGAATTGCATTTTTCGTACATATATTATTATGCGTTCATATTTTGGATTTTCCGGGATCGCCTGACGTTCGGAAAGCACATACAGACCTGCCTCACTCCTCGAGAAGGGGCCCGCCCTTCCTCTTTCCCACCATGCCGAACATGTAGAGAATGACCGCCAGGACCAGTATGAGGAACACCACGATGGCGGCGATCAATATGATGATATTGATGCTGACCCCTGCCTCCTCGGGATGGTCGCCCGGGTCCTTCGGATCGGTCCCCTGGAGATATTCCTCCAGATTGCTGTAGCCGTCATCGTCCAGGTCCCGGAAAGCGTCCATCGGGTCCTTGGGGTCCAGTTCGTTCAGAAGCTCCCAGATGTCCGGCATCCCGTCCCCGTCGTCGTCACTGTCGGAGTTGTCCCCTTTCCCGTCCCCGTCCGTGTCCTCCCACTCATCGGGATCCGACGGGAATGCATCCAGCTTCAGGCCGGTGGTGGAATCGCTCTGTGCTTTTCCGATGTTCCATGAATCGGGATATCCATCCCTGTCGAGGTCCACGGAAGCTGCGGGATCATCGGGAAATGTATCCATGGAATCAACCACTCCGTCCCCGTCCCTGTCCGGTTCGTTCACCGTGGTGAATTCCAGGCTGAACGGACTGGTGAGGACCGGGCGGTCGTAGATGTCCTTTAGTCCGGTGGAAACGGTGAGAACGTAGCTCGACAGATATGTCAGGTTCCCGGTGGTCAGGAACATCAGGGTGTCGGTCCTTCCGGAATCGTTCCAGTCCACGGTGTCGACATAATCCACCTCCAGCGGAAGGGTATTGATCTGATCATAGTAGAGGGTGACCCTGACCGACGAGTGGTCGATACCTATCCCGAAGGAGATGGTGATCACCTTGTCCAGGGGGACATCAAGTGCGTCCCCCGGGGGGTCCGTCACGATGGGGCCCATAGGCTGCATCTCCGTCATGAAGCTCCAGGAAAGCTCCCTCCACACAAGCAGATCACCCTGGTTGTCGACGGCCCCTTCCTTCAGGGTCAGTGTGTAAGCGGAGTTGTAATTCAGAGCCCGGGAGGGTACAATTTCAACAGTGGTGGTGTTCGGGACGGGATCGTACGAGACCTGAACCGTGGAGGTGGAGTTCTCGAGCACTATCATCAGTGAGGATAGATCGCATGGAGCGGGGAACACAATAATGAAGGACTGGTCAACGGGTATGGCCTCGTCAGAGGGGAGCGGGTCGATACCGACCCCCATATCCCGCTCCAGGAGTGTCACGTTCCGGATGACGGTCTCCCCGTTCCCTATGTTGAGGGTGAACCGGGTCTCCTGGTGCCTGTACTCGCTGACGCTCAGCAGGTATCCCGTTCCGGCCGGTACCTCCTCGATCATGTAATACCCGTCGGCGTCCGTTGTTGTCGATGCGGTGAACTCGCCCCCGGTGAGCTTCACGGAGGCTCCCCCTATGAAGTCAAGCTCGCCTCCGATGGAGGATTGGACATGACCCGCGACAATGCCTCCCCTGGGAAGGGGCTCGAGCTCGATGTTCAGGGTGCGGTCCTCCGGGAGGTCAAGCTCGTAGCTCCGGGGGTGGTACCCTTCAAGGGAATAGGTGATCTGAAATCTCTTTCCCACGTAGCTGACCAGATGGTATGCCCCGTCGGCGTCCGTTCTCACGGAAATGCCCGGGACAACAGACACGGTGACGCCCTCGAGAGCGAACCCCACGAGGTCCGTCACCCTTCCGCTTAGATTGACCTGTTCCATCCTTGGTCCATCGGCGGTGAACGGACCCACCGTGTAGAGGTCATTGTCGGTCTCGCAGGTGAGGTGGTACACCAGCGGCGAGGGAAGCAGGTCGATACCGTTCACCTTGGCAGAGAACTGAACGTTGCCGGAAAGGTAGTTCGCGCTGCCCGGGGCCGTGAGGTTGAACCTGCGGTCCCCGATGTCAACGAATATGGAATCCGGTGCAAGGTTCTTGTCGGAGCCGTAGTTCACGGTGAACAGAAAAGGTGTGGTCACGTATCCCTTTGGCGGCGTAACGTTCGCATCCTTCAGGGAAAGGTTGACCCATGGATTGTAGGTGTAGGGAGTGGTGAGTATCCCGAAATCGGTCACGTTGGCCTTGAACCTGAACCGGTGATTGCCGATTGTAAGCCTGGATCTGTGGATGAATATCTTCCCATCATTTGGAATATCATCCTCGGGGTCCTCCTCCTCCATATCGATCATCTCGCCGTCGAGCTCTATACGGACCCACTGGGGCATCTTGTTGTAGCTGAAATCGCTCCTGAACTCGAAGACCGTATTAGTGTCCCCCCTCACCTCATCAAGGGGTTTCGGGTCCAGCTTCGGGGGCCCCGGAAAGTTCTCGGAGAAGACGGAGAAGGTGTGCTCCGCGTAGTTGTCGCTCATGTTATCGTCGTTGAAGAACAGGGCGGATACGTTGCAGATGAAACGCCCGGCGAACGCCTGGGTCCAGTTGGAAAAGGTGAAGTTCACGTGCTCACCGCTTGCGATCCCCGTGAACGGTATCGGGATCCAGGTCTTGACGGCCTCCCCCGAATACAGCGAGCGTATGATGAGTGAAAGATTTCCCCTTGAGGTTCCCATGTCGAGCCCGTTGTTTTTCACCGTGACGTTGACCTTCAATCCCAGCTCCGCCTGATATCTACCTCCGTTCTCCGGAGTGTTGATGGTTACCAGAAGATCGGGCTTCTCCGGAAGAAGCGGCCCTCCGTGCGCTCCATGGTCCGATAGAAGATAGAGCCCACCTGTGAAAAGCAGCAGGCACACTGCAAAAGTATGGAGCTGTCTCATGGGTTCGGATTTGGCAGGTTCTTATTTAACCTTTGCCTCTTCGTGTTATAGATTACTGGCGAGGTTTTATGCAACATGGCCATTTTCAGACTGGGCTGAGGATATGTGGTTTGCCTCTAAGGTTTCAAGGTATTTCCTCGAAGTCCTTCTCCAAAACTT
>Ga0272444_10001235_pt1 | contig 25011 bp, 14 predicted proteins | sample SSMForm13_FD_201033 | JGI IMG/M metagenome (GOLD analysis project Ga0272444, IMG submission 201033) | Marine sediment archaeal communities from Little Sippewissett salt marsh, Falmouth, MA, United States - SSM-Form-13 | ecosystem: Environmental > Aquatic > Marine > Wetlands > Sediment ...
CACCTACTCGGTTTCGGTCGATTACGGCAAGTTGGGCAAGTACCAGACCGCGGACATTGTGACCGACAGCGATGCCTCTCCGGCCAGTTCGGATATGCTTCGTCCGATCGCGGCTTTGTTGACCAACCCGTTCGGCGATCGGATCGCGCCCAGGCGGATTAACGCGGCGATAAAAATTCAGCCTGGATCGCTTGCGGCCTCCCTGCTGAATCTCAAGCTCGACGGGCAGGTGTATCGCCCGGGGGAGACGATCACTGGCAAGGCCATGATCAGGCCATTCCGCAAGCAACCCCAGCCGCTGGCGGTGAGTTTTGCCCTGCCGGACGATATCGAGGATGGCACGTACCAGTTGACGCTCTGCGACGCGATGTCAAGCATGCGGGCCGAGCAGTCGGAGATGCCTCACCTGTTCGCGCCTCGTACGACTGGGCAGTTGCTCGAGGCTCTCCAGTATGTCGTTTCGACACGATCGGATCATCTTTACCTGCGGATGCCTCTGCCGAGCGGCGGCGGGTTGACCATCAAGCGGGCGGAGATGCCCGACCTGCCGGCAAGCAAGGCACAGATTCTCGCTCAAGCGAAGATTCTCGATACGCGCAGCTTTCGGCGGAGCCTGGTGCAATCGCTGAAGACACACTATCTCGTATCCGGTTCTGTCGGAGTAAGCTTCACGGTCAGGCGCGATCCAGAAACGACGATCCTTCGAAAACAGAAATAGCCTTCCCCCAAGACCAAGTGAATAATCAGCCAATCAATAAAGGAGTACCCGCATGAAACGCTGGACCGGTTTCGCCTCACTATCGGCGGCCCTGCTTATGCTGGCCGCTTCGGCCCTGGCCGTCAGGCCCGCAACGTGGACTCACAGCACCGAAGCCCATTTCAGCCCGGGCAAGTTTACCTCTGTTGTCTCGACGTCGCTGGGTGAAATCCGCCTGGCCCGCGAGATAAAGGTCCTCGCCGGTAGCGAGAGCTGCCCCGTCGTTGTTTCCAGCATTGCGACTTTCGCCAAAGCTCGCTACATCGGCGCAGGCGACAAGCCGGTGGTTTATCGCCTCCAGGGCGACAAGGCTGTGAAGGTCGCCGAGTTCCAGGCCGCGATGATAACCTGCATGCTGCCCACCAACGGAGGCCTGCTGATCGGCACCGGTGGCGGCGCCAAGCCCGGCCTCTGGCGAATGGACTCACGGGGCAGGACCTCGTGCGTCTGGTCGGATGCGAAGGTTAAGTATGTCTGGGCCGTCCTGCCGAAATCCGATGGCGGCTTCTACGTCGCGACCGGGCCGGAGGGCAAGGTCTTCGCCGTCGAGAAAGACGGGAAAAGCCACGCGATATACGAGGCCGGCAAACTCGCCAAGAACGTGATGTGCCTGGCTGCCGGCGATGCGGGGAAACTCTACGCCGGTACGGGCGATAAGGGGCTGATTATCGAGATCGACCCCCAGGCCAAGACAGGCCGTGTACTGGTTGAGACGCCCGAGAAGGAAATCGCCGCCCTGATCGTCGACGACGAAGGCGCGATTATCGCGGCGACGTCCGACGCCTCCAAGGCGAGCGCAACCAGTCAGAAGACCCCATCGGCCAGTTCCGAGGGCAAGGCCGACAACGGCAAGAAGACCCCGGTGACCAAGCCCGTGGCGCCCAAACGCGTCACCACCAAGCCCATCAAGCCCGTCGGGGAAAAGCCCAAGACCGACGACAAGGGCAAGAAACCCGCCGATAAGGGCGAGAAGGCTGGCGAGAAGGACAAGAAGCCCGTCGACGAAAAGGAAAAGGCCAAGGCAGCCAAGCCCAAGGGCGCGATCGGCCCCGAGGACCTCAAAGCTGCCAAGCCGGCTGACAAGGCGACCGGCAAGCCCGCGGCCAAGGTCCCCGAGAAGGCCAAGCCTGCCGGTCCCGTCCCGGCTGAGGTCAAGGCGAAGGCTCTCGCCGCGGCGATTGCCCGGCGCATTACCGCCTCCAGCGGCACCTCCAGTTCATCCAAGCCCGTGAAGACCAAGATGGCCCTGCCGCCTGGCGTGCGGGTCGTTCGCAGGTCATCTTCCAGCAGCAGTCAGGCCACTACTGCCAAGCCCCCGACCTCCAGTTCCAGTGGCAACGCGGTGTACCGGATCGGTCCCGACGGGCTGGTCGATACGATCTTCCGCAGGCCCGTGACGATCCTCGCCATGGCAGAGGCGGGCGACAGGCTCATCCTTGCCACCGGTAACGGCGGAGGAATCTACAGCATCTCACGCGACGGGGACGAGGTCGCACTGATCGCCGAGACCGACGCCAAGCAGGTCACCTGCCTGGCCGTCGCGGAAACCGGCGAGATAGTCTTCGGCACGGCCAATACGGGCTCCGTCGGGCGACTCGCGGGCGGCTTCGCACGAAAGGGGACGTACGTTTCGAAGGCCCTTGATGCCCGGCAGATCGCCAAGTGGGGCACCATGCAGATTTCCGGGGACGCCCCGGCCGGGACGCGCGTCACGGTCGCCACGCGGAGCGGCAACGTGTCCACCCCCGACGACAAGACCTGGAGCAGTTGGTCCAAGGAGATGCCGCTTCAGAGCGGCTTCCTTTCGATCGGCGCGCCGTCGGGTCGTTTCCTGCAATATCGCCTGACGCTCTCGACTCGCGGCGGCAAGGCCACGCCGAAGGTCTCGGGCGTGCAGATCGTCTTCCAGGTAGGCAACCTTGCCCCGACGCTCGCGGGCGTGAAGGTCACGCCGAGCGAGAAGGGCCCGCGCGGCACGGAGCCGACAGGCTCGCCAAGGGCCTATCGCCACATCGAGATCAAGGCGATGGACCGCAACTCCGACAAGCTGCGGATGGAGATTTCCTTCCGGGACTTTGGCTCCGATGGTTGGATCCTGATTACCGACAAGCTGACTTCGCCGAAGTATATATGGGACACTCGCTCGGTTGGCGATGGTACGTATGAGCTTCGCGTCGAGGCCTTCGACGATCCGTCCAACCCGGCCGGTCAGGCCAAGACTTCCGCCCGCATCAGCGAGCCGGTCGTTGTGGACAATACCGCACCTGTCGTCGGGCCGCTGGCGGCCAAACGCGCCCGCGGCAAGGTTATCGTTACCGGTCAGGTCACCGACGCCACCAGCCGCGTCGGTGCGATACAATACTCCGTCAACAGCCAAGACAAGTGGCATTCCATTTTGCCCGCTGATGGGATATGCGACAGTGACGTCGAGAAGTTCAGCTTCGACGTGGAAGACCTCAAGCCCGGCATGTACCGCATCGCGGTGCGGGCAGCGGATATGTACGGCAACGTCGGCTACGGTTCGGTTGGCGTACAAGTGGGCAGGTAAGGAAGTTACTGGACGTGCGAAGTCTGCAATGGAACCAATGCACGTGACACTTGAGAGGTCTGGCCACGATGGCGCAGCACCCAATGACATCCTACTCGAAACTCTCATAGCACCCGGATCAGATTTCGGGGAGCAAGCCGGTACGACGTAGCGGATTTGAGTACAAGGCTATGCGTGCAAAAACAAATTGAAAACCTGTTGGCAGATTGCACCAAGGATGTATAACGCCCAACGAGCAATTGCACAAAAGGCGAGTGTCTTCTCACAAACGCGCTTTTGGGATAGGGAAGAATGACTCAGGCAGAGATAATCTACACGAGAACTGATGAAGCGCCCGCATTGGCGACCTATGCATTACTGCCAGTCGTCAAAGCATTTGCCGCGGCTTGCGGCATCACCATCAGTGCTAAGAATATTTCGCTCGCTGGACGAATTCTCGCCAATTTTCCGGAGAATCTGACCGACGAACAAAGGACTGATGACGACCTGACGTTGCTTGCCGAACTGGTGAAGACACCCGAAGCCAACATAATCAAACTACCCAATATCAGTGCCTCAATCCCCCAGATCCAAGAGGCCATCAAGGAACTCAACGCAAAGGGATACGACATCCCCGCCTACCCCGAGGAACCCAAGACCGATGAAGAGAAGGACCTGGTCAGGCGATTTGCCAAGGTTCTCGGCTCGGCTGTCAATCCGGTATTGCGTGAGGGCAACAGCGATCGACGTGCGGCCGAATCCGTCAAGGAGTTCGGCAGGAAATACCCGCACAAGATGCTGAAGCCCTGGCCTGAATCAGGCTCGAAGACGCGTGTCGCACACATGACGGAACACGATTTTTACGGCTCGGAGAAAGCCGTCACCTTCGCCGAAGCCGGCGAGGTCCGGATCGAGTTCATCGGTCCTGACGGACAGGCAGCGGTGCTCAAAGAAGCGTTCCCGATCGAAAAAGATGAGATAATCGATGCGGCTGTCATGAGTGTGAAGGCCCTCCGCGACTACTACCGCAAGGAAATCGCACAGTGCAAGGTCAGCGGAACACTGCTCAGCCTTCATCTGAAGGCGACCATGATGAAGGTCTCCGACCCAATCCTGTTCGGCCATTGTGTGTCAGTCTTCTTCCAGAATGTGATGGATAGATACGCTGACGACCTTGCGTCGGTGGGCGTGAATGTGAATCACGGCTTGAGCGACATCCTCAGCAAGATCCCGAAGCTCGGCGCGGCAAAACAGGCGGAAATCACCGCCGCCATCGAGCAGGTCATCGCGACTCAACCCGCCCTGGCGATGGTCGATTCCAAGACCACCAATCTTCACATGCCCAACAAAGTCATCATCGACGCTTCGGTTCCGAACATCGTTCGTGACGGCGGCAAGATGTGGGACAAGGACGATCAACTTCGAGATACCGTCGCGTTGATCCCCGACCGCAGCTACGCGACGATGTATCAACGCATCATAGAGGATTGCCAGAAACACGGACAATTCGACCCGGCTACGATGGGCAGCGTCTCGAATGTCGGCCTGATGGCGAAGAAGGCGGAAGAATACGGTTCGCATGACAAGACCTTTGAAGCCCCGGGTACTGGCGAGATTGCGGTGATCGACCAGGATGGCAATAGAGTGATTACGCAGCCCGTCGAAACGGGTGATGTCTTTCGCATGTGCCAGACCAAAGATATCGCCGTGTCAAACTGGGTGCAGTTGGCGGTAACGCGTGCGAAAGCGACAGGCAATACGACAATCTTCTGGTTGGACGAGTCGCGCGGCCACGATTCTGAAATCATCAAGAAGGTCCGGCAGTACCTGCCCAAACACGACACGACGGGCTTGGATATTCAGATCCTCGCGCCACAGGTCGCGATGGGCGTGACGTGTGAGTTGGTCCGTCAGGGCAAAGATGTTATCAGCGCAACGGGCAATGTGTTGCGTGACTACCTGACCGATCTGTTCCCGATTCTGGCGCTGGGCACCAGCTCGCGGATGTTGTCGATTGTCCCGCTGATCAATGGTGGGGGATTGTACGAAACCGGTGCTGGTGGCAGTGCTCCCAAGCACGTCGAACAGTTTCTGCGTGAGGGCCATCTGCGATGGGATTCCCTCGGAGAATACTGTGCGCTCGTGCCGGCTTTCGAGCAGATCGCAGCGCACGACAAGAACGCACAAGCTCAAGTACTCGCAGACGCCCTGAACTCCGCGATCAGCGAATACCTTGAGAACGGAAGATCGCCGTCGCGCAAGGTAAACGAACTCGACAACCGAGGCAGTTGTTTCTATCTGACGAAGTACTGGGCTAAGGCGATGAGCCAGCAGACCGTGGACGCAACGCTGGCTAGCCGATTCGCACCGATCGCCCGGTCGCTGTGCGAGCAGGAGGCCGTCATCAATGAGCAATTGCTGGCGGCGCAGGGCAGGCCGGTCGATATCGGCGGATACTATCTGCCCGATGCGGCAAAGGCAGAGTCAGCGATGTGCCCAAGTAGCATATTGAATGAGGTCGTAGCGGGAATATAGGGTGATCTGGAGGTCTGTTCTTACCTCCCAAGCTGTCGCCTGCTACTTCGCCAGGAGTTTCACTGGGCCTATCAGGCCCGAATCGAAGACAGGCCAGTTGGATGCGTCGAACGGTTTGTAACCGATGTTGACGAAGTTGATGTCGTGGAAGAACCGCCATCTGACCTTTTGGCGGTCCAGGTCGGCAATGCGGTTGGCGGCCAGGTTGGTTATCTCGATCTCCAGGCAATTTCCGGTGGGGCGGAGTTTCGGCAGGGCCAGGCGGTAGGGATTCATCAAGGCTGTCCCGACTGCCTGTCCGTTCAGGCGGACGCGTGCGGAATGGCAGACTTTGCCCAGGTCCAGCACCCACGGCCCGGTCCCGGCGGGGGCGTCGAAGGTGGTCGTGTACAACGCCGTGCCCGCGAAGGACTTTGTTGCTTTGTCGCCGTTGGCAGTCCAGCTTGCCGGTTTGTCCATCCGGTAATCCTTTGGCAGGACGGGTCCGCCGGCCAGGAACTTCACTCGCCATGGTCCGGCAATATCAACGCTCCTTGCGCCGGCGCAGACGAATTGGAACGGGGGCAGGTTGGGACTCCCTGTTTCCAGCGTTCGGAGGATAATCGAATGGCCGGGCTCGATGTGGGCCGGGACGTCGATTCGCCCGTTGACTGGCTTGCACCTGGCCAGGCCGATCCGTCCGGTCATCGGATCCATTACGGCTACGGACTTGGCCCGCGCCGACAGGGGTATCGTATCGAGAACCCGTGCGGACTGGTTGGCGATGAAGTAGTACCTCCCGCCGTCGATTTGGCGGCGGATGAACATCACGCCTGCCTGATCGGTCATCGTCTCGCGTTGGATGCCGGCCCGGGCCAGCAGGGGTTCGATCTTGCCCACTCGGATCTTGTCCGAGGCACCGGCCAGGAGGGCTTTGAGTTGTTGGCGGCGGGTTTCGAGGTCGGCCATGCCAGGCACATCTGAGGGCAGTTGGTCCTGGCAGATAACCGTCGCCCCGGCCTGGGCGAGTTCCACCAACTTCTTCATCGTTGCAACAGGTATGTGCCGCACCGGTGGCAGGACGATCGCCCGATACCGACTTCCGCCGATGACGAGGCCGGTCCCTTTCACACTTACCTTCTCCAGCAAGCGGTCGCTGACGTAGTCGAAGCTGTGGCCGCGCTGCCACAATCCGCGGGCCGTTGCTCCGACGGGCTGGCCCCTGAGCCAGCTGGCCGCATTATGCACGGTGCAGTTGATGGCCATCCCCGCCGGGTTGTGCCACAAGTCGTGGATCGGCCAGTAGAGCAGCACGTCATTGTCGCACGTGCCGGCCTGCAGCACGCTCTGGCAGCGGGTGATGTAGGCGTTCAATGCGGGTGCGTCGCGCCAGATCGGGTTGCGCGGGTTCATCTCCGTGGCGGCGTAGAACAGCCAGCCCGGCCAGGCCGCGTCGTCGGGCGAGTAGGCCGTGCCGTGGTAGAAGACGTGGTTGACCCCCGCAGCCAGCAGGAGGTCAACGAAGCACTTGGCCTCCTCAAGCGTCTCGCAGAAGTGCTCTGCCATCCATGTGCAGGTTTCGGAAGAAGTGAGTTTTCGCCCGGCAAGGTGGGCGGCGCTGGAGGCGAACTTGCTGACGAGGATGTCACGGTCGCCGGCAGTGAAGCATCCAGGCTCAAACTTGCTCCTCAACGGATTCCGGTTGCCCCGGCTGAACATCTCGGTTTCCGGGATGTCCGCCTGGGCGTAGATGTCGATCAGGTTTGCCGGCGATCCGTGGGCCTGGTCTCGCGTGAGGATGCCCCGACGGCGGCACCAGGAGAACCACGGCTTGAAGCTCTTGTCGATCAGCAGGTCGCTGAGCGTTTCCCGGTAGTCGCTCTTAACGCGTGCGACGTGGTCCGGGTTGCCCATGCCCGCAAATGCCGCCAGGCGGTCCTGAAGCTTATAACCCCGGCGCAAGTGGAACTCGTCGAGCACCTCTGCAGTCCAGTTGGCAGAGTACTCGAACGAGTCGTGGTACATCGCACGGGGCCTGGCCGCGCCGGGGGCGCCGAAGGCGGCGGTGAAGGGCTTGAGGTAGGCTTCCATGCTGGCCCGGCTGAACGGATCAATCATGGGCCCCGCCCCGCCCGGGGCTGCGCGCTTGACGGCCCTGCCGGTGGGGCGGGCTGACAGTACGACCAGTTTCTGTCCGGGACGCGGCTTGTAGCTTGCCAGACCGGCGCGGTACTTGTCGGTGATGTCGATTGATTTCTCCCCCGGCCCGACCGCCACGACGGCCAGCACATCGCCGGGCGCCTGCCCGGGTTTCAGCGTGCCATTGCGGGGGAAGTCCATCGCTTTTACGCGGACCTGCCGGCAGCCCTGATTTCGGCTGATGTGAGGCCCGCCGAAACACCATCCCGTGCCTGTGGTCATATCCACTCCGAGGTCGAGTTTGCCCGCTTTTTTCACGGCGAAGCTGAGCATCTCCATCCACTTTGGGCTGAGGTAGTCAATGTAACGTTTCTCGGCGCCTTTGGCGCCGTAGATCGGGACAATGTGGATGCCTCCCAATCCGCACTTGCGGTAGCGGGTCAGTTCGCGGGCGAGGTTGTTCTTGTCCACCGCGCTGCCCAGCCACCAGTTATAAGTCCATGGGCGGCACTGGCGGGTCTGCGCCGGCCAGGCGACCTCGGCGGACAACAGGCCGGGCGTGGTGCTGATGCTGACGCAAAAAACGACAACCACAATGACTTTGTATCTGTTCATGCCTGATCCTGTCTGTGAGGGCGCGACGGGGGAAGGCCTTGGGTGGCCTGTCCAAATGAACTCCAGCCCACGACTAACGTGGGGTTTCCCGAGGATTCTATCATGGTTCCGCGGGCAACAATTGCTTCTTCCACTTGTTGGGTGCGACATGGCATTTGCGGGAGGGCGTATTGCTCGAAGGTAATCTTCCCTTGTTCGCGCCGCCCAAATACTCTTTGTCCCTGCCGCCAAGTAATGCTTTACTGTAGGTCATATATGGTGCTTATCAAGTGAATCCAAGTTTGCAGGGAGATAAATCCGATGGCGAAACGTACTGGCGGTTCCTGGCCCGCGTTGACTACTTACGATTCCGATCATCTCGACAGGATCGCGCTGCCGCTGGGCGGGATCGGGACCGGAACGGTCTCACTTGGCGGAAGGGGAGACCTGCGAGACTGGGAGGTCGCCAATCGTCCGGCCAAGGGATTCACGCCGCCGGGATGCTTCTTTGCATTGTGGGCGAAGCCCGCGGGCAAAGCCCCGGCAGTGACGCGGTGCCTGGAAGGGCAGATTCCGCCGGAACGCTACGAAGGCGCCTTCGGCTGCGCGGTGCCCAATCATGGCCTGCCGCGATTCAGGCACTGCTCGTTTGCGGCGGCCTATCCGCTGGGGCAGGTATTCCTGACCGACCCGGATGTTCCGGTGGATGTGCGGATCGAGGCATTCAATCCGCTGGTCCCCGCCGACGCCGAGGCAAGCGGCATTCCGATGGCGGTGCTGCGGTTCGTGCTCCGCAACCGCACGTCGAAGGCCGTCAACGCCTCGGTCTGCGGGAGTGTTCTGAATTTCATTGGAGCGGATGGCTCGAACACGCCGATCGGCTTTGCCGGCATGCCGAACATTCGCGGCGCGATCAAGGGCAACCGCAACAAGCAAGTCAAGGCTCGCGGCGTGCAGGGCGTGCTGATGTCCACCGATGCCCTGGCGACGACGGATGAGCGGTTCGGCACGCTGGCCATCGCGACGACGGCTGCGACAGGGGGGGTGACGGCCCGGACGGCGTGGGCGAAAAAGTCATGGGGCGGCGCGGTTCAGGACTTCTGGGAGGATTTTTCCCTCGATGGTCGGCTCGAACCGCGAGCCCATGACGGCCAGAATGCGCCGACGGCTTCGCTGGCGGCGAGACTGGTCGTGCCCGCGCGGTCGGAGCGTTCGGTGACGTTTCTGCTGACGTGGCATTTTCCCAATCGCATGTCATGGACGCCCAAGCGGCCCGAACCCGGTGCGTGTTGTGCGGCCGGGCCGTGCGATGAAGATCGCGTCGGCAACTACTACGCGACGCAATACGCCAACGCGTGGGATGTCGCTCGCCGGACGGCGCCTCGCCTGGCGGACCTCGAGCGGCGGACCGTATTGTTCGTCCGCAGCTTCTGCGAAAGCGACCTGCCGGACGTGGTCAAGGACGCCGCTTTGAGCAACCTGACGGCCCTTCGGACGCAGACCAGCTTTCGCACTGCCGATGGGAACTTCTTCGGCTGGGAGGGCTGCGGCGACACGGCCGGGTGCTGCCCGGGCTCTTGTACGCACGTGTGGAACTACGAATGGGCGACGGCGATGCTGTTTGGCGACCTGGCGAGGAACATGCGCGAGATAGAACTCGACCACGCCATGAACGACGATGGGCGAATGCACTTTCGCGTACAGCTTCCGCTGGGCCGGGAGCCCAGGAAGCTTGTCTGTGCTGCCGACGGGCAGATGGGCTGCCTGATGAAGCTCTATCGTGAATGGCAGTTGTCGGGCGATAACGACCTGCTCAGCCGCCTCTGGCCCCGGGCGCGGAAGGCCCTGGAGTTCTGTTGGATTCCTGGCGGCTGGGATGCAGACCGCGACGGCGTGATGGAGGGCTGTCAGCACAACACGATGGACGTGGAGTACTTCGGGCCCAATCCGCAGATGGGCATGTGGTACCTTGGTGCGTTGCGGGCGTGCGAGGAAATGGCCTGGCACGTCGGCGAGAAGGAGTTCGCCGAAACCTGCCGCGACCTGTTCGAGCGTGGCAGCCGGTGGATGGATGAGAATCTGTTCAATGGAGAGTATTACGAACACGAGATTCGCCCGGCGAAGTCCGAAAAGTCAGTGGCAGTTGGATTGCGTATCGGCATGGGCGCCAAGGACCTGGCCCGGCCCGACCTTCAGCTTGGTCGGGGGTGTCTTGTAGATCAACTTGTAGGCCAGTACATGGCGCACCTATGCGGGCTGGGTTATGTTGTGAAGCCCGCTCATGTGACCAAGACGCTGCGAAGCATCCTGAAGTACAATCGGAAGCGCGGCTTCTGGGATCACTTCAACCACAACCGCAGTTTCGTAATGGGCGATGAGCAGGCGTTGCTGATGGCGAGCTACCCGCGCGGCGACAGGCCGGCCCAGCCGTTCCCGTACGACACGGAGGTGATGACGGGCTTCGAGTACACCGCAGCCGTCGGAATGATCCAGGAGGGCATGGTCCGTCAGGGGCTCGACTGCATCGCGTCCATTCGCGCCCGTTACGACGGGCGAAAGCGAAGCCCCTTCAACGAGGCCGAGTGCGGCCATCACTACGCGCGTGCCATGACAAGCTGGTCGGCGGCGATTGCTCTGACGGGGTTTGGCTACAGCGGTGTTGATGGGTCGCTGGCGTTCTCGGCCACCGATGGTCCGGCGAAGTTCTTCTGGTCCAACGGCTCGGCCTGGGGAACATTCGAGCAGCGGCCTATCGGGCGCAGTGGGCGGATACGGGCGAAACTGACAGTACTGGCCGGGCGATTTCGGCTGCGGCGGCTGACACTGGCGGGTGCGGGTGAAGTGGAACTGCCACGGATGCGAACGATAACTGCGGGAAAGAGCGTTACACTCGAAGTGCCGACGAAACTGTAAAAAGGCGTTCAAGGGGTGACGCCCAGAGGGAGGTAACCGACGGCTAGAGCCCGTTTCGAAAGCTATCTCTGCTACGAGCGGCCTGGCAGAGCTCGATACCGCCGCGCTGGAGGCGGCGCGAGTCAAGGCCAATAGTTCTTACCACGAGATAGCCATCGCACCACTGGTTAACTTCATTCGCTGCCGGTACAATTCTCCGCTGACTGGTGAATAATCACGGCTCGCGAAGGCGGCGCCGTTGGCAGACCCAAACGAATCGCAAGGGACTGCGACGAATCCCGCGAAACACAAGGAATCAAGCACATGGCCAATCAAGCAGCAAAACGCGCCCGAACAAGCTCCCTGCCCGACAAGTGGTGGATGATGCCCGAGTTGACTGAACTGAACCGCCTGCCCGCACGTGCGACACTGTACCCGTTCGACACCGAGCAGGCTGCGGCGACTTACGATCGCCGGCAGTCGCCGTTTTTCAAATCGCTCAACGGGGCGTGGCGCTTCAAGCTTGTCGAGCGCCCGGAAGCGACCCCGGCGCGTTTCGCCCGCCCGGACCATGCCGACGCCCGCTGGGATCAGATCGCCGTGCCGGGCAACTGGAACTGCCAGGGCTATGACCAGAGCATCTATACCAACATGCGAATGCCGTGGGACCACAACGCCCCGGAAGTGCCCGATGCCAACCCCACGGGGCTCTACCGGCGGAGCTTCACCGTTCCGGCCGGGTGGCGAAAGCGGCGCGTGGTGCTGCATTTCGGCGGCGTCGAAAGCGCTTTTGCGGTGCACGTCAACGGGCAGTTCGTCGGCATGGGCAAAGACACGCGCTTGCCCAGTGAGTTCGACATCACCGATCTGCTGGTCGCCGGGACCAACACGCTGGCCGTCCAGGTGGTGCGATGGTCCGACGGCAGTTTCCTCGAAGACCAGGACCACTGGTGGATGGCGGGCATTTACCGCGACGTCTATCTCTACACCACCGAGCGGATGTACCTCCGTGACGTCTTCGCCGTGGCCGGGCTGGAAGACGATCTCGTCACGGGCAACCTGAGTGTGAAGGTTGTCCCCGGGGAACAGGCCGAGTGGCCCGACGGTTGGCAGGTGCGGGCGCGACTGATCGGTCCAACTGGGCGGGATGTGCTGGCCAGGCCGCTGTCGGCCGATATCTGGAAGCAGAACGACACCTGGGGCAGCCCGCTGGCGGTTCACCTGCAGTGCCCGGTCCGCAAGCCCAAGCTCTGGTCGGCAGAAACGCCGACGCTCTACACCGTGGTTGTCTCCCTCCTGGACCCCGACGGCGAAGTCGTCGAGAGCACGGCCTGCCGGGTGGGGTTCCGACGGGTCGAACTGTCGGGCAATCGCGAGCTGTTGGTCAACGGCAAGGCGGTGTTGTTCAAGGGTGTCAATCGGCACGATCACGACCCCGATCACGGCAAGGCCGTGCCGCACGAGCGGATGGTGCAGGATGTGGAGTTGATGAAGCAGTTCAACTTCAACGCCGTTCGCACGTCGCACTACCCGAACGACCCGGCCTTCTACGATCTGTGCGACCGCTACGGGCTGTACGTGATCGACGAGGCGAACATCGAGTGCCACCACTACATCGAGGGGCGGCTCGCACGCGACCCGCGCTGGACGGCCGCGTTTCTCAGCCGTTGCCAGCGCATGGTGCTGCGCGACAAGAACCATCCGTGCATTATCGAATGGTCCCTCGGCAACGAAAGCGGCTTCGGGGCCAATCACAACGCCGCTGCGGGGTGGATTCGCGGCTACGACTCCAGCCGGCTGGTGCAGTACGAGCGACTGGACACGGGCTGGCGGAACGCCCCCCGGCAGGCCGGCGTCAACGCCGACGTCACCGACGTCATCTGCCCGATGTACCCGACTCATCAGTCCCTCAAAGACTGGGCCGAAGACGACTACGGTGAGACGCGCCCGCTGATCATGTGTGAGTACACCCACGCGATGGGCAATTCCAATGGCTGCGTCAAGGAATACTGGGACCTCATCGAGCGTTGTCACGGCCTGCAGGGCGGCTACGTGTGGGACTGGGTCGACCAGGGCCTGACCAAAATCGACCCCGAGACGAACCGGGCGTACTACGCTTACGGGGGCGACTACGGCGAGAAGTACCACGACTATAACTTCTGCATCAATGGTCTGATCTGGCCGGACCGCACTCCACACCCGGCGATGTGGGAACTGAAGTACTGCCAGCAGCCCATCGGCGTCGCACTGGCCAGCGCCAAGCGCGGCGAGATCACCGTCACCAGCAAGCTGGACTTCGTCACGACCGCTCACCTCAAAGGCGCCTGGGCGCTCGAGGTCGACGGCGCGGTCGTCCAGAAAGGCGCCCTGCCGCGACTGACGCTGGAGCCCGGGGAGAAGTCAACCGTCACACTGCCCCTGCGAAGGCCGAGCCTCGAGCCCGGCCAGGAGTGCTTCCTGAACGTCTGGTTCACTCAGCGCCGCGACAGCCTCGGCGTGCCGGCAGGACACGAAGTCGCCCGGGAACAACTCAACCTGAGCAACGCCTGGCGCGCGCCGCGTGCTGCAACCCGACCGGCGAAGGCGCCGGTAGCCTGCGACGTCCGCGATGAACTGCTGACGATCAAAGCCGGTGATGCGAAGGTCCTCTTCGATCTTGCAGGCGGGGGGCTGGTCGGCCTTCGTCGCGGCCGAAAGGAGCTTATTGCCCAGCCGCCGCGCGTAACGCTGTGGCGGGGGGCGACCGACAACGACGGCGTCAAGCAGCAGCAATGGCGTCCGGCGGCGAGGGCCCTGGGACGTTGGCGGATGATCGGGCTCACCGACGAGCAGGTCACACCCGTCTCGGCCCGTTGGCGCGAGCGAAACGGCGTGGCGGTCGTCGAGATGGAGTCGCTTCTGACCGGCGTCGACGCCGACGGCCTGACGCACGAACTGGCCCGTCACCGGCATGTCTATCGCGTCAGCGGCGACGGGAACATATCGGTCTCCAACGCCATCGAGCTTGCCGACGGCGTCACCGACGTCGCCCGGATCGGCGTGGTCATGCAGCTGCGCCCGAACCTGGAGCAGGTCGAGTACTTCGGACGCGGCCCGCAGGAGAACTACACCGACCGTAACGCCTCGGCGCGTGTAGGCCGGTTCAAGACCACCGTGTCGGATCTGTACGTGCCGTACATCCTGCCCCAGGAGCACGGCTGCCGGACCGGCGTGCGATGGTTCGCCCTGGCTGACAAGAGTACCGGTGTACTGCTGAAGGCCCCCAAGGCCCTGCAGGTGACCGCGTCGCACTACACGCCCGACGACCTGTACGCCGCGACGCATACCTGCCAGCTCGAATCCCGGGCCGAAACCGTGTTGCACGTCGATCTCGCCCAGCGCGGCCTGGGTACGCAGTCCTGTGGGCCCGATACGCTGGAGAAGTACAAGCTGCTCGACTCGGCCTATTCGTTCGACTACGACCTGGCCCTGTTCGACCCTCGTCAAGACGACCCGGCCATCGTTGCCCGCTCCCGGATGAGAAAGTGAGTCATGGATGAAAAGCGGGTCAAGGCGTTTTATATTCTGCCTGCGCCCTTTTGCTCCGAGGGTAACATCCGCTTTCGGTTGAGTGTCGCGACGGGCCTATAGGCTGATTCGGCTATCGGTAATCTTCCTTCCGGAGCCCGAGCCGCTTCATCTTCTCGAATAAGGTTCGCGCCTGAATACCCGCCGTTTCGGCGGTTTGGCCGATTCGTCCCCTGGTCCGAGTCAACAGGGCGTCCAGGTAGGCCTTTTCGACCCTGTCTGTAACATCCTTGCACAGTTCCGGCAGCGGTTTGTCGAGCCAGGCTTCGGGTAGTGGCTCGTCTGTCAGCGTCGCCAGGGGGGCGTCGGTGTCATCGCAGGCCAGCCCCGGGGGCAAGCAGTCTGCGTCAATGACGCCGTTCTCGCTGAGCAGTATCGCCCGCTCGACGATATTGAACAGTTCGCGGATGTTGCCTGGCCAGTCGTAGCTCTCGAGGGCCTGCATCGCCGGCCTGGTGACTTCGACGGCATGCAACCCCAGCTTTGGCGCCAGTTGAGCGGCGGCCTTGTGGACCAGCGTCGGGACATCCTGTTGCCGCTCGCGAAGAGGGGGAACCGTTAGCGTTACAACACTGATGCGATAGTACAGGTCTGCGCGGAAACGACCGGTTCGGATATCCGTTGCCAAGTCCCGGTGGGTCGCGGCAATCACTCGGATATCCACTCTGATTTGCCGCTCGCTGCCCAGGCGGCGGACCTGGCGATCCTGCAGTACGCGGAGCAGTTTGACCTGGAGGTGCAAGGGCATCTCCCCGATTTCGTCGAGGAACAGTGTGCCGCCGTGGGCGAGTTCAAAGTAGCCTCGTTGGCTCCGTGTGGCGCCGGTGAAGGCACCGACCTCGTGGCCGAACAACTCGGCCTCCATCAGCGACTCGGGAATGCCGCCGCAGTTGACCGCGATGAAGGGCCTGCCGCGACGCTGGCCCGCGCCGTGGACTGCGCGGGCAAGATGCTCCTTGCCAACTCCGGTTTCCCCCTGGATCAGCACCGAACTGTCGGTTCGGGCGACGCGTTCGGTTACGTCCAGGAACGAGACCATCGCGGGCGATGTTGACGCCGACGCGAAATCACGTAGTTGCGGCGTCGGCTCCGCCGCGGAGACGCGAAGGGATTCGGCCTCGCCGCGTCGCCGACGAATCTCAGCCTCAATGGCGCCGGCGAGCATCTGGTCGGCCAGGCCGGTGTACAGAACGCTGCTGACGCCGGCTGTGAGGTACTGGGCGTGCGATTTGGTGTTGTCGTCGTCGACCAGAAGGATGACGGACGGTCGATCGGGCAGGTCCAGCACGACCTGCAAATTGTCGTCGGGGCTGCCGGAGAAGGAGGACTCGTGGGCGATGAGCACATCGAAACTGCGGCGCGCAGCCCGCTCCCAGAAATGTCGTTTGCCTGTCAGTATATCAGCGACCGTATTGGGTCCAGCCAGGGATTGGCGCACGCGTTTGCGAAGAGCCGCATTCGGGATCAGCAGCATCACTCTGGTCAGCATCGTTGCGTTCACCTCAAACAAAAATCGGAATTGTTGTGCTTATTATATCGGACAGACCGTGCGGATCAGCTATGATAATCCGAATAATTCTGGCCCATTCCTGACTCATAAGTATGCTTATATGTGCTGCAAATAAAATAGGTTATATGCATTGATCGCGTTTCTTTGTGTTCTGGCACACCTTGTGCTCTAAGGAGAATGGTGGCGGCAATGGGGCCGCCCGAATTGCGAGGTCGCTGCAATGGACGTGTACGTATGTGAAGAGTGCGGTTACTATTACGACCCGGAATATGGCGACGAGGAGACTGGGATTAAGCCTAGAACGCCGTTTAAGGCCATTCCGCGGGACTGGACCTGCCCAGGCTGCGAAGGGCCCAAGAAAAACTTCTACAAAGTCGACTACGACGAATACGACAACGACGACGAGTAAATACTGTGATTTGATTGCGGCCTGCGCTATGGTTTTTACAGAGGCTGGCTTCGTCGGAAGGCACCTCTGCGACTGGTGGCCGCTTATACTGGGCATTACATAGAAAGAGGATTGGACATGGAGAGGCATCCACTGGTTCCCCACCAGGCGTTTTTTACCAAAGGCGTTGGGAAACACCGCAACAAACTGCAGAGCTTTGAGATGGCCTTGCGTAAGGCCGGTATCGAGGCCTGCAACCTGGTGCGGGTATCGAGCATTGTCCCGCCGCACTGCAAGATCATCAGCAAGGCCGCCGGGGTCAAGCAGATCAACCCGGGGCAGATCACGTTTGTCGTGCTGTCGGAGGCGGCCACCTGTGAGCCGTCGAGGTTGATTGGCGCCGGGGTCGCTCTGGCCCAGCCGGCTGACGGAGCGCAGTACGGGTACATCAGCGAGCATCACAGCTACGGAATGCAGGCCAAGAAAATCGGCGACCTCGTCGAGGACATGGCTGCGACGATGCTGGCGACGACGTTGGGGATCGAATTCGATCCGGACGAGGCGTACGACGAGCGGAAGGAAGTCTACCGCATGAGCGGCAAGATTGTCCGCACGCGTGCAACGGTCCAGACCGCCGAAGGCGACAAGAACGGGCTGTGGACCACCGTGCTTTCCGCGGCCGTGCTGTTGCTGTGACGGCGCGGGGCAGGAACAGGAACCGGGAACCAGGAGAGGCAACCATGGGTCGCGTGCTGATTATCGGCGCCGGTGGCGTCGGCAAGGTGGTGGCGCACAAGTGCGCCCAGCGTCCGGAGGTGTTTGAGGATATCTGCCTGGCCAGCCGGACGGTGGCCAAGTGCGATGCGATTGCCGCTGAGCTTGACCGGCCGATCCGGACCGAGCGCGTGGATGCCGACAGGACCGAAGAGGTCGTCGCGTTGATCAAATCTTACCGTCCCGACCTGGTGCTGCACGTGGCCCTGCCATACCAGGACCTGACGATCATGGACGCGTGCCTCGAAACCGGTGTCGACTACCTCGACACCGCCAACTACGAGCCGCGCGACGAGGCGAAGTTCTCCTACACCTGGCAGTGGGATTACCACGAGCGGTTCAAAGCCGCCGGCATCATGGCCTTGCTGGGCAGCGGTTTCGACCCCGGGGTGACCAACGTCTTCTGCGCCCACGCCGCCAAAGAGCACTTCGACCAGATCGAGACGATCGATATTATCGACTGCAACGCCGGCGACCACGGTCTGCCGTTCGCGACGAACTTCAATCCCGAGATCAACATTCGCGAAGTAACCGCCATGGGCCGCCACTATGAGGGCGGGCAATGGTGCGAGACCGAACCGTTATCGGTTCACAAGACGTTCGATTTCCCCGACGGCATCGGCCCGCGCGAAATCTACCTGATGTTTCACGAGGAGATGGAGTCGATGGCCCGGCATCTACCGGGTGTCAAGCGAATGCGGTTCTGGATGACGTTCTCCCAGCAGTACCTGACGCACCTGCATGTGCTGGAAAACGTCGGTATGACCCGGATCGACCCGGTGATGTACGAAGGCCGCGAGGTCATCCCGCTGCAGTTCCTCAAGGCCGTTCTGCCCGACCCGGGCTCGCTCGGCGAGCGAACGACGGGACGCACCTGCATCGGCTGCCTGATCCACGGGATCAAAGACGGCCAGCCGAAAACGTATTATGTCTACAACATCTGCAACCACCAGGACTGCTACAAAGAAGTTGGCTCGCAGGGCGTCTCCTACACCACCGGCGTGCCGGCTGCGATTGGGGCGATGCTCATGCTTCGGGGCGACTGGCGGGGCGAAGGCGTGTACAATATGGAACAGTTCGATCCGGCGCCATTCATGGCCTTGCTGCCTGAGATGGGGCTGCCATGGGTCGAGACCTTTCCTGACGGCCTGACGGTCTGAAGAGAATGCGATGAAAGTCGATTGGGACGCCATTGCGACGCCGTGCTACCTCTGCGACACCGAGGCGTTGCAGCGCAATCTCGACGTCCTCTCGTCCGTGGCCCGGCGTACCGGGTGCAAAGTGCTGTTGGCGCTGAAGGCGTTTGCGATGTTTGGCGTCTTCCCCCTGCTGCGGGAGTACCTGCACGGCGTGTCGGCCAGTTCGTTGCATGAAGCGAAACTTGGCGCCGAAGAATTCGGCCGGGAAGTACACCTGTGCGCCCCGGCGTATCGTGACGACGAGATGGCGGAGCTGGTGTCGCTGGCCGATTGCATCGTATTCAACTCCTTCTCCCAGTGGCGCCGCCATCGGCCGGCGGTCGCGGCGGCGGGGCGGAAGATCCACTGCGGGCTGCGGATCAATCCCGAGCACTCCGAGGCGCCGGCGGCGATTTACGACCCGTGCGCGCCGCACTCCCGGCTGGGCATCCGACGCGAACAGTTCGACGGGCAGGACTTGGAAGGCATCACGGGTCTGCACTTCCATAGCCTGTGCGAACAGGGCGCCGAGCCGCTGGTCCGGACCGTTGCCTCGGTGGAGGCGCACTTCGCCGACATTCTCGGTCGGATGGACTGGCTGAACCTTGGCGGTGGCCATCATATCACGCGTGACGGCTACGATCTCGACGCGATGTGCGGCGTGATTGACCGACTCCAGCAGCGCTATGGCGTGGATGTTTACATCGAGCCGGGCGAAGCCGTTGCTCTGAATGCCGGCGTGCTGGTCGCTTCGGTCCTGGATATCGTCGAAAATGGCATGCCGGTGGCGATTCTCGATACCTCCGCCGCGGCGCACATGCCGGATGTGCTGGAGATGCCGTACCGCCCGGAAGTGATTGGCGCAGGGGAGCCCGGCGAGAAGGCCCACACCTGTCGCCTGGCTGGCCCGACGTGCCTGGCCGGCGATGTGATCGGCGACTATTCCTTCGATGCTCCGCTGGCCGTTGGTGACCATGTGGTATTCTGTGATATGGCCCATTACACCATGGTCAAGAATAATACGTTCAATGGGATTCAGCTGCCGGCGATCGCCACGTGTGACGGCGACGGGGCTGTAACGGTGATTCGACGCTTTGGGTATGAAGACTTCAAGGGCAGGCTGTCCTGAGGATCGCAACGTTTCGGAGGATACACGTGGAGTACCCGTCGGGAGTCTTTCTGGGTGTTGAGCCGGCCTGCAGCGACGTGGCGACCGCGCACTACGCGATTCTGCCGGTGCCCTATGAAGGGACGGTCTGCTACGCCAAAGGAACGATCGATGGGCCGGCGGCGATCATCGAGGCGTCCCCGCAGATGGAGTGGTTCGACGAAGAACTCGGGGCCGAGTTCCACCACGCCGGCATAGCGACCTATCCCGCCGTGCCGCCGGCCGACGACCCCGCCGAGCAGATGCGGCGAGTCAAAGCCTCCGCCGAGCCGATCCATGCGGCGGGCAAGTTTCTGCTGGCCCTGGGCGGCGAGCACAGCATCACGGCACCGCTGGTTGCCGCCGCCACCGATGTCCACGGCCCGCTCAGCGTGTTGCAGATCGACGCCCATGCGGACCTTCGCGACAGGTTCGACGGCACGCCGCACTCGCATGCCTGCGTGATGCGCCGCGTACTGGAGATGACCGACCGTATCTGCCAGGTGGGGATTCGCAGCTACAGCGCCGAAGAATGGGACGCGTGCCCCGAGCAGGTGGCGAGCTTCATCACGCCGGCCCTGATGGAAACCGATCCGGAGTGGATCGACCGAGCGATTGCACTGCTGGGCGAGCGGGTCTACGTGACGATTGACATCGACGGGTTTGATCCGTCGATCGCGCCAGGTACCGGCACGCCCGAGCCCGGTGGGCTCACCTGGCGCCAGGTTACGTCGTTGCTGCGCCGTGTCTGCGCCGAACGCGCCGTCGTGTCCGCTGACATCGTCGAGGTGCGACCCATCCCCGGCAATCACATCACCGAGTTCCTCGCCGCCCGCCTGGCGTACAAGATCATCGCCTACACCCAGCAGTGAGACCGCCTGATTGGCCGGGGACAGCATGTAGTGTGGGGCCAGCCGTACGCGGACAAGCTCAGGCGATCGTGTGCGCCGTCTTCGCTCTTGTGCCCGATCGAGCACTGGGAGCATTTGGCAGGGGGCGCCCTCTTTCACTGTCGGCAATGGTTCGTCTACTGGAAACGCAACCGTGCCGCGCGAAAACCACCGCCTTCTTGTGTCGCACACGCCGTCAGGCGGAATCGCGTTTTCAATGACCGCTCGCTTCCCGGGCGCAGGTATACTAACAGGGGTAGCAACTACCAGGAGAGTTTATGGATATTGGCATTATCTCGCGGGCGATATCATGTTACAGCACGCGCCGGCTGATCGAGGCGGCGGAGTACCGCGGGCACAACGTCACCGTGTATGACACGCTCAAGTTCTCGCTGGACCTGAAAACCGGTGACCCGGACCTGTACTACTGTGGCGAGCAGGTGACTATTCCCGATGCCGTGCTGCCACGCATTGGAGCCTCGGTTACCCGGTACGGCACGGCAGTGATCCGCCAGTTTGAACAATTGGACGTGTTCACTCCGAACACTTCGGCAGGAATCAGCAACTCACGTGACAAGTTGAGAAGTCTGCAGATACTGTCCCGGCATGATATCGGCATCCCGCACACGGCCTACGTGAACCAGAAGAAGGATGTCACGACCGCGATCGAGCGAGTCGGCGGCGCTCCTGTTATTATCAAGTTGCTTGAAGGCACACAGGGAGTGGGGGTTATTCTCGCGGACAAACTCGACATTGCCAAAGCCATCGTAGAAACGCTGCACAGCACGAAGCAGAACGTACTCATCCAGAAGTTCGTCGCCGAAAGCAAGGGTAAGGACATTCGCGCGATTGTCATTGGCGACCGGGTTGTCGCGGCCATGCGAAGACGTGCCCAAGGGCAGGAGTTTCGCAGCAACGTGCACCGCGGTGGCACGGCGGAGGCGATTGTACTCGACCCGGCCTACGAAGAGGCAGCCGTGAAAGCCGCCCAGATTATGGGGTTGCGACTCTGTGGCGTGGACATGCTCGAATCGCAGGAAGGGCCCCAGATCATGGAGATTAACTCGTCGCCGGGGTTGGAAGGTATCGAGACCGCCACCTCGCTGGATATTGCCGGGGCGATCATGGACTACATTTCCGATCAGGTCAAGCTGCCCGAAATCGATATTCGTCAGCGTTTGACTGTCAGCCGGGGATTTGGGGTAGCCGATATCATGGTGCACGAAGGCAGTTCCCTGGTGGGAACCCGCATCGCCGATACGTATCTCGCCGAACAAAATGTCAACGTGCTGACGCTCAAACGGAGCGGCTCGGTCATCTCGAACCCCAAGGAGAGCCGCATCCTGGAGGCCGGCGATACGTTGCTCTGTTATGGCCGCGTGGATGCCATGAAGAAGATCATGCCCGATCGCCCCAAGCGACAGCGCACGGTCAAGCCGTTGCCCATTACGCCCGTTACGGAAGGGTCGGTAGGACACGACCTGGAGGAATACACATCATGAGCGAGCTGGTCGTGATCGGGTGGCGTGAATGGGTCGACTTGCCGGAGTGGGGAATCCGAGTTCGCGCCAAAGCGGATACCGGTGCGTGCAGCAGCGCCATCGACTGTGCAAACATTCAAGAGAGGCCTGGAGGTCGGGTTCGCTTTTCGGTCCGGCTGGATGCCAGCGCCGAGGCCCTCACCCTGGAAGCGGACATTGTGAAAAGGACCCGGGTGCGGTCCAGCACGGGCCATGGGGCTGAACGTTTGTTCGTGCAAACCACGCTGCGCCTGGCCGGGCGGGAGAAGCCGATCATCCTGGGCCTTGCCTGTCGCAAGAGCATGAACCATCGAATGCTTCTGGGTCGCGAGGCCCTGGCCGATGACTTCCTCGTGAACTCCGCCGAGAGTCATTGGGTGACGCCTCGCAGGCGGAAGAAGAGCAAGCGAAACTGAAGGCCGCCTCGCCCAGGCCATGCTGAGACCGTGGTGGCAAGACTATGTGAAATCAAAGACCGACGATTGCATAGAGGCTCTTGTACGTAACGCTTCCATGCGAGCGGCCGTCGTCCTACTGGCCCTGTTTCTTTCCCCATCGTCAGCCACCAGCCAAGCGGCCGGTCCTGCGGAGCAGGTGTGTTGGCATTGGATGCAGCAGGCGCCAAGTAATGCTCATCGGCTTACTCCCATTGTGGCTTACATACTGGGCGGGGCCCAGGAAATGATACGGACATGCAAGGTTGTTGGCCTTCTTGTTCTCCCGCACAAGCAGCAGTATCGTGTGGCCCCGCTGGCGGTGCTCGATGTATCGCCGGCCCGTGGGTGAGGTGTCCGATGTGGTGCTCTGAGACTGCCAATGGAACAAACTCTCGCTGATGGCATAGTCTTCGTACATTGTGGTCGGCGAATACTCCCCAGCCGTCTTGTTAAGCGTCACCAGAAAAACATCCGCCTGAAGCTCTTGCAGATGCCGTACGCCTTCACGCATTTCCGGCTGCGACTCAATGGTCCACGCACCCAAGGCCGCCATAATCTCATCCCGCGTGTAGAGCGAGTGCAGGTGTAAGGGGCAAGGGAAAGGCAGGCCAAGCTTCGGGGCCACGCTCTGAATCTGCTGGAATCGGTAGTCCATGAGCTCCAGCAATTCGGCGGCGACCGTCGGATTCTGCTGGAGCCTGATGATGCTCTCTACAAGGTCCCCGGGAATCCAGCGGGCAGTCCACAGCGAAAAGTGCATCATCAACGCCATCCGGCCAGTCCGATCATTGGCCAGAGCATCTGCCATCTCCTCCGCGGGCAGTCGGATGATTCTCATCATCTGCCGTATCATGTCCGGATCGTTGATGTGCTGGATTCTTCGAAGCCCACGGGCAAGCTGCTTTTCGTCAGGCTCGGTAAAATCTGGTCGAACCCCCGCCTGAACGCATAGTCGCGACCAGGAATCCCGGCGATAGATGTCGTCGAGTTGGAGCTCGTAGTAGGTCAGAAAGTTCCCCAGCGTCAGAGTTAGCCCAGTTTCGTTTTCAAAGCCCCTGATTTCATTGACGATTTGAGGACGGGCCATCCGAAGGCTCTGGCGGATATTCTCCAGCACATGCTGTTGCGCCACCCGCTCAAAATGGACCGTGCATCCGGCGGGCAGGTGGGGCAGGCCCTGTTCGATCTCCCGGTCTATCCTGTACGTCGAGTCGCTCAACATTGCGCGAAAACGCAGGTCAAATCGGAATCGCTGATGTGCGCGGCCGACAAAGTCCAACACCGTCAGGCAATCCTTACCATCGCACAACCGAAGACCTCGACCGAGCTGTTGCAGAAACAGCAGCAGGCTCTCCGTGGGTCGCATGAATAACGCGACATCCACCTCCGGGATGTCCACGCCTTCGTTGTAAAGGTCGGCAACGAAAATGAAGTTGATCTCTCGGCTACTGAGGCGCCCCTGGACGCTTAGGCGGACATTGTCAGGGCTATCGCCGTGCAGGCATTCCGCCGGGATTCCCGCCTCTCGAAACTTCCTGGCCATGTACTGAGCGTGAGCAACGCTGACGCAGAACCCAAGGCCCCGGGCCTGTCGTACATCCAGCAACTTATCCTGCACCTTTCGGATAACCAGGGCCGCCCGAATGTCGTTACCGGTGTATACGCGGTCCAGATCGCCCATGCGGTATCCGCCCCGCTGCCATTGCAGGCTGCTGAGGTCGACGGAATCGCTGATGCAGAAGTATTGGAAAGGGCTAAGCAGCTTGCGGTTGATGGCGTCGGGTAGGCGGATCTCGGCGCTGATGTGTCCGTCGAAGTATCCAAGAACATCCAGGGCATCGGATCGCTCCGGCGTGGCGGTCAGACCAAGAAGCACTTTGGGCTGCATGTGGGCCAGCAAACGCTGATAGCTAGGTGCCGCTGCATGGTGAAACTCATCCACAACCACATAATCGTAGAAGTCGCCAGGCAAAGTGCTGGCCAGGTTCTGGCCGTTGTAGGTCTGAATAGAGCAGAACACCCGATCCATTGATGCCGGTCGCAGGCCGCTTACCATCAGGTCGCCGAAGTTCTGGTCTCGGAGCACCCCACGAAATGCGGCCAGGCTCTGGCGAAGGATCTCCTCGCGGTGGGCAATAAACAGGAGCCTCGGTTCCCGTCCCGCCGCTTCCATGAAT
>Ga0272444_10001238_pt1 | contig 24998 bp, 21 predicted proteins | sample SSMForm13_FD_201033 | JGI IMG/M metagenome (GOLD analysis project Ga0272444, IMG submission 201033) | Marine sediment archaeal communities from Little Sippewissett salt marsh, Falmouth, MA, United States - SSM-Form-13 | ecosystem: Environmental > Aquatic > Marine > Wetlands > Sediment ...
GCACCGCGATGCCGTTTGAGCCATTCGCCACCAAGGATCCGATCTGGGAGCGCTTCTACGCACCGATGGTGCTCGAGCTGGCGGAGTTCGCGATGAAATCCCCGGGAGGGCCCGTCGTCACGGGACCGACTGCTGTGATCGGACGAGGCGAGATCCCCGATGGGCAGGCACCTGCATGGACCCTCAGCCCCGGACTCAACCAGATCCAACCGGCAGGCACCGAGATCACGATCGACCTGCTGCAGAACCACCCGCTGTTGGTAAGAGGGATCGTCCTCTCATGGGAGGGAACGGTTCCGATGAGCTTCTCGGTTCGATACGCCGCCAATGGCGAAGACTACCAGGAGGCACACACTCCGCAGACGGCCTTCAGCAGCCGGATGACACAGCTTCCCAACGATGTTCTAATCCCGATCTCCTTCGGAGAGAATGGGGCAAGAGTCAGGAGAATTCAGCTACACTTCCCCCAGGGCTCGCTGCTCGGAGAAGCTGTCCTAACCGAGCTACGCTTCTTGTACAACTGGGGCCCTGACAGGGATGCGGAGTTCAATCCGCCCCTCCTCGAGCCAAGTGCCCCCGCCGACGGAGGGCTCTCGATCAGTATCTCTGCAAACTCATCGGCGGCACACGAAGCCGGGCACAGTCACATTCTGGTCGTGACGTGGGAAGTTTCGGGGGGCGTGCCGGACTATCAGGTGAATATCGAAGTCACCGGGCCGGATGGCGAAACGATGGTCGGAAGGGACGACGTTCTTCAGGGAACCAGACGCTTCGAGCTCATGTACTCAGACGGAGGAACAGCCCGCGTACGCGTAGAAGTCGAGGATTCGGCCGGATCGACCGCTTCGGGAACGGCCAGTGTATCGCTGACCCCGCTGTAGACACGGCGGGGGCAGATGCCGTATTGAATGTCGAGCCCTGCTCTGTATTCGGAGCGCAGAACGCCCCAAACAGACTCATGTCACGCCGCCGTTCGCTTCGTTTCTCCCGAGAGCACACGCTGCAGCGCGAATGTGCTCCGGCGTTGTCCCACAGCAGCCTCCGAACACGCTAGCGCCGATCGACGCGAAGCGGACAGCCCAATCAGCGAACTCGCCAGGCGAGAGATCGTACTGCGCGACCCCGGAACGGAGTGAGGGAAGACCGGCGTTCGGCTTCGCCCAGAGCTTCAGATCCGGAGCGGCATTTCGTATGGCCACGAGGGCATCGAACGACTCCTGAAGCGTCTTCCCGCAGTTGACTCCAGCGAGTTCAACGGATTTCGCGACGACCACCTCAGCGAACGCCTCCGGGCCTACGCCCAGCATCGTTCTTCCATGGGAATCGAACGACATCGATACGGCCAGCGGAAGGTCGCTGACCTGTCGCACACCGGCGACAGCACACTCGACCTCTTGAAGATCATACTGTGTTTCTATCACGAATCCATCGACCAGGCCGGTGGCTGCAAGAGTTCGTGCGCGCCGCGCGTAGCTCTCGACGGCATCCTCGCGAGTGAGGCTTCCCATCGGCGGGAAGAAGTCCCCGATTGGGCCAAGATCCCCGAACACCACTCGATCCGCTCCCGCCGCGCGACGCGCGCAGTCTGCGGCGATACGGAGAAGCTGCTCAAGCACGCTCGCTTTACCGCGCTTCCCAAGCTGATGAGAGGTAAACGAGAACGTGCCGGTCAACAGCAGTTCGGCACCCGCATCGACATAGTCTTGGTGCACCGCTTCGAGAATGCCTGGTGCCTGGAGCACAACGAACCCGAAGTCGATCGGTTGGGGCAGGTTCTCTCGCGCCGCACGCTCTACGACCAGAGTCCCCATCGCTCCGTCCGCAAGCAAGACATCCTTCTGCCCTAGCATCTTCACCAGTCTGCTCATGGGCCTCTCCTTCTTGCGGAACCAGATGCAGACGATGCTACACAGTTCCTGGCGACTCCTCTGTTGGCGCTGCGTGGGATCAGATCGCGAATCCGATCGCTCGATGATATCTTGCTTGTGTCGATGCTGCATCAGGCTGCCGCGATTGCCGGTGCGGTGATGGGATAGGAGCAACGCGTTCGCGTAGACTCGCAACTCGCGGAACGGAGGGTCCACATCCGTTTGCGTGGCAACCCACAATGCGGAGGTTCCGGTGGGGGACAGGAAAGCATGAATATCGTCGAGAGTCTGCACCAGGCGGTCCTGCGAGGAGACACGGAGGCGTCTTCCGCTTTGGCGAAGGCAGCACTTGAGGCACGTGTCGCGCCAGAGCAGATCCTGAAGGACGGCCTGATCTCGGCCATGGACGTAGTCGGCCGGGAGTTCCAGAGCGGGATCCGGTTCATCCCCGAAATGCTTGTTTCCGCCGAAGCGATGAAGGCCGCGATGCAGGTTCTTAGGCCGAGGCTCATCGAGCAAGGCGTCAAGTCGCGAGGGAAGGTTGTCATCGGGACTGTCGAAGGGGATCTGCATGACATCGGCAAGGATCTCGTTGCCACGATGCTCGAAGGCGCCGGGTTTGAGATCGTCGATCTCGGCGTCGACGTATCTCCGCAGCAGTTTGCAGATGCAGTCCGCGCACATCAGCCTCAGATCGTCGCGATGTCGGCGCTGCTCTCGACAACCATGGCCGTCATGCCGCGAGTGATCGAAGCGCTTCGCGAGGCCGGGCTTCGGAATCAGGTGAGGGTCATCGTCGGAGGTGCCCCCGTGACTCGTGAGTTCGCAGCCGAGATCGGCGCAGACGGCTATGCCGACGATGCGACCCGTGCTGTCTCCCTCGCGGAGACATTGACCGTCTAACGCAAGCGCCTGCGGCTGTGCAAGCCGATCTCTCGTCCTGCGTCCGGGAGACGGTTTCCGAGTACACCAAGCCATCCTCCGCGGAATTGACAACACGCAAACGCCTCGCTAGGGTTCTTTCATCAACATGCGGACATGTGTTGTGCTGCTGACTACGTTCCAGCACAGCCAACAACACAGAAGGAGGTCAGAATGGAGCGGAAGAAGGGATTGTTCTTGTCCGTATCGTGCCTCTTGCTCATCCTGCTCGCCTCGGGAACCGCTATGGGAGCGCAAGGTGGGGGGAACGCTGAGAGAACCGGGATCCCGCTGTACGCGATCGTGGAGCTTAAGTGGGACGCTGAATGGGGATACGACAAGGCAGATGAGTACAGGTGGGGACCGCGATGGGCACCTCAGATCGGCGGTGAGCTCATAAGATACGAGCCGAACTGGATCGAGCTCCCCCAAGACTTCAGGTTCATCGCCAACGGAGCGGCTGTACACTTCGTTGACTGTTCGATCTGGGAGACTGCCACTCCGCCATGCCGGCGCGTGACGTTGCACGACTTCGACGGAGATGGCACCTACACAGGCTCTGTTCCATTCTGGCGAACCGGAACCAGTCCAGGCGCGATGTACTTCGACCTCTGGGAGTACGAACTCGACTTCGACGAAGACGGCAACTTGCTTCACTTCTACAAGTGCAAATACGCGTACAAGAAGCTCATGCCGTGACGGTGCGCCCGTCTCGAAGTCCCCATCGCTAGGGTCGAACGCCTCGAGTTCTGTTCGGCAAGGTCGCGGAGATCGGAAGCACACATCGTGTTCGGGGGAACATCGAGCGGAGTAGCTCTAGTCGCTGAATCGGGCTTGGTTCCGCAAGTGCTCGGCCAGCATTCGACTTTCAGGAAGCCCGGATGCATGGCGGCGGAATCGTCGACCACACCCAGATTCTTCTGACTTGACGAACCCCGCGGATCTTGTCAGGCTACGTCGGGTGTCTCGCTTGGAGGTGGTCACCGATGTCGGGTGAGGAGTTCTTCCGTGAGATCGAGCACCGTGAGGTGCCCTGGGGAGAACGGTGGGTGCACGTTCCCGTGTTCTATCAAGATGCAACCACCATCAGCGCGCTCTTCCCGGCTTCCTTAAGGAAGATTCAGGGATTGCTGCCGTCGCCGCGAATCCGTCCGATCCGGGTATCACTCCGGCGGGGCCTGCTATCGATCACTGCACATGAGTTTCGTAGAAGCGACATCGGACCGTACAACGAGGTGGGCATCAGCATCCCGTTCACATTGGATAGCTCCGCACCTGTGCTCAGGAACATCTTCGGGCGGCAACGCGGCGATCCGAGGATCTACATCCACCACCTCCCCGTGACCACAGAGATTGCCCGGGATCTCGGCGTGGAATTCGCAGGGTATCCCAAGTTCGTCGCCGAGATCGGCTTCGAGGATCAGACTGAGTGGCGGATGTGCCGTCTCGAAGCGGACCAACAGCATGTCCTGACGTTCGGCGTGAGGAAGCTTGCATTACACGACAGCGCTCGCTCCCGCGTGCACTGCTACACGTTCCGAAACGGGATGCTTCTACGATCGGAGATGATCGGATCCGAGAGGAAGGTCGGATCCTCGGAGAATCACACGGACGTCCGTCTGGATCTCGGACACCATCCGATCGCACAAGAGCTGAAGGATCTCGAGATCGGCAGGGCGATCGGCCTCTCGCATGCTCCCGGCTACCAAATCATCCTCACGCCTGTCATCGAGAGCATCCCGTCGCGTCCCTAATCCGGGGACACATACCGCATTTCGGACGCAGCCAAGCCCGCGATCGAGGGCTCTGCTACCAAACCTCAGGAGCTCGGATCGAAACAGCTGCCGTCAGCACGCCGATCACCGGCTGGCCTGGGCTTCCCGTGTCGCGGGCGGTCAAGCTGATCACGCCTTGCGTCCCTGCCTCTGCATCATCCGGCGGAACGATCGTCATCATCAGGCTGCGGCTCGGCGCCGCACCGACGTCCTGCTTGCGCAGCAGCAGATCGACCGCGCTGAGACCCACGTACCAACCCTCCGGCACGCCATCCAAGGACAGTGAGATCGGCAGGTCGCGATAGCCGGTCTCCCACTCGTAGATCTCGTAGTATGAGGGAGATCGGAGCGTGACCACCCACGTCACTGCGTCTCCCGGCTCGATCTCCGTGTCCACAAACTGGAGCTCGCGGGGCTTCTGCTGAACGTCAAGCGAGCAGGCATGATCGTCCACAAATGGGACGCTCGACACGCCTTGCTCCTCTCCGGTGCTGAGCGTGATGTGTTGCGGCGTCAGGATCGTGACGGGGAGCTCGCCGTATGCAGGCACCCAGCTCGAGCTCTCGAACTCGAACCACCCGAGATCCGTGAAGTACGCGGCGATCCATGCGTGCAGCACGTCGGGGCTCTCCGAGCTGGCCACAAGGCCTACGACGGGAACAGCCGGGATGCCGGCTGCCCGAAGCAGAGCCACCGCAAGGTTGGCGAAGTTGCCGCAGATACCCATCCGGTTCTGCAGGGTCCAGAGCGCATCGACCTGTGCAACCGGCTCATCGCATTGAGCCACACGCACGTTCTCCTGCACCCATGCGAGGATCCGTCCGGCCACCTCGATCTGAAGGATAGCTCCCGACGAAAGCTCTCGCGCAAGCTGGTGGATCTCCGGAGCATCGGATTGGATCTGACCCCACGGGTCCTCGTCGAGCCACCTACGAATGTCTTCGGGAAACGAGTTCTCGCTCACCGGGTAGTCGTCGTCCCAAGTCAACGTTGGCTCGAACACTGTCTCCTCCCTGCAGCGAACGTGGGAGGTGAACCCAACATCTCCTGATGCCGCAGACCACATCGCTGTAGACCAGATGTTCCCTAGGTTGTCTGCTTCCTCGTATGTCGTCTGGGGATCGGGACTCCACACATGGTCTAGTTCGGAGATCTCCTGAGTCCGTCGATACTGCCAGATCCTAGAGACCGGCAAATGTATGGTGAGGGTCACATCGGAAGGAATGCTGTCCGGAGTAGCCGTCATGGTGCGCGTGTACACGGTTTCCTGGATGAATGTTCCTTCGAGCGCAAACAAGACCGGGGCGCCTGGATCATAGGCAACCACCTGCATCGAAGCTACCAATAGGACAATCGCAACAGGAACCGACCGGGCAAGACTTCGCATGACATCGACCTCCTCGTACACATGGGTCCGAATGCTGCGGGAACGACCCAATGCATTCTAGAGGCAGGCAGTCTTGCAGGAGAAGCCCGCAGCGCGGCCGTGGCTTCTCGCTGTGGCACAACCGCGCGCGGGAGCCTACTTCACTTCGAAGAACTTGCTTCCCGGGACGTTGCACACGGGACACGTATCCGGAGCGCCGCCTTCGACGGTATTGCCACAGACAGGGCAGACGTAGATCGGGCTCGTCGAAAGGTCACTCCCAGACTTCACGGCTTCCAGCGCCTTGGAGTAGAGGCCATGGTGAATCTCCTCTACGGCCAGTGCGTTCTTGAACGAGAACTCCGCAGGTTTCATGCCCTCCGCCTGGGCCTCCGAAAGAAACTTCGGATACATCTGCTGGAACTCGTGTCCTTCTCCGGCAATCGCGGCCTCGAGGTTTGCCATGGTCTCGTTGATGCCGCCCATCACCCGGAAGTGAGCATGAGCATGGATCGTCTCGGCTTCCGCCGCGGCTCGGAACAGCTTGGCCACCTGTGGGTAGCCGTCTTCCTCAGCCTTCTTGGCGAAGGCAAGGTACTTCCGATTGGCTTGGCTCTCGCCGGCAAACGCTGCCTGCAGGTTGTCCATCGTCGACATGTGGGTCCTCCTCGCGGACTTGGCTATACGTGCTCGATCCTCATGTGGTTCGAGATCTCGGAATTCGTCGTACACAGGTCAGCCGGCGACAATCCATGGACGTCCGAATTGCCGGTCAACCTCGCGAACTCCTTCAGTTCCTCGGTGCATGCTCGGAAGAAGTTGGCGACCCGTGCCGCCGACTTCTCAACGTCCAGACGGGCTCTGAGTGCGGGATCCTGCGTGGCGATGCCCACAGGACATCTGCCTGTATCGCAGATCCGATACTGCTGACAGCCAACAGCCATCATGGCGGCGGTCCCGACGGCGATGGCATCTGCTCCCAAAGCAAGTGCCTTGGCGAAGTCGGACGAAACCCGGAGTCCTCCGGTGATAACGAGTGAGATGTGCCCGGCCCCGAGCGAATCCAGGACTTCGCGTGCCTTCGCCAACGCAAACATGGTTGGAACAGATGCTGCCCCCTTGACAACCTTCGGGGCCGCTCCCGTCCCGCCCGCTCGTCCGTCAACCGTGATGAAGTCGGCGCCGGCACGTACGGCAATCTCGATATCTGCCTTCAGGTGGCCTGCTGCAAGCTTGACACCAACCGGCTTGCCTTCGGTGCGGCGTCGCAGCTCCTCGATCGTCATCCGAAGGTCGCCTTCGCCTCGGATGTCGGGGAAGTGGGATGGGCTGATGATGTCTTGCCCCTCGTGGAATCCACGGATCTCAGCGATCTCACGCGTGACCTTATGGCCTGGGAGGTGGCCCCCCATTCCCGGCTTGGCCGATTGACCGATCTTGATCTCGACGGCGTCGACACGGCTCAGGTTTTCATCTGTGAGGCTGTACTTGTTCGGCACGTACTCGAAGATGTACTCGTCCGCGGCCTCCAAACACTCCGGCAAGATCCCCCCCTCGCCAGAGCACATGGCCGTTCCCGCGCGTGCGCTTCCTTTCGCAAGAGCAAGCTTGGCTTCCCGCGACAGTGCGCCGAATGACATATGCGTGACGAACACCGGCGTCTCCAGCACAAGAGGTGTCGCGGCATCCGGCCCAAGAATCGTTCGAGTACTAACGGGCTGGCTCTTGTTAAGGGGCAGCTTGGCGAGTTGCGCTCCCCGAATCAGAATCTCGTGCCACGAGACCGTCGGGATGCGAGTTCGCATCGGCTCAATGATCGAGTGGCCGCTGATCGCAAGCTGATGGATATCCGCCATGTGCGTCTCGACATCATCTGAGGACCGCCGCCACTCCGAGAGGTACTCCTCGTCAAGCTCGGCCGACGATCCGTCACTTGCCTTGCCTTGCCTGTTCGCAGAACCGGCGGCAGAGAATGCCGACCTTCCCGATCCGCAGACGGGACAGATCCAGTCATCAGGAAGCTCATCCCACCGAAGCTCTTCTTGGCTCTCGTCGTAGACGTGCGAGCACAAACCGCACTGATAGGACACGAGTGAGTCGGGCTTCGTTCTACTCTCTGCGGGAGCTTCCTGATGTGCCGCAGGAAGCAACGTGAAGGCAGACTTGCCCGATCCGCAGATCGGGCACACCCAGTCATCTGGAAGGTCAGACCACTTGATTGGCTCGTTGCCTTCGTCGTAGATGTGCGTGCACAGGCCGCATTGCCGACGTTCCATGAGATCCCTCCTGGTACCCGCCCATTCTGGCACACAGAGCGAGCAAGGTCCAGACGATCCCGAAGGCCCGCTGCGGGATGCCGGACTACGCCGCGCAGAGCGTTCGCGTGGAGCAGAGGGAGGCAGTCCAACTCACATCTCACCTTCGATGCGGACGAGGTTGCCGCCGGGATCCCTGATCTCGAAGCCCTCGGCACCCCAAATGGCAGTCTCCAACGCGTGCTCGAATCCGATCCCTCGAGCCTGCACGTCAGCGTACATCGCACGAATGTCGTACACCCTCAGATACAGATACCCGGTGCCAGCCTGGGTCCATGTATCCCCATAGGGCGGAGGCTCGTCCAGAATCAGGTGCACCTGAACGCTGTCGCGAGTCATCACGGCGTAGTTCGTCTCCTCGCCTTCCTGCTTGCCTTCGTGCCTGTAGACAACCTCAAGTCCGAGCACATCTGCGTACCATCTGCAAGCGGTCTCGATGCTTTGCACCGGCAGCACGCTGATCGTACGGCTGAACTGCTTCATCGCCATTCCCCCTTCGCCCACAGGATACCGGACCCGTATCGGGCAGTGAAGCAGACACGCTTTCCGCTTGCCTCGAGCGGAATGGAGAGCCTAGACTCCCGCCGGAGCGACCGAGCCCGAGTTGGTCACCCAGGAGGTCGACAAGCATGCGTGTGATCGACCAGGAGAGCTGGCCTCGTAGGGAGCACTTCAACATCTTCCGTGGGTTTGATCACCCACACATCAGCGTGTCCCTTCCGATCGATATGACAGCTCTGTGGCAGCGACGGCGTCAGCTTGGTGCATCACCGACAACTGCCCTGGTGTACGTCCTTGCGAGGGCGGCAAACCGAGTGCCCGAACTGCGGCAACGCATTCGTGGCGAGCAGGTCGTAGAGCACGACATCATCCATCCTCTCATACCAATCCTGGGCGATGAAGAGATGTTCACCCCATGTTGCCTCGCGTACGACGCCTGCTTCAGGGAGTTCGCAGTTGGCGCCGAGAAGCGGATCGCAGAAGCGAAGGACAACGTGTCGCTCGACGAGTGGCTGTACGATCAGGACGGCAATCTGAAGCGGGATGACTTGCTGTCGATCACCATCATCCCGTGGTTCTCGCCCACGTCGCTTTCTCTGACGCGGCCCTCGGGCGATTCCATCCCGCTCCTATCGTATGGCAAGATACTCCGGAAGGAGGACCGCTTCGAACTCCCCGTCAGCATCGACTTCCACCATGGATTGGTCGACGGATTGCATGTGGCACGCTTCATCGCGTTCGCGGAAGAAGCGGCCAAGGATCTGGCCGCCGACATGACGGGCTAAGCATGTGTACGCAATGGATAGAGGATCGTTTCGTTTCGTCGACATGGCTGTTGATAAGGTCGATAGCCCGGCGACACACTGTCTGCAATCCGGCGCCTTCGTGAGGAGAAACGCAATCGGATTGCGAACGAGGTGATTTCAACAATGAGTAACTCCAGATTCTGTCTCGCCGTGCTCGTTGCGTGGACGTGCTTGCTTCTCGGTTCCATCGTGGGCATGGCTTCGAGCAGTCCCCTCCGAATAGACAACGTGATCTTCATGATTCTGGATGGCGTTGGCTCCCACCACTACGAGCTGACCAGGCTTGCATACGGCGAGCTCTGCGTTGACGGCATGTATCAGTTGGGTTGGGTCACCACCTCCTCGGCAGACTCGGAGGTCACGGAATCACCTGCAGCAGCAACCGCTCTGGCAACAGGCCACAAGACGAATGACGTCATGGTTGCTGTGTCTCCGGACGGGCAGCACCTGAAGACCGTTCTCGAGCATGCGCAGGACCGCGGAATGAGAACAGGGCTGATCACAACCGTGATGATCTACGATGCGACTCCGGCTGCGTTCGCCGCACATAGCGAGACACGCTACAACCACCCCGAGATCGCCGCCGAGATGCTTGAGCAGGGCGTCGATGTACTGCTCGGGGGCGGCAGGACGCTCTTCCAAGATGAAGATCTCGTGCCAAGAGCCGAGCAGCTCGGCTACGCCTACGTGGAATCTGCGGAACAGCTACGGAACTCGACCGCTGGGAAGCTCCTTGGCCTCTTTGCACCGGTCGACATGAGTTTCGAGCTCGACCGGCATCTGACGAGCGAGCCCTCCATTGCCGCGATGACCGCAAAGGCCATCGAGATCTTGTCTACCAGCAACGCCGGGTTCTTCCTCATGGTGGAGGGCGGCAAAGCGGATTGGGCAAGCCACCGCAATGATGCTGCTTCCGTCGCAGCCGACCTCAAGGCATTCGATGATGCTGTCCGAGTAGCCATTGACTTTGCCGAAACGAACGGCCGAACTCTTGTTGTAGTTACGTCGGATCACGAGACGGGTGGACTGACGTTTCGCGAGGCAGACCGCTCGCACATCGCCGGCTTCCTCGCAGATGTGACAGCCAGCGCTGATCATATGGGCGCGCAATTCGACGAGGATCGAACCAACGTGGAGCAAGTCGTTCGGCAGTTCACTCCGATCGACCAACTGACGCCAGATGAGGTCCGCCTGATTCAGGAGAGCGGAAGCGGGTTCCAGGCGGGCAAGATGCAGCCCGGCAGCACCATCGCGGCCATCATCTGCAACTATGCAAGGACGGCATTCTCCTCAACGTATCACACGGCTTCGGATGTTCCCCTCTTCTGGTACGGAGCCGGGGCCTTTCCCTACTCGGGGATCTGTGACAACACCGATGTGGGCAGGGAACTCGTGGCAATCGTCACGGAGAGCGATGCCTGGGCCACTGACCCGGTTGAGTGGGACGTCGCACCAGAGTACGACGGGACATACCAAGCTGTGATTGGAGACGTGGCGGCAACCGGTCTGTTTGAAGGCTCGACCTTCATCGACCTCGGGAACATGTGGCCGAACGAACCGCGATTGGCTGTGGTGATTTCCCCGGACTGTGAGAGACTGTTCACGGAACGCTTCGGCGAGAGGCCCGTCGAGTTCTTCGACCGCAAGACCGTGGTTGTGTATGGAGAAATCGTGCTGAATGCCGCGGGCATCCCCTACATGCATGTTTGCGATCCGTATGCCATCAGAGTCATCACAGGAGACGCTTCTGAGTAGCGCAGACTTGCTTGTCGGTGACCCAAACATGAAGACGCGATCGGCTCAGATGGCTCTCGCTCGTCCCATCTCCCTCAAGTTGCACCTGATTCGACTGGGACGCCTGCTCGTCAGGACCAAACGACCTGAGAAAGCGGCATGAGGCCGTGATGTCGCGAGAAACTCGGCCTGGACCTCACGGATCGAGCTGTTTCTCGAGGCGACGTTCGCCCCATCCCCGCGAATCGGCCGTTCGCAGGGATGGGAGCGGCATCCATCAGGCCGTCGGGCGAAGCGCTTCGATGACGCTCGCGTCGATCCAGTACGTGCTCGCCCGCCTCGCGTCCCAATCAAGGCGGCAGAAGAAGAGCCGCGTTCCGTCCGCCGAGATCGTTGGGCAGTACTCCGTTAGCTCGGTATTGACCACAGGGCCGATGTTCCGAAGAGGTGTCCAGTCGCCTGCCGTGGTTCGGAAGCTGACATGCTGATTGCCCCTGCCTTTGAAGTGCGGGCCCTCGAAGCAGGTCACCACAAGGAAGCTCTCGTCGGGAGCGATGCAGAGGTCGCCCCCCGACTGCATGCCGCAGATGACCGGCTCCCTGGCCTCGTATGCATTTCCCTTCCTTCTCGCTAGGTAGATTCTGTACTCATCTGGAGTAGCCCGTGCGGAGAAGTAGAGGGAGCCGTTTGCGGCGATGCTTGGATACCAGGCCATCTGGATCTCTCCACCACACTTCACAGGAAACGGTTCGCCCCAACCATCCGCACACCGGTCGACCGCCCATAGAGACGGCCGCTTCTCCGGCGCAGCGTTTCCCGGAAGCGGGCGCCACGAACGCCAGCAAAGGCGCTTTCCGTCAGGTGAAATGCAGATATCGTTATCGATCTGCTCGCTGTCGAACGGCACTGCTCTGGGTCTGGTCCAAACACCCTTGTGCAAACGCGTCTGCATCAGATTCGAGCTCTCGCCAGTTGGCGTGTTCATGGTGAAGAAGACCTCATCTCCCTCCGGCACAAACGCGACGCCGGCGATGATATTCGGCCGCCGTGCTGTGGAGAAGATCTCCGGACAGAACTCCTTCGGCATGTTGGCTGGGCCAGGTTGCCCCAGCCACGGCCCTCTGATCTCGGGCATGTCACCCTGCCAGAGCCTCTCGTTGGTCTCAGATGATCTCATCGTTCCTCCGATCTGCGTAAGCCGATCCTGCACATCGTGGCACGAATCGGCCAAGGCAGGCTCTCACCTGCCAATCACGTTTCAATCCGCTCCAGTTTGAAGACCACCGGAGTAAGGCCATCGTTGCAGCAGGTGATCATCGTGCCGGGACGGTTGATCCAACTTGCATTTCCATCACACAAGATGACGGAGAGATCGCCCCACAGGTTCGCCCACGCACGAGAGCAGAAGCCCGCTGGCGGCGATCCGTCAAGCTCAAACACCTGCCCATCCTCAAACCTGCGGCACGGTCCCCACGTCGGGCGCAGATCATCCGGGACGTATTCGTCCACCAGATCCTGGAATGCGTGCCTCTTGATTACAGTGATTCGTGCCTTCTTCCTTTCCATCAACGGCCTCCCTTCACTGCACCCACAGGCACGTGCTCGATCTTGAACACGACCGGGCGAAAGCCGTCCGTGCAACAGACGAAGAACGGCTCAGTTCGCCAGAACGCAGGCGGGCCGAAGAGCATCATCGCGAAATCCCGCTGCAGATCGGCCCACGCCCACGAGCAGAACCCCTCCGGGCAGACAAGCGATCCCTCGATCTCAAACACTTGCCCATCCTCAAACGTCTGGCATTGCGAAAGCCCACGCTCCTTCAGCTCCGGGCTTCCATATGCTTCGACAAGGTCGGGATTGAGCTTGCGCCGGATAACCGTAATCCGAATCTTGGCCACACCTACTCACCTTCCTTGATCGGCTCGATCTTGAAGACAACAGGCCGTGCCCCATCGGTACAGCAGCTAATCGCCATCGGTTTGGGGCTGGCCCACGGATGACCGACACCAAACGAAACGCTGACCACGTCACGGTAGATGTCTGACCAAGCCCAATCACAAAACCCCTCGGGCTTGAAGCGCCACTCGTGAAGATCGAAGACCTGGCCTTCTTCGAAGACCTGACAACGGGGTCTGTCTCGTTGACAGCTATCCGGCCGGGTGTGTTCATCAACAACATCCTGATAGTGCTCACACTTGAGCACCGTGATGCGAACTCTCGTCATCTGATCACTCCTCACCTTCCTGCGCCTACAGGAGACGCTTCGAACACATGCGTGTCCGCCGTCGTCTTGACGACGGCAACCAGCGATCACTTCGGAATGCATAGGAGGTGGGAGGAGCGCGTTGGGATGCAGGCGACCAACGATCGACATGGGGGAACCACGCAGCAAAGGCGACAAGAAGCTTGCCGCCTAGTCGCAGGCGTCGCCGAAGGCGAGATTCTGCCATGAGCTAGGCTCGAGTTGATCTTATGAGAGTGCTCGGAAGCTCTACGAAGCGCTCAGCATCGTAGCGCTTTCCAAACATCCACAACCTGCACCTTTGGAAAGCATAGCGACACAATACTCTGCTCAGAGCCTCTCTTCAACTCGGCGCCACCTGCGCAGCAATCGACGCGACACCATGACGGCAACAGCACCCAGCATGATGCCGAGTAGCCCACCCCATAACACATCCTCCGGGCGGTGCACGCCAAGCAGAACCCGTGACCAGGCAACCAGCAACGCCCACCCGGGCAACAGATAGAGAAGCCATCGTTGCCACACAAGTGCCGATCCCATCCAAAGGAAGTAGGTGGCCAGAAGCATCGCCGTGAACGCATGACCCGAAGGCAACGAGAATCCCGTCTCGTGGATCCAGTGCTCCCGCACGTGCGGTGTCAGACGAACCACGTCGAAGCTGGGATCCGTCAGAACCTGTTGGAGGTGAGCTTGGCGCTCCCGCTTGCTCATGGAAGCGTAGAACTGCTCGGCCGCCATCCCCAATGCATCTTCCTCAGCCAACCAGACGATATTCGGTCGAGGGATCGCTAGGGAGTTCTTGATCAGATACTCGTTTGCCAGAGCGCCACCACCGAGAACCAGCGCAAGTACAAGGATGTGGACGAGCGTCTCCTGCAGGAGATGCTTCCAGGAGAGCGCAGCGCGGATAACCAACAACCCGACGAGAGCCAAGCCGATCAGACCCGCGCCCGTCACGCCGGCAGTTCCCGTGAGCCGACACAACCACACAGAGAATGCTTCGTCCAAACGGATCCCCGGTAGGGCATAGGTTGGCAAGAGCATCAGCCAACTGGCGATCATGATCGCCGATGGTTTCGTGATCCAACGGGCGGGAGTCCTGCGCATGCACCACCTTCTCGGAAGCGGATGGGATTCGACATCTGCCGCATTCGTTGCTGGCTTCTCCCCACCAGTCTTCGGGGCCCACCGGAAGCCTAGTCTGTCGAGTGCTCGCTCGAGGTTGGCTCACGCCAGCGAGTGTTCAGGCTGGAAGCCGCATCTTTCCTCACTTCACACTACGCCGTCGTGCCTCGAACAGGCCTGTTGACAAGCGTTGACACGCCCACCAAGAACAAGACAACCCCCACTCCCATCACGTACTCCGTGAACTGCATTCCTCTCACGCGAAGTATCCAGGCCACGGCGAATAGGCCACCTCCGCCGATGATGAGAAGGAGAACCTTCTTCCTCGCAAGCCCGTATAGAAGCAGGCAAAGCCCCCCGAGGATGTAGATGCCCATAAGAAGGACCTCCACACCGAGTCTTGTGAAGAAGCCGCCGGGCGGTCCGGGGAAGCCGCCGTCCGGGATAACCTGAGCAGCGATGATTGCGGAGGGTCGAAGCCAGCCGATATCCGCAGGGCAGGGCTTGACCCAGCCGGCCATCCAACGCCACTCGCCGATGTTGCCGTAGTCTGCTCGTTGGCCAGCACGTACCCCGAAGTGCAGGTGAGGTCGCATCGGATGCTCGGCGCTTCCGCCGTTCTCCTCGGAATTCCCCAAGTAGCCAATGATCTCACCCTTCTCGACACTCCCCGATCGGATGCGCCATCGGCTTGGGCCAAGGTGCCCATACAGCGAGTACAGGTTCGCTTGCGGGTGATCGATGATGATCAACCAGCCGTATCCGTCCTTGGGACCCGAGAAGCTCACCACGCCGTCCGCCACGGCGTACACGGGTGTGCCCGCAGGTCGATGATAGTCTTCGGCAGCGTGATACTTGCCAGAGGGGCCGAACTCTGTTCCGCCAGCTGTGCAGAAGGTTGCGAAGCGAATGGCTGCAAGCTCATTCATGTTGTCAAGAGGAAACCGAAACGGGAGGGCTGCGATCTCTGCGTACTCTTCCGCATGTGACCGATCAAACAGAGGTTGCTCCGTACATGCGAGTCCAGCGTTTCCCACCCACATGGCAAACACAACACAGTACGGAACGACGAGTATCCATCTGCGCATGCATCCCCCCCTCAAGTAGGCAGACTAGTACGAAGACTCATGCAAGATAGCGTAGGAGGCTGCAGACGACCAAATCGGTATCGTTGCTGCGCTTGATGGACCCTGCGAATCGCCGCGGGCAGGTGCACGATGATCCTTGAGCCTAGCGACCCTCTCCGAAATGATCCAACACGATCATCGCAAATAGCGTGATCCACTTGCTGGGCATTCCCTTCGCCTCGACATCCGCCCACATCTTGCCGTTGAGTGACCTATCCATCAGCCATCTGCTGTTTGGTGTCTGCTTGTTCTTGATGACCTGCAGCGGCCTTTCAAGTGACGGGCTCATCGGAGCATTCGCAAGGGCAAGCGCAAACATCGCCTCGAGGATGTCGGAGTTGTAGTTCAGGGGGAAACCGAATCGGGTCCAGCTGGGCTTCGGCTGCAGACCTCCGAGCCCCCGCTCGGCGATGTACTGTTCCCTTGCCTTGGCGACCCAAGATGCCCGGGTTTCGCCTTCTGGAACGTCGCCCTTTGTGCGCGGCTTGGGACGAACCGCGTCCCAGTCCTTCCGGTTTTCTGGCGCGTAGACGAACACCTGATGGTCGGTGAGCCCACGGGTGATCCACGTAGTGGCGTCCTGCAACACACGAGAGCGCGTCTCTTCGGCTAGCTCGGTGAAGCACAACAGAAGCTTCGGAAGCGCCATGTAGCAGCGAGAGAGCAGGCTGGACGCCATGTACTGGCACGTGATCCCGCCATCTTCGAGAACGCTTCGTGCGAGTGCTTCGTTTCCACGGACGACTTCGGGATGCTCACCATACCCAAGCCGTTTGAGCGCCCGCAGCATGCAGGCCGCCATACAAGGGGCACCGCAGTTCGGCCACACCACCCCAGCCAGCTCCTGAAGCCCCTGCGTGAGGCGTGAGTCCCTACCATTGGCAAGGAACTGCCCCAGAAAGACGGTATTCCAGTGTTTCCCCTGATAGCTCCAGAACTGCCGAGGACCAGATTCCCAGACCTCTCTGTGGTGGGCGAGAATGGCCTGCGTCACGGAATAGTCCATCAGCGAGGCCCTGGCCGTTCTCACATCATCGTCGTCTTCGTCTCGTCGGAGAAGCTGTGTCAACGTCATGAGGCGAACGGGCGGATTGTCTTCTTCCAGCAACCAATCGAGGCCTCCATCGCAACCCATATGCTCTCCTGTTTTCGCCGGGCTTCGCGGGGATTTTCCGCGTTTGGCCCCTCGCGCCGATTCTCAGTGTACGTGTCGAAGAAGCGCGAGCCAATCCGGGGACAGGTACGTGATTTTGCGTGCTTCGTCTGCGGTAGCAGCCGGGGACTGACGTGAATCCCCCGCCTTCTCGAATGCGTGCCAATCCTCTGCCATGCCAACGTTGTGACGTGGACACTACAGTACTCACCAGAATTGACTCGATCCTGTGGTACGCGGTAGGGTCGTTCCACGTAGTTTCCGCTCTGCTGGCACAACTGAAGGAGGCGTACATGCGGAGGGTTGTCGTTGTCCTAGCACTCACTGTTCTTGTTCCGGCAACACTTGTCCCGATTGCGTGGGCCCAAACTGCTGGGCACTTCGCACTCGAGGACCTGCATCTCATCAGCTGGGAGTATCTGCCCCACGGGCATCCCAGCCATGTTGGTGCGGTCAGCTCAGCCATTGTCGTGGCCTGGCATGCTTCGCACGGGTACCCACGCTTGCTACCCGACCTAAGCGGCGACAGCCGCATCGATGAAGACGACACCGTGCTCCTGGCGCAGCAGTTCGCCGAAGTCATGGCGCCCGATCATCGCGATGGTGTTCACGATCCCCATGTCGTGGATGTGCTTGCCTCCTACGTGGAGGAGCGCTACCCAGATGCGTTCCTGATGCTGATCTTCGATCCGTCGTTTCCCGACGAGTATCACGACAACATCGGGATCCCGTTCGACTCATGGAGATACCCAGGACTTGAAGTGCTGATCCTCGAGGACCCCCACCATGAGGCCTACACGAACCTTCTTCAGGAGGAACGCCCAGGCATTGTCGGATTCGGCTTCGAGCCCGAGGAAAACCGGTACAGCGTGGGTCGATCGTTCGGCTTCCAAGAGGAACCGGAAGGTTGGCCGGTCGATCTGGCAAACACCGATTCTGGGGCGCTCGGACCTGATCCCGTCTGGGAGACGATGCTCCGCTGGGAGGGCAACCGATGGTGGTTCATCTCCCCTGAGTGGGTCCCGTTCGAGATCTTCATCGTGCTGGTGCCTCGCGATCCGGACTGGGAGGATCCGGATGCTCCCGGTGACGATTCCGGTGATGACGTAATCCCTCCTGGCGGCAGTTGGGATGATGGCTTGAACAGCGATCCAACGGACCCCCGACCACCCGGAGGTTCCAGCTCCAGCTCAGGCGGCGATCCGACAACTCCGGAACCCCCGCCAGGAAGCTCGACTTGGTCGGGTGGTGAAAGCTCCGATTTGGCCATCAGCATGTTCAACAGCGGCCTTGAGCCGATGGATGCAGCCAATGCTGCCCCTGGAGAACAGGTTCGCTACTACTTGCAGGTTTGGCACACCGGACCGGACATCCCTCGAAACACCGTCGCCGAACTGACAATTCCCTTTGGCGTGCAGATCGACTGGATCGGAGGGAATCCTGCCGAGATGGCGGGCTGGCCGGGCACGCACTTCGTCTGGTCTGTACCTGAGCGAACGCTCCAGCTTGCGGTACCAGCGGATGGCATGACGCCTGGCGTGGATGTGTGGCTCGAGGAGTTCCAGATCACCGTGGACGAGAATGTCTGCAAGTCGATTGAATTCACGTTTGAGGTGTCGAGTACGACGCCGGACCCGAATCTAGAGAACAACGAGGGTAAGTTGATTGAGTCATTCGGACCTTGCGATGGCGGTTCCGATTCAGGCGGCCAGCCGATGCCGAACGGGCTGCCCAACCTGTGGGTGACCAACGTCACCGGATGCTGGGATTGGTCGAGCGATGGCCGTGAGCATGTGATGGCAACGGTCAGCGGCATCGTTCACAACGGAGGTCAAACGTCCGCATCAGGCGTGCGTGTACGGATCACGGCAGGCGACGTCAGCACGACCAAGTACGTGGGGACCATCTCGGCCGGCAGGCAAAGAAGCGTGTCAGCAACCATCGACGCCGGGGCCTACGACAGCGTCCACTGGCCAGTACCGACCTCGATCATCGCTGATCCTTCCAACGTGATCCAAGAGGGAGACGAGTCAAACAACACCACAAACAGCAGCTTCCCCGAGTCGAACGACTGCGGGTAGCACCGTGACGGGGACACAACCTGGATTCCCGCCGTCTGCCGACAGCAAGGGCGGAAGAAGCGGGTGTGTGTCCCCAGTTCACTCCAACTCGACGAAGAAGGCTCCCTCGCCGTCGAGGCCGAGAAGGGGATGAGCGTAGCCGACCGAGAACACGATTGAAGTCCCGAGAATCGCGTCGAGTCGGAACGTGAGCATGACGCCCGCTTCGAACCGAATCCCCGATTCGCAGACCTGGTCGCAACCGCCCCACGTCCGTCCTCCCTGAACGAACGCCCCGGCGGTGACATCCTCGAGTCGCGTGAGGCTAAGGATCGAGTAGCCTGCGTTTCGCACAAGCGGGGGGAAGCTGATCTCAGCCCGCCCGAAGAGCTGGTTGTACCCGTACGGCGGAAGCGCGAAAGCCTGCAGACGATCCATCGAGAACATGAACTCTGTCGGAGGTCCTTCAAGCAGCGATCCGCCGACAGTTGTCGAGACATCAAGGTAGGACAGGGGCGCGAAGCGGAAGCGCTTTGTGCCTGCCCATTCGAGCGTGGCGAACGGGGCCGTTCCGAATCCGGGTATCCCGGCACGCACGGAAAGGGAGTTCTCCACGCAGAGCCTCAATGGTTCTGATTGGCGCAACGCTAGGGCCACATAGGGGATCGGGTGGGCCAGATCGCCGCGAGCGCCGAAGCCAAGATCGAATTGAGTCGTCGGAAACCAATAGGTGCCTGCAAATCCGTTCTCGGGGTTCGTGAATCGACGCGCGTGAACGGTGAACTGCGCGTCGAGTTCTCCCGAACCGGTCGCCGAGCCAAGCGCGGTGATCGTGGCGAGAGCCGACAACGAGAGATCCCGATTGACGTCAGCAACGAGAAGGCCAACAAGATCCCACGCTCCGAGCACGTCTACCAATCCAGCGTAGGCCGCGTTCTCTTCGACGTGTGGGATCGCGGTGAGGCTCCAAGCGTGATCGTTGCGGAAGCTTCCCGAGACGGCTGTTGGTGAGAGGCCAAGGACGTACGCGTCAAGCGGTTTGCCGATCACAGCGGCGTCTTCGCCGCGGAAGGGGTGTTCGACAAGGATGCGGCGCGGCGAGTGGTTGTTGAATCGATTGGCGTCCGGGAGCATTTCGTTCGGATCCACGTGCACGGAGACAACCGATGAGGCTGTTTCGAGGATGAGGTCGCCAGCCGCAGAGCTGTCCGGCATCCATTCCTCTTCGACCACGGAGCCGTCGACAAGTGTCGCCCGCAGTGTCACCGGGAGAATAGAGTCTTCTTGGCGAAGGTGGATCGTTGTCGAGAAGCCTCCGTCAAGCTCGATCGTGTCGAACCCCTCGACGGCGGCGTCGAAACGAGCATCTCCGTAGAGCCAATCGCCGAAGAAGGCAGTGAGATCGATCCCGGCGAGCTCCTCCACAAGCTCGCGGAACTCATTGACACTGAGCAAGCGTCCGCGCCACTGCTCGTTGGCTTCGACAAGCGCGGTCCGCAGGGCGTCTCGCCCGACGATTGCCTCAAGTGCTCGAAGGACGAGGTAACCCTTGTTGTACGTTCGCACAACCTGCCCGTTCTGATACTCGACGTCGGCCAGTGGCTTGATGACCGCCTCATCGAAGTCGAGGCGGAGCAGGTCTACGTACTGGGCCTCACTGTTGTGCTGCCGCAGGTTGAGGTAGCCAAGCTCACCGCGAATCAGGTCTTCGATCAGGCCGGCCTCAAGATGCGCCAGCAGGTTGGGCTCGAACGCTCCGTACTTGTCTTCGAAGTAGGTGATCGAGAGGTACTCGGCAAACCCTTCAGAGATCCAGTTCTCGGCGTCGAAGTCGGTACCGATCGCGAACCCCCACCAAAGGTGGGCCGCCTCGTGAGCGAGAAGGTATTCGATGAACCGATCGTAGAAACCGGGTGCCGGCATGTCCCTCAACTGCACCATGCTTCGCCCGATGAGGATCATCCCGTCAGCGGCCATTCCGTAGAACCCAGGGGTTGGGCTCTCGACGACAAGAAGGCGCTGATACCCGAAGGGCCCGGACTGATCGGAGTGCGCAGCAAGGATCTCGGCCACGTAGGAAAGGGAAGCCCGTGCGAACGTCTCTCCACCGGGCAAGTAGACCGCGTGCAAGTCAACGCCGTTCCATGTCGACGAGACAACCTGAAAGTCAGGTCCGATGACAAGAGGAACAGATCGAGCTGGCCGGCTGTTGGCCATTTCGTAGGTCGTAAGCCCATCGGTCGACTGTAGTTCCGTTTGCTGATCGGCTCCGCCGAAGACGCGATACTCTTCCGGAACTGTCAGCTCAACGCGGTAGTCGCCCGCCGGGAGGATGAATCCTCCGTCTCGCGCACTCGGTGAGACGGCGATCGGATTCCAGCCGAACCTCCACACGTACGTGTCGCGGTAGACAATGTTGTCGAGTGCGAGAGCGTGTGCGAACCTCGTCTCGAACTCGATGTTGATCACAACACGCTCATCCGGCTCAATCGCGGTAGGAAGCTCGACGACGAGAAAGCCGTTGTCAAGAGAATACGTCTGCAGCACCGGCGAACATGCCTCGAGCTCGTACGGCAGTTCTTGATCGGAGGCGTCCGAGACTCGATGAACCCGAGTCCAAGTCGGATCGAATCCGGCGGCGTACTGCGAATCCAGCACCGCTGGATGGACGTATGGGTTCGGCTCGGCACCTAGGTTACCGAGCAGCCAGAAGAGGACTTCGTCTACCGCTCGACCGGTGTCGTTGACATATTCAACCTGCTGCCATCCATCGAGTGTCTGCTCGAGTGGGTCGAGGGTGAGTCGAATGTCGTAGCGCGACAGACTCTCCGCTCCCTCGGCATGAGCGAGCATAGAAAGCATCCCTATGGCAAGAACAAGAGCAAGCGTTTCCCGCAGCCGTCGCATCATTTCCTCCTCAAGGTCCCACCACGCGGAAGCATCAGATCAAGCATGATAAACAATCGAGGGACACAACCCCCATTTCGTCGACTCTTGCTGCGTGTGCACCAGCGGAGGTGTGAGTTGTGTCGCAGGTTTCAGACGACGTCGTCCATCGAGATGCCGCGAGCCTCGGCTCGATCCCTCATCCAGTGGACGATCGTAGCCGGAGGCTTCTGCGATTCATCTTCGGGCGCACGCTCAAGCCGCATGGCATTCGCGGAACATCCGGCAACGCACAACCCACAGCCGGCGCAGCGACTGGGATCAACTCGCGCCGTCCCGTTCTCAAGTGACAGCGCGTTGAACTGACAGCGATCGAGGCAGCTTCCGCAACCGACGCACTGCTCCGTCTCGACAACGGCACGAAACGCCGAATGGGCAACCGCAGTCTGGATACCGAATTCGGCGATGCCGCGCATCACGCCACAACTGCAGGTGCAGCAGTTGCAGATATACGAGTTCCCACGGCGGTAGTTGCCGGACGAATGGACGAGCCCCGCTTCTTCGGCTTCGCGCAGAACGGTGAAGGCTTCTTCCTTGGTGAGCGCGCGGATGTCCTCGCTTTGATCGAACGCGTTCTCGATTTGCGCGAAGATGAGGCAGTTCTCGACCGGGTGCTCGCAGCCCTGACCAATCAGCCTCTTTTGAACCCGGCAGATGCAGTCCCGCACTCCCCAGGATTTCGCCCCGTCCAGCAGGGCGCTCGCAGACTCGTAGGGGAAGATCTCCACCTCGAAAGGGATAGCCACGTCGATTGGGATCACTCGATGAACGGCAGGTCCTTCGCCCAGAAGCCCAGCACGGCTTTCCTGATAGTACTGCTCAAAAAGGGAGGCGAATTCCGCGTCCATCCGCGGAAGCCATGCTTCGTAGAATCCCACGACGAACGGCCGCAGTGAGAACGCTGGCTCATCGTCCGCCTTTGACACAGTGATCAGTCCTTTGCCCGCCATCGCCTTCAGATCTTCGAGGGCCGTGCCGCTGTCAATGGCTGCCCGCTCGGCGATGTTCGCGACGGGCTCGGGCTTCAGCTTCATGACGCTCGCCAGGTGTGCCTCCTGTGGCGAGAACATCTTGGCCAGAAGCTTCAGCTCGACGCCGCTCTCGGTTGCCGGGAAGCCGTTGGGGATCTCGTCCACACGTTTCGCGAGCCTTCGATACACCTCGTCTGTCATGGCATCCTCCAGGAGACGAGCATAGCAGGGAGCGTCTCGAAACCGAAGATAGGGCCCTTGCGCAAAGAGGTACCGCAGCTGAGTTCCCCGACTCAAGGGCAGACCGCGCTCGCCGGCCACACAAGAGCCCGCTAGACTGAGTCCGCGCGAAGGTCTGAAACTGGCCCTGTTCGAAGGAGGCAAGCGATGCCGATTCAGATCCACTACTGGAGTGACGACGTAGAGCGATTGGCCAAACACTACGTCGATGTTCTCGGATTTGACCTCGCCTACCGGCAGCCTGATGAGCCGCCAGCGAACTTCTGCATCCTACGGCTGGGAGATGCCACGATCATGATTGCCGAGACGCCCGTGCCTGAGATGGCAACGGTCAGGAACGATGGGCGCTTGCTCGAGAGCATCGCTTCGAGAGTCGGACAGCCCGGAGCGATCTCTGTCTACATCGCCGTTGAGGATGTCGATGCGTACTGCGATGAGGTTGCCGCAGATGGCGCAATCATCATCGAGCCGATCTGGGACGCTCCCTGGGGACTCCGTCAGTTCTCACTTGCCGATCCGGATGGCAATCTGATGACGTTTCATGGCAAGTAGTGCGCCTGAATCCTTACCGGGCAGTGCATCCATGCCATTCCGTCGGATGGACTGGTTCGACCTTGCTCGATGTCATATCGTCGGGTGAGGCAGGCGGCGACTCATTTGATACGAGGCCGCACTTGTTATCGCGGAAGGAGAGCATACATGCCACCAACTGGACGAGGCATCTTGTACCAACGCACGTTCTTGGGAGCTGTCCTGATGCTGATCCTCGTGGCGGCGCTTTCGGGATGCGAGCTGCTCAGGCGTCTGGACATCATCGATCGGCGGATTGAGTCGCCCGAAGATGCGATCGTCTACATCCAGGAACGCATCGACGACGAGATGGACCGGCTCGACATCCCCGGATTCGGGATCATCATCGTTGACGATCAAGCCATTCTGTGGGAAGGGTACTTCGGCGTAGAGAACCTCGACACTCAGAGCCCTGTCATGGCTGACACCGTCTTTCGCGTGGGTTCAATCAGCAAGGTCTTCACAGCGATCGAGATCATGAGGTTGCGCGACGAGGGGCTTGTCGAACTGGATGCACCGATCCGGCAGTATCTGCCGGACTTCACGGTTCGGCAGCTGTTCGAGTCTGAGGAGCCGATTACGGTGCGCAGCCTTCTTGCCCATCGCTCCGGCTTGCCGCGGAACGGAACGCTCCCGCTGTGGTACTGGGACCCCGGAATCGCGGTACTTCACGATCTGGTTGCTTCCCTCGAGGATGCCTACGCCGCGCAGCCTCCATGGACGCGATACAAGTACTCGAATATCGGCTACGTCACCCTCGGACTGCTGATCGAAGATCTCCGCGGCGGCCTGTGGCCAGACTACATGCAGCAATCTCTGTTGCGCCCGATCGGCATGCACGCGAGTGCGTTCCTCTCGGACCGGCTTCCGGGGAGCCGAACGATCGCGACCGGATACTTCCCCGCTGATGGCGAGAACCTACCTGGCGGGGAGTACGACATCATCACCATGCCCTCGGGCAATCTGCACGCCACGATGCGAGACCTTGCGGGCTTCATGCAGTTCTTGTTCCGTGGGGGCCGCGTCGACGGCGAGCAGCTGGTCGATTCGGCAACCCTGCACGAGATGATGGAAGCGAACTACGCCCGTGATGAGGACCCGCAGAACAACGGCTTGGGATGGTTCACCGACGAGACGTACCTCGGTGAACAGATCGTCTTCCACGATGGCACCAATGAAGGAACCATCAGCTACTTCGCCATGATCCCGGGCCGGAAGCTGGGTCTGGTGCTCTCAGCGACGTCAAACGCTTTCGAGAGCGTTCAGGTAGAGTTCGTG
>Ga0272444_10001239_pt1 | contig 24979 bp, 14 predicted proteins | sample SSMForm13_FD_201033 | JGI IMG/M metagenome (GOLD analysis project Ga0272444, IMG submission 201033) | Marine sediment archaeal communities from Little Sippewissett salt marsh, Falmouth, MA, United States - SSM-Form-13 | ecosystem: Environmental > Aquatic > Marine > Wetlands > Sediment ...
GAATCTGCCCGCCGGCGCCAAACTCTTTACGCCATTTTCCTCGGATTGGGATGGTGTTCAACTGGTTATCGAGTCGGGAGCGGGCCTGACGGCGAATGGAGCAACCTTTGAATCATGGGAAGACGCCTTGGTTGCGGGAACCTTCGAGGCGAATGATAGTAGTTTCAAGTTCCGCACGTATGCCTACTCTGCCGCAAGCCAAGACAACGGAATGAACTTCCAAGACGGTTCGACGGGCATCTTCCGGCGTTGTCAGTTTCTTGGCCAGGAACACTCCTGGAAATATACTCATAGGAACTATATAGATTGGTCGGCCATTCTGACCGCCGAAGGATCGGCTCAGCTAACGCTCGAGGGCTGTTCTTTCGATTCCGAGGGAAGATCTGCCAATCCTGAATATCGTCCGACCTTTGCCATCAAGGTCGCTGGAGATTCTGTTGTGACGGTGGCGGACGACACCTCGGGCGGAACACCGAATCCAACGTCAGTCACCCGCTACCAATATGGTTTCGGTTGGGAGTTCTGCGACGGCACCCTGGACGTGGCCGATACGACGCTCTTCAGTGACATTGTCTACGAAGGAACCTTACCGGGAGGCGATATGACGCGGAATATGACACTTCCGCCGATCAATTTTGCCTTCCTTGCGGCAGGCGCGGTCAAACCCAACTTTACGCTTACGGTGCCCGAAGGCAGCGGCCTGACCTTGCCCTCCGACACCTACACCCTGACGGTGGACAGCGGCGGAACCTTGGATCTCACCCGAGCCGACGTCTTGATCCGGTTGCCGCTCGAGGTTAGCGGGATAATTGAGGCGGCGAGCACGACGTTCGAGATTTACTCCTACTACTATTATTATCGAGGCGGAGTCAATCTCCAGTCCGGTGGCCAGGGAACCTTCCAGGGTTGCAGTTTCTTTACCTCGGAAATCCGTTATATGGGCGACGCGGGGCGCTGGGCGGCGGCAATCCGAGCTTTTGACGGCGCGCGGTTGACGGTTGACGACTGCTTCTTCACGAACAGCCCGATTCTCACGCAATATGACGGTTATCAACCAACCCGGCATGCCATTCGCTCCCACACGACCCAGCCGGTGCAGATCACGAACAGTCGATTCAGTGGCGGCTACCAAGCCGTTCACCTGAACGCCATTCCCTCTTCCTATGAAATCGAAGGCAACGATTTTCACAACAACTCGGCGTTCGGACTCTACAATGAGGCCACCGAAACGATCCTGGCAAGCGGCAATTGGTGGGGAGACGCCAGCGGACCCTCGCATTGGAGCAATCCGCTTGGTCGGGGCGACCCCATCTCGAACCTGATCGCTTATAGCGGCATGTTGCTGACCGAGCCGTATACCTATGTCCAGTTTCTGGATCCGGCTTCGGGGCAGGAAAGCGATAACCTGACAGGGGCGGCGAATCAGTCGAACGTCGAACTGGTGGGCTTCCGTGTGCAGCCGCTTCAAACGACATTGGATCAGGTCGGCTTTCGCTTGAAGGAACGGGCCGGGATGACCGACTGGAGCAAGTTGTCGAACTTCCGGCTGGCCTTTGACGCCAACGGAAACGGGAAAATTGACGTTAACGAAACCACAACCTTCGGTGGAACAGCGGAATCGTCTGCGGATCGAAGCGACTTGATAGTCAAGTTCAAGGAACCTTTCACCACGACGTCGAGCAGCTCGGCGGGCTATATTTTATTGGCGGATCTGACCGGCATCGCGGCCGGCGACGGCTTCACCGCCATGCTCCAGTACGGTCTGTGTCGAACCACGCCGGGCGTCGGCCTGGAATCCCTCGCCGGCGACGCGCGCCACCGCAGCGGCGATTACCTCTTTCTCGCCGCCCCCGAGACGGGCCAGGAGCCGGATAACCTGAACATCGATTCCACGCAGAGCAGTGTGGAGCTGTTCGGCTTTCAGATTGACGGCGACGGCGAACAGGTCGACCAGCTGACCTTCAGTCTCAGCGCCATTGAAGGCGTCGTGACACGCAACTTCACCTCGGCTCAATTGGTTCATGATTATAATGGCAATGGATTGGCTGAGTCCTATGAAGAGAAGGTGGGAGGCGATCCCACGATCGCGATCAACGGAAGCAGTGGAACGATTTTGTTCAACAGTCCGTTCACCATCGGCTCACACTATATCCTGGTGGCGGATTTCTCGGATCTGAACGGAGGCAACCGTTTCACGGTGGGACTTTCTCCGGCAAATATTTCAATTCATAGTGGGGCGGAAGTTGACGGTTCGGTTCCAACCGCCACGCACGTCGTGGAGGAACCCTACACGTTGACGATGAGCCCGGTCTGGAAACGTCCGGCCGATCTCGGTTCAAGCGAGACGCTGGCTCAATTCGAATTGATGGGCATCCAGCTCCAGCCGAGCGGGCGAGAGGTGAATGGACTTAATCTGGACCTGTATAACCTGTTGGGCATTGAAACGGGGGATATCTCGAATGCCAAGGTGTACTGGGATAAAGACAAGTCGGGCGCAGTCAACACTGGGGATGAAGTGCTCATCGCCGCGGGCTCGGTGTCGATTAACGATACAACGGGAACAATTCAATTTGGCTCTTCGTTCAACATCCCCGGCGACTTGATCGTCGTGGCCGATTTCAACAACCTGGAATCCGGAGATGAACTGACGCTCGAATTGCCTGCCGAAAACGTCGGTATTCCGAGCGGATACATCATTACCGGTTCGATTCCGCCTCTGCGCTACGTGGTCAATAGCGGCCTGGAGGACGGCAGCGCGAACAAAACCAAATGGACCCTGACCTATCGCAGCCCGGGCGGCACGCTGGTTAGCGGCCGGTACAACCACGCTGGCGACAAGGTGATTCTGGGTTACGACACCGGTTCCGCGTGGATCTATGACTCCTTAAGCAACACGCCGCAGTTGATGCTTAAAGATCATTATGACAAAGTGCGCTACGCCGGTTTCAGCAGCGACGATTCGGCGGCGGTCACCGTCTCGCGGGACGGCGCGGTCTACATTTGGGATTTGGACACCGAGACACTGCGAAATGCAATGTTCAGCGACCTGTTGGTGGAGTACGCCATTCCCTCGCCGGATTCCAGCAAACTGATGGTGATCACTGAAGGCAAGGGTATTCTTCTGGATATCGACTCGCAGACCCGGCTTTGGGAATTTATCCCGGGCAATGCCACCGTGCGATCGATTGCCTACTCGCCGGACGGCTCGAAAGTGTTACTCGGCTCCAGCGACAAGAAGGTCTATCTGGTCGATGTAACGACGGGAGTCTCAAGTCCGCCGAATGGCGTCATCGCGCATAACGGCGCGGTGACGGCCGTGGGCTTCACCGGGGACGGAACCCTGTTCATGACGGCAAGTGAAGACAAAACGGTGCAGATTCGCATCACAGCGACACCCAACGTTATTACCAGTTCGATCTCGCTCGAAGATCAGGAGGCCCAGGGAGCGGCTGTCGCATTGGACGGCACGCGCGTGGCAGTCGTCAGCGACAGCGGTAGCTCAGCGCTCTTGCGAATCTACGAGCCGGTGGCCGGGTCCACTATGAAACTGCTTTTCGCCGTGAATCTGACGTCGATTGCGGGGCAACATTGGCGCGGCACCTTGGAGTCGATCACCTTCAATGACGACGGGGATGAACTTTTAATTTGCTCCTCCGGCGGTGGCTGGGCAGCGGCGGCGGCTTTTCGCGTCGAACGCGAGGGATTTCTCCGCCACTACGGCCCGACCGGAGAGTTTTCCAGTTGGCTCAGCGCCCGGCCCAAGATCTCCCAGGACGGCGAGAAGATTTTCTACAATACTAAATCGGGCCTGAATGTTGTGCCTCGAACACTCGGAAAACCGATTATGCTTTCTCCCAACCTGACGGATGAGAGAAACTATGACATTTCCGAGGACGGCTCGCTCGTGGCTTGGCTGGACGGCGGCTACAAACTCAGAATGGACGCCATTTCGGAAAGCGGCTTTACCGCCTATCCGTCGAGGGATCTGGGATTGACTTACAGTACCGATGCCCCGCCGACGCTGTCGCCCTCGGGTCGGTTGTTGATTATCGGCGACCGGCTCTTCGACTCCCAGTCGGGCCTTGAGATCGTCGATTACGTCGGGCAGGACGGGGAATACGTCAGCGCATTCAGCCCGGACGAGAAGTATTGGGGCTTCGCCGATGCGGCCAACGGCTCGCTGTTGACGCTTCGAACGAATGACACCTTTGGAACGCTTTATAATATCGTCGATACGTCGGGCCTTGGGATGGTTCCTTATAAGATGTTTTATCATCCAGATGGAAAACGAATTGCCTGTGTCGACCATCAACACGCGCAAACGCGCGGCGTCCAGATGTATGTCAATGATATCGCCGATCCCGAGGTCGGCAATCCCACGGGGCTGTATCTGTTCAAAGACAATACGGATGCGGCCTTGTCAAAAGACGGCACGCTGCTTCTGATCGGTGGCGTGAATCACGTGCGCCTTTTTGACGTCAATACGACGCAGATTCTCAGGTACTTCTATCCCCAGAACTCGAGTTTGCCGAGTATGCGGGCGCGCGCCGTGCAGTTTGCCAAAAACGACACCGAGATCATGATCGCCTGGAACTACAACTATGTTGAAATCTACCGGCGCAGCCAGGCGGTGGATCTGGCGATTACCCCCGAAACGCGGACCCTGGCACCGGATCAAAGCCAGGCGTTCCGGGTGGAGATTGTTTACGACGACGCGACGCGCTCGGACATTACGCCCACAGCCCAACGGGATCCCAACCGGGCCACGCTCGAGATCGATCCCCCGAGCGCGGCAACGGTGCAGGGCAACGTCGTTACGGTGGCGTCGGCGGCTTCGGGAACGTTCAACGTTATCGCCCAGTATCGCGAGAACGCCAGGAATCTCTCGACCGAGGCAACGATCACCGTCGGCCAAAGTCTGCTGACCACCTTGCGCGCGGACCCGAGCAAGATGGCCCTGACGCCGGGCGTTTTCCGGCCGATTCAGTACTTCGCGCAGTATGACGACGGATACGAAGAAGACGTCACGGACTCGGTAGTTTTGAGTTCCGACCGTCCGGACGACGTGGTCCTGGCCGCGCAGAGTGTGAAGGTGAACGTCACGGCCATGCCGGGCGACATCATCGTTCAAGGGACCTATAACGACGGAACCACTCAGAAAATAGCCAATACGGTGGTGACCGTCTTCGGTCCCAAAACGGCTTGGGAACGCTACCGCGTCACGGGCGGCGGTTATGGATTGTCGGGCGATTTCTCCTCCAATACCGAGCTGTTGGCCCTGGGGTACAGTTCCGGCGCGGTGAGTCTCTACGACGTCGGCCCGACGCCCAGCCAGTACGCGTTGAACGACGTCGTCCTCGCTCACGAAGGCAAGGTGACCTTTGTGGATATGCGCAAGGACGGCAAGCTGGTGACCGCTTCGGACGACGGGGCGATCAAGGTTTGGAATTTATCGGTGTCGAGCGTGACTCCCGAATCCACTTATCTCCATGATGCGCCGATTTTGGCCGGGGCCTCTTACACCGACGGTTGGGGTAACGACAGCGAACGAATTGCATTCGGTGACAACCTTGGAAACGTTGGAGTCTACAATGTCGTCACAGCGGTTACCGAATGGCTCGTGACTTGTCACACGGGGGAAGTCAACACGATCGCAATGGACGCCGATACGATCATCAGCGGCGGCGCGGACAAACTGGTCTGCGCGCACTTGGTTGCAAACGGCACCGTGGCACACGAGCCTTTGGCGTTCCACGTCGGTCCGATTGTGGCCGTGGGATTCATGGGCTCGACCAAGTTTTTTACCGTCAGCGAGGATAAGACCGCCTATATCATCAGCAAGAGCACCTACGAACCGGCCAAAGACTTCAACTATCCGGCGGTGCCCACGGCGGCGGCTTACCTGAAAAGCAAACTGTACGTCTCGACCGACAGCCCGGTCGCCACTTGGGTTTATAACAGCGATGGATTGCTGGAAAGCTGGTTGCCGCATCCTCCGGAAAAGGGAAAGGTGATGCATTTGCTCGTTGATCCCGATAATCTGTTTCTGATTACGGGACGGATGACGCATAAGACCATCGAGGAAATGGAATTCATGGGCTTCTCCATGGGCGAGGTCGAGAAGATCACACCGTTCTCGTCGTGGCAGTTCTGGGAGAAGGGTCGCGGGATCTATCGCGGTTCGCTGGCGTTGAGTTACCCGTTGACCGCCGCGCATGTCTCCAGCGATGCGTCGAAAATCTTTACCCAGAGTTCCAAGCGGACCATGCGCTGGATCTTCGATGAGGTCGGCGGAGTCACCGGCGAACGGATGATGGAGACGGGCTACTTCGTCAACAAGAGTTTCGCGGGTATGGACTTCACCGAGGACAGCGGCACGCTGGCCACCCGCGTGGATATCTCTGTGTTCATGTTCGACACGGTGAGCAATCTGCTCTGGAAGACGATGCACTTGCCGGGCGGCGGCCCGTTTGCGATTTCCCCGAATCGCTCGTATTTGGCCTCGTCGGATTGGTATACCCGGCTTTGGGATATTCAAGGCAGCAGCTACTCGCTGATTAAGGAGGTTCCCTTCCAGGCCAACGGGCTGGACTTCATCGGTGAATCGGCGTTTGTCGAAACGATCTCGCCCGATTCCTTCCAGATTCGCAACACGAGCGACGGTCTTCCCAAAACCACCGGCACGACTGCTCACGAACCTGAACGGGTTTATGCAAACAAGGCCGGAACGCGTTGCGTGGTGATTAGCAAGGAAGTCCAGGAAGGATTCATCGGCGAAAAGACCACCACTTATTTCCTGGAAGTCTTCAATCTCGAAGGGACCAATCCCACCGCGGTCGGCCCGCCTCTGTTCCTCGTGACGGTGACGTCCGATCCCTTTGGTGGGGGCGAAGAGAGCGTGGACTTTGCCGTTGCGGTTTCGGAAGACACGGCCCTGGCGCTGGTCGGCGCTTCGGGCGACCGGCCGGTCAAGCTGATCAACGTCGGCGCGGACGGCTCGACGATCCGGGAATTTCTGCCGCCGACGGAAGGCACCGATCAAAACCTGGGCGCGGCGGCCGTAGGATTCACCAACGAGGACCGCGACGTGATGATCGGTTGGGCGGAAGGCTACGTGGAAATCCACCGGCGCGTGCAGCCGAGCGATCTGTCCTTCGTCCTGGAGCAGATGGCTTCGGCCAAAGCAGGCGGAAAAAAGACGGTCATCAGCCGGAAGGTGCTTCGGGATACCGATACTCTTTACGTGCAGGCCGGCGGGACCTACTCCTCGCAGACCATCGCCAACTATGTCAACGGCGCACAGCTGAACGTCACGTCGACGGCCGCCCTGTCAAGCGACAACGAAAGCGTGGCGACAATCTCGGGTCGTTCTGTGGTGATCGCCGCGGGCGCCCAGGACGGCCAATCGGCCAACGTCAAGGCGACCTACAGCGAGCTGGATGATACACTGGAGGCGACGGTTACGCTGGTCGTGGGCGAAAAGCCGACAATCCAGGGCGACGCGGACGGCGACGGTAAACTCGACGGCCTGGACCTCTTTGAATTCTCGCTCTGGTGGCAACAGGAAGGCGCCGAGATCAACACCCGGTGCGACATGGATGAGAGCGAAAGCGTTACGGAAGAAGATCTGATGATGCTGATTGATTACCTGGATAAGCGCTCGGAGTAGTCATCGGCGCAGATTCAGGCGAGCCTTAAGAACATTGAAGGGGTGCGCGAGCGAAGGCTTCCGCACCCCTTTGTTGTTGGCTGGAGAGATGAAAGAGCTACTTTAGCTTGTCAGCGCTTCGATCACCTTATCGCCGAATGCGCTGGTGCCGAGCACCTGCGCGCCTCGGTCCGAATCGGCCAGATCGCTGGTGGTATACCCTCCGCCAAAGACCTTGCGCACGGCGGCGTAGATCCTCTGGGCCTGGGATTCCAGACCGAAACTCTTCTCGAGCATCAGGGCCACCGAGCCGATCATCGAGTAGGGATTGGCGAGGCCTTTCCCGGCGATGTCCGGCGCTGAGCCGTGAGCGGGTTCGTAGTAGGACTTTTCCGCCCCAACACAGGCCGAAGGCATCAAGCCCAGTGAACCGAGCACGCCGCCGGCCAGATCGCTCAGAATATCCCCAAACATGTTCTCCATAACCATCACGTCAAACTGGCGCGGATTAATGACGAGCGCGGCCGCGGCGGCGTCGACGATAATCTGCCGAACGGTTACATCGGGATAATCCACGGCCACTTCATCAAGCACTTTATTCCAGAAAACACTGGACATAAGCACGTTGCTTTTATGCACATTATGAAGGATTTTCTTCCGCTTTCGGGCCTCTTCGAAGGCAACGATCATGATTTGGCGCACCTGGGCCTCGTCATATTCGAGTGTTTCCCGGACGAATCGCTTGCCGCATTCCGCGGTGCCTTGCTCCTTTTGGCCGAAGTAGAGCCCCCCGACGAGCTCGCGGATAATCATGATATCGATGCCACCCTCGACGACGCGCGCCTTGAGCGGCGACAGGTGGGCCAGCTCGGGCGGCAGGACAACCGGGCGGAAGTTGGCATAAGTATGATATCGCTCGCGCAGGGGCAGGAGCGCCCCCCGCTCGGGCCGCTCTTCCACCGGAATCTCCTTCGATTTCTCGTGACTCAGCCCAATTGGGCCTTTAAGGATGGCGTCCGCCTCGTCACAGACCTTCTTCGTGGCCTCCGGGAAGGCTTTCCCATGGTCGAAATAAGCCTGGCCTCCAAAGGGAGCGTATTCCAACTCGAATCGGGCTTCGCATTGCGGCTCGACGGCGCGCAGGACCCGCACGGCCTCCTTCATGATTTCGGGGCCGATGCCGTCCCCTTCAAGAACTGCGATCTTGTACTTCTTTTCCATTCTTTCGACTTCTTTCATCAACCTGGAAACGTTGGACTTTCCCTGAGGAAGCGTTTCCAAAAGGCCGAAATCCTATCATACCCATGCCTGCCGACGCAAGCCAGCCGGTTTAATCAACGCGTCCGCTAGAGTGATGCGTGACAAAGCGGGGAAAGTCGTCTAAAATCCCTTTTTTCAGATCGTAGTCATGGCCCCTGGGGGATTTCGTGCCACAAAAGACTCACAAAGTCGCGCTGATTGTCGGTACGCGGCCCGAAGCGATTAAGCTGGCCCCGGTGTACCGAAAATTGGCGGAACCCCCCGAGCGGTTTGTGCCCCTGCTTTGGGCCACAGCGCAACATCGGCAGATGCTGGACCAGGTCATGGACACCTTCGGCCTTAAGGCCGACCAGGATTTCGACCTGATGCAACCGGGGCAAAGCCTGACCGCGGTGACCGCGGCGATTCTTTCCGCGCTTGAAAAGGCCTTTCAGAAGGAGCGGCCGGACGCCATCCTGGTGCAGGGTGACACAACCACGGTTTTTGCCGCTTCGCTGTCCGCCTATTATTTCAAGATTCCCGTTGGCCACGTCGAGGCGGGATTGCGCACGCGGGACAAATTCGCACCCTACCCGGAGGAAATGAATCGGCGGCTTGCCACGCGGCTGGCGGATTTTCACTTTGCGCCGACCGAGGGCGCGCGAAAGAATCTCCTTGCGGAAAACGTCCCGGAGGACCGGATTTGGGTCACGGGCAATACGGTCATCGACGCCCTGGACATCATGCTGGCGAAGGTTCGACAGCAGACGCCACAGGTGCTCGAAGGATTTCCGCTGGACGAATTCGAGAGCGGCCGACCGGTGGTGTTGATTACCGGCCACCGGCGGGAGCACTTCGGTCCCGGTTTCGAATCGATCTGCCGGGCAGTGGCCGAGCTGTCGGTACGCCATCCGGAGTGGCTCTTCGTCTATCCGGTTCACTTGAATCCCAACGTCCAGGAGCCGGTCTATCGCTTGCTGAAGGGTTATCCGAACGTGCGCCTGATGCCGCCGCTCGAGTATTCCGCGTTCATTTGGGCGATGGACCGATGCACGTTTCTTTTGTCCGACTCCGGGGGGATTCAGGAAGAGGCCTCGCACCTGGGCAAGCCCGTGCTCGTGATGCGCCAAGCGACCGAGCGGCCCGAGGGCGTCGAAGCGGGCATTCTGAAACTCGTGGGAGACGAGAAGGAAACCATCGTCCGAGAAGCGTCGAGGCTGATCGAGGAGCCCACCGAGCTGGAGCGGATGAGTCACTCGGAAAAGGTCTTTGGCGACGGGCGGGCCTCCGAGCGGATTGTCGAAGTCTTGTCGAAGTCCTTATAAAAACCGCTGTGGGCTTTACTTCCAGGCCGCGGCCCATTACAATCGGATCGAAATGGTCGAACTCTCAGTCGTCATTCCTTTTTACAACGAAGCGGGGAACGTTCTTCCGCTCTGCCAGAATCTTTCACAAGCGCTTCAGCGGTTGGGCAAGCCTTATGAGGCGATCCTGGTTGACGATGGCTCGACCGACGGCACGGCGGACGAGCTTCGCCAGGCGGCGGGCGAGCTGTCCGGCTTTCGCCTGATTCGGCTGCGCGGCAATTTCGGCCAGACCAGCGCGATGCAGGCCGGTTTCGACTACGCCCAAGGCGACATTGTCATCACGATGGATGGGGACGGGCAGAACGATCCGGGGGATATTCCCGCTTTGCTGGAATGCCTCGATCGGGATTTTGACGTCGCCAGCGGCTGGCGAAAAGATCGCAAGGACGCCTTCTTCAGCAAAATCCTTCCCTCGCGGATCGCTAACGCGCTGATTGGCTGGATCACGGGCGTTCGGCTTCACGATTACGGTTGCACGCTGAAAGCCTATCGCCGGGAGGTGCTGAGCGAGCTGCGGCTTTACGGCGAGCAGCATCGGTTTATTCCGGCGATGACGAAGATGGCCGGCGCGCGCGTGACTGAAGTCGAGGTTCGACACCATCCGCGCACGAAAGGCCGCAGCAAGTACGGCTTGGGGCGAATTCACCGGGTGTTGTTCGATCTGTTGCTGGTCAAGTTCATGCTTTCCTATTCGACGCGGCCGATTCAACTCTTTGGAATCCTTGGAGCCGTAGCGTTTCTGCTCGGCCTCGTGATCAGCGGTTACCTGGCGGTGGAGCGGTTGTTCTTTGGGCAGCCCTTGTCCGACCGGCCGCTTTTGCTCTTGGGCGTTATGTTGATTTTTATCGGGATCCAATTCGTAAGCATGGGATTGGTGGGGGAACTCTTGGCTCGCGCCTACCTGGAATCGAGCAACCGGAAAACTTACAGCATCGCCGAAAAAACCGGCGGTGAAGAGTAGATTTCTGTAGGGTGGGGGTGAGCTTTCTTCAGTGGTTGTGCTCGGACCTTGAAAAGCAACCCCCTCTCGCTCCCCCTTCGTAAGGGGGAGAGAAACCGACTCGCAAGGCTGTGCGGTTTGTCCGCAGAGCGCAGCGCAAAACCCTCTCCTCCCCTTTCGAAGGTCGCAGACGCGCCTTGGCGGGGGAGGCGGGGTGGGGTAATTTTATCCAATCCATATTCATCAATCGGACAATCATTTCGAGAACTGCTCTAAATCTTATGAACCGCTTGCTTTCGTTAAAAGCCAGTTCTTCATTTGATATCGCTCTTGTTCTCTATACTCCAAAGGTTTTTCCCCATTATGATAATCTTCTTCCGGCCAATACCAGAGCGTTATACAGCCTAAACCTGTGCGGTCCCGCATATATATAACCAAAATGTAATGCTCAGAAACCTCTGTGTCCCGAGAGTAACCGAAGGCGGGGTAGGCCGCCATTCCCGTGTCCGGAAGGTCCGTCATATAATCTGGAACCAGCTCTTCCAGATTCTCAGGGTAGTCACTTTGGCTTGTATGAAACCGATCCAACGCGTTGATGATTGGAGCAGATCGCGCGATTGCCTGTTCGTAAGCGGTAATCGCCGCCCGGGTTTGAAGGTAGCCAGATAGCATGGAGAAGGAAAAGTAAATGAGCAGAATCTCCAAATAGGCTAGCGCACACCATTCCCTCTTGATTAAAGGTCTTTTGCGGCTTCGCAATACTATGATGGCGCAAACGATCAGAACAACAGCAAGAAAAACGAGATCAAGAAATGTCATTCGCACAAAGCATAAAATAAAGGGAGCGGCAATGATCCAAAGGACTTTGTCTGCCCAGGAGGACGCTTTTGAAATCTCGTCTTTCTGCTTCTTATTTCCAATGTGACGCGACAGCAAGAAGCATACTGCCAAAGGAACTCCAAGAATAAATAGCAGGCTCTCGATACCCCAAAACAACAAGGTTGTTAGGAAATCCTCCTTCGTCCACGCAAGGGCCTCCTCTTGTGTAATACTACCAACCGGTCTAAAGAGCAGTGTCCCTTCATAGTAAGTGTAAAGAAAAAAGAGCAGAGTGAACAGGTTGATGAGTAAGGTGATGATGAAAAGCTGCCGAAAAAACTGTCGATCGACGGTTGGAACTTGGACTTCCTCCTGTACAGGGCTGTCTTCGATATTCATTTTTTCTTGTTCTTACACATGCTCGGGTAGAGTGGACTCCACCCCCCTGTTGATTCTACATTTCTGGATATGCTATCTCCCGCGCACTAAAAAGCAATACGCTCTTCATCTCCCGCGATTCCGTCTTACTTCCTTCCACGCATCCTGCAAACCAATCGGCGCCCATTGCCAGCAGACGAATCCAATCAATCCCCCGCCCACGAAAAACACGAGGAAGATCATTAGGCCGAACAGCACCGCTGTCGCTTCCGGTTGAGGCGGAGTAACGCGGGCCAGAAAAAACGTCAGGCAAAGCTCGCGCGTTCCGAGGCCCGAAATCGAGATCGGAATGAAACTCAAGAAGTTCGTCGCCGCCATGAGCAGCACCAGATCGAGCAGCGGGACGGTGAATCCCAGCGCCCAGGCGCAACAGTAAACCTGCAGGTAGAAAACACTGTAGGCGGCAATCGTTAGGCAAATGCACTCGAAAATCCGGCCCGGTCCCATGACCGCCAACCCGCTGGCGAATTGATCGACTTTCTCCAGCACGCGTTGTTCGCTGCGGCGGAGCACTGGCAGGCGCGCAGCAAACGCCCCCGCCTTTCGCACAAAGCCTTCGTGTAAAAACAAAAGCGGGAGAAACAGCAGAATGCAGATTAGAAGAAACGTCGGCCAGGGCAGGACGCTGCCGACAATGGTAAAGCGAAACACTCCCAGCACGCCGAGGACCAACAGAAAAATCATGTCGAACACGCGATCCAGCACGACGCTTGAGAGTCCATGCGCCAGCGACGCGCCCGATTCGTACTTCAGCGTGAACGCCTTGGCCATCTCCCCCAGGCGGCCCGGCGTGAGAAATCCCACCAGCAGGCTTCCAAAGTAGGCCAGCAGCGCGCGCGGATAGCTCAGCGCAAGCCCCTGCCAGCGCACAATGCGATGCCAGCGAAAGGCTTTCAGGCCGAGCTGCGGAACATTGAGAATAAATCCGAGCAGAAGCCACCAAGGGGAAGCGCGCCGAAGGACATTCGCCATCTCGATGGGGTTGGCATAGACGATTAACGCCGCCAGAAGCAACAGTCCAAAGTATCTTAACAAGCCGACCGCGCGAGGCGTTTTGCCGCTCATGGAAGTGCGCCTATTCCTGGATAATTTCAAGGGGACTTTGAGGCTGCCCCGGAGTTAAAGTGCGCCGGATGACGAGTCGCCGGGATGCGTTCAGGCGATCCAGCGCCTCCTTCGGGAGGAAATCACCGGACACGTCCAGCTCCTGCGGTTGAAAATACCGCGACTGAGGCACGTAGCGCACAGGCATTTCATCCCCCAACAGTAGAGTGCGCACCTGAACGCCTTCCTCCAGCTCGAATCGGTCAGTGACCTCAATCGACTCGTCCTTCAGTTCAATCGTGCGCTCGAACCGCAGGGGCATCTTTTCCGCGCGCGTCATCAACAGCCTGCGAATCAATCCCTTGATTTGGTAAGCCAGCCAGGTGTTCCATCCGAGAGTCAACATGACCAGGCGGAACACAATGAACTTGACCGGCGTGAACAGCTTGGTCGGCACCCGGTGCGCTGTCCCGGAAATCGACAGGCGGGGGGGCTGCATTTCAACTTTGTAGTCGGGATCGACCCATTGTGAAGTGAGAATCCGGCCATCATCGAGCTGGGCCAGCAGACCGCAGTCATTCTGCGCCAGCTTCTGAGTTTCAAGGTCGAACTGCTTGATCACGCCGCCTTTGCCGAGATTGACCACGAGGTACGTCTTTGGCGTCTTGCGAACGAAGATGCGTCCGCGCGGGAAAGCCTTCTCGAAAGGCACCTGCTCGTAGGGCAGGGGAGGAGTTTCCGTCGATCGCTGCCCATAGTCAACGTAGCTGAGCAGAAACTCCGGAACGCGATACTGGTAGTAGCGGTCGCCTTGAATTTCCGGGGGAACCAACGCGCCGCAGCGAAGTCCGGCCAGCATCCGGTCCGCCACAGCCGCCGCCATCGGATATTCGGGCGCGAGAATTTCAAAGCCGTGCGGATAGAAGTGCAGCGTCTGGCGGCTTCCCACCGTCCCGCCGTAATGGCCGTTCGGATAAGCGAAGTAGGCGCAGAAGTCGACCGCCTTGAGCATGATCTCGCGCATCTTTTGGTCGTTTTTGACTCGCTCGACAGAGTCCCGGTGTTTATAGATCTTGCCAAGGAAACTGACCGTGGCAGAAAGGTATCCGGGATCGGCCCCGTCATATTCGAGACACCAGCCTTCTTCGTCGCAGTACGTGTAGAACTCATCGAGCTTGGCCTGATAGCCTTCCCACAGCTCGCGGGAGTCAAGCAACCGCGCCGCTTCGAATACCGGCAAGACCGCCATCGCGTGATGATTGGCCAGCACGCCCGGCTCGTCCCACTTGGCGAGGTATCTTCCCGCCTTCTCACAAGTCGTGAAAAAGCGATCCTTCAGCCGCTCGGGAAAGGCCTCGCCCAGCAGGCGATAGGAGTCGATCATGGCATAGAGCAGAAATCCCGTGGGGCCCGCCCAGCCCCGCTCGTTGGGATAGAACTCGTCGAAAGAGCCGTCGCGCTTCTGGATGCTCATCCAATACTCGATGCCGGCGACGGTCCAATCGCGAATCTTCTCCTGCTGATGATAGCGGTTTCCGGGCATTTCATGCCGCCAGGCCAGCGCCAGGGCGTGGATGCCGAATTGAGCGATTGAACTCGGAAAATCGGTGCTCCGGCAAAGCCAATATTCCCGGTTGCAGCAGCCATACGTCGGCGAAAGCGGATTGCGGTCTTCGAGCGAAAGCAGGCGGGGAATCTGCGACAGGGCTTTTTCGGCGTAGACTTCGCGCATTAAGCGTTCCCTTTAAGTTTCAAGATGACTTCTTGGTGATGAGATCCGCCACAACGCCGAGCGCCAGGAGTTGAATCGACGTCAGGAGCAGAAGAACCGTCGTAACGTCCATGAATTGGCCGATACCGTACACGTTACTCAGCACCAGTGTGCCTATGCCGACGACGCCTCCAATCAGGAAAAGCAGGAGGCTGATCGGCACGAACACTTTCAGCGGATCGAAATAGAGCATGGTGCGAAGAATGAGGATGAAGAAGTTGATCGTATCGCGAATGGGGCGAATCTTGGATTTGCCCGATCGGGGATGATAATCGATGGGAACGAATTTCACCCGGTGTCCGTTTGTCAGGGCCGCCAGGGTAATGGTGGTCGTCAGTGAAAAGCCCTCGGGGAAATAGCGCTCATATTTGTTCCAAAGGCTGCGGTGGAAAACGCGCAAGCCGGAGTTCAGGTCCGGGATGCGATGTCCCGAGATGTAATTCGCCAGCCGGGTGAGAAGCCACTTGGCCGGTCGTCGCACAAGCGGCACCTTCACGCGCTTTCCGGTTCGAGAGCCAACGACCATGTCGAAGACTTCGACGTGATCCGTCTCGTCGATCAGCGAGGGAAGCATTTCGTTGGGGTACGTTCCATCGGCGTCGGTGATGGCGATCAGCTTGTATTGGGCTTCCTCGACGCCCATTTTGATGGCCGAGCCGTAGCCCCGGTTCACTTCGCGGCGAATCAGGCGGAAGCGACTTGTATCGACCCGGGCAGACGTTTGGTCCGTTGAGCCGTCATCGACGACGATAATCTCGAACGGGCGGCCCGACTGATCGAGCGTTTGGTAGACCTGATCGAGCACGGCGGCAATGGACTGCGCCTCGTTGTAACAGGGAATCACGACACTGACGCCGTTATGGGTTTCGCTCACCGGTTGTCCTTATCCAAATGGATTCGAATACGCCGTCGTGCCGGAATCGCCGGCAATGGCAGCCCCGCTCAGATGTACTCCGAAAACAGTTCCGGTCGAGGACCGGGAATCACGACCTGTGCAACGAGAACGCCGCGCTCGATCGCCACCGCCGCGGCGGCATCCACGGCGGCCCGTACTGCGGCCACTTCGCCCGTGACGAGCAGGAATCCTTTGCCGCCGATGGCCATCGCCGAGTGAATGCGGAACAGCGATACGTGCGCCGCCTTGGCAGCGGCGTCGGCGGCCTCCAGGGCGCTGGCCACGGTGAACGTCTCGACAATGCCGAGCGCGCCCATTTCTTTGGGCGTGAGTGTCATCGTGTTCGTCAGCGCCGGAAACAGGCTTTCATGAGCATTGGGAATCACCAAGTGGTCAATGATCGAATCCCGGGCCATCGTCAGTCCCGCTTCCACGCTGCTTTGTACGTCGGCGACCTCGCCGCCCACGATAATCATGTATTTGCCGGAACAAATGGTTCGCGCGACCAGCAGTTGGACGTCCGAGGCCTTCAACATCGCGTCCTCGATTTCATAACCCAAGGCAATACTGCTGGTTTCGATCATGCCGATCGCTTTTGCCATCGTGTCTTTATTCCCTTCGAATCGTCACATCGGTTTCGGTCACTGCCTCAATCACGCCGTCGATACTGGCGTGGACGGGAACCCCGAGCTGGCTTGCCTCAACCGTCCCGAGCACGTCGCCCCGGCGAACGCGGGCGCCGGTTAAAACGATTGCCGAGGCAGGTGCGCCGACGTGTTGTTTAAGGGGGATTTTAACGCTTTGCGGCTGAAAGGCAACGTCTACCATCGGTCCCACGTTGCGAAACTGCTTTAATCCCAACTTGGCAAACAAACGCGCCACGGGAGTGCGCCGGCCGTCCAGCATCCCATGCACCGGGCGATCCGGGATATCCTCGGGATACTTGAGATTTTTTTCTTTCAGCAGTCGCTTGTTCTGAACAATTACGTTTTTTGGATCCAGGTCCTCCGGACACGCGATGAACGAGCAAATGTTGCACTCACAACAGAAATCAGCGTCCAGGATCAACGAGAGCGGATCGTGACTGAATTCCAACGCCCGCATGGCCAGGTGAGGATGCACGGGATGGCCCAAAAGGTATCGCGGACACAACTCGGTGCAGAACGAACATTGATCGCAGGCCGATTTCCCGATTCGATTGATTGCCTGCCAGTCCCGGCGGTACCGCCGAATCAGGTTGTGGTCGTCCGGGAAGACCAGAAGTCCGCCCGTCGTTTTCGTAACCGGCTGGTCGAGGTTGTCCACCAATTTACCCATCATGACGCCGCCGGACAGAACCGCATAGGAATCGATCGAGACACCGCCACAGGCTTCGAGGACCTCCCGCGTCGATATCCCGACCGGAACGCGGACCGTCTTCGGCTCGTTGACCGCACCACCGACCGTCATGAACGTATCGACCACCGGCTCGCCCCAGACGATATTGAGTACCGTCTCGACGTTCATCACCACGGCCCCGACGTGTAACGGCAAGCCCCCGCGCGGGATCACCCGCCCGAGCGTCTCATACACGACGACAAACTCGTCGCCCGCCGGATAATAGTCGCCAAGGGGGTGAATTCGCATTCCCGAGGGCAATCGGCCCTGCAGGAAGTCGATAATCTCGTGGTACTTCTCCTTGATCGCGAGAATAGCCTCTCCTGCGCCGAGATGGTCGCGAATTCGGCCCATGCCCTCCAGCAGAGCGTCGCCGTGAGCCTTCATCAGCTCCTTGTCCTTGTGAAGCAGCGGCTCGCATTCGGCCCCGTTGACAAGGAAATACTCCACCGGTTGCTGGAGCTTGACATAGGAAGGGAATCCGGCTCCGCCCGCCCCAACGACGCCCTGATCTCGAACGGTATCGATAAACTCGGTGTTTTCGATCATTTAGGCACTCCGAATGATTAAAAATTGTTTCAGAAAAAGCCCCTTGCTGCAAGTACTTTTTGGGAAGGCTGGGGCGTCCTGATCCCTGCGCTTGGGTTGCAGTTGCGACCGATAGCGACTTTGTCTATTCTATTCGGGTGGGATTTTCCCGACTGAATGCGAAGATGAGGAGTGGAATGGTGAAACAGGCGTTGTTCGGGTGCATTTTGGCAGGATTGGCGTTGGGGGGCTGGAGCGATTATGCCCGACCCTCAGAGCAAGGAGTCGATGGTGCTCCGGTGATCACTCAGGCTCGGCGAAGTCAGCCAAGATACGCCGAGGACCCCGTGGCGGTTCGGGCGCTGGACCCCGTTTTCGACATGTATCCGGACAGTTCATTGGTGGATTTCTCCTTTCTTCTGGACGCTCCCGCCGGGAAACATGGCTTTGTCGAGGCCGGCGAAGACGGCCGCTTTCATTTTTCCCATAGCGGCGAGCGGGTGCGCTTTTGGGGCGTGACGGTGGCCGCCAACCACGTGGACATTGAGAAAAGCCGGATCGAGACCGTCGTGGACGTTGCGGCGCGCGCCGGTTGCAACCTGCTGCGACTGCACGAAATCGACAACCGGGGCGGGGAAAAGTACAACCTCGTCCGTCGAAACATTCTGGACGAAGCCTACCCCCATCAGAACGTCTCTTCCGTGTTTAACCCGGAATATCGCGACCGGGTGGATTACTGGATTCATCGCTGCCAGGAGAGGGGCGTCTACGTCTATCTGGTCGCGCGGGGGTATCGCACATTTCGCCCGGGAGACGGCGTGCCCGGCGCGGAGAAGATGATTCGCTCGGCCAAGCCCTATGCGATGTTCGATCCCCGGCTCATCGAACTTCAGAAAGAATACCTCGACGCGTGGCTTTTCGAGCACGTCAATCCCTATACCGGCGTGCCGAACGGGCTCAATCCAGCCGTCTGCTGTATCGAGATCGAGAATGAAGACAGCCTCTTTTTTAACCACGTTCCCTGGCGCGACTTCATTGAACCCTATCGCTCGGATTTCCAGCGGCGCTGGAATGAATGGCTCCTCGAACGATACGGGTCCCTGGAGGGCCTTCAGCAAGAATGGATGGACGAAGCGGGCCGTTGCGCTTTGCAGGAAGGTGAAGATCCGGCGCAAGGCACGGTGGAATTGCCCCGGATGCCGCGAAAATCGCTCGAATCGCTGGATTCGAAGCCGTGGGAGGATTCCCTGGTCGCACCGGTTCGAATGCGCGACGGAGCCATATTCGCCGCCGCCTTGCAGCGCGGGTATTTTGCCACGCTCCGAGATCACCTGCGCGCCAAGGGCTGCCGCGTCCCGCTGACGGCAGTCGTGGACAGCGGCGTGCTGCTGGACACCTGGACAGTTGCCAAAGAACTCGATTCGACGGGCGAGAACGCCTATCTCGATCATCCCTCGTTCATGCCGGGGAAGGTCTGGGTCGGCAAGCCGCTGTACTCGAACAAGAACTATGTGAAGGAAACCGGGCCCTGGAGTCTTGGCCCGCACATGGCCCGTTATCGCTGGAGCGGAACGCCGTTGATCTGCCGGGAATGGGCCACTTGCTGGCCGAATGCCTATCGCGCCTCCGCGGCGCTCGACATTGCCTCCTTCTCGCTGGTGCAGGACTATGACGCGCTGATCCATTTTTCCTACTACACTTGGGGCAATCCGGAAACGATCAATGCGTTTGGCCCGCAGGCCGATCCACCGCGGTGGGGGCTGTTCGGGTATGCCGCTTTGCTGTTCCTGCGCGGCGATCTTCAGCCGGCCCCTCGCTCCATTGCCCTTGCCTATAACACCGAGGATCTGGCGACATGGGCCTCCTGGGTTCGGCCGTTCCAGGAACTGGCTTGGACAAACCGAATCGAGAACTGGAATCCCGACGATGAGGTCTCTCGGGGAGCGGCAAAACCGAAGAACCTTCTGCTGACCATCGTCTCGGGCCGTAGCGGCCGGGGAAGTTACCTTGGCCGGGATTTAGTGCTGTTTGACGCCCGGTACTCCGCGCGGGCGAAACAGCCTCCTGAGGAGCAAGAGAAGGGCCTTTTAGCGCAATCCGGCTATGACCGGCCCTGGATCTACCGCCAGGGTGGATTTCCAACTGACGCAGTGAAGGCCGCCGGGTACGTTCCCGTTCTGGAGGAGGCTCAGGCCGAAGCCTGCAAGGCTTTTTACGATGCGAACCGCAACGCGCTGGTTTTGGGGGACGTTACAGAAAGACAGGCCACCCAGCTGTCAGCGGCTTTCGCCGAGCGGTTGCGCGCGGGTGCAGCGGACTTCGCCGACTTGACTGCGGAGCCCCGCACTGAACTCGTGGCATTAGATGGTCGGCTGGCGCGGGATGCCGAGTCGGGGCTGCTGCGGATTGCGACCGAGCGGTTCTGCGCTCTGGCCGGGGAATTGGAGCCGGGGAAGCTGCTGAAGGCAGGCGTGTTGAGCGTCGAGTCCGTTTCTCCGATTGGAACCGTTGTCGCAGCCTCACTGGATGGTCTTCCCTTGGCGCAATCGCGGCGTTATGCCATCAAGATGGCGACCGTGGCGCAGAATCGGGGGCAGCAGCTGAATCCGGTTGACGATCCGGCCGCGCCTCAGAAGTATGTGCTTGACCATCCCGGCGCAGCGCCGGTTCAAACGCTGGGGCAGTCCAGCGAGAAGCCGACGCGCGTGTTCGTCGGCGACCGTCCCGTTGTTGAGGCTTATCTTGTCAATGGGACGTGGGAAATCGTCATCGATCTCGACAAGGAAGAATGCCTTGTTGCCTGCGATACGCGGAACGTGCGGTTTCGCCTCTCCCCGGCGCTCTTTGGCGGTTCCGAGACGAAGGAAGTCTCAATCGAACGATACTTTTATGAATTTCCCCCTCGGGACGCCGGTCAAAGCGGATGGGACTTCATTTATCCCGGCTTCGCCAAGTATGTTCGACTGAGTTCACAATAAGCCTGCGGCTATGTGGGCGGGGGAAATAGACTAAAGGACTGCAGTCTGCGTGGCCTGAGTCTTGAAAGGCAAGAAACTTGACAAACCCATTGAATTGGCTATAGTTACTGTATCTTCTTGAGCATCGATGGATTTTTCTCGTAGTCTCCAGGGTATTTGTACCCTGGGAAAGTATTGTTCATTCGCGCACTCAAAGGTGATTTGTTTAATGCTGAGCGGCCTTATTAAGTCATTTCGTGTCAAACAGTGGATCAAGAACTTGTTTGTTCTGGCCGCGTTGTTTTTCTCCCAAAGTTTCACCGATGCCCGACTCTCGGCCCAAGCGGGTTTGGGATTTCTCCTGTTTTGTTTTCTTTCCAGCAGCGTTTATTTGATCAACGACGTTCTGGATATTGAAGCGGACCGACAGCATCCGATCAAGAGAATGCGGGCAATTGCCTCGGGTGAAGTCCCCTTGTCGCTGGCGGTGATCCTTGCAATTCTTCTTGCCCTGGGTTCGTTGGCCTGTAGTTTTTTTCTGCTGGGGCGGTTGTTTCTCGGCATCGCTGCACTCTATTGGGTGCTCAACCTGCTGTATTCCAAAGTCTTGAAGCACATTGTGATCCTGGATGTTTTAATCATCGCCATTGGATTTGTGCTTCGGGCGATGGCGGGAGCAGCGGCCATCGAGGTGCCGATTTCCAATTGGTTGTTGCTTTGCACGATTCTCCTGAGTCTCTTCCTGGCCTTGAGCAAGCGGCGCCACGAGCTGGTGCTGCTGGAGGGTAACGCCACGAATCATCGGGCGATTCTGCGAGAATACAGTCCCTACTTGTTGGATCAGCTCATCGCCGTGGTCACCGCGTCGACTCTCATGGCCTACGCGCTCTACACGATGGATCCCGAAGTCCAGGCGGAGTTGGGAACCGACAAGTTGATCTTCACGACGCCCTTTGTCATTTACGGGATCTTTCGGTTTCTTTATCTTGTCCATCAAAAGGACCAGGGGGGGGACACCACCGAAACCATTGTGACGGATATGCCGTTTGCGCTCAATATCTTTCTTTGGGTGTTGTCGGTATTGATCCTGTTGGCTTCGCCGTGGTTCTAAGCAGGGCGGTGCGATCCAAGACCGCGGGAGCGAGTCTTGACTTTGGCGCTTGCCAGAGTAGATAGAGTAAAAAGTCATTGGGAAGAAGTGAAGGCGAAAGGACAACGACAATCATGAGCCGACATCGGAAAATCTTTTCTTTGTCGCATTCGATGGCATGGATTGCCATCTCTGTATTTTTCGTTTTGCCGGGCGTGGCAAACGCTGTGGAGGCTTCATCCAATCCAACTGACCCCCCGGACCAGGCTGCGAAAGCGCCACCGGTAGGACCGGATATCGAATTCGAGTCGAAAACGATCGATTTCGGGCGAGTGCGGGAAGGGAAGAAGGTCGAGATTATTTATCGCTTTACGAATACGGGCGATCAACCGTTGGAAATTCCTTACGTGCATCCCGGCTGCGGTTGCACAACCAAGGGCGATTGGGACAAGCGGGTGGAGCCGGGCCAAACGGGGAAAATTCCCGTCGCACTGAATACGGCTCGCATGAACGGCAAGGTTCAGAAGTCGGTGTCCGTGCGCACGAACGTTCCTCAGAAGAAGAATCATACGCTCAAGATGAAAGGAACGGTTTGGATCCCCGTTGCAGTCAATCCGCGAAATGTAAATTTCGGGCGGGCAAAGGACGAAAACGCGGTTCTGACCCGCGATCTGCGAATCGTCAACAACATGGAGGCGCCGATCAAGATCCTCAGCGTCGAAAATCGCACCGCGGCCTTTCATGGTGAGATCAAGGAGACCAGCCCGGGAAGAGAATACACGCTCACGGTGAAAACCGTTCCGCCGCTGAAGATGGGCACAAACTCGGATGTACTCCTTCTCAAAACCGACCATCCGGAAATACGGGAGGTCAAGATCTCGGCCAGTTGCTACGTTACGCCGTCCGTGCACGTCAGCCCGCGGCAGCTGGTGATTCCTGCCGGACCGTTGACGAACGGAATCGAGCGCGCGATCTTCGTTCAGCATAGCACGGCGGCACCGCTGACGTTGTCCGAGATTGCCGTGAATCACGATCAGGTTGGAACCCGCGTGGATGAATCGGTTCCCGGACGAAATTTCAAAATCGTGGTCACTTTCCCCAAAGGATTTGTCGTTCCGAAGGAAGAGCCGTTGAACCTGACGTTCAAAACCGACGATCCGGCGTTTCCCACCGTGGAGGTTCCTTTTCGCGCAATGTATTTTCCGACGCCGGTGCCAAAGGCGAAAAATCCGGGGTCGGGAAGCAAAGGGAAATAGGGTAGGGAGACAGAGCGGGAGAGACGGCTACTGAAATGAAGCAATTGGCGGTTCGGGCGTTGATGATTATTCTGGTTTCCAGCGTTGCAGCGGTGTTGTGCAACGTTGTCCGGCCCGATCCGCTTGCCTGGATGATCGATCCACAAAAGAGCATGAATCCCTCGGAGAACCCGGATTTGGCCCAGCAGATCGCCATTGGTTTGGTCGAGCTGCGCGATCACCTGTTGAACGGCACGGCCACGTTGGTTGACGCCCGAAAACCGGAAGAGTTTGCTTCCGGGCACTTGGCCGGCGCCATCAATATTCCCTCCACCCAGCTTCAGGAATCTCTCGACCGGGTATTCGAGATGGTGCCTCCCCAAGGCCTGATTATCATTTACTGCGAGGGGGGCGATTGTGCGTCCAGCCACGAGGTGTTCGAGTTTCTGGTTGAAAACGGTTTCGCCGTTGAGAATCTGCGAATATTTCTCCCCGGTTGGGAGGTTCTCGGCAGGGAGGATTCCGGCCTTCCCCTTGAGGTGGACGAGGTAGACTGATGCAGTGCAATTGGCGACAGTTGATTCAATTGGGTTTGGCTTGGCTGCTGGGATTGATTTTCATCATCGCGGCCTCCTCGAAGATTCTCGATCCGGCTCAATTCGCCACGGACATCAAGCATTACAAGATTCTCCCGTTGTTTTTTGTGAACGCTGTGGCGCTGTTTCTTCCATGGTGGGAATTGGGCGCCGGGCTGGTGGTTCTGATCCCCCGGCTGCGGCGGCCGGCGGCCTTGATTCTCCTTGTATTCAGCGGGGTCTTTGCCGTGGCGGTGATTTCGGCGATGGTTCGGGGGCTGGATATCAGCTGCGGTTGTTTCGGTATTGGCAGCAGCAAGGTCGGGATTCACACGCTGGCCGTGGACGCCGTAACGCTGGTAGCCGCCGCACTGCTGCTGGGGTGGCCACCCAGGGGCCAAGTCGCGCCGCCTCCAGCGACGACAAGCTAAACCGCCTTGAGCCCGTTGAGAAAGTACCCCCCGGTTTTGTCCGATTCGTCCCGCGTCTGGTGATAGACGTCTTCAATGACCTTGGATCGATAGTAGCGCGAGTAGAGGAGTTTGAACAAGCGCTTGGGTTTCGTTCCCCGGAGAGACTTCTTGAGCGAGCCCTCCTCAAACGCCTGGCGGTGCTGGACCAGTTTGGTCAGTTCGCTGCGGTCCGCGTTGGAATATTCCGCCCGCAGGCACGCCCCGCCTCGCCTGAGCAGCTTGCGGAGATTTCTGGAGATCACTTTAGCGGTCAGCAGCGAGTCCAGGAGAACCTCCGGTTCGTCCACGACGGTTTCCTCTTCGGGATCCTTCTCTCGGGCGTGAGCCAAGTACTTGGCCACGGCCCGGTCCTTACGCTTTCGATAGCCATGAGCGTCATAGTAAGGCTGATCGTCCCCTCGAACGACGATATTCGGAAAAACAAAAACCAACAAATCCGCCTTCGGCAACGACAAGGAGAAATTCGGCAGATCGGTCTCGACGAGTAAGACTCGCTTGTCGAAATCTCCCCCGATTTGTTGAAGGCGACGTTCCGTCAGTTCGAGCATCCGCGAGGAACCATCCAGGCCGATGATCTCCGATT
>Ga0272444_10001240_pt1 | contig 24974 bp, 24 predicted proteins | sample SSMForm13_FD_201033 | JGI IMG/M metagenome (GOLD analysis project Ga0272444, IMG submission 201033) | Marine sediment archaeal communities from Little Sippewissett salt marsh, Falmouth, MA, United States - SSM-Form-13 | ecosystem: Environmental > Aquatic > Marine > Wetlands > Sediment ...
TAACCTGGTAGTATATCTAAAATATATTGGTGTTGTATGAACACGAGGAAAGAAGTATGGGTGTAGCTGTCAGAATGGTTTAGAAATATGAATGCGACATAACCGTTGAACGTCAGCAAGCGACGAGACAAGGAGGAACGGCATCGATGATACCGTTAATTTTGAGCACGCCAGAATCGATGCAGAAAGTTCGGGTAATTACGGTAAAAGACTACTCGAACAAGACGCTGGAAAGCCTCCGGGGAAAAGGTATTCTCCACGTCGAAGAAGCGAAGGAACTCGATCCCGTCGATCGTGCGGCCCTGGAACGGGAACGCACCCTTGTTCGTCAGTCGCTCATCAATATTCACGATATCCTGTCATACGTCAGAGGTGAACACGAGATCGATCTGCCCGAAGGGACCGCGATTCCTCCCCTTGCGGATATCGTATCTCAGACAGAAAAAATAAGGCAGAAATGCACGGCATTGAGAGAAGAAACCACTGCCTTGGAAAACACCATCAGCGGTATGGATCAACTGGGAATCTACCTCGGTCTCCTCTTGCGGGAACTGGATGTCCCCCTGAGAGAATTATCCTATTCGGGTTCATACGTTTTCACATCCGTCTATGTGTTTTCAAAAGACACCCATCCGCTCTTTCGGGAACGCGCCGGTGACAGTATTCTCGAGCAGGTCACCGTAACGGCGGATTCAGATGTTGTCACGTACGTGATCGCCCGTATTGACAAGCGGAAGGACGTCGAGGATACTGCACGCAGCCTGGGTGCCGTCACTCTCTCCGTTCCCGCGGAAGAACAGACAATCTCCGATTTTCTCGCGGCGAAGAAATCATTCGTCGAGGAAAAGAAAAATCATCTCGCGGCGCTCGAGAAGGAACTTGACCAAACGCTCGACGACAACCTGGAAAAGATGGTCCTGTACCGTGAAATCGTCGAGGAGGAAAGCGAACGCCTCTCCGTCATTGAACTCGCCTGCGAAGCACACTATGTCAACCTGATCGAGGGGTGGATCCCGGAAAGTGCCGTCGAAAAAGTCATCCCCACCCTGACAAAGGAACTCGATCACGCCTTTATCGACACGCGAAAGCCCAGGCGGGGCGAAGCCCCCCCGACTAAATTCATCAATCCCCGCGGCATTAAACCTTTCCAGGTCATTGTCAGCCTCTTCAGCCTGCCGAAATACGGCGAGTGGGACCCCACCCCGCTGGTGGCCTATTTCTTCGCCTTCTTCTTCGGCCTGATGCTTAACGATGTCGTCTACGCGGCGGGACTTATCGCCACGGCTTACTTTTTTCTGTCCAAGCTCGTCGATGACCCGACGGCGGAATCATTTTTTCTCTTTCGAAAGGTACTCTATATCAGCGGAACCACTTCGCTCGTCATGGGGGTGCTGTCGGGCACCTACCTGGGCGACTTTCTGACCATGTATTTCAATATCGACCTGTCAACGATCGCCCTGTCGCGGCTGATACAACAGAAGCTTGCCGATCCCGTGGCCTTTATCACTATATCTCTCATCATCGGACTTATTCATATCAATGCTGCCCATCTTCTCGCGCTCGTCAAGGGCGCGAAAGAAGGAAATAAGGGGATAATCGTCGGCAAGATTGGTCTCTTCCTCGTTGAGATTTTCGGCATTCCCTATCTCTTTCGGACCCTCCTTCACATTGACCTTCTCCCTCTGAGCGCAGCTGTTTACAGCGCCTTCGCTTATCCCCTTATTCTCGGGCTTCTCCTCATTGTTGCATCGGGCTTCATGCAGATGGGCGGCCTGGGAAGTATCTTCTGGGTCTTCGAGTTGACGGGCATCCTGGGTGACGTCATGTCGTACTCACGGTTGGCCGGTGTCGGGCTCGCAACGTTCTACCTTGCATCCTCTTTCAACCTCCTGGCCGATTGGCTGGCGTCCATTGTTTCGGGAGCAATTCCCGGTGTCGTGGGATACATTCTCGGACTGTGCGTGGCGATAGTGCTTCTTGTGGTCATGCATATCTTCAACATGCTCTTGAGCAGTCTGGCGGCGTTCATTCATTCGCTGCGGCTGTGTTTCGTGGAATTTCTCCTGAAATTTTATGAAGGAGGAGGCATACCGTACGCACCCTATCGCCTTAAGGTGCGGAAACATATTGTTATAGGCTCAAAATCCTAAAGTGAGGTGATAAAATGACAGAGCTTCAAGCACTTGCTACATTTGGTGGCGCCATCGCTTTGGCGGGCGGTCTGGCGGGGTCCGCTATCGGAATAGCGATGGCTGCGTCAGCCGGTGTCGCCACGCTTTCCGAAGAACCTGACCAGCTGCGAAACGTGATCGTTCTGGCATCGCTGCCCATGACGCAGAGTTTCTATGGTCTCATCATACTGATCATTATCCTGACCGTTGTGATTCCCGGCCTGCCGGCAACGGGCGGCGCCGGTGTCGGCATTCTCGCTGTCGGCGTAATCGGGGCACTGTCGGAATGTTTTTCCGCCATATTTCAGGGGTCTGTTTGTGCGTCGGGTATTTCCCTTCTTCCGAAAACCAAGGGAAGAATATTGACGGCATCGATGATGCTGGCGGTTTTTGTCGAACTAATCGGAGTCCTCGGGCTTGTTTTCACCATCATGGCTTTGAACATCCTCGGGCTCATGTAGCGCACGGAGTCTATGTCATGGAAACTGAAAAAATAAGAGAGGCTATCCTCGAGAAGGCGCAAAACGAAGCGCAGGAGATTCTTCGTGAGGCCGAGTCCAATGCACAGGACATTATTGAAAAGGCAAAAAGGAAAAACGAAGAACGGCGTGAAGAGGAGCGCAAAAGAATCATTGCCGATGCGCGGCGCGAGAGCTCCAAGATAACGGCCCAGGCATCTCTGAAGGCACAGCAGATCGTTCTGAAAGAGAAGGACAGTATCATCAAAGAGCTGCTCGACGACGTGCGCAAACGGCTTGAAAAAGACAAACCCGCACCCGAGGAGATGATGAAATTGATCTCCGAGATTGTCGATGCCTTCGAAAGTGATGAAGAAATTCGACTCTACGTAGCGAAGAGAGACCTCACGGACACGGAAGCACTCGTCGAAAAAGACGCAACACTGAAGGGAAGGATCTCCGAGATCGTCGAAGGAACTCAGTCCGTCGGCGGTGTTGTGGCTGAGTCTCAAGACGGAAAGATCTCCATGGACAACAGTTTTGAGATGAGACTCTCCATGCTCGTTCCCAAAGTTCTCCCCGATATCGGGAGAAAACTGTTCGGAGCTGAAAGCAAGTGAATCTGATACGAACAAAATACGCTTTTCTCTCGGCATACCTTAAGGGGGAAGAATCGCGGTGCATCACTCACGAGCACTACGAAGAAATGCTGCAACGATCAAGCATTCAGGATATGCTCGAGATTATACGCGATACCGATATCGGTGATTATCTCTGGGACGAACAGATATCCACATTTACCGATACCGATACGGCTCTCTTGAGGTATTTCGATGATTGTCTGGCGCGTATCCGGCGCTTCAAACCGCCCGCGGACGTGACGCGTATCATGAGCGCATACATGGCCCGGTTTGATATCCTCAATATCAAGATCGCCGCGAGGCGTATTTTGAAAGGCAGCACGGAGGAAACGGCGTTATTCGTGCCGCTCGGGGTTATACATGATGAAGGGTACCTCGATCGCCTGGCCGCCGCGAAAACCATCGAGGATATCGGTGATATCGTATCCGCCTGCGGGTTACATGAACTCGCGTCCATCGCAAAGGAAATCAAGGAAAAGGACGAGCGATCACACGTGGAAGGCGAGATCCGGTTGGACGCGCACCGGCATACGATCATGCACCGGGCCTTCAGACACGTCAATGAAAGTCATGTCCTTCTCAAGGCCCTGGGAATCGTTATCGATCTTGAGAATCTTCAGATCGTGTTCCGGGCGATCCTTCAGGAAAAACGCAACGTCCTTCTCGAATCACTCATGAAGGGCGGACATATCGTCTCCATCGCGTCATTGCGGGAACTTCTTTCACTGAAGATGGCGGAAACGGTGAGCCGTCTGGAGTACACCGAATACTACTCCGTGGCGGCGGACATATCCAAGCTGTATGAAAAGACACGAAACGTGACCGTCGTGGACCGGGTGATCGAAAAGGCGAAACACACGCTGCTTCACGAACTCCTGTCACCGCGCGTTATGTCACCGTCCGCAATGCTCTGGTATCTCTCCGTGAAGGAATGGGAGCTCAGGAACGTGCGCATGATCGTCAAGGGCTTTACCGACGGCATCCCCACATCACTGATAAGAGAACATATGGTGACACCGTCATGACAGAGATGCAAAGACTGAAAACCGCAATTGTGGGAAATGATGATCAGGTGGCGCTGATGCGCCTTGCCGGTGTGGAAGAATATGTTGTCATTGAAGAAAATAGCGAGGAAGAGGACAACGTAAAAAACGCCGTTGACGCGTTCACGAAGAACCCCGATATCGGCATCATTCTTATACCGGAGAGATACGCCGAGTACGTCGGCGCCATCCGTTACTATCTTCAGGAAAAACGGATGACGACACCTGTCATCGTCGAGATACCTTCGGGATACGAATCCGACGGGAGGGATATAAAAGAATACTACAAGACACTGACGAAAAAATTGATTGGCTTTACTATCGAATTATAAGTCAAACTGACGTACGTCATTCAATTAATTCGCAAGAGAGGCAACATTATGGGCAAAATCTGGAGAATTTCAGGACCCGTCGTTATCGCTGAAGACATGCGGGGATCTCAGGTATACGAGGTCGTTGACGTCGGTGATGAACGTCTGTCCGGGGAAATCATCGGGCTTGAGGAAGACAAAGCGGTTATCCAGGTCTATGAAGATACCGTGGGCCTTCGCGTCGGTGAACCCGTGGAGGGAACGGGCGAGATATTGATGGTCGAACTCGGTCCCGGCATTGTGGGCAGTATCTACGACGGTCTGCAGCGTTCCCTGACAACGATGATCGACGACATGGGTGATTTCCTCGAACGGGGGGCACGCACCGCGTCACTGGATCATTCCAAGAAGTGGGACTTCACGCCGACCGTGAAGGTGGGTGACGAGGTTTCCGAGGGGGACATCATCGGAACCGTTCCGGAAACCGGCCTCATCGAACACCGCATCATGGTCCCCATCGGCCTCAAGGGAAAGGTGGCCGACATCTCAAAGGGCAAACACACCATCGACGACGTGATCGCCGTCCTGGAGAACGACGGCGACCGTATCGAACTGACCATGGTCCAGCGATGGCCGGCACGAAAACCCCGCCTGTACAAAAAACGCTTCGATCCCGAGAATCTCCTCGTCACGGGCACCCGTATCATGGACTACATGTTTCCTCTCGCTCTCGGGGGCAAGGCGGCCATCCCCGGCGGTTTCGGAACGGGCAAGACGGTCAACCTCCAGCAGATGGCCCGGTGGTCGCAGACCCAGTTGAACATCTACGTGGGATGCGGTGAACGCGGCAACGAGATGGCCGACGTGCTCCACAGTTTCCGCGCCCTGAAAGACCCGAATACGGGCCGCATGCTTCAGGAAAAGGAAATCTTCATCGCCAATACATCGAACATGCCCGTTGTGGCTCGGGAAATCAGTATCTTTATCGGGATCACCCTGGGAGAATATTTCCGCGATATGGGATATGACATCCTCCTTGTCGCGGACTCGACGTCCCGCTGGGCGGAGGCCATGCGTGAAATCGGCGCACGCCTCGAAGAAACGCCCGGAGAGGAAGGCTTCCCCACTTATCTCGGCTCGCGGCTCGCTTCGTTCTACGAACGGTCGGGACGCGTTCAGTGCATCGGGTCGCCCGACCGCATGGGTTCCGTCACCGTCATCGGATCGGTCAGTCCTCCCGGCGCGGACTTCAGCGAACCGGTGACGCAGAATACCCTGAGAATCATCGACGCCCTGTACTCACTGGATACCGCCCTTGCCAACAAACGTCATTTCCCCACCATCAATTGGCTTTCCAGCTACAGCCTCTATGCGGACACCGTTCAGACGTGGTGGCACGAGCAGGTCAGTACGGACTGGGCCAACACACGCAACACGGCGCTCCGCATTCTACAGCAGGAGGCGGAACTTGAAGAGATCGTCCGTCTCGTCGGTCCCGAGGCCCTGCCCGAAAACGACAAGCTGACACTGGCGGCCGCCAAGTCCATCAGGGAAGACTTCCTCATGCAGAGCGCCTATCACGCCATCGACACGTATACACCGCCGGAACGGGCGCACAAGATGCTCTATACCATCATCAGGTTCTTCGATCTCGCCCGTGAAAAGATGGAGGAGGGTATGCTTGTCGGCGACATTACCGGATCGACAATTCTTCAGCGGATCACGAGGATGAAAGACGTTAAGCACGAAGATTTCGATCAGTATATTCAGAATATCCATTCCGATATGGAGAAGGATATTATCGGACGTAAAGGAGAGGAATAATGGAGTCTTTGCAGCTTTTCACCCGTGAAACAAAGGCAATCAGTACCGCCCGGCGGTCGCTCCTCATCATCGAAAGTATTCCCGGGATCAGATATAATGAAATCGTCGAGGTGCAGCTCGGCTCAGGAGAACTGAGAACGGGACAGGTCATTGAAGTCGGCAAAAAGACCACGGTCGTTCAGGTCTTTGGTGGTGTGAGCGAGGTTGATCTGCTCAGAAGCAAGGTCCGCTACAAGGGTGAAACATTGAAACTGCCCGTTTCGCGCGACCTTCTCGGCCGTATCTTTGACGGCAGCGGAACGCCCATCGACGGCGGGCCGTCGATCGTTTCAGACGAATACCTTGATATCAACGGCATGCCCGTCAATCCGGCATCCCGTATGCCCCCGGCTGAGTTCATTGAAACAGGCATCTCCGCGATAGACGGCCTGAACGTCCTCGTCCGGGGACAGAAACTCCCCATCTTCAGCGGCTCGGGACTGCCCCACAACAGGATCGCCTCCCAAATCATCCGCCAGGCGGCATTAAGGGGTAAAGACGAACAGTTCGCCATCGTTTTCGGTGCTATCGGTGTCAGCTATGACGACGCGGGGTATTTCATTTCCAACCTCGAGGAGACGGGTGCCCTGAGCCGGGCCGTCGCCTTCATCAATACGGCGTCCTCTCCCGTCATTGAACGTCTGTCCACACCGCGTTTCGCCCTGACGGCGGCGGAATACCTCGCGTGGAGCCACGGCATGCACGTGCTTGTCATCCTGTCCGATATTACCAACTACTGCGACGCACTCCGCGAACTCGCCGCCATGCGGGGCGAAATTCCCAGCAGGCGGGGCTATCCCGGTTACATGTACACGGACCTGGCCAGCCTCTACGAGAGGGCGGGTCGCATCTCCGGGCAGGAAGGATCTGTCACGATTCTCCCGATTCTGACCATGCCCGACGACGACATCACTCATCCTATTCCCGACTTGACGGGATATATCACGGAGGGTCAGATCGTGCTCTCCCGGTCGCTTGAACGAAAGCGCGTCTATCCGCCCATCGACATCTTCCTCTCACTCTCGCGTATGATGAAGGAGGGCATCGGTCCCGAAAAGACACGGGAAGATCACAACAACGTCTTCATGCAGCTTTATGCGGCGTACGCTGAGGGATGCTACCTCCGCGAGATATCCACGGTCATCGGAGCGGAGGGCCTGAGCGACCGCGACCGCATCTACCTCTCTGCAGCCGATCGCATCGAACAGGAATTCATATCGCAGGACGAAACCCGGCGGAGAACCGTCGAAGAAACCCTTTCCGTCGCCTGGGATATCTTCGCCGATCTCCCCAAGGAGGGTTTGAAGCTTATCAGCGAGGATTTCATCGCAAAATATCTTCCGAAGAAATCGGAGAATGAATAAGCCATGTCGAAGAAAATAAATCTGGCTCGTCCCACAAAGATCGAACTCGCCCGCCTGAAACGGCGGCACAAGCTGGCGAAGCGTATTCAAAAAATCGTGAAAGACCGTTTGGCCATTCTCGTTATGGAATTTCTGCAAACGGTGAGGGAATGCGCCGATGTCAAGGCACGGCTTGTCGAACAGTACGCGGCAACCTATGCATCACTGTCGGTTACCACCGGGTTCCACGGCAATGCCGTCTTAAAGAACGAGCTGATGGTGCCCGATACGAGGACGGAGATCCGTGCCGGCACAAAAAACGTCGCCGGTGTCCGGATTCCTTTCTTCGAGAGCGAAGTCGTCGACGCGATGAGTACGCAGAAGAGTACGGGGGGCGATCCCTCCTCGTATATCGACCGCTCATCAGAACTGGCGCGGCAGTGCCTTGAAACGACCATCCAACTGGCCGAACTGGAAAAGTCTCTGGAATTTCTTGGTCTGGAAATCAACAAGGTCAAGCGCATCAATAATGCCCTTGAATACATTATCATCCCCGGTCTTGAGGCGACGATTCGATACCTCACCATGAAGTTTGAAGAGCGCGACCGCGAAGAATTCTCTCGACTCAAATTCGTCAAGCTTATGATTGAAAAGAGAGAGGCCTATGCCTACTGATTCGCTGGATGCACTGCTCACAGATTATCACAGAGGGGAAAAGGGCACGCTGAATGCCCAGCTTCCCCGTCACCGAAAGTCATTACGGGCGCTTTTGGACGAAAAACATCCGTCCGTTATGCTGAGCGACGGGTCCGAGCATTATATAAAGAGGACCGAACTGGATTTTCTTGCGGGCATACTGCCGGACGATGTAAGGGACCGGCTTCTCCTGCCCATATTGATTGAGATTGTTTCCTCGCAGGATGACATCGTCATTCGCGCGCGGGGCGATATGGAAAAGAAGGTGTGTGAAGCGGTTCTCGATATGCCCGTCATCGTAAAAGATAATGTGATCTATCTCGCCAAACCGCAGCTGACCGCGGTAAGGGCGCGCTTGAAGACGACGACACAGTATGTTTTCGTCACGTAGGACGGTGCGTGACAGGCGGCATCCGGTGAGGGTGTGCCATACAGAATACGGCAATTATAAATCGACGTTTATACCGTCGGCACCATTTAACAGACGCTGACAGGGAGAGTAAAAATGGCGGAAAAAGTCAATACAACCATTCGCGAAATTGAAAAGGAAGCGGAAAAAATCGTGGAAGAGGCCCGTGAGAAGGCGCGGCGTGTCGTCGATGACGCGCGGAGCACGGCGCGAAAGATGGCCACGGCCGATGTTACGGAAGAGAAAACGGAGAAAGAAAGTGCGAAGATCACGGCGGACGCCGAGAGTGAAGCGAAAAAGATAATCGAAGATGCCGAACTGCAGGCGACTAAATTGAAAAAGAAGGCGGACCCGAAAAAGGATGGTGTCGCGTCCATGATCATCTCGTACGTCAAGGGAAACGAGGGCAAGTAAAAGCCCGAAGCGGGGACGACGACGGCCGTTCACTTGTTTTTTCCGTGCTGACAGATAATATTCTTTTCAGATGCCGGACATTTACGAAAGACCATGCATCTTGCATGGTCTTTTTTTGCTCGAAACCAGCCTCACGGCGCGTGCCGCATCCAGAACGATCTTGCAAAAACCGGCAAAAAAATATACATCAAGCACAGAACGGTGATGGGATAACGCCGGCGCAGGGCAACCCCTTTCCGGCCGATAACACACTGAAACGACAGGGAGATATCATGACAGAAATCGTAGACGTACATGCACGGGAAATTCTTGACTCACGGGGTAATCCCACGATCGAGGTCGATGTCCGGTTGAGTTCCGACATCATCGGCCGCGCTTCCGTACCGTCGGGGGCATCGACAGGGGAACATGAGATGCTCGAACTGCGGGACGGAGATCCCGCCCGTTACGGCGGGAAGGGCGTCCTCACGGCGATTAAGAATGTCACGCATGTCATCGCGCCCGAGATTCTGGGGATGGATTGCCTCCGGCAGCGTTCAATCGATTATACGATGATCGCCTTGGACGGAACGGAAAACAAGGGCAACCTGGGAGCGAACGCGATCCTCGGTGTGTCTCTCGCCTGCGCAAAGGCGGCGGCTGAGGTGCTTGATATCCCCCTGTACCGCTATATCGGCGGCGTCTCGGCGAAAGACATCCCCGTTCCCATGATGAACATCTTAAACGGCGGTCAACACGCGGACAACAACGTGGACATCCAGGAATTCATGATAATGCCCGTCGGCGCCCCCTCCTTCGCGGAGGGACTGAGGATGGCGAGCGAGATATTCCACCAGCTCAAGTCCGTATTGAAAGGCAAAGGATACAATACGGCCGTCGGAGACGAGGGCGGATTCGCGCCGAACCTCCGGTCGAACGAAGAAGCGCTGACCGTCATCATGCGGGCCATCGAAAAGGCCGGATACACGCCGGGCGACGACATTGTTCTTGCCCTGGACGCCGCGGCAAGCTCATTCTACCGCGACGGGTCCTACGTCCTGGAAGCGGAAAAGGATCCTATCATGGATGCGGAGAAGCTTGTCCGGTTTTATGAATCACTGATCGATGCCTATCCCATTGCCTCCATCGAGGACGGTCTCGCGGAAGATGACTGGGACGGGTGGAAAACAATGACGGAGGCACTGGGAACCCGTATCCAGATCGTGGGAGACGACCTTTTCGTCACGAACAAGAACCGTCTCGAGAGAGGCATCACGGCCGGTATCGCCAATTCCATTCTCATCAAGCTGAATCAGATCGGCACACTGACGGAAACACTGGAGACGATCGAGCGGGCAAAGGAGGCGGGCTATACGACCGTCGTCTCGCACCGCTCCGGCGAAACGGAAGATACTATCATGGCGGATGTGGCCGTGGCGGCGAACTGCGGCCAGATCAAAAGCGGTTCCGCATCACGGAGCGAGCGGCTCGCCAAATACAACCGGCTTCTCAGGATCGAAGAGGAATTGAGCGGCGTGTCCGTGTACCGCGGTCGACAGGCTTTTTACTGCATCGATCGCTGACGTGGTGGGGTCCCGTTCATCAAGAGGCATCGGCTCGGCAAACAGACATCCATAAAAAAGGGGGAAACCGTTGCGGGTTCCCCCTTCCGTTGCACCTGAATCCGACACACCCGTTTTGAGGTTATACGATATACTTGAAGAGATCCCGTCGCAGGTGCTCCAGTTTCTCTTTGTCGGCGGTCAGTAAGAGCATCTTGTCCGCTTTCTTCTTCCGGTCGTCCTTTTTGACATACGACGTCTCAATAATACCCTTATCGGCAAGGTACCGCAGGGCACTCTTGTAATTCATCTGCGAGAGCGCCTCCGCCTTGGAAATTTCGCCTTTCTTGTACATTTTTGCTCCCAGTTTTTGGAGTTTCTTCAGGAAATCGCGCTCTGGGCGCTTCGTCTTCTTCAAAAAGGGACATCCGCGGAGAACGATCCAATACGCCTCGATATAATTGGCAACCAGCCCGACGAAGATGGATAATTTCCGACGGCCGATACCGTGCACCTCGATCCACGGCTGACCGTCACTGTCGTGACCGGAAACCATACCCCGGTCGTGAATATAGGCAAGAACGTCGTTGACCTCGTCCGCATCATCCACACTGTCGTCGAAGATGAACTCGTGACGAAAGAGCCGTTTCAGAAAATGGTAATCTTCCATCACATGAGCCACGGACACACGATCTTCACGGGCGGACACGATGGACGCGGAAACGAAGGCGATAGGCAGAAAAAAATGGATGATCGTATTCTTGTAATACTCCATGGTGAGACGCTTGTCCTCATCGACGGAATAAATAATCTCCCCGATTTCCTCATCTTCGTCTTCGTCGAATCCCATCCGTTCGATGAGGCCTGTCGATTCGAACCGCGCCAGGGCTTCCGCGAAAGCGGCTTCCCGCCGGACAAAGGTCTCCGAAAAATTAACCTCACGGTGCGCGAGGTAGTGATAAAGATCGTCAAGAACGGCAATGAGGTCATCGTGCGAAATGCCCCGCCTATAGTGACAGAGGAGACCCGTCGCCACGAGGGCGAAGGGGGTAACGACGGATACCTTATTGATACGGTCGGCGATTTCATAACTCGTTTTCCGGTACAGCCGCTGCCGTTCCTCGATCTGCATGGTATCGTACTGCGAGTCACGGGACGCGAGATACGATTTCAGGAATATGGGCTCTCCCACGTTAAGATAGACCCGGCCGTACCGTTTTTTCAGTATATTGCCGCTTTTCAAAAGCGACCGGGCGTTTTCCTTTTTCTTCGCCGCGCCATCGAGTTCCTGCCGATAGGATTTTTCTTCGATGACGCGGTCATACCCGATATAGACGGGCACAATGGCGAGATCGTCGCAGATATCCTCATCGTAGGCCTGCATAACCATCGACAGAAGACCGAACTTGGGCATGACCATCTTCCCCGTCCGGCTTCGACCCCCCTCGATAAAGAATTCAATGGGCCATCCTTCTTCAAGAAGAACCTTGATATATTTAGCAAAAACCAGCGCGTAAAGTTCGTTGCCCTGAAACGTCCGCCGCAGGAAGAAGGCGCCCGATTTCCTGAAAATGCCGCCCAGCGGCCAGAAGGCCATATTAATACCCGCCGCGACGAAGGGCATGGCGATATTGCTGTGGTAAAAAACATAGGACAACAAAAGATAATCGATATGGCTGCGGTGGCAGGGTACCACGACAAAGGGCATCTGTTTTGACACCTCCCGCAGTCGGTTGAGTCCGGCGTGATCGATTACCACGCCGTCGTAGATGTTATTCCACAACCAGGTGAGGGCGATGTTGAACATGCCGATATAGGAATCGGTGTAGTTGGCAGCGATTTCGTACAGGTATTTCTTCGCCGTACCGATCACGTTCCGGTATTCCCGTCCCTCGTCCCTGCTGATCCGCTCCATCATCGCCACCACTTCCGGTTCACGAAGGACCATGCCGATAATTTCCTCACGCGATTTCAGAATGGGACCGACAATGGCCCGTTTCTCCGTGTTAATGCTTTCGATCATTGTTTCCCGGACGGCAAAAGCGACGTCATCAACGGAATCATCGGCGTGGCTGTTAACATAATCGGTCAGATCAAGGGGATCGGAAACAATGACGAAGGCCTCCCTGAAGAACCGGAGAAACGTTCCCAGTCGACGGACGGCGCTGGGATTGTCGGACTCCCCGAAGAGGACATCGATGACACCCTTGTCTTTTTTGACGCGACGCCGTCCATAGGAAATGAGGATGGGCACGAGATAGACGGGACGGTCCGCGTCGGCGGCGGCGATTACATGATGGAGTGGGTCCTTCGGATAGCGACTCCCCACGAATTCCGAATTGTGGACGTAAATAATGGAACTTTCGCCATCGCGCGTTACCCGTTCCAGGTACCCGTCGCGATAAGGATTGTAGAAAAAGCGGGCAAGGATACACCGTGCCGCCCGTGATACGGGCTGCCAGAGTCTCATTCCCACCCCGTGATAGTAAACGGGACGGGGCAATCCTTCCTTTCGTGACGCGAGGTGCTGAAGAATAAGACCATTGAGACGGCTTCTGTTCTTGAGAACATAAACCACTGTGCCGCGGCGGGCCAGATCGGCTATTTTTTCGACATAGTCATCGCTCATGGTCACGCGCGAAAGCAACAGCGACAGCACCTTCATGAGGAGGGAGTGATGCCCATAGGTCAGACTCCCCGCGTAACACTCTTCGATCTTCGTTTTCAGGGTCTCCCGCTTCGATGCAAATATCACCGCTCAGCCGTCCTTTCCTCACATCTTTCCTGCTTCGCCTTTTGCTGTCTCTTTACCATGCTGTCTCACGTCTCACCGTTGATCATGGGACACACGCCGGGGAACCTCTTTACCATATAGTGCGTGATGTATTCCTCGATTTCATCGGTGACTGTTAATGCCATAATATCGGCGAGCAGACGTTTCGCCTCCTCGACGGTCGTCTCCCGTATAATTTTTTTGATACGCGGGATGGCTAAGGGTGTCATACTCAGTTCGTCAAGTTCAAGACCGATGAGCGCCATGGCACAGAGGGGATCGCCCGCCATCTCACCGCACATTGCCACGGTAATGCCCGCCGCATGCGCCGCCTCGACAACCTGCCGGATAAGGCGCAAAACCGCCGGATGCAGAGGACGGTACAGATAGGTCACCCGTTCATTGATGCGGTCGATGGCCAGTGCGTATTGTATCAAATCGTTGGTTCCGATGCTGAAAAAATCCACTTCCTCCGCCAGAGAATCGGCCATCATCACCGCAGAAGGCACTTCGATCATGATGCCGATCTTGATATCCTCCGCCATGGGAATCTTGTCCCCTCTCAGCTCGGTCTTCACCGTGTTAAGGATGCGGCGGACCTCGCGTATCTCCTGGACACCGGATATCATGGGAAACATGATCCTCGCGTTTCCATAGGCACTTGCCCTCAGAATGGCACGCAGCTGTACCTTGAACAGATCAACTTCCCTCAGGCAGTACCGCACCGCCCTCAATCCCATGGCGGGATTCATTTCATCAGCGAGTTTCGGATCGGACAGAAACTTATCACCACCCAGGTCAAATGTGCGGATCGTCGCCCATTGGATGCCGTCATGGGCCAACACCGTTCGATACGCCTGATAATGCTCATCCTCCGTCGGCAGATCGTCCCTGTTGATATAGAGAAACTCCGTGCGATACAAACCGATCCCCTCCGCACCGTGTTCCAGTGCCGAGGGAATGTCTTCGCTGAATTCTATATTGGCACCGATCTCGATACGCCGTCCGTCTCGACTCACCGCGGGCAGCAGCGCCTGCCTCAGCGAATCATCCTCCATGGCAAGATAGTGTTTTCGCTTCTCTTCATAGCGCTTCGCCATATCCGGCAAGGGATTGATAATAACGGCGCCCGCCGTTCCGTCGACGATGACGATATCGTTGGTTTTGACCTCTCCCGTCACGCGCTGAAGCCCGACCACAGCCGGTATCTCCATCGAACGTGCCACGATCGCCGTGTGTGATGTTTTTCCACCCATATCCGTGGCGAACCCGAGGACGGTATCGGTCGTCATCTGAACGGTGTCGGCGGGTGACAGGTCACGGGCGATAACAATGACCTGCCCCGTAATGGCCGAAATCGGTTCCTTCTTGTCACCGGACAGGTGCTGGAGAAGACCGCGGACAACATTTTCAATGTCTTTTACCCGTTCCTTCAGATAAAGGTTCTCCATGCGACCGAAGATGCGACGGTATTTGCCAAGGGATATCTGCAGGGCCCATTCCGCATTGATCTGTCGTTCCCGGATATTCTTTTCCGTACCCTGAACGAAACGCCGGTCTTTGACAATCATGCGATAGATATCGATGAAGAGCGGACCCAACTCTTCACCGTTGCGGATTTTCTTCGTGATTTCATCAAGTTCCGACTCGAACGCGGCAAGTGCTCCCTGAAAGCGTGTCACCTCCCTTTCCACATGGTCGGGATCATCCAGTTTGTACTGCGGTGCGGGGGCGTCTTTCTGTTTGATGACATAGGCCCTTCCCCAGTTAATACCCGGTGACGCGGCAATGCCCCGTAAGATTAAAGACCGTCTGATGTCGGTTGATTCCACCTAATTCTCTCCAAATTTGCTTTCGATCAGCGCACCCAGTTCTTCAAGAACATTCCCGGCGTCATCACCATCAGCGGTCACGGTGATGACACTGCCTTTCGGACATGCCAGCGTGAGGATGTCAAGAATACTCTTGCCGTCTGCCTTCTCGCCATTCTTGTCCAGTACTACCGTGGATTGATACTTTTCCGTCACTTTCACAATCAGCGCGGCGACACGGGCATGCAGTCCCAGTTCGTTCTTTATTGTAAAGGATTTTGATATCTTCATACAACCAAATTGATCCCGACGGCGACAAGGGCCGCTCCGTAAAGGATACCGATTTGAGATACTCCTCTTTTTATGAGTACCGAGAGGGTTACGAGAGCACCGGGCACAACGACGTACAGGACCGGATGCGCTCCTACACCATTAAAACAGGGCATCATGTGGACACAGAGGACACTGTACACTGCCATGACGATCACCGAGCACCAGCGCATCGCTCTGCCCACAGCGGGAAGATGAAGCTTTTTCAGGAACTCAACCGCCCCTTTCTTATCGTGAAACCCGTGCTGGAACCCCCGTAGGCGAATCACCATGTGAAACGCGTTAAAGAAAAAGAATGCCGCCAGGGGTGCTGTGAGTGCACCTGTCACAGCTCCGGCAACACCGATCAGCATGGCGAGAGGCCGCAGGGCTCCCCAGAAAAACGGATCTCCCAGCGCCGCATAGGGACCTGAGAGTGCCTTTTTCAGGCGCGGGGCATCACGGCACTCACCGTCCGTGCACTGTTCCTCCCACGCGGCCACCGAGCCGATGATTGTGGCAGCCAGATAGGGATGTGTTCCGAATCGTTCGATGTGCCGTGTCATTATCCGACGCGCCTCCACTGATCCCTCCGCATAACCGCGGGCAACAGGGAGAATCGCCCATAGAAAGCCCGTGTTCTGCAATGCCTCGTAGCTCCACGACGCATTCAGGAGAAGAGACCGAAACCATATGTTCGCCTTTACCGACACAGGCCGCCTCCATGCTTCACACGGCCTTCGCCTGGACCGGAACCGCCCGGCGCAGACAAAGAACTCTTTAGTTTGCCCATCAGTTATTACATACTGTCACACAATTATCAAAACGGCGGATGTCCCGTAGCATGAATCGTCGTTCACGTCAATCATCAAGAAAGAGTAGCATCAGCCACGAGTGTTCTGCACAATCATGATCATATGTCCCGTCACCAGCTCCGTCCAGTTATAGGGATGCCGCGTGAATAAATACGGCAGTCCGCATTTTTTTATTGACACGGCCCTCAATATTTGTTACGACTCGCGCGGTTGATGTGTATATCAGCCGTAATTCTTTTGTTATCAATCGCTTGGGTAGGCCCGGCAGCCCGGGCTTTTTTTTGATCAAAAAAATTATACGAGGGGGTGATACCAATGGTTTGTGAAACAATTAAGAAGGGCATCGAGTGTCCTTTTATGACGAAGAACGGATGTGAATTCAACGGTGGCTCGTGCCACCCCGTTATTGACAAATGTGAGGGTTGTGGAAGAATACTGGAAACACCCTCGGGCAAATACTGCATGATGTACCCCGATCCCGCCAGCAAGTGGGCCGTCGGTGGTTGCCCGTCGGCGACGCACGTCAAGAAGGAAAAATCCGAAGACATTCAGAAAATCAATCCGCTGAAGGCGTCTAAACGAAATAACCGCAAGTAGCTACATCTATGAAACCATACCGAGATCATGGCACAGAACACGGCCATTCACCGTTTTAGTTCGCTGAATGGCCGTGTCATCGGTTTCTCGTCACCGTGGACATTACTCCACAATCTTTCGAATGGCCGCCAATTCTTCTTTAATCACCGTGAGTATATCATCCGGCACGGGTGACGTCGTTTTCTTCTTTTTCCACTCCGTGATTTTCCGGCGGGCGCCGGCGATGGTATACTTATCCTCATAAAGGAGCTTCTTAATCTCAAGCAGGGTCATTACATCTTTTTTACGGTACACACGCTGATCCGAATCCGTCCGGATCGGCCTCAGCGCCGGGAATTCCGTCTCCCAGTAACGCAATACATGGGGCTCCACGTCGAGGATTTTACTGACCTCACCGATACGAAAATAGTTCTTATCGGGAATCGTCGTTTTCATCATCTTCCTCACCCCCGCGGGACACAGGGTCCGCCGTGGCGATGGTTGATCGCAGCGATGAAAGAACAGGGTAATATATCAGGGTTATTGGTCGTTCAGCGCCCTTCGTAAAACCTGGCTTGATTTAAACGTGAGAACACGCCGGGGCGATATCGTAATCTCCTCGCCCGTCTGCGGATTTCTCCCCTTTCGCGCCTTCTTTTCTCTCACATCAAAATTACCGAACCCCGAAATCTTTATCTTTTCTCCATCGGCGAGCTTTTCCTTCATGATGTCAAAAACCGTTTCCACAATCCGTCCCGCTTCTTTTTTCGAGAAACCCATGCGATCGTGAATATTCAGAATAATCTCAGCTTTCGTCATTGTCCGCCTCCTTACGGTAACCATTGTGTTTACTATTCTACCCCTCTCACCTTTGCACCGGCACCCTTCACAACAGCAGTAACGATTCTGTCATGTTCGGAAACAATATCGTCGTCAGTCAGTGTTCTTTCGCGGCTCCGATAGGTTAATCGGAAGGCCATGCTTTTCATCCCATCGGGGATCCCTTTACCGCTGTATACATCAAATACCTGAACATTCTCAAGGAAATCCCCGCCATGGGCGCGTATGATCGTTTCAATATCGCCGCAGTGTACGGTATGGGGTACGAGATACGCCACATCGCGGGATATGGACGGGAATCGTGTCACTTCGGTGTAGGATACGCCGTCGATGGCGTACTCGATTAACTCCTGAAGATCCAGCTCACAGATATAGGCTGCCTGTTTGAACTCCATCGTTTCCATCACATCGGGATGAACTTCGCCGATAACGCCAATATTTCTGTCACCTGCCATAACGGCACCCGACCGACCAGAGTTCAGATACGGAGCCGTGTCCGCTGTTTCAAAAGAAATATCCCTGGCATTGACGGCTGACAGTATATTCTCGAGAGCACCCTTCAGATCGTAAAAATCCCCATACACATCCGGGGCATGCCACGAGTCATCGTAGCGAAGACCCGTCAGCACCATACCCAGTTTTTCACGCTCCGTGGGTAGTTCCGCACCCTCTGTACGGAAGAATGTCCTGCCGATCTCAAACATTTTTAGATTGCGATTACCGACGTTATAATTCTTCTTCACCGCCGCAAGGAGCCCGTACGCCAGGGTCGTTCTCATAACGGACTGTTCCTCACCGAGGGGATTCTGAATGGCCGTGAACCGCCTCTCAGCGTCGTCATTCCCAAACCCGAGGACATGGGCCGATTCCGGTGTGGTAAAGCTGTAGTTAATCGCCTCGGTATATCCCGATCCAGTGAGAGCATTCCTCAAATCCCTGATAATCCGTCTTTTCTTGCTCTCCACATCGAGATTGCCGGACAGCGACGGAAGCGAAAGCGGTATTGTATCGTACCCGGAGAGCCGGGCCACTTCTTCGACAAGATCGATCTCCCGGGCAATATCAACCCTGAAGGACGGCGGGGTTACCAGAAACGCGCCGTCAGCTTCTTCCGTGACCGCCATTTCCAGTCTTTCCAGAATCGATGATACGGCATCCGGCGTCATGTCCGTACCGAGCACCTCGTTCACCGTCTGTGTTTTCAACGGAATATCGTCCACGGGGACGAGCTTCTTCGGATAGGTATCGACGTACCCCCGGCAGATTGAACCGCCGCCGCAGTGAGCAATCAGTTGAGCCGCCCGGTTCTGTGCCCGCACCACGCCCTCGGGATCAACTCCTCTTTCGAAACGGAAAGATGCATCGGTAGGCATCGCCAGTGCCCGCGCCGACCGGCGGATGGAGGCGGGATTGAAATACGCGCTTTCCAGAAGCACTGTTTCCGTATCATCGGCCACCTCGGAATTTAATCCCCCCATAATACCCGCAACGGCGACCGGTTTGACGCCGTCGCAGATCATGAGCGTATCCTTGCCGAGAATACGGGGTTTCCCGTCGAGGGATACGAACTTCTCACCCTCCGTCGCTCCCCTCACGACGATACGTCCCTCTTCAAGGTGACGATAATCAAAGGCATGAAGGGGCTGACCCATTTCCATCATGACAAAATTGGTGATGTCCACGACATTGTTGATGGCACGAAGGCCCACCGCTTCAAGCCTCATCCGCATCCATGCGGGAGCCGGTTTGATGCTGACGTTCTTGATAATGCGCGCCGTATAGCGGGGACACAGGTCGGAATCGACGATATCCACGGACGTGACATCATGAACGTCTTCCGCCGTTTCCTCCACATCAAGGGAGGGATAGCGAACCTTTTGTCCCGTTATCGCGGCGATTTCCCGTGCTATCCCGATGATGCTGAGACAATCCGACCGGTTCGGCGTAATACTGATATCGAAGACAGTGTCCTTTAAATCGAGCGCCGCGGCAAGATCGTCACCCTCACGGAGCGTGTCCGGAAGGATCATGATTCCTGACGCATCGTCGCCGATGCCGAGTTCGTCTTCGGAACACAACATGCCCTCGGATTCGATGCCGCGGAGTTTGGAACGCTTGATTATGTAACCGCCGGGGATGACGGCCCCCACCTGCGCGAGGGGAACACGCTGTCCCGCCTGAATGTTTGTCGCGCCACAAACGACGGAATACGATTCTTCTCCCGCTCTCACATCACAGAGAGACAGCTTGTCTGCATTGGGATGGGGATGAATGTCCGTAATCGTGGCGACGATGACACGGGAAAAGCCGGGCGACACGTCATTGATCGCTTCCACTTCCAGACCCGCCATGGTGAGTTTTTCCGCTATGACGCCCGGGTCCTCATTGATGTCGATATAATCCTGTAACCATCGAAGGCTGACCAACATATCACGTATAATCTTTCTTCAGTTGATAATTGCGAACCTGATCTGTTTTATGCACCGTTCCGCGTGTTCGGCGGTCCCGTTACCGGCACTCCTTTTTCACAACAGTACGAAGACTCGGTGAAAAAACGCAACTCAAATGTGCTCCATGCAACCGCGGCACGTTCCGCACCGCATTCTGTCAAAATTGATTAAGAAACCGCAGGTCGTTTTCGAAAAACAGGCGAATGTCCGATATACCGTATTTCAACATGGCGACACGCTCCACGCCGAGGCCAAAGGCGAATCCGGACACTTCGGTGGGATCGTAGTCGACAAACCGATACAATGCCGGGTCAACCATGCCCGCTCCGAGAATTTCCAGCCACCCCGTCTGACTGCACACGCGGCACCCTTCCCCCTTACATATGACGCACTGAATATCGACTTCCGCACTCGGCTCGGTAAAGGGGAAATAACTGGGACGAAAACGGATCGCAATATCATCGCCGAATATCTTTTCAACAAAAAATGTCAGGACTCCCTTGAGATCACCGAAAGTCACGTTTCTGTCGACCAGGAGACCCTCGACCTGGTGAAACATGGGCGTGTGGGATATATCCGAGTCGGGACGATACACCTTGCCCGGGCATATGATGCGAACGGGCGGGCGCTGTTTCTCCATGACGCGTATCTGGACCGGGGAAGTGTGCGTCCTCAGGACCACGTCATCACCGATATAAAAGGTATCCTGCATGTCACGCGCCGGATGGTCTTTGGGAATATTGAGCGCCTCGAAGTTGTAATAGTCGAGCTCAACCTCCGGGCCCTCGACGGCGCTGAACCCGAGACGGGCAAAGACATCGCATATCTCGTCCATGACCCGTGTTATGGGATGGAGGCTGCCGTAGGGTATTTTTCTTCCAGGAAGCGTAACGTCGATTTTTTCCCGCTCGAGTGCGGCTTTTTTTCTCTTCTCTTCGAGGTCGGCGACTGCCTTCTCGATTGCCCCTGCAATATAGTTCTTTATATCGTTCGAAAGTTTCCCGATAACGGGACGATCCTCGGGCCTGACGTCTTTCAACTGCCTGAGCAGCTCCGTCAGATACCCCTTTCTGCCGAGATACTTCGTTCGAATCGCGTGAAATTCGTCCGCCGTCCGTGCGGAGCGAATTTTTTCTTCGGCGCTCTGCCGAAGTTCCTCGAGAGCATGCTTCATTACGCCTGTCCGCTCTTTGCAATCGATGCGATATGCGCAAACGCCGCTTCGTCATTTACTGCAAGGTCCGCCAGCACTTTCCTGTCGAGAGCAATATCTGCTTTTTTGATCCCGCTCATAAGAGCACTGTAAGACAAGCCATTCGCCCGCGCCGCCGCATTGATGCGAACAATCCAGAGTTTTCGGAATTCACGCTTCCTCACTTTTCTGTCGCGGTATGCAAATGCCATCGCCCTGTTCACGGATTCTTTCGCCAGGCGGTGCAGGCGCCCTCTGGCGCCGAAGAAACCTTTCGCGCTTTTCAACACGGCGCGCCTCTTTTTTCTACCATGAATGCTTCTCTTTACTCGTGACATCTCTCACTCAACTCCCACGTTATTTCGTTATATTTTACGAATAGGGAAGAATCTTTCTGATTCCCGCGGCATCTCCCTTTTCGAGAAAAGCCGGTTTTCTCAGGTTCCGTTTCCGTTTGCGGCTCTTTTTCGTCAGAATATGGCTCGCATAGGCCTTATTGCGTTTAATCTTCCCCGATGCGGTGAAACTGAATCGCTTCGCCGCTCCTCGATGCGTTTTAATTTTTGGCATTGAAACACCCCACTCTCTGTAATAAGTCACATCTCTATCATCTCCCGCACCGCGGCACATCACCTTTCACCATGTACCGAGGAGTGACACCCCATTAAAGGGGATCGATGTGTTTTTCTTCTTTCCGCCGAGACAAACTGTCACCGCACCAGTCTAGGAATCCAGTTTCGCCTTTTTTGACGGTGCGACGACCATGATCATGTTTCTTCCCTCCCGCTTGGGCTCTACTTCCACCGTGCAGGAATCACCCAGTCTCGCTTTGAGATCCTGGAGAATTTTCATGCCATGATCGGTATAGACGATTTCCCGTCCCCGGAACAACATGTTGATCTTCACCTTGTTATTCTGTTCAAGGAAACGAAGAATATGACGTATTTTGACAAGAAGATCGTGTTCTTCCGTCTTCGGTCGCAGGCGAATTTCCTTTACCTGTATGGTGCTCTGGCTCTTTTTCGCTACATGTTCCTTTTTGCTCTGCTGGTACCGGTATTTGCCGTAGTCCATGATCCGGCATACCGGCGGTGACGCATTCGGAGCCACCTCGACCAGGTCGTATCCGACTTCATTTGCACGAGCGAGGGCTTCCTGAAACGCCATAATTCCCAGCTGTTTTCCTTCACTATCAATTACACGGAGTTCCTGTGCGGTAATCTCCCGGTTAATCCGAAGATTCTTAGCTATGTGTCACCTCCTGAATCGTCTTAAGGTTCACGGACAGTCGCCGCGGATTGATGAGTTTCCATATCATCATCTCATTCAAAACGACGACATGTATCGTCAACGAGCGAAACGAATTCCTCGACGCTCATCTGACCAAGATTTGTACCGTCTCGCCGGCGAGGCGCAACCGCATTCGCTTCGATCTCTTTGTCACCGATAACGAGCATAAAGGGAATCTTCATCATCTGTGCTTCACGAATTTTGTACCCCAGTTTCTCGTTTCTGAAATCACGTTCCACCCGTACGCCGGCATTGCGCAGGCTCTTGCAGACTTCCTCTCCATAGGAAATCTGCTTGTCCGTTACCGTCATGACGACCGTTTGGACCGGAGACAACCACAGGGGGAGTGCTCCCGCATAGTGCTCGATCAACACCCCCATGAAACGTTCGATCGCACCGAGTATCACGCGGTGAAGCATGACGGGCCGATGTTTTTCGCCGTCCGTCGCAACATAGGTCAGATCGAACCGCTCCGGAAGAGTAAAGTCGCACTGAATCGTCGCGCACTGCCATTTCCGCCCCAAGGCATCTTTCAGTTTAAAATCTATCTTCGGGCCGTAAAAGGCGCCGTCACCTTCATTGACATCGTAATCGATACCCCTCAGCCGGAGAGCGCTTTCCAGGGCGGACGTAGCGAGATCCCAGTCCTCATCCGAACCGATGGAATCATCGGGCCGCGTACTCAGTTCGACTTCATACTCGAATCCAAAAATCGTCATGGCATCCGCCACAAAATCGGCAATGGCGATGATTTCATCATTTAACTGTTCCGGCGTACAGAGGATGTGAGCGTCGTCCTGGGTAAACTGACGGACACGCATCAGCCCGTGGAGCACGCCGGTTTTCTCGTGCCGGAGAACCGTTCCGAGTTCGAAATACCGTATCGGCAGGTCCCGGTAACTGCGAATCTTGGACTTATAAATCAGCATGTGGGCGAGACAGTTCATGGGTTTGATACCATAGACCTGACCCTCCACTTCCGTGAAATACATATTTTCCCGATAGTGATCGAAATGACCGGACTTCTTCCAGAGTTCTCCCTTCAGTACCTGCGGTCCCACGACAATCTCGTATCCGCGCTTCAGGTGCTCTTTCCGCTCCCAGTCTTCAATGATCGTTCTGAGAAGCGCACCCTTCGGATGAAAAATAGCCAGTCCCGGGCCCGCCTCATCGTTGATCTGAAAGAAATCCAATTCCCGTCCCAAACGACGATGATCCCGTTTGCGCGCCTCTTCGATAAAGGTCAGGTAGTCGGATAAATCCTGTTTCGTCGCGAAACTCGTCCCGTAAATCCGCTGGAGCATCTTGTTGCGTTCGTCACCGCGCCAGTAGGCACCGGCCACGCTGAGCAATGCGAACGCGGGAATCATTCCCGTCGACGGGACATGGGGACCACGACAGAGGTCAATAAAATTTCCCTGGCGGTAAATGCTCACTCGGTCCACCTCGTCGGGGAGATCATTGATCAATTCAACCTTATATGTCTCACCCATATTCTCGAAGAAGGCAACCGCCTCGTCGCGGGTCATCTCCTCGCGGGAAAAGGGCTGGTCGGAAGCGATGATTTCCCGCATCTTGTCTTCAATTTTCGCGAGATCATCCGTAGTAAAGGTATCTTTGTAATCGAAGTCGTAGTAAAACCCGTCCTCTACAGCGGGCCCGATGGTTACTTTGACGCCCGGGAAAAGCACCCGGACCGCCTCTGCCATGATATGGGACGTACTGTGACGCAGAATTTCCACACCCTCTCTCGACGTTATATCAATTGGTTCGAGATGCGCGTCACGCGTCAGAGCGGTGCTGACATCGGCAGCCTGACCGTCGACTTTTACGGCGACCGTCGACGTGGATGATCCGGGCTTCCACTGTTCGACAAACGAGATCAGGGATTTACCCGCGTTGTCTGTTACCGCGGATCCATCTGGGAATGTCGCTGTAATTGTTTTCATAATCGTCCTGACCCGCTCTCTGACGGAACCGCCCGTGTCATAATTGATCAGGTATCACACACCCCGTCAGAGGAAACAG
>Ga0272444_10001242_pt1 | contig 24949 bp, 16 predicted proteins | sample SSMForm13_FD_201033 | JGI IMG/M metagenome (GOLD analysis project Ga0272444, IMG submission 201033) | Marine sediment archaeal communities from Little Sippewissett salt marsh, Falmouth, MA, United States - SSM-Form-13 | ecosystem: Environmental > Aquatic > Marine > Wetlands > Sediment ...
GTTGTGAAGGGAACCCTCTGCACGATGTCATTTCGACCGTAGGGAGCTATAGTACCCGTCAGGGTGAAATCTTAACAGACTTGATTCTTTAAGATTTCTCGTCGCTCACGTTCCTCGAAATGACAGTATGCAAAGCTCTCGAAGGGGTGGCTTCATACCGAATACCCGGCTTTTCTTGAAAGGTGATGGCACCATGGCAGATACATTCATGTCCACCGCGGAAGCGGTACAGCGGTACATCCGGGACGGGGATCAGATCGCCCTCGGCGGCTTCACCGTGAGCCGCAATCCGATGAGCATCACCCGCGAGATCATCAGGCAGAAGAAGAAGGATCTCTATCTGGTGGTCCACTCTCAGGGGCAGGCCCTGGAACTGCTGATCGGCGCGGGATGTGTCAGGAGGATCGAACTGGCCTACGGCGGCGTCGCCCGGTTCGCCCCGACGGGGTATCGATTCAAGAAGGCCTTCAAGGAGAAGACGATCGAGGTGGAGGATTATACGAACTATCAGATGACCCTGCGCTTCCTGGCGGGCGCCATGGGGCTGCCCTTTATCGCGACGACGGCCGGACTCGGAACGGACATCACCAGGATCTCGGGCTTTCCGAAGGAGAGCAGGGGGAAGGGGAAGGTCCCCGCCCACAAGCTGAAGATCATCAAGGACCCCTTTGACGACAGTGATGTCGTCGCCCTGCAGCCGCTGCACCCGGACGTGACGATCCTGCACACGCAGTACGCGGGGGAGGACGGGACGATCCGGATCGAGGGTCTCTCGTTCGCGGATATCGAGCAGGCGAGGGCCGCCAGGCATGTCCTGATTTCATGCGAAAAGGTCCTTCCGACCGAGGAGATCCGTCGGGACCCCTCGAAGAACTGCCTGCCTCCCTTCCTGGTTGACGCCATCATTCCGACCCCTCTGGGCGCGCACCCGACGGCGTGTTACCGGTTTTATGACTATGACCCCGTGCACCTCAATCTCTTTAAGAAGGCGGCACAGGACGACGGCCTCTTCCGGCGGTACCTCGATGAATGGGTCTATCCGTTTGAGACGCAGGGAGAATATCTGGAGAAGGTCGGGAGGGAAGACCTCCTGAGAATACAGGCGGACCCCGTACGGGGATACGCGCCCGGGCTGGACAGACGATAGGGGAGGGATGGCGGTGCGGCCGTACACGGAAAACGAGATCATGGCGCTGTGCGCGGGACGGTTGGTCCAGAATGGGGACATCCTCTTTGCCGGGACCGGCCTCAGCATGCTCGCGGCGACGGTGGCGAAGCGGATACACGCCCCCGAGGCGGTGGTGTTTTTCGAGACGGGGGGGATCGATCCGTCGCTGGATGAACTGCCGCTCGCGGTGGGGGACTCGCGGGTCATGACGGGGGCCTCCCTCAATACGGGGCTGGCGGAGGCGCTGAGTTTTCTCGGCCACCCGCGGCTGCGGGTCATCGCCTTTCTGGGCGCGGCCCAGATTGACCGCTACGGCAACCTGAATTCCACGCAGCTGGGGAGCTATGAGAATCCCATCGAGCGGTTCCCCGGTTCCGGCGGGGCCTGCGACGCGGCCAGCCTGGCGTCGGGCGTGATCGTCTTCATGAAGAACGAGGTCAAACGCTTCGTCCGGAAGCTCGATTATTTCACCAGTCCCGGGTGGATCAGCGGCGGGGATTCCCGGGCGAAAGCCGGGTTCAGGCGGGGAGGCCCCGTCGCGGTGGTCACCGATCTCGGCGTCATGAAATTCGATGAGACAACCAGAGAGATGTACCTGTCGGAGTATTATTCCTCCACCACTCCCGAGGCGGTAGCGGCGGCGACGGGCTTCGACCTCGACATCTCCCGCGCGCGGCCCGCGGCGGAACCGACGGAAAGGGAACTCGCCGTCCTGCGGACGCAGGTCGATCCGCAACGGCTCATACTGGGCCCGCCGCCGCAGGATGTGCTGTGAGCGGTGGAAGAGGGTCGGGGAACATGTTGATTGATTCGGCTGGGGTCCGCCAAGGGTGCGTCCCTATTTCTTTATGGTCTTTTTCCCCATTGCTTCCTTCGGCGTTACGCCCGTATCTATGTATCCCTGCCATGTCGTGTTTGCCAGATCGCGCAGCGTATTGAAATCCCCGACAGGCTGTTTGATTCGTTTCATGGTATCGTCTGATATCCTGAATTGTTGCACAAGTTCCATGCCGGCCTGTTTCACCGCGTCGAGGATGTCGGCGCGCACTTTTTCAAAGCCGGGTTGAACCATGGATTCGGCGGAAGGCCGGTATATCTCCGCGACGAGCCCTCCCTTATAGATCTGCCTCAGGTGTGAAGACATCTGATCGAATATGGCGTCCTCGGGGAATCCGGCAACCGAAAGGGCGGCAATTAAGGGGTGGCGGCCGCGCAGGGGATGGGCCGCCTTGCCTTTGTGTTCGATGATGAATGGCTCGATTGCCGGGAGGGTGCGCTCGATGAATGTCTTGAGCTGGGCGTTTACGCCGAAGTGGTAGAGGGGCGTGGCGAATACGGCAAGGTCGGCCTCCAGGAATTTGGGGAACAGTTCTCTGCTCATGTCGTCTTTGAGGACACAGATTCCGGGTGTCTTTGTCCAGCAGGTGTAGCAGCCGATACAATACTTGATCTTCTTGGCGCGCAGATTGACAACCTCCACATCGGCGCTCGCCGAACGCATACCCTCGACAAGGGAATCGAGCAACAGCTCCGTTTTGCTTTGATCCTTACCACGCGGACTCGAATTGAGAGCCAAAACCTTCATATCTTTCTCCTGTTGGTTAGATGGGGAGAGTCCCCTTGTATCCAGCCATTTTTTCTTTCCAGAGCTGATAGCCCCGCACCATGGCGTAGGTCTTCATGGCACGCTCCGCCGATTCGAAGAAGGGGAGACCGGCATCGAAGAAGGTCTGGATGGTGTCCGCGTCGATACCGGGGATCTTGACGGCAACAAAGGGTGTCCCCGTCTCTTTCTGTATCCGTATCACGGCGTCGGCGTAGGTCTTGTTCACCTCGGGAGACAGACCCATCCCCATCATCACCACGGCATCCACTCCGGGGTCTTCGGCCACGGCCCTGGCCGCATGAATATAGATATCGATATCGAGCGCCGCGGCGAGCCCCACGTCGATGGGGTTGTTCAGGCTGGTGCCGGTCGGGGGCACAAAGCCCGCCAGAAAGGACCGGGTATCCGGGGCGATAGAGGCAAGTTTGAGCCCTCTGGCCCCGCAGGCCTCGGCCGCGGAGACGGCAAGCCCGCCGGGTCCTGAAATGATGGCCATCCGATCGCCCAGGTGCGCGGGGAGGAGGGAAAACCCGACCATGGCATCGACCCATTCTTCAAATCCCGTCACCGGTACGGCCCCGGTCTGCCTCACGACACCCTCCCATATCTCCCGGGAACTCGCGATCGCGCCGGTATGCGAAGCGGCGGCACTGCTCCCCTCCGCCGTCAATCCCGCTTTCCAGACGATAACCGGTTTTGCGAGGGACGCCTCCCTGAGGGCCGCGAGAAGCCGCGGACCGTTCTTGATCCCCTCGATATAGGTACCGATAACCGTTGTCTCGGGCTCCCGTCCCAGGTAGATCAAAAAGTCGGCAAAGCTGAGATCGCATTCGTTGCCGAGGCTGATGGCCTTGCTGAAGGCCAGTCCCCTCTCGGGCGCCATGCGGCACAGGATATTCTCCAGGGAGCCGCTGTGAGAGATGATGCCGAGCGGTCCGGGCGTATGGGAAAGTTCCGGGAAATTGGAGAGGCCCGTCCGGGGCGCGTACAGGCCCATACAATTGGGCCCGATGATTCTCATGCCGGAGGAACGGGCGATGCGGGTCAATTCGGTTTGCAGTTTCTTTCCTTCATCGCTTCCCGTTTCCGTATATCCGGCAGAGAAAAGGATGGCGCCCTTGACCCCTTTTTCTGCGCATTCCCGAACAACGGGGAGCGTGCGGTCATGCGAGACGAGAATGATGGCAAGATCGACCGGACCGGGGATGGCGGACACCGTGTGGTATGCCTTCAGGCCGTCGATCTCGTCCGCCGTGGGGTGGACAGGATAGATGACCCCGGGGAAGCCCTGGTCTATCAGGGCAATGAGGAAGAGTTTCCCCGTCTTCATCTCCTTCGGTACGCCGACAATGGCGATGGATGCGGGGTTGAAGATCGCGTCGAGCCGGGTCATCAGTCCGTCGGTGTCGTCCATGTCCGTTCCTGTTCTCCTTTCGTGCCTCCGGTGTTGCTGTGGGGTTCAGTCCCGCAGGAGCTGGTTGGCGATGACGATCCGTTGGATCTCCGACGCGCCCTCATAGATGCGCAGCATGCGGATTTCCCGGTACAGGCGTTCTACCAGATATCCCTTGGAGACACCGTACCCGCCATGAATCTGGACCGCCTCGTCGATAACTTCCTGTGCGATTTCGGTCGCGTAGAGTTTGGCCATGGATGACGGCAGGGTGATGCGCTCTGCCCCCCGGTCCTTTAAAAAGGCCGACTGGTAGACCAGCAGCCGGGCGGCGCTGATCTTTGTGGCCATGTCCGCCAGTTTTCCCTGCACCAGCTGAAAGTGAGAGAGGGTCTGGTTGAACGCCTCCCGTTTCTTGGCGTATGCCAGGGCTTCCTCAAAGGCCGCCTGGGCGAACCCTACCGCGCATGACGCGACCGTGGTGCGAAAGAAGTCCAGCGTCTGCATGGCGGTCTTGAACCCCGTTCCTTCGTCTCCCAGCAGGTTGGCGGCCGGGACCCGGCAGTCGTTGAAGTGCAGTGTCCCGATAGGGTGCGCGGCCACGAGCGGCAGGCGCTGTCCGGCGGTAAACCCCTCGAACCCCTTCTCCACGATAAAGGCGGAGATGCCCTTCACACCCTTTGAGGAATCTGTTTTGGCAAAAACGGTATAGACGTCGGCATCCGGCGCCATGGAGATAAAGGTCTTGGTTCCGTTCAGCAGATATGTGTCCCCTTTCCGTTCGGCCGTGGTCATGATGGCGGCCGCATCGGACCCGCCGCTGGGTTCGGTCAGGGCGAAGGTGATGACCGTTTCTCCCGAGGCGACCTTGGGAAGATACCGCTGCTTCTGCTCATCGGTCCCGGCGGCGACGATGGGGCCGGCGCCCAGCCCCTGCATGGTGAAGATCAGCTCGGCATTCAGGCACCGCGTGGCCAGCTCTTCCCGAATGATACAGTACGCTACCAGCGACCGGGGATCGGGGCCGGAACCGTATTTCCCCGGCACGGTGTATCCCAGCAGTTTTTTGTCGGCCAGCAGCTTTACGATATCACGGCTGACCCGGTCGGTTTCACCCACCTGTTTCTCCAGTTCCTGCAACTCGCCTTTGCAGATCTCGACGATATCTTCCCTGAGCTTCCTTTGGTCTTCCGAAAACAAACTGAGAATAAAATCCATGTGTTCTCTCCTTTACACGGGGACGGACAGAGGGGGCTGTCGCTCGCAACTCCTCCGGATCTTGCATTGAACAGCGAGCGTATCCCCCGCTACTTGTGGCGGGGTGTAACAGAAAACAGATCAGTCCCCTTCACCCGCGATGATCGCGCAGACCCGCGCGAGTTCCTCGGGGGTGTCGACCTCGACGGAATCGTGGAGGGTCTCGACGACCTTGATCCGGTATCCGTTCTCCAGCGCCCGCAGCTGTTCGAGGGCCTCGGTCCGCTCCAGAAAGCTCACCTCCAGAGAGGTGAAGATGCTCAGAAACGACCGGCGGTACCCGTATATGCCGTGGTGTTTGTAGTAGGGGACCCGCTCTTTCCTGTCGCGGTCATAGGGGATGGTCGCCCGGGAGAAGTAGAGGGCGTAGTGGTCCTTGTCGAAGGCGACCTTGACGGCGTTGGGGTGGCGGATCTCTTCCTCCCTTTGTATTTTGTATATGAGTGTGGAAAATTTCAGAGAGGGGTCGTCCAGGAGGGGCCGGGCTACCTCCTCTATCTGCGAGGGGACGAAGAGGGGCTGATCCCCCTGGATGTTCACGACGATGTCCTCGTCATCCAGGTCGAGGCCGTCCACGGCCTCGGCGATCCGATCCGTTCCGGACCGGTGCCGGGGGGAGGTCATGACGGCATTCCCCCCGAACTCTTGTACCCGCGCGAAGATGCGCTCGTCATCGGTGGCCACGGCGACATGCGATACCAGATCGAACCCGGCGGCCTTCTCATAGACGTGCTGTATCATCGGTTTGCCGCAGATATCCGCCAGGGGTTTCCCCTCGAAGCGCGATGACTGGTAGCGCGCCGGTATGATGCAGACGACCTTCGGCATGATGATCTCTTCGCCCTTACAGTGCTTTGCCCGCCGCCGCTATCGCGTCGACATTCTTCGCCCGCGCCTCTTCGGACATCCTGACCGGTATGATCATGAAGAGCGTCCGGCTCATGATCTCTTCGGCGTGGGGGATGTCCTCGACGCGGTACTCGACCGAACCCTTGTACATCGGGTTGGTGAAGGGGAACTGTGCTGAATTGGCGGTTGCCCGCGCGATCAGGTGTTCCCACCGCGGGGCATAGTGCCATGTGTTGTCGCGGTAGTAGATCGTGCCCACGCCCTTCTCGGACATGAGCTTCTGGAAGCGTTTCGCGGTCTTCTCGTCCGGAAGATTGAACCCCAGGAAGGTCGCGGTGTCACCGTCGGGATCGAACAGTTTTCTGAAGCCGATTCCGGGGACCGCGCCCAGGGCATCCTTCAGGGCTGCCTTGTTCTTCCGCTGCTCGCCGATGATGTAGTCCAGTTTTCTGAGCTGGGCCAGACCGACCGCCCCCTGAAATTCATTCATGCGGAAATTGAAGCCGAGGAAGGATCGCCCCTCGTCACCCCTCCCCACGTTGGGATTGTGGTCGTGGCCGTGATCATGGTACCAGTCGGACCGGTCGTAGAGGGCCTTGCTGTTTGTCAGCACCATCCCCCCCTCGCCGGTGGTCATCGTCTTGTAGTAGTCGAAACTCAGGATCGCCATGTCGCCGAACGTCCCCAGCTTCTTCCCCTGGTAGCTCCCGCCGCAGGCCTGGGCGTTGTCCTCGAGGACGACCAGGTTGTGCTTCTTCGCGACCTCGATGATCCGGTCGATCCGCGCGGCCGCTCCGCACATGTGGACGGGGATCACGCACTTCGTGGAGGAGGTTATCTTGGCTTCCATATCGTCCGGGTCGAGGTTCAGCGAATCGTCGATATCCGTCATGATCGGGATGGCCCCGACCTCCAGGACCGCCTCGTAGGTGGCGATGAAGTCGAACGCGGGGACGAGGACCTCGTCCCCCGGGCCCACATCCAGGGCGGTCAGGGCGACCTTCAGGGCCGCCGAGCCGGAGGTGACCCCCAGGGCATACCCGATGCCCAGATACCGGGTGAACTCCTGCTCGAACTGTCTGACCTTGAAGACCCCCTTGCGCTCCTCGTCGAAGCCGTAGCGCATGAAGACGCCGGTCTCCAGGATATCCATTACTTCCTTTGCCTCTTCTTTTCCTATCAGTTCACTGCCTGCCATTCTGTTTCCTCCGGTTTAGTATGCGTCGCTGTATATCTCGATTGCGTCCTGCGGTGTTACCGTGCGCGGGTTATTCGCCAGCGGCCGGGCCACCGTCATGGCGGTATCCGCCAGCTTCGGAAAGTCTTCCTCCGGGATCCCCAGCGTCTCCAGCGTGTCGTAGATCCCGCAGTCGTCGATCAGGTCCTCCACCACGCCGACGGCCAGTCCCGCGGCTTCGTTCAGGGAGAGACCCTCGGTGGGCACGCCCATCACCTCGGCGATCACGGCGAATTTTTCCAGTGCCCCGGGGAGATTGAAGTTCATCACCGCCGGGAGGAGAATCGTGTTCGCCAGACCGTGGGGGATCCCGTACATGCCTCCCAGGGGATAGGAGAGGGAGTGCACGGCGGTGACCCCGGCGTTGGCGAGGCCCAGACCGGCGTACAGGCTGCCGAGGAGCATCTGCCCCCTCGATTCCAGGTCGCCCCCGTTGTGGACGCAGGCCCGCAGGTTCGAGGAGATCAGGTCGATCGCCTCCAGCGAGATCATCTCGCTCATGGGGCTTGCCGTGATCGAGGTGTACGATTCGATGGCGTGACACAGGGCGTCGACCCCGGTGGTCGCCGTTACGTGTGACGGGATGCTCAGGGTCAGCTCCGGATCGAGAAGGGCGATGTCGGGATAGAGGTAGGGGCTGTTCATCCCCTCCTTCTTGTTCAGGTCCTTGCGGATGAAGACGGAGGTGAAGGTAACCTCGCTCCCCGTCCCCGCGGTCGTCGGGACCATGACGGTGGGCAGCCCCGGCCCGGGGATATTACCCAGCCCCAGGTAGTCTTCGGCCTTTCCCTTGTTGGTGACGATCACCGCCACGGCCTTCGCCACGTCCATGGTGCTCCCTCCGCCGATCCCCACGACGACGTCGCATTTTTTAGAAGCGGCCGCCTTCGCGCCTTCATCGGCCAGCTCCAGGGGGGGTTCCCCCTCCACCTTGTCGAAGATCGCGATGGTTATCCCGGCCTTTTTGAAGTAGGCGGTCACTCTCTCCTTCAGCCCCGCGGCGGAGAGGTTTTTGTCGAGGACGACCAGCGGCTTCGTGCCGCCCAACTCCCCGATCTGTGCGGCCAGCTGTTCGAATGCCCCGTTGCCGAAGACGATCTTGCCCGCGCCGGTAAAAGAAAATATCGTATTCATGTCGAATCCTTCCGTGGTATAGGTATGCGTAGACACCCGGCCGGCCGGCGGCGCCGGTCGGTCAGGTGTCCCTTTATACCACGCTCTTTTCCTGTTTCCTATTACAAATTATAGATGTGATACAGGGGGGGCGAGTACATGGTGGAGATTTTTCGGCGCGGGGGATGTCCGGTGGGCGTCCCCGGCATGCCTCGTATCTTACCTTTGAGGCAGCCAGGTACTCAGGGCAGCCTGCAGTTCATCGGAACGGAACGGCTTGGCAATGTAATCGTCCATGCCTGCCGCGAGGCAGACCTCCCGGTCTCCCTTCATGGCATTGGCGGTCATGGCGATAATCGGTACACGTCGGCCGGAGCCAGTCTCTGCCTCTGCCAGGCGTATCTGTCGGGTTGCTTCGATCCCGTCCAGGACGGGCATCTGGATATCCATGAAGATCAGGTCGTAGGGTTTCTCTTCCAGCAGTCTGAGGGCCGCTTCACCATTGTCGGCCAGATCGGCGTTCAAGCCCATCTTTTGAATATGAAGCAGGGCGATCTGCTGGTTGGTATGGTTGTCCTCCACCAGCAGGATCAGGGGAGAATGGCCGGATAGTTCCGGGATTGGGGACCGCGGCACGTCGGCGGGGGGCGGGAGAGGGCGCGCCTGCTCCGGGATTTGGGTCGACCGGACAGCTTTCCGGAGAGCAACCTCCAGATCCTCGATTTTGACCGGTTTTTTCAGGTGGCCGGCAAACCAGGACTTGCTGGTTTTATCGAGCTGGATGGTGTCCGTGATAGATGAAAGCATGATCAGCGTATTGGACCTGATCAGCGGATCCTCAAAAACGGTACGGGCGAATGTGATTCCGTCCATGACCGGCATCTGGCAATCGACCAGGACGGCATCGTATTTCTCCCCTTCCGATGCAGCCTTGCGGAGCATCTCCAGCCCGGTCTCGGGGCTGGTTGTCTCTGCGGACTGACACTGAAAGAATTCCATATATTTCTCTAAAATCAGAATGTTGGTTTTATTGTCGTCGATAACCAGTATTCTCTTCCCCCGCAATTCGCCGGCCTCCGGATCGACGAAGCGGGGGGCATCGGGATCGCGCCTGAAGCGGGCCGAAAACCGGAACGTGGAGCCCGTTCCCGGTCGGCTTTCCACATCGATGGTCCCGTGCATCATCTCCACCAGCCGCTTGCTGATGACCAGTCCGAGACCGGTACCCCCGAACCGGCGGGTCATCGATGGGTCAATCTGCGAAAAGGACTGAAAGAGCTTGCCTCTCTGATCCCGGTCGATCCCGATCCCGGTATCGCTGACCTTGAAAACAAAACCGAGATGGGTTCGTGTCTGCTCGTTAAGGCTGCAGGAGAGCGCAATCTCTCCCCTGTCCGTAAATTTGATGGCGTTGTTGACGAGGTTGAGAAGCACCTGTTTCAGTCGGAACGGATCACCGATAACAGAGGGAGGAATGCGGGGGTCGATGTCGGTCATCAGGTTCAGTTGTTTGTCGCGTGCTTTCATGCTTTCGCTTTCAGCGACCTCTTCGACGATCCGGCGCAGGTTGAACGGAGTGTCTTCGAACTCCAGCTTGTTGGCCTCGATCTTGGAGAAATCCAGGATGTCGTTGATGATCGTAAGCAGCGAATTAGCCGAGGTGTCGACGACCGAGAGATAGGTCTGCTGCTCCTCCGTCAGGTCGGATTTCGCCATAATTTCCGTCATACCGATGATCCCGTTCATGGGCGTCCGGATTTCATGGGACATATTGGCCAGGAACTGGCTCTTGGCCTGATTGGCGGCTTCGGCCGCTTCCTTGGCCTCCCGGAGCTCCGTGGTCCGCTCCTGGATACGGGTTTCGAGGTCCTGTCGGAGTTCCAGCAGTTCTTCGGTGACCTTGTTGAGGTTGGCCGTGGATATTCTCATCTCGACGAAATCGATCGACGGGTAGAGATACCCCCTGGTTCCCTGTGCCAGTTGGCGCGTTGACCGGTGCACTTCCTGCAGGTAGAGATCGAATTCCAGGTAGTGGATGTAGAGCAGGACCCCGATCAGGGTCGTGGACAGTCCGGTAAAGAGCATGATGGGAGCCAGATGGTCATAATTGGTATTGACGTACAGGACCGTCACGATGATGGTGATGGTCGACAGGAACATCAGACAGCGGAACGAATGGCGCATGGAGAGGGTTTCGGGCGGGACAATCGACATCCCTCTCCGGCGGATCTCTTCGTGCAGGACGGCCCTCACGGGACCGGTAAGGAAGTCGCTAACCAGGAAGGTATAGAAGGTGTAGCTGCAGATAGACAGCAGCGTACCGAGGACCAGCGCCACGGTGCCGACCGGATCGTCGGCCCGCACCAGCGCGAAGACGGTGATGACCAGACCGACAAAAACGGCGTATACAAAGGCGTACAGGGTGTTTGCCCTCGGAAACCTGAAATAGGCATCGGCAAAACGGGCGAAGGCGTGATCGTCCAGCGCCTTGATCGGGGCGGGATCCAGGTCCTTGCTGAGGACCCGGTTGACGATCCTGGGTACCGGGGTAAACTCCGCCAGTCCCAGACGGCGGAATAATCCGAAATGGATGAAATGTATCATCGTCGTGAACGTGGTGGAGATGCCGGCGATCCAGATGCCCGTTTGTACCAGTTCCGGGGGGGAGTTATGGAAACTGGTCACCAGCATGACGGCGAACACCACTGAAAACCAGGAACCGCTGACCGACAGGACGCTGACAGCGAATCCGAAGGAGGTGAAGCGGATGAGAGCGGGGAACACCCGGGTTAAGATAGCATACACCACGGGGTATTTTCGGTATTCCAGGAAATGCCCTATGGGTTTTTTCTCTAACAAGGCCACAATCCCCCGCGACTCTTGTTCCGGAAGCCCGTTTCCTCCCCCGGCTTCGTCAGGTTGCATCCCCGTATTGCCTGATCACGTTGCGGGCTATATCGATGTGCACACCCCGATCAGGTTCCGTGTTTCCCAATGACGCGATTTCTGCCTTCAAATCCTTGTATCGGCACGGAGGCGACACGACTTTAGACAATTTGCCGTTTTCTATAGTGATATCCGATTTCCTGCAGGGAGGGGGGCGACCGATCCGGTCCTTCACCTGGAGGGTGGCACCGGGGGACGCCCTTTCTCGTGCGTTATGACTGGAAGAAGCAGACGACGCGCTGCGATATGATATCCGCCACCAGCTGCAGCCCTTTTCCCCTGAAGTCACAGACCGTGACGATATCCCGGTAGGCGTCGGAATCCGGGATCATCTCCGTGAGGAGGTTCGGAAGGGCCCCCAGCATACCCCTGTTGAAGGTGACCTCTTTTTCATCGGGGAAGAGGGCGAGATAGAAGATACTCATCTCCACGAGGTCCTGGAAGAAGTGGGAACCGAAGGAGAGCTCCGGCATCAGGTTGCCGTGAACGTACGCCACCTCTCCCAGCGCCGTGATGTTGTTGATCTCCGAGAAGGCAACCGGTATCCCCAGTGACGGCGTTGTCGATCCCCACCTCCCTGGCCCCAGCAGCATGGCGGGGGTGTCTTTCTTGCTGGTGATCTGCCGGTTCAGCCTCCCGACGAGCCGTGCTATCGCATACTTCTCCTGGAGGGGAAGCTCGCTGTACCCCTGAGGGTCGATAGAGATAACGCGCCCGATTCCCTGGGAGATGCTGCCGCCGAAGAAATTCCCCGCCGATTCGAAGAGGATCTTTTCAGGCTTGATACCGCGCGGAAATTCAACAATCTTTCCTTCCCCGATGGTCTGGAGGGGCCGGCACTGCAACAGGTTGATCTCGAACGTGTCACCCTTCGTGAAATTGACCGTAAACTCGATATCCACCGGATAGTTGTACACGATCTCGAGCTTTTTGAGCATCGCGCGCATCCTCTCGGCAAAGGGGGTTGTGGAGAGCAGCTCGTCGAAGGTGATAAGCCACGCCTCCTGGTCCGTGATGCCGCGTTTCTTCATCTCCGTGCTCATCTCGTGGTCTCTGACGGCTATCCGGTCCAGCCGCAGGTCCAGTCCTTCTCCCGTCAGCTTCCGCAGTTCGACGGTTTCGATGGAGTTTGACCCTATGTCGAGCAGGTCGACATCCCGCTGGGAAAATTTCCGGGAATCCTCCATCCCCGCGTACGGTTTCAGGAGGGGGAGATCCAGGGCCGCGATCCGCGGGTAATCGCCCTCCACGCGGTTGACCGCCCGTGTTCCGAGGCCGAAGACCAGCCGGAGCAGACCGGCCTGCGGGTCCATCTCCTTCTTCCAGATGAAGGTGTTGTACGAGAGGCCGACCCCGGCTATGTCCGGGAAGAAATAGTTCCCGTGACGGTTCCCGGAGACCCGCTGGACCAGGAGCGCCATCTGCTCATTGGTGTGCTGCAGGCCCTTCTGGATGCGGTAGCTGAGCGCGTTTTCATTGAGCGTGCTGGCATACACCCTCTTGACGGCCTCTTCGAATTGGGCGAGCCGTTCTTCGGGGGTGCCCTGGTTCACGCAGAAGAAGCTCTCGTACTTGCCGGCGAAGGCGTTCCCGAAGGCGTCCTCGAGGAGACTGCTGGAGCGGACGATAAAGGGTGACTGCCCGAAGTATTCGATGATCTGGAGGAACTGTTCCCGGACCTCTTCGGGGAGGGTCCCCTTCCGTATCTTGTCTCCCAGTTCCCGGGCCGCCTCGAAATATGTTTCCCCCGCTTTCTGCTGTTCCATGAGGGGTTTCCACCAGCCGTTCTGGACCAGATAGGTGTAGAAGATGTCGGAACCGATGTAGAAGGAGTCGTGGGGTTCCATCTGCCTCTCCCAGTCGAAGGACTGGTCTCTGAGGAGGATCTTCCGGGCGAGGAGCATCCCGGTGGTCTTGCCGCCGACGAAGCCCGTTCCGATGAGGCGGTTCTTGATGCTCAGCATGTCCTCGAGGGAAAAGTTGTCCTTCACGAGGATCGACATCCGGGGGTCCCGGGTGATCATGATGCTGCACAGCTTATCCACCATCTTCTGCCGCGCCTCCCCCTCCCAGGGCTTCTCCAGGAGCTCTTCGGCCTGCAGGAACAGGAGATCCCAGTAGTCGAGATTCCGCTTGGCCCGTTCCTTCGCGCTGCGGGACAGGATGAGGGAAAGCTCCGCGGCCTCTGTGCTGTCGGTGATGGGGACGAAGCGGTTCCCCTCCTTGATGTGCGGCATGAACATGGTGGAGGAATAGCGTTTCCATACCTTGAGGGGATGGATGTACAGGGTTCCCCCGTCGTTGTAGAAGTCCATAAAGAGCTGCGTCGTTTCGCGGATCCGGGCGGTTGTCTGGAAGGAATGCCGGTCCCGGAGAATCGCGAAGTATGCCACGGTGTCCAGTTCGAACAGATAGGGGCACGAACTCATGAAGAAGTTCGCGATCATGAGATCGCTGGCCCAGACCGACAAAAGATCGGAGAGGCAATCGAAGACGTAGAACGCACCCTCCCCCTCCCGTGTGATGATATTGTACGTTTCCGTGAAGAAGGATTCGAATCCGCTGCTGGTGTCCAGGGTCCGGACCAGTATGTCCGGGTGTTCCTCGAGGATCGGCGCCCGGTCGGAAAAGCGCATGTAGATCACCGTTCTCTTGTCTTTGAGCGCCTGCTCTGCAAACAGCCGGGCACCGGCCTCATAGTCCTTTATGTCGTCGACACGCCAGACGACATTGTCCCCGAGGCGCAGATAATCGATGATCTCGTCGAGACCTTCAAACCCGGTACTGATCTTTTCCAGTGACTCCATGGTACAACCCTTTCTTCACCATGACAGAACACGTCCGCCCTTCAGGAAGAGGCGTTACGCAGCATAGATTTCCTGGAGGGACCGTATGTCGAAGGAGCCCCTCCTCAGCGCCCGTATCCCGCCGATCACGGCCACGGCACCGGAGACGGTGGTCACGACGGGTATGCCGTGGGAGACCGCGGTGTTCCGGATTACCACCTCGTCGCGCCTCGGTTTCGGCCCGCTCGGCGTATTGATCAGGAGGCCGACGTCCCGGTTCTTGATGTAATCCACGAGGTTCGGCCTCCCCTCGCCGATCCGTGACAGCCGCGTCACGGGGATGTCATGATCCGCGAGTGTCTGCGCCGTCCCGGGGGTCGACAGGATCTCGAACCCCATATCGAAAAACTGCCTTCCGATAGCGACGATCTCCCGTTTATCGTAATCCTTGACACTGATGAAGACCTTTCCCGAAAGGGGGAGCATCTGCCGGGCGGCTATCTGGCTCTTCGCGAAGGCTGTTCCCAGATCGATGTCGATCCCCATGACCTCGCCGGTGGATTTCATCTCGGGGCCGAGCAGGATGTCTCCCCCCAGAAAGCGGTTGAAGGGGAGGACGGATTCCTTGACCGCAACATATCCGGGCTCCGGGTCCGCGGTGATCCCCTGTTCTTTGAGCGTCCGCCCCGCCATGACCCGGGTCGCCACCTTTGCCAGGGGGACCCCGGTCGCCTTCGATATGAAAGGGACGGTTCGTGAGGCCCGGGGGTTGACCTCGAGGATGTAGATATCGGTCCCCTTGACGGCGTACTGGATGTTGAGGAGGCCCCGCACGTCGAGTTCCAGCGCGATGCGCCGGGTCTTGTCCTTGATTTCGGCGATGATGGCCGGGTCCAGGGAATAGGCGGGGAGCACCATGGCGCTGTCTCCCGAGTGGACCCCCGCGTGCTCGATGTGTTCCATGACCCCGCCGATCACGACATCGCTTCCGTCGGAGACGGCGTCGACATCGACCTCGATCGCGTCCTCGAGAAACTTGTCGATCAGGATCGGATGGCCGGGGGATGCCTCGAAGGCCTCCCGGGCAAAGCCCTCCAGATCCGCCTGGTTCCAGACGACCACCATGGCCCGGCCGCCCAGGACGTACGACGGCCGTATGAGAACGGGATAGCCGATCCTCTCGACGATCCGCTCCACTTCCTCGAAGGAGAGGGCCGTGTCGCTCTCCGGCTGTCTGACATCCAGCTTGTCCGCCATCTCCTTGAAGAGCTTGCGGTCCTCCGCGCGGTCGATCGCCTCCGGGGACGTCCCCAGTATCTTCACCCCGTGGCGCTCGAGGGGAATGGCGAGATTGAGCGGGGTCTGTCCCCCCAGCTGGACAATCACCCCCTCCGGCCGCTCCGCCTCCACGATGTTCAGGATGTCTTCCAGCGTGAGGGGCTCGAAGTAGAGCCGATCGGATATGTCGTAATCGGTCGAGACGGTTTCCGGGTTGGAATTGACCATGATCGTTTCATACCCCATCTCCCTGAGGGCCATCGATGCGTGGACACAGCAGTAGTCGAACTCGATCCCCTGGCCGATACGGTTGGGGCCCCCGCCGATGATCATGACCTTCCGGGTGTCCCCGCTCCGCCCCTCGTCTTCCCGTTCGTATGTCGAGTAGTAGTAGGGGGTTGATGCCTCGAATTCCGCGGCGCACGTGTCGACCAGCTTGTAGACCGGTCGGATGCCCAACTGCTCCCGCAGGGTCCGGACCGTCGATTCGTCGATCCCGATCAGCTCCCCGATCTGACGATCGGAAAAGCCCATCTCCTTTGCCTCCCGCAGGAGGGGGGCGGGGACAGCTCCCTTCCCCGTGTATGCCTCGAGAGAGCGTTCCATATCGATGATCTCCCCAATGTTGTTCAGAAACCAGGGGTCGATGGCGGTAATCTCGGCGACATGGTCGACGGGCATCCCCTCCTTGAGGGCGCACTTGACATAGAACAGCCGCTCCGGGGTCGGGCGGGCGAGGTGTTCTTCCATGCGCTCGGTGTCGACCTCCCGCTCGCAGATGCGGTCGAGGCCGTGCAGACCGATCTCCAGACCGCGGAGCCCCTTCTGGAGGGCCTCCTTGAAGGTGCGGCCGATCGCCATCGTCTCCCCCACCGATTTCATCGATATTGTCAGGGTGTCTTCCACTCCGGGAAATTTTTCAAAGGCGAAGCGCGGGATCTTGACGACGCAGTAGTCGATGGTCGGCTCGAAGGATGCCGGCGTCTTCCTGGTGATGTCGTTCGGGATCTCGTCGAGGGAATAGCCGACGGCAAGCTTGGCCGCGATCTTGGCGATGGGGAATCCCGTCGCCTTCGAGGCGAGGGCCGACGACCGGGAGACGCGGGGGTTCATCTCGATGACCACGATGCGGCCGGTCCGGGGATTGACCGCGAACTGGATGTTGGACCCTCCGGTCGCGACCCCGATCTTCCGTATGACCGCGATGGAGGCGTTGCGAAGGTCCTGATATTCCCGGTCGGTCAGGGTCTGAGTGGGGGCGACCGTGATGGAATCCCCGGTGTGCACCCCCATGGGATCGAAGTTCTCTATCGAGCAGATGATTACGACGTTGTCCATCTGGTCGCGCATGACCTCGAGCTCGTATTCCTTCCAGCCCAGGACGGACTCCTCGATAAGGACCTCGCCGATCATGCTCTGTTCCATCCCGATCGAGGCGTAGTTTTCGAACTCCTCCGCGTTGTAAGCGACCGCGCCGCCGGTCCCGCCGAGGGTAAAGCTCGGACGGATGACGAGGGGGAATCCGATCTGACGGGCGATCTCCCATGCCCCTTCCATCGTGCTCGCCACGGCGCTCCGGGGGACATCCAGGCCGATCTCGGCCATCGCCTCCTTGAAGGCGTCCCGATCCTCCGCCCGCTTGATCGCCGCCAGGTCCGCGCCGATCATCTCCACCCCGTAGCGGTCGAAGACCCCCCGCTCGGCGGCCTCGACGGCGGTGTTCAGGGCGGTCTGCCCGCCGATGGTGGCGAGGACGGCCTGTGGCCGCTCCTTTTCCACGATCTGCTCGATGACGTCGGCCGTGATCGGCTCGATGTAGGTGTGGTGCGCCATCTCGGGGTCGGTCATGATGGTGGCCGGATTGGAGTTGAGGAGGACAACCTCATATCCCTCCTCGACCAGGGCCTTGCACGCCTGGGTCCCGGAATAGTCGAACTCGCAGGCCTGTCCAATGACAATAGGACCGGACCCGATGATGAGTATCTTTTTCAAGTCTGTGCGTTTGGGCATAGCGCCTTCGGTCACTCCCATTCGATGGTGCTGGGCGGTTTTGAACTGATGTCGTACACGACACGGTTCACGCCCGCCACTTCGTTGATGATCCGGGATGATATCAGTCCCAGGACATCGTAGGGGATCCGTGCCCAGTCCGCCGTCATCGCGTCCAGACTGGTGACGGCCCGGAGGACCACCACGTTGGCATAGGTCCGTTCGTCCCCCATGACGCCGACGCTCTTGACCGGCAGGAGGACGGCGAAGAACTGCCATATCTCGTGGTTCGTGTCGTAGCGCTCGATCTCTTCCCGGGCGATCATGTCAGCCTTCCGCAGTATGGCCAGGTCTTCCCTGGTGATCTCGCCGATGAGACGCACCCCCAGTCCCGGTCCCGGAAAGGGCTGGCGGGCGAGGAGCCGGTTCGGCAGCCCCAGCTCTTTTCCGAGGAGGCGTACCTCGTCCTTGAACAGCTCCTTCAGCGGTTCGATCAGCTCGAATTGCAAGTCTTCCGGCAGTCCTCCGACGTTGTGGTGGCTCTTGATCGTCGAGGACGGTCCCCCCAGTGGCGATCTGCTTTCGATGATGTCGGGGTAGAGGGTCCCCTGCGCGAGGAACTTCGCCCCCTGCACGTCGGCGGCCGCATCGGAAAAGACATCGATGAAGGTCTTTCCGATAATCTTCCGTTTCGTCTCGGGATCGGTTACCCCTTTCAGCTCGGCAATGAAACGATCGGCGGCGTCCACGATCCGGAAATCGAGCGGATACTCCTTTGTGAAGAGGGTGCGGATCTCCTCCACCTCCCCCTCCCTCAGGAGGCCGTTGTCGACAAAGATGGCCTTCATCTGGTCACCGATGGCGCGGTGCAGCAGCGCCGCCGCGACCGAGGAATCCACGCCGCCGGAAAGACCGCAGATCACCCTCTGGTCGCCGACGGTATCCTTGATCCGCGCGACCGATTCGTCGATGAATCGGCCCATCGTCCACCCCCCTGAGCAGGAGGCGACGGTGAACAGAAAGTTTCTGATGATGTCGAGTCCCCTCGGGGTGTGCACGACCTCGGGATGAAACTGTATGCCGTATATCTTGCGGTCGCTGTGGGCCATCGCGGCTATGGGACACGCCGAAGTGCCCGCCAGTACCGTGAACCCTTTGGGGGCTTCAATGACGTGATCCCCATGGCTCATCCAGACATTGAGGCGTGACGGCAGGCCGGCGAATATCCCGATCGGCTCTTTTACCTGTATCCGGGCGGGACCGTACTCCCCCCCCGTCCCCTTCTCCACGGTCCCCTCCATGATCCGCGCCAGAATCTGCATCCCGTAGCAGATGCCCAGGACGGGGATCCCCGTATCCAGGATACGCCGATCCATCCGGGGATGTCCGGACTCAAAGACGGATGAGGGGCCTCCGGAGAGAACGATCGCCGTGGGGTTCATCTGCAGCAGTTCGTCCTGCGAGGTGTCGTGCCGTACGATCTCGCAGTATACCCCCAGTTCACGGATCCGCCGCGCGATGAGCTGCGCGTACTGTGAACCGAAATCAAAGACTACAACCATTTCTTTCATGCAATATCCTCTGATGATTCATTCATTATTTTTACAAACTGCTTGAACAGGTGCCGCGCGTCGTGCGGCCCCGGCCCGGCCTCCGGGTGAAACTGTGCCGAGAAAACGGGCAGGGCTCGGTGCCGGATCCCCTCCAGGGACCGGTCGTTCAGGTTGATGTGCGTGACCTCGACGGTGTCGGTGTCGAGCGAATCGGGATCGATGCAGAACCCGTGGTTCTGGACGGTGATGTCGATCCTCCCCGTGACAAGATCCTTCACCGGATGATTCGAGCCGTGGTGGCCGAACTTCATCTTGAAGGTCGTTCCCCCGAGGGCCAGGCCGAGGATCTGCTGTCCCAGGCAGATGCCGAAGAGGGGAACCGTCCCGATCTGCAGGATCGCACGGACGGTGTCGATCGCGTATGTCACCGCGGCGGGATCGCCGGGGCCGTTCGACAGCAGGACGCCGGCCGGCCGGTATGCCCGGATCTCATCGATCGTGGTGCGGGCCGGGACCACCACAACGGTGCACCCCTCATCGCGGAGCTGCCTCAGGGTGCTGTACTTGACACCGCAGTCCAGGACCACAACCGTCGGTCCCCCCTGAGCCGCGAAGGTGAAGGGCTGGTCACAGGTCACGTCCTGTACCAGGTCTCTCCCCGAAAGACCCGGAGATTGCTGCGCCTTTGCGATGAGCGATCCCGGCTCGAGGTCGGTGGTCGAGATGACCGACTTCATCGCGCCCGCCTCCCGTATATGTTTTGTCAGGGCACGGGTGTCAACCCCCTGGATCCCGACAACGCCGTTCTCCCGGAGGTAGGTGTCAAGATCCTTCTCCGACCGCCAGTTGCTGGGGGCCTCGCTCAGTTCCTTGACGACGAACCCCTCGAGCCACAACCCCCTCGATTCCGCGTCCGCCTCGTTGACGCCGTAGTTGCCGATCAAGGGATAGGTCATCGTGACGATCTGGCCCTTGTAGGAGGGGTCGGTCAGGACCTCCTGATAGCCAGTCATCCCGGTGTTGAATACCACCTCGCCGGCGCACTCCCCCGGGGCTCCGAAGGATATCCCCTCGAAGAGACGGCCGTCTTCCAATGCAAGTAATGCCTTCATTTTCTACCAACACTCAAAACTGATGCTCCCGTAAAAAGTCCAAAGGGCTTGTCATTTCGAACGAATGTGAGAAATCTTTACAATGTAACACTTTCAAAACACAAGATTCCTCCCGCTGGTCGGAATGACAGATTGTGTGTGACTTTTTACGAAGCCGTCAAAACCGACACATTATGAAGAGAATTTTACCACCTTTTTGCCGTCGACCCACCCGACCCCGACCGCTTCGAGCAGGCCCGCCTCCGCCAGCTGCCTGTCCGATACCGGAGAGGGTGCCTCCGTCAGGGGACAGGAGGCGCTCCTGTTCTTCGGAAAGGCGATCACGTCGCGGATCGACGGCGTTCCCAATATCATGGAGACGACCCGGTCCATCCCGATGGCCAGCCCCCCGTGGGGGGGTGCCCCGTACCGGAGAGATCGCAGGAAGAATCCGAACTTGTCCGTTATCTCATCCTCGGCAAGACCCAGGGCCTGAAAGATCCTGTGCTGCACGTCGATATTGTCGATTCGAATAGATCCTCCGCCGATCTCCTCGCCGTTGATCACGATATCGTAGGAACGGGACTTGAGGGCGGCAAGTTCCTTCCGGTCCTGGGGATCGAAATCCGTCCGATCCGGCGCCGTGAAGGGGTGGTGCGTCGAGGTGACGGACTTCCCGTGGACCTCGAAGAGGGGAAAATCGGTGATCCACACCGGGCAGTAGGAATCGCGGGGGATCAGGTCGAGCCGCTCGGCCAGGTGGAGGCGGAGCATCCCCAGCGCCCGATTGACCCGCACGGGCGAGGCATCGGCGATCATGACCAGGACGTCGCCGTTTTCCGCCTCGAAACGGCTGATGATCGCCCCCTGCTCCTCTTCGCTGAAGAACTGTACGATATTCGACTCGAGCCTGCCCCCGGTCATCCGCATCCAGGTCATCCCCCTGGCGCCGAAGGAGGGGACGATCTTCTTGGCGTACTCGTTCTGGAGGACATTCTTGCTCAGCCTGTCCGATTGTCCCCTGATGTTGATCCCCTTGATGGTTCCGCCTTTCTTGATGACCTGCTCAAGGATCCCGTACGAGGTGTCCTGCAGGATATCGGTGACCTCGACGAGGCGCAGGCCGAAGCGGATGTCCGGGCTGTCCGATCCGGTGGTGTCGACCGCCTCCTGCCAGGTCATCCGGGGAAAGGGGGCGGACAGGGCGATGCCCCCCACGGCGAACATGCGGATAATCAGTTCCTCCGTCACCCGGTAGAGAACCTCTTCATCGATGAAGGAGGCCTCCAGATCCAGCTGCGTGAATTCCGGCTGCCGGTTCGGGCGCAGATCCTCGTCCCTGAAGCACCGGGCCAGCTGGTAGTACCTCTCGAGACCGCTGACCATGAGGAGCTGTTTAAAGAGCTGCGGGGACTGGGGGAGCGCGTAGAATTTCTTCGCGTGAACACGGCTGGGGACCAGGTAATCGCGCGCCCCTTCGGGGGTGCTCTTGGTCAGGATGGGGGTCTCCACTTCTATGAACCCTTCCTGGTCCAGGTAGTCACGCACGCACCGGTTGATCCGGTGCCTCTTGATGATGTTGTCCTGTATGGTGGGACGGCGCAGATCGAGGTAGCGGTATTGCAGGCGCAGGTCCTCTCCGACCGTCTCCATCCCCCCGACCGCGGCCCCGGCGACCATCGCCTTCTCCGATATGGAAAAGGGGAGGGCCCGTGACTTGTTCAGGACGACAAGGCTGCCGGCGATGACCTCTATCGTCCCTGTCGCGATGTTGGGGTTTTCCGTGTCCTTCCCGCGTCTGACAACGCGTCCGGTGACGCAGATGCAGAATTCGCTTCTCAGTGAATCGGCCCGTTTGTGCTCCTCCGGCGGCATGAATGCCGGGTTGAAGACGACCTGCACGATCCCGCTCCGGTCGCGCAGGTGGATGAACACCACGTCTCCATGGTCCCGCAGGGCGTCGACCCAGCCGGCCAGCTGTACCGTACGGTCTGCATCGGCCTGGATCAGAGTGCCGCATCCCGATCGTTCTGTGTATTGCATGTCTTCCTATCCTTGTACGCCCTGTACCGTGTGCTTCCGACCCGTTCATCCCGGGCTCGTATATGAGCATCGATGGTTCTACCCTTCGATCGAGAATTGCTCCTTGCTGAATCCTTCCGGGACCGCCGTCGGATAGTCGCCGGTGAAACATGCCGTGCACTGGATTGTGCCGTCCGGGACCGCTCCCAGCATCGCCGGTACCGAGAGGTAGGCGAGCGAATCGGCCTCTATGTAGCCGCGTGTCTCTTCTACGGAGTGCGTGGATCCGATCAGCTCCCCGGTGCTCGGTATGTCGATCCCGTAAAAACAGGGGCACGTGACCGGGGGTGACGCCACCCTGACATGGACCTCTGTCGCCCCTCCTTCCCGTATCAGGCGGACCAGCCGCCTCATCGTTGTTCCCCGGACGATCGAGTCATCCACGACCACGACGCGCCTGCCCTCCAGCACACCGGTCACGGGATTGAACTTTATCCGTACGTCGCGGTCCCGCTTGTCCTGGTACGGATCGATAAAGGTCCTTCCGATATAGTGGTTCCGTATCAGACCGATCTCAAACCGTATCCCGGACCGCTGCGCGTATCCCAGTGCCGCCGTATTGGCGGAATCGGGCACGCTCATGACGATATCGGCGTCGCAGGGTGATTCCTCCGCCAGCCTCTTCCCCAGTTTCCTCCTGAATTTGTCTACCTTTTCACCGAATATGATGCTGTCCGGCCGGGAAAAATAGATATACTCGAAGATGCAGAAGGCCTTCCGTGGGGCGTCCGGGAGCCGATGGGATGTCATCCCCTGTGCGTCGATCGAGATGATCTCACCCGGCTCAACGCTTCGGACATAGCGTGCGCCGATGATATCGAGGCCGCATGATTCGGAGGCGACAACGGTGGCATCGCCCAGGGTGCCGATACACAGGGGTCTGAAGCCGTGGGGGTCCCGCGCCGCGATCAGCTCCGAGGCCGTGAGAAAGAGGAAACAGTATGCCCCCTCCAACTGACCGAGGGCCTCGATGACCATGTCATCGATCGTCTCTTTCCCGGACCGCGCGATCAGGTGGAGGGCTACCTCGCTGTCCGAGGTGGTCTGAAAGATCGATCCCGTGCTCTCCATCCGTTTCCTGAGTTCCAGGGCGTTGATCAGATTTCCGTTATGGGCCGCGGCGATCTGGCCTTTCTTGAACTGTATCAGTATGGGCTGTGCGTTCAGCATGCCGGACCCTCCGGTGGTGGAGTAACGGTTGTGGCCGAGGGCGGATGCCCCCGGCAGGCCGGCCATAGCGTCGGGGTGTGAAAAGACCGTTCGCACCAGGCCCATCCCTTTGTGGAGGGAAATCCTCTTCCCGTCGGATGCGGCGATCCCCGCGCTTTCCTGCCCCCGGTGCTGGAGTGCGTACAGTCCCAGGTATGTCTTTGTGGCGGCCTCAGGGTCTCCAAAGATCCCGAAGACCCCGCAGGCGTCCCTGAGACGATCCGGATCGCATTCCGTTTGCGGCACGCTGCTATTCTCCTCTTTGAACACGGTGGCCTCTCTGGCGTTACCGGGGGATGTTCCCTTCATATACGAACACGACCACTCCCTTGAGCCACAGGTCCTCAAAGGAATCGCCCCTCTTTTTGAAATCGACGGTGAGGGTCCCTCCGGGCACCTCGACCTGGATCGGAGGGGCTCCCGCCCCTTGAAACTCGCTGCTGATGATGGCCGATGCCACCGCTCCCGTTCCGCATGCGAGGGTCTCCTCCTCGACGCCCCGCTCGTAGGTGCGCACGCGTATCCTGCCCGGTTCGAGGATCTCCACGAAATCGACATTGGTCCCCTCGGGGGCGAATGCCGGGTGAAACCTGACCGCATGACCCATCCGTGCCACCTCGTCCGCCGGCATTTCGGCAATCCCCTCTCCAAACAGGATGGTGTGCGGGACCCCTGAGTTGATGAAATAAAAGGGACGGCTCCCGCCATCCATGTCCAGGGACCCTTCGCCCTTCACGGAGGACGGGTCCGTCAACTGAATGGCGACCACGTCCCCCTGCACGGAGGCGCCGACCGGTCCGGCTATCGTTTCCATGACCATCCGGGATTCTGCGATTCCCTCGCGCGCGGCGAATGCCGCGATACATCGCGCACCGTTTCCGCACATCTCAGCCTCGCTCCCGTCGGCGTTGAATATCCGCATCCTGAAATCGGCGCTGCTGCTCGACTCGATGATCAACAGGCCGTCGGCCCCGATGGAGGTTCGGCGCTTGCACCACACCCGTGCCCGCTCAGGCCAGTCTTCGGCGGTATGCTCCACGCGGGCATCTATGATGATAAAATCATTCCCGTGCCCGGACATTTTTGAAAAGACGATGGATCGATCTCCGTTTTCATTCACGTCAGTACGTACCTCCTCTTGAAATCATATCGTGCCAAAAGCAACGGGGTGGTCCATAGAGCACGCACCCTCCTCAAGCAATATTGATACCAGGAATACGTTTTTGTTGCTTTGCTTTATACCTTTGATTTGCAAGTCTATTTTACGGTTTTTGTCCATTCGTTGCAATCACGATACCGTTGCAGACTACATTATTGTAAGATTATTTTACACGATCCACCATTATGTACGAAAAGGGGTCTCCTTTTCTGCAATCCGGTACAGACAAAATC
>Ga0272444_10001243_pt1 | contig 24944 bp, 21 predicted proteins | sample SSMForm13_FD_201033 | JGI IMG/M metagenome (GOLD analysis project Ga0272444, IMG submission 201033) | Marine sediment archaeal communities from Little Sippewissett salt marsh, Falmouth, MA, United States - SSM-Form-13 | ecosystem: Environmental > Aquatic > Marine > Wetlands > Sediment ...
AGAACCCGGTTCAGATCACCGCCTGCGGTCATCTCAAGCATGAAAAAGAATACATTAAGAACAATGATGGTCGTGTTGACGACGGGATAATTTCTCGATGGATTACTGTCGCGGATAGGAATCATGCGCCGTTTCAGTCCTTTACTGGCATGGTCCTGCAGGCCCCGTCACCCGCCCGACACATGAGTCATGTGCCGCCGTCACGAACTCTCCCCCGTGCCGGCATGGCGAAAACGGGCATTGTCCGGTAACCATGACATCCTTTTTCTTCACTGTCACCGCCAAATTTTTACCAGACCCGTGCCATGAAAGGAAAGGAAAATCCTCCAAGCCGGTTATTTCCCGGACTGAATGGGATCCCAGTCGTATCCCCAGATAGCACTGTTGGCAGGGACCTTGTACCCGCGCCGTGACTGGTAGGTGGGGTACCGTCTCTCCGCCCCTTCCTTCGGCATCATGGACACGGGGAAAGCCGGCGGAAGAAGTCCGTTCTTTCTCGCTTCCTCTTCGAGCCACGCACGGTCGTCGGGATGTGCGATGGAGATGAGTGCCGACGCCCGTTCATAGCCGTTCAACCCCCTCAGGTTGACGATCCCGTATTCCGTGCAGACATAGTGCGAGAATTGCGCAGGTACATCGACGGACGATCCCTCCGGCAGAAAGGGTACGATGCGGGAGGTGCCATGCTTGCTGCGCGAGGTCATGGCGGCCACACCCCGACCGCCCTTTGACTGGCCGCAGAAGATGACAAACTGGAAATACCCGCCCGTGCTGGAAATCGGCCGCTTTTCATAATATCCGCTGCACTGCTGTCCCAGAAGATCGATGGCAACACAGTTATCGATTGCGATCATATTGTCGATCCGCGTCAGCACATTGAAGTTGTTGGTATAGTCGATATCGTACACGGCGAGACTCTGATTTCTGTGTATCGTATTGTAGTACCACTCGGTATCCACCGGGAAGGCGAAGGTCCAGACACTTTTCCCCCTGTCCAGGTTCTTGTAGCGATTCGTCACCTGGCCCGATTCGATCATCTTGATGAGGCCGTAATTCAGCATTTCCGTGTGAATACCGAGATCCTTCAAGCCCGCGTCCGCCATGGCGCTCACGCACGCCGACGGGAGTGAACCGATACCCAGCTGTATCACGTCCCTGTCGTCCATGATGGAAAGGACCGTCTCGGCTATCTTTTTCTCTTCCGGCGTCGCCTGAATGGCCTGTTCGTTTATCTGGGGCCAGGCGTACTGCTGACAATCCACCTCGACCCAATAGTCGACGTCATCGATATGTATGGTATTGAAACGGCCTCCCTCCGCCCAGGGATAATCCTCCCGCACCTCGACGACGAGATTTTTCGCCGTCTGTCGAAAGATGCCGCAGTTGTTCGTCCCGTATGACCAGTTGAAATAGCCGTTCCCGTCAGGCGGCGTTGCGGCATTGAACCACCAGTCGATTCCGCGCTCGTTCTGTGCGGCCGCGGCGAAACGATAGTGGTGCCACCACATGCCGAGTGTCCAGCCCCACTGAGACCAGCTGGTTACGCCGTTGTCGGCGCGTGCCGCTCGATTCCAGGGAAAGAAAAAATACTCATGAAAGCAGTGATATTTCTGCTGGGGGTCGACCTCCTGGAAACGCTGGTGAGGATAGAACATGGCGTAGTTCCAGATCTCGATGTCATGGAGCTGCCCCGGGGACGAGCCCAGGCGTTCGGCAAGCGCCCTCATGCATGCCGTCGAATCTCCCCCCACACTCCCGGGATTGATCCAGTCCCCGTTTTTCACCATGTCGATAATTTGCTTTGCCGTTCGCTTCTTGTCCCGTATCTTCTGCTGTATCGGTGTTGTCATGATGCCTCCCGTGAGTGAATGTCCTTCCGACAAAAAAGGGGTCATGGATGCTTTTCCATGGCCCCTTTTTCTTTTTCTCAGCTTATTTATCGAACAGGAAATGCCATGATTATGGACACCGAAGGAGAACGCAGGGTAAGACGAGACATTTATCACGCTTTGTGCGGCACTCCTTTTTCACCGGCTCTTTCCTGCACCTTTCATGTATCGTAAGTGATTTCATATAGAAGAAAAACCCCTCCTTGTCAATGTCATTCTTGTATTCCCGCCTTTCGCCCGCGCCCTATATTATTCCCTATCTTGCGGTCTGGAGAAATCGAAGAAATTCATGCCATTCGGGCACAATATATTGTGTCTCAAATAATATCATATACTTTCAGTTGTGTTTTTGCTTTACTTTTTACGGATGTTTTGCTACATGTACACAAAGTCCTTTACATTTCAGGGTAAAGCTGTATCATGAGCGCCCCCACGGTGGAAATGTCGTACAATGAGACTCAAAGCACTTGAAATAGCGGGCTTCAAATCCTTCAAAGATAAAACGGTGATCAACTTTTCCGAGGGCATCAGTGCAATCGTCGGCCCGAACGGATGCGGGAAGAGCAACATCGTCGACGCTATCCGGTGGGTCATGGGGGAACAGCGCCTGTCCATACTGCGCGGAAAAAAAATGGAAGACCTGGTTTTCAACGGCAGCGAGGACACACAGGCCCTGGGAATGGCGGAAGTGGCCATCACCATGAACAACAACGGGATGACCTTTCCTGACAGGTACGCCGACTGCAGCGAGGTAAGAATCGCGCGGCGAGTCTACCGGGACGGTGAGACCGAATACAGCATCAACAAAATACCCTGCCGTCTCCTGGACATCCGTGAGTTCTTCATGGATGCCGGTGTCAGCACCCGCACATATTCTATTATCGAACAGGAGCGTATCTCCCGTCTCGTCGAGTCGAAACCGGAAGAACGGCGCCAGTTTATCGAAGAAGCGGCGGGTATCGCAAAATACAAGAGCCGCAAGGATTCGGCCGTCCGGAAGATGGAATCGACCAATCAGAATATCCAGCGCTTGAAAGACATTATCGCCGAGGTCAAAGCCCACCTCACGGCAACATCGCGTCAGGCGAAAAGGGCGGAGCAGTACAAGGAAATGAAGAAGGAGATAAAGGACGCCCATATCACCCTTGCCCTTCATGGATACACGGATCTTCGTGAAAAGAAAAAATGTCTCCTCTCCGCGCAGGATGACCTCCAGAAACATCTGACCGCAGCCGAAACCAGTGCGGCTCATTTTGATTCAGACATCGAAAAACTGCGTCTCGATATGGCCGATGAGGAATCAGTCATTGCCGCGCTTCAGGAAAAATTCTACGCCATACGGAATGATATCACCCGGAAAGAAGAGGAGATAAAATTCTCCCGGGAGCGTGCGGAAAATCTCGCCCGGAAAAAGGAATCCGACAGCAGGGAAATCGCCGAGCTGGAGGAACGGAAGGCCCAGTTTGCGGAGGAAGCGGCGTCACTGAAACGTCGCCATGCAGAAAGAATCACCGAACAGAACCGGCTATCGGCGCAAATTGCGGAGAAGGACAATCACGTCGGAGCGCTGCGGGAAACCGTTGACGCGGTGACCCGGGAACGCGACGAAGAGAAGGCGCGTTACATGGACGCCGTCGCCGAACTGTCCCGGCTCAAGAATTTCCGCCAGTCTCTGCTGAAGGGCATCGACGACATTGAAAAGAAGAAAGAACGGGAAGCAAGCGAGAAGGCCCACCTCACCGAACGTCGTGAAGCCCTCGGGGAATCGCGGACATCCCTCGCCGCCCGACTGGAATCCGCCCGCACTCGAAACGCCTCTCTCAAGGAACAGGGCGTCATCACCCGCGAGGAACTCGAAGAAAAACGCGCCGAGAGAACCGATATCGCCGCGGCCATTGAGACGCTGAAAGACGACATCAGCCTGTCGACGTCGCGGCTCTCGTCTTTAAAGGAACTGCAGGAACAGCACGAGCTGTGCGAAGAGGGGCCTCGGGCCATCCTCCAGAACAAGGACAAGCTTCAAGAGAACAGCGGTCTCTTCACCCTGCTGGCCGATTGCATCAGCGTTTCCAGGGAATACGAACCGGCCGTGGAGGCGGTCCTCGCCGAAAAACTCCAGTATGTCATCGTCAACGACCACAATGACTGCCGCCGTGCCATCGACTACTTGAAGGCCAGCGGCAGCGGTCGCGCCACCCTCATGCCGCTCAACGCGCGGAAACAGCAATCACCGGAAAAACCTGTTACGGATGATGGCACCCCGCGGCGCCTCGCCGATATCGTCACGGTGACTCGGCCTGAAACGGAAAACTCCGTCGCCGCCCTGCTGTCCGACGCCTACCTCGTACCCGACATGGAAAAGGGCCTGACCCTCTGGCAGAAAAACGGCTTCAGGGGCATTCTTGTCACACCCGACGGAGATATTATCCATCCCCACGGGGGCATCACCGGGGGCAGGGGCGCAAAAAACGAAAGATCGATTCTCGGCAACAACCGGGAAATCGCGGAACTCGAACAGGAGATTCAAAACGAAACGCATCGCCTGTCCGAAGAGAAGGACGCCCTGACCGCCCTTGAGGAAGAGATCGCTGATCTTTCCAACACGCTGGACGAACTGCGCACGGAATTCCACGAGTCCGAACTCGCCATGAACGGAATCCAGAAAGACCTTGAGCGGACGGACGGTGAAATAACATGGGTCGACGAGCGCCTGCACGTCCACACCTACAATCAGGAAACATTGGAGTCGGAAGAACAGTCGGCCCGTGAACAGATCGGCGAAACGGAATCACAGGCGGCCGCGCTGGGCGAGGACATCGCCGCGCGTCAGGAACACATCGATTATCTCCAGGAACAACTGAATACAGTCACCGCCGAATTGAAGGCGGAAGAAAACACGCTCACCGAGCATAAGATCGCTCTCTCATCCCTCAATGAAAAGATCAACGGCACCACGGAAACGCTGACACGGCTTGAAGGCAATCGAGAGGACATCGAAAGGCAGATGGAGATGATGCGCCGGGCGATAGAAACGGCGGAACAGCAATCGCAGAACATAGTCAAGGAAACTGAGCGCGGCAAGGCGGTGCTTGAAGAAATGTACCGCTCCCATGAAGAGGCGGAAAAGTCCCTGTCCGAAAAGAGAACCGCGCACCAGACAAAAGAACAGGCGCTGAGAGATGCTGAAACGAAGGGTCATGAAGCGAAGAAAAAACATGACTCCCTCATGAAGGAATTCAACACAAAGGAAATCAACCTGCGGGAAATCGATCTGAAGATCGACACGTTGAAGAGCGGCATCTACGATAAATTCTACTGTGACCTGGATGAGCTGCTTCCGTCCTATGAGGCAATCAGCAGTGATAAGGCCGATCAGCTGGCGAACAAACTTGAAAAGAACAAAAAACGGATTGATGACTTCGGAGAAGTCAACCTGCTCGCGCTCAGCGAATACGAACAGTACAAGGAGCGATACGATTTTCTCACCTCTCAACGTGACGATCTCAACAAATCGCTGGGCACGCTGCAGAGGACGATTTCACGCATCAACCGCATCACCCGGAAGCGGTTCTCCCAGACATTCGAGGCGGTCAATGAATGTTTCCAGGAGGTGTTTCCCCGCCTCTTCCCCGGCGGGAAAGGCACACTGCGCCTGACCGACGAATCCGACCTCCTGGAGACGGGTGTGGACATCGACATACAGGTCCCCGGCAAAAAGCGCCAGAGCATCTCCCTCCTTTCCGGCGGGGAGAAGGCCCTTTCGGCCATCGCACTCATATTCGCCATCATGACCTACCGGCCCACCCCGTTTCTGATCCTGGACGAGGCGGACGCACCCCTCGATGATTCCAATGTGAACCGCTTCAAGAACCTGGTAAGCGACCTTGCCCATAACTCTCAGATCATCTGCATTACACACAACAAGAGGACGATGGAATCAGCAGACAATCTCATCGGCGTCACCATGGAAAAGAACGGTATATCGTCACTTGTGTCCGTATCACTGAACTGACAAGCAAGTGCGCGCGATTAATCCCCTTCCGCAATAACGGGAGAAACGTCGTCACACTCACCCCTTTACATCACGCGTCAAACAATATAAGAAAATCTTTTCATATGATGCGCGAAGGGAAACCACCTCCGCCGGTTCGAATAAATACTCCGAGTTGTGTTAATCTCCGAGTACGAGAGATGCGAACATGAAACCACACTATGAGAAAAGACAGGAAGCGAAACGGTAATGGCTCTATCATTCTATGAAAACCTCAAGAAAGGTCTCGAAAAAACACGATCCGGTTTCGTGAAAAACCTCGATGAGATGATCTTCGGCGAAAAAATCATTTCCCAGGACATCTTTGAGGACCTCGAAGAAATCCTCATCACCGCCGATCTCGGTCCGCGGTTCACCGACGACCTCATCGAGGAACTCAAAAACCAGGCGAAAAGACAGGAACTCCTCGATGCCGCCACGCTGAAAGAGATCCTCAAGAACAAGATGAAAGATATTCTGGCGGTGAGCGACCGCCCGCTGCAGCCGCCCGATGAGGGCGTCTTTACGGTGATGGTGGTGGGCGTCAACGGAACGGGCAAAACCACGACAATCGGTAAAATGGCCGCCCACTTCGTGTCCCAGGACCGATCCGTTCTTCTCGTCGCCGCGGACACCTTCCGCGCGGCGGCCATCGAACAGCTCGAGATATGGGCCCAGCGGTCCGGCGCCAGTCTTGTGAAACAAACCATGGGTTCTGATCCCGCCGCAGTCGTGTATGATGGCCTGCAGGCGGCGGTTGCCCGGCACATGAACACCGTCATTATCGATACTGCGGGCCGTCTCCATACCAAAGTGAACCTGATGAATGAATTGAAAAAGATCAAACGCATCATGGCACGGGAGATGGACGGGGCTCCCCATGAAACACTGCTCGTCCTCGACGCAACGACGGGCCAGAACGCCGTATCCCAGGCCGATCTGTTTCAGAAGGAAATCGGCATCACCGGACTCGCACTGACGAAACTCGACGGGACGGCAAAGGGCGGCATCGTTATCCGCATCGCGGCGGAACTGCAGATCCCCATACGGTACATCGGTATCGGCGAAAAAATCGAAGACCTGCGTCCCTTCTCGGGAAGTGATTTCGTGGACGCCCTTTTTGCATGAGGACTGTCTTATGACCGGTCGTATCTTCGCCGTCGGCGATATCCACGGCTGCCTTTCAAAAATCAGGAGATTGATCGAGATCATTCCCGTCGATGACAGGGAGGACACCCTCCTGTTCATCGGTGATTATATCGACCGCGGACCCGATTCACGAGGCGTCGTCGACTACATCCTTTCTCTCCGGAAGCAGTTCTCTCACGTCGTCTGCCTCTGCGGTAACCACGAGGACATGCTCCTCGCCTATATTACCGAGGGACGAGACCGGGAGATCTATCTCATAAACGGGGGCGATGCGACGCTCCTCTCCTACGGCCTGTCTCCCTCACCGTGGGATACCCCGACACTGCCCGACGACCACATGGCTTTTTTCACCGATCTTCTCACTTTCTATGAAACACCGGATTACATCTTTGTGCATGCGGGCCTTCGACCGGGCATTTCTCTTTCCGAACAATCCCGCCATGACCTGCTCTGGGTCAGGGACGAATTCATCCGGTCGTCATACGACTTCGGCAAGACGGTGGTCTTCGGCCATACGCCTCTCCGGGAACCCATGCTCGGTGAAAACAAAATCGGCATCGATACCGGTGCCGTCTACGGCGGGCCGCTGACGTGCGTCGAGCTGCCCCAACGCACAGTGTATCAGGTGTAGATAAAATGAAAATGATTGAATGTGTTCCCAATTTCAGCGAGGGGCGCCGCACGGAGACCGTTGACGCCATCGCCCGGACGGTGGAAACGGCCCCCCAGGTCACCCTGCTCGACTACAGCCGGGACGAAGACCATAACCGTTCCGTGGTTACCTTTATCGGTCCGCCGGAGTCCATCGTCCCGGCCGCCCTGACCGCCTGCGAAAGAGCCCTGCCACTGATCAACATGCGGTCCCACCGGGGTGTGCACCCCCGCATCGGCGCCGTGGACGTGGTCCCCTTCATCCCCCTGTGTGACGCCACCATGGCAGATGCCGTCTCATGTGCCCACGAATTCGGGCGGACTTTTGCCGCGCGTCACGGCATACCCGTCTTTTTCTACGGCGAGGCGGCTCTCTCTCCAGGCCGAAAGAACCTCGCGGCCATCCGCAAGGGCCAGTATGAAGGCATTGCGGAGAAACTCTGCGACCCTCGTTGGCATCCCGACGCGGGCCCGTCCCTGTGCAAGCCGCGCTTCGGCGCCACCTGCGTGGGCGCCCGGAAGCCGCTCATCGCCTATAACATCAATCTTGCGACAGACGACATTTCCGTCGCCTGCGACATCGCTCGAAACATCCGCCAGTCGAGCGGCGGTCTGCCGAACGTCATGGCCATGGGCGTCATGCTGAGAAGCCGGAATATCGCTCAGGTCTCCATGAATCTCACCGATTACGAAGTGACATCCGTAAAAACGGTCTTTGATGCGGTGAGGGCGCTGGCGGACACACGCGGTGTTGCCGTCCTCGAGTCGGAACTCATCGGGCTCCTGCCCGCCGCCGCGCTGAAAGACATATCGCCCGCGTATCTGAAACTGCGTGATTTCGGCCCGGATAGAATTATCGAGAATCACATTCCGTAACGGATTTGAACAATACCCCGACTAGAGTGGAGAACCGTACCGACAGGCATTGACACCTCTCATATTTAATGATAGACAAGCGCGATTACAAACGAAGAATGCCCCTGTAGCTCAGTAGGATAGAGCAACGGATTCCTAATCCGTGTGTCGTGCGTTCGAATCGCACCAGGGGTACCAGTTATATCAGAGGGTTATGGCTGAGGGCTGTAACCCCTTTTTCTTTAAAGCAGAGTTTGTCTCTTTAATAAATACTGAAAAACATGGGAAGAATGTTTATTTCATGCAATCCTTCAATGAGTTCCAGAATACCCATTAACCATACAAACCATAAAGCGCTGAAGATATGCTTCCTGAACACTATCGGTTTCGTACTATAGACATCGGGTTCTTTCAGGATTGATATTTTCGGGAAGAAAGCTGGAACATTGCTGATATAACGGGCAAAATCCTGGCCGTGTAATTGTGCCATTTCAGCTTCTTCGCTTTTGATCACCTTTGGATAATAGATGGCAAAGGAAATCACAATCAGTAACGGAATTAACATCGTCTCGGTCGCCAGGCCAAGACCCAGAGATCCGATAAAGCTGAAAAAATATAAGGGGTTCCGAGTCACTGAGTATGGCCCCTCGGTAATTAATTTTTCGGTCTTATATCCTGCGATATAAACGGAACACCACAGGCGCCCCATGGTAGCGATACCAACCAAAATGGCACCGAAAAGAAATAAGATTTGAGTGACAAGAGGTGCGTTCGCTTCCCAGGCATTATTTGTAAACAAAATAATCAGGAATAACAAAGCCGTAAATATCTGTGTTATGTGTATCCGTAATTTTTCTATCATGATATATCTCTTTTTTTGAATCTTGTGTTCCGGATCCGGCCTATAAGCCTTGACGGAGCGTTGTTAGAAATGATGATTATGCCATGACGCTTCAACTATCATTTTGCGATGAATTACGCAATCGCATTGTGCTAAGACTAACCGCGAGTCGGCCTTTGGAAATGTTTCCCATATGAATACGTTACCTTCAAATAACAACCAATCTTCTCCCGTAGTTTCACGAACCTTCAGAGCTTTACCGGTCGGCGTCTGGGCGTTGGGTTTTGTCTCGATGTTCATGGACATTTCCTCCGAACTGATTCACAGCCTGTTGCCGGTATTCATGTCGACCGTCCTCGGGACCTCCATGATCACTATCGGCATTATCGAAGGTGTTGCGGAAGCCGCAGCCGCGATTACAAAAATATTTTCAGGCGTAATCAGCGACCATCTGGGAAAACGAAAGCTGCTTGCCGGCCTGGGTTATGGACTTGCTGCAATGACAAAACCGATCTTCCCCCTGGCAACGACTATTAACTGGGTCTTTGCGGCGCGGTTCACTGATCGGATCGGCAAGGGCATTCGCGGTGCGCCACGAGATGCGCTCGTCGCAGACATTGCACCTCCCAAACTGCGTGGAGCTGCGTATGGACTCCGACAATCGCTGGACTCCGTCGGTGCATTCGTCGGTCCAGTTGCCGCGATGGTCTTTATGGTCTGGCTAGCCGGCAATATCAGGGCGGTGATGTGGATTGCCGTTGTCCCGGCGTTTATTGCCGTCGCTCTGCTGATCTTCGGCGTTCATGATCCTGAGCAAAAGGAGAACACCACCGGCAGTCAGCGCGTCCTGATCTTCAGCGAGGCACGGCGACTCCCGACTGTCTACTGGATGATTGTTCTTCTCGGCTCAGTATTTACTCTGGCCCGTTTCAGTGAAGCGTTTCTCGTGCTCCGTGCCCAGGATGTGGGGGTTACCATGACGTATGTGCCGGCGGTCTTTGTCGTCATGAATGTTGCTTATACAGCAACCGCATATCCAGCCGGGGTCGCCGCAGACAAGTTCAATCAACGGATGTTCCTAATTGCGGGGCTTGCCATGCTGATCGCAGCGGACGTGATATTGGCTGCGGCCGCATCGCCGTTAGGCGTATTCATCGGCTCATCATTCTGGGGAATTCACATGGGGTTGACGCAGGGCCTGTTCTCTAAGCTTGTCGCCGACACTGCGCCTGCAGATCTTCGCGGCACTGCTTTCGGAATTTTCAATCTTTTGATCGGTGTTGCGCTCTTGCTTGCGAGTTTTATTGCAGGTATGCTTTGGAGCACCTTCGGTCCCTCATCAACGTTTTTAACAGGAGCAGCCTTCGCAATGCTTACAGTAATTGGGCTGTTCATCTATCCCCGGAAATCTCATCCCGCCCAGGAAATTAAAGGGCGCGGGGATGGCACTGTCTAATCTTACGCCGGCAGTGGACTGTTTATTTCTCTGCATTGGCCATAACCATCATAAGAAATTGATATAATATCTAATCCGTGTGTCGTGCCTTCGAATCGCACCAGGGGTGCCATTGAAATCAAGGGTTTACAAACTGCAAAAACGGTCTGTAACCCCTTTTTTGTGATAGGTATAATCGTGCGCTATTTTATCTTTAACCTCGTAAGTTGCCGCCATTCAATTCCTTCTGTGCTTCTCCGTGAATCTTCTGCCGGGATTGTCACATTGATCCTTTCTAACCATTCCATCTTTCTTGACTTTAGCAGAAATATACCTTTAGATAAAACATTGAAGAACCCTTATGCTATTTCTCCAGGAGATAGTCATGCTCATTGATTTTTTCATTGGACTTATTACCGTATTATTGATTATCGCCATCATACCCCTTTCTATTTTTCTATTCCACGTGAGCATCATAATCGCCATACCGATAGCAATCGCCATTGGGATCTTTTTCGGATTTGTCGTAATCGGACGACTGATACGATATCTCATCAAGATGAAAAACGAAAAAAGATCGTAAGATTTATTACATTCCTCATCAATCAGTTCATGATCTGAACTGAATAATTCCCTCAATTTCACATGGAAAGTGTCCGATAATGATGATATGAAACTTTTCTTTCAGTAACCCTAATGCGACTGGTGTAAAAATCACGATACTGACGCCAACACAGTTTCGATATTCCTGCATGGGATGCATATCCCCGGCATGGTGACACATTATCATATTATCGAACCATCAGGAGAAACCGATGGACGGTCCATCCAAGAGAAGACAGAAGCCTTTCGGCAATACGTTGAAACTAGTCGAAGACACGCTCTATTTGACGCAGCTTGTCATGGACCGGGCACCCGACAGTATCATCTGGATGGACGACCAGGGTGCCATCGTCTACGTAAACGATGCCGCCTGCACATCCCTGGGCTATACGCGGGATGAACTGCTCAGCATGACACTGTCGGACATCGACCCCGACAGAGAGCGCGACACATTCGAGAATGAAATGAAAAATCTCCGTCGTCTTGGGAGCAAAACCTTCGACGCACGCCGTCGCACAAAGGACGGGCGACTTTTCCCGGTCGAGATAACCACCAGTTATTTTGAATACAAAGGCCGATTTATCGGCATCTCCTTCGATCGGGACATCGCCGCCCGCAAACGGGCGGAGTCCGAGCGGGAGTCCGCTCTTGAGGCGCTGCGGGAGAGCGAGGAAAAATATCGCTTTTTGATGGAGCAGATGTCGGACACCGTCTGGACACTCGACATGAATATGAGACCAACCTACGTGAGTCAAGCCAGTACGGACACCCTGGGATTTACTCCGGAAGAGCGGTTGCAACAAAATCTGTCAGAGATGGTCACACCGGAGACATATAAAAGGCTCATGACTGTGTTAGCACAGGAACTGGAGAAAGAACAGGATCCAGCCGTCAAACCCAACAGGTCCATCGTCATTGAGATGGAATACTATCACAAGAAGGGTCATACGCGCTGGTTGGAAAACAGGGTCCGCGCAATACGCGATACAAACGGTACAATAGCAGGCCTTCACGGAGTATCGCGTGACATCACGGATCGCAAGGAAGCAGAGCGAGACAAGTATCACCGCGAGAAACTTCAAGGCATTTTGGAAATGGCGGGCACCGTGTGCCACGAAATGAATCAGCCGATGCAGATTATTTTGGGACTTACCGAACTTCTCCTGAAAAAGACCGCGCAAGACAACCCTGACTACCAGAAACTCTGCAGGGTTAAAAAACAAATCCAGAGAATGAATGAGATTACAGACAAACTGATGTCCATTCAACATTATAAAACGGAGGATTACGCCGGGTTTACACAAATAATCGACATTAATGATTTACACGCCGATGCAGACGGCGGGAAATGATAAGGGAAGTGAAGGACACGGAGCAAAAACAGATCCTCGTTGTCGATGATGAAGAAGAGATTCTCTGTCTTTTAAAAGAAGTATTTGAATCGGCTGATTATGGTGTCTGGACCGCGGATAATGCGGAAGATGCATTGAATATTCTTAAGACAAACATTCTTAAGGTTATATTCTTGGACCTTAACCTGCCGGGAATGAGCGGCTTGGAACTCTGTAAAAAGATTCGCGAGAAAGACCAGATCGCGATTATTCATGCGTTGACGGGGTACAGCAATTTCTTCGGCCTCCTGGAATGTCGGGCCGCGGGTTTTGACGATTTTTTTACCAAACCGGTTCCGATTGATATCATACTCAAGGCGGCGGAAGAGGCCTTTGAGAAACTAGCCCGGTGGAAGATGGATTAATCGGACCGACGAACGAGACCAGGCGCCCTCAAAGAGAAACTGACGCACCGGTTAGAAAAACCGAATTAAACCCTCCCCCATGATGAGGTCTGGGCAGACACGCATCGATGGTAACGCGCATTACCTCACGTATAATAATTAATGATACATGCCCTTGACTTGTTTATGTTTTAGGGCCATACTTAGCGAAGAGAGCGCACGGCACCGTTAATATCGTCAGACTAATTTCAACTGTACTTAACGGGTGATGCCATGAGGAAACCGTCGAAACCCTGTTTCTCAGAAAGAGACAGGGTTTTGTATTTCAACCAGTTGCGACAATAGAACTGTGATTCACTGGCTGTCTTGCGATGCTAATGTACTCCACACGGTGATTGAGCCATGAGGGTACATGATGGGGTTCTCACGAAAATCGGAACAATCGCACAGAGGGGTAAAAAATATTAAAATTTAAGAGTAACGAAGGAAAGGAGGAACATGACATGTCAAACTTTATCGTTGAACAGGTGGATGTGTGGGCCGCCGGCATCGAGGATAAACCAAGCGGGTTGGCAACGGTGCTTTCCGGTCTGAAAGAAGCCGGTGCTGACCTTGACTTCATCATCGCCCGGCGGGCACCGGAGAAACCTGGTTCCGGTGTCGTTTTTGTTACCCCCCTGCGGGGCGACAAGGAGATTCGTGCGGCAAATACGCTGGGCTTCAACATTACAAACAGCATTAAGTCGGTGCGCGTTGAAGGCGAGAACAGGCAGGGACTGGCCGCGGAGATGACGGAAAAACTCGGCGCAGCAGGGATCAATCTTCATGGATTTTCCGCAGCCGTTATGGGAACGCGTTTCATCCTGTACATCGGTCTTGACAGCGAGGGAGATGTCGCAAAAACAATCGATATCATTAAACAACTATAACGTAACGGAGCATTATCCAGAAAATGCCCATGCACTTTCGGATAGGGGCACGGTATTGTCGGCATACTGCTGCACCTGATTTGACAGCGTTTAAGAGAGCTTGCCTTTCAGCTGCGGGGAAATGATGGAGTAATGTGCTCATTGCGCTGGAGAGCCGATAACGGACGCGGGGAATTCCTTCATGATTGAGTATCTAAAAAAAAGCAGGAACGGATATGGTCCCTGCTTTTTTGCCACAGTTTCACCGAGAGTTCGCGTTGCATCCCCTCAATAATGACACGGTCCTGTATGCTCCGCAGATATAACCATGGACAACATGTATCGTACTGCACAGAGATATAAATCCGGCTTTACTTTTACGCACTGTTCTGGTAGGTGTCACCCCATGAATATTTTCAAGGCTATATTAGGAAGCAACAAGCCTGAGGAGATCCCGGAACTCGGCAGAAACGATCTGTGCTGGTGCGGAAGTGGAAAGAAGTACAAACGGTGTCACATGGAGAGCGATGAAAGGAAAAAATCGCAGCTCAGGGCCAAGACGTGTACTTTTTCATCATGAAGCCGGTGACGGGATGAGGTACATCCCTTACCATTTCATAAATCTTTTTCCTCCCCTTTTTCAGCAACACGGTACTGGTAAACGGCGGGCAGATATCACGAGTGGTACTTTCTGATACTCCTTACCACCGGCCTGACACAATAACCGCGCACCAGGTACCGTGTGGCGGCGCATAAGCCGATGAAACGAGCAGGCGCGATATAGTCATGCGTCCCGACCCGTCACTGAAACGGCGACCACGGTGTTTCGCCCTTTTTGTTTCGCCGCGTACAGTGCCTTGTCGGCACAGCGAATCATTTCCTCTTGTTTCACTGAAGTTGATGATCGTGTCGCGTCGTATGAACACACGCCGAAACTGACGGTGACAGCAAGTAGCTTTCCGTTCCACTCGGTCCGCATCTCCTCGATCGTGTGCCTGATACGCTCGCAGACACCCTGTGCCGCCTTTTCATCCGTCTCAGGCATCACCACGAGAAATTCTTCTCCTCCGAAGCGGGCAATCCAGTCCGTCCCCTGCCTCACCGAGGCGGTAACGCTTTGGACAATATGTTGCAAAATCGCATCACCACATTGGTGGCCGTATGTATCATTGATATTTTTAAAGAAATCTATGTCGAGCAGCGCAACGGACAGACCTCTTTTGTACCGGGCAGTCCGCTGTATCTCCCGAGGAAGGTTCTCCGTAATATACCGTCGGTTATAGGCACCCGTCAATTTGTCCGTCAGAGAAAGCTGTTTGATCTCCTCCATGGCGTTCTTCAACTGTTTCGTCCGCTCCTGAACGATGATTTCCAGTCCTTCCTGATGACGACGCAGTTCAGCCTGAGACTCATGAAGAAGTTTAACTGCCCGTGACAATTTCAACTTCTCGTAGGCATGGTCGCATATCTGCTTGGTCACCAGCCAGAGAAAGTCAACCTTTCTTTCGAACTCGTCCCGTGGCATATTCGCCATCTCTCTGAAGGCTCCCAGCATATCATTCTCATCGGCCTCAATTTCCCTGGCAAAGTCCGCGATTCTCTTCTCATCCACATCACCGATACTCGCCTGGCCGATCAGCCAGTTGCCGAGATGTTTGCCCTGAACAACGATCGGAGCACAGGCATCGATGAATCCGACGGCGTGGCACGGACCCGAATAGGGACGACCGTGTTCCACCGCTTTTCTCCCCAGGCTTTCTGCCGACTGGAGGCATCGTGCATTTCCCTCGGGTGTACTGCGGATTATTCTGCAGACACGGGAATGATGCGCCGGTGGTGTGATCGGGTTGCCATCCCTGTCAACCAAGGTCGACGCAATTTTGCAGGATGCGGCAAATGATTCGTTTATTTCTCTGAGATCCTCGATGTCGATAATATCAGTCAGCTCGAATTGATCGGTGTCCGCGTCTTCCAAGATGGCGTTTAACGCATCATCAATGTCGTCCATCTGTCGTTCCTTATCATGAGTGACATCTCGTCGGCTCATCATTCCGTAGAGAAGGTCCCCGCAGCTCAGTGCGGGATATCTCCGATATGAGAGAAAGATATTGTTGCAGCGGGAAGATACACGCCGAACACCCCTTTAATTACATTATTGTATTATATCGCCGCATATTGATCAATACAATTTGTCGGAAATTATTCAATATTTCTTGCACATTACCGACACATGTGGTAGTATGAAGTCATACAGAAACTGCTGTTATAATGAGTGATATCAAAGAGATGGAACATGTATCGGCCTGGGGAGATCGGTCATGGTCGCCGGTGATATCCCGAATGCGGTTCATCCTGTAAATGCTGTCGAGCGACAGTTTCTCTGTGCTGTCTCCTGTCATACCATACCGACTGACCGGGTGGGAAAATACATTCATATTACGATGTGAAAAAGGGACAGAATCCATTCTAATGTGAAATATCTTCATGGAAGAAGGATATGATGTCCTGTCACACCCCTATTCGACCCGTTGCGGGAAGGTTCAAAGGGGTCCTTCCCGTGCAGTAACACCAACCACAAATAGTCAAGGAGGTGAACACTATGGCAGTAAGGGTATTGATCAAAAGGAAAGTGACGCCGGAGAAGGAATCCGATCTGCTGCCGCTCATCATGCGTCTCAGGTTAATGGCAGCTCAGGAGCCGGGATATGTCTCGGGAGAAACGTTGCGTAAAGCGGATGACCCCAACACATACCTTGTCATCAGCACATGGCACAGCATCGAAGACTGGAACAATTGGAGCAGCACGAAAACGCGAGCGGACATTCAGAAGCAAATTGATGATCTCCTTGGGCAGGAAACGGCGTATGAGATCTATCATTACCCGGAGAAAAAGCGCATTTCGCTCAGCGATTTCATGGGCGGCGATTCGGATTAACACTTGTTAACATTCCGTAAAAAGAGGCCTTATTCGATTAATAAGGCCTCTTTCTTTTTTGCACGGGCGTCTCATGCCCACATACGTTTCCACAATCGTCTTGCCGCACCGGCAAGCGGTCACCGTCTCGGCAGGTATTATCCCGCTATTATCATTTCGAGATGTCTCAGCGCATCGTCCAGTTTGTCCGGCAACGAACCCCCGGCCTGTGCCATATCGGGACGACCTCCCCCGCTTCCTCCCACGATGGGAGCGACCTCCTTGATGATATTGCCGGCATGATATCGATCGGTGAGGTCACTGGTCACCATGCACAGCAACATGACCTTGCCGCCGACAACGCTGCCCAGGAGCATGACGCCGGACTTCATCTTATCCCGCACCTTGTCTCCAAAATCGCGAAGGGCCTTCACATCGGGAACGTCCACCCGCGTGGCAAGTATTTTCGTACCGTTCATGTCCTTTGCCGCATCGAGCAGGTTCGCCGATTCACGGGCCGCAAGCCGTCCCTGCAACACATCGATTTCTTTCTCGCACTCTTTCTGATGCTTTAACAGACGCTCCAGACGGTTGGCAAGCTCCTCGGGCGACGCCTTCACCAGGGAGGCCGCTTTTTTGATTTCTCTCTCGATCCGTCCCACGTATTTCACGGCACCGGTACCGGTGACGGCATCGATGCGGCGTATACCGGCAGCAATTGATGATTCCCCGATGATCTTGAGAAAACCGATATCACCCGACCGTGACACATGGGTTCCACCACATAATTCCATGCTGATATCGCCCATTTTTACAATACGGACCGTGTCACCGTATTTTTCATCGAACACCGCCGTTGCTCCCATCTTCAATGCCTCGTCGAGAGAGCGGACGTCCGTCTCGACGGGCACGTTCATCCGGATATACTCGTTTGCAATCCGTTCCACCTCTTCGAGATCTGCATCATCGACCTTGGCAAAATGGGTAAAGTCAAAGCGTAACCGTTCGGCATTCACCAGAGAACCCGACTGTTTGATATGATCACCGAGTACTTTCTTCAGCGCCGCCTGCAGTATGTGCGTTCCCGAGTGATTCGCCTCAATGGCATGCCTGATTCCTCGGTTGGTCTTCATAATCACCGTATCACCGACGGTAATCTCTCCCCGTTCCACTTCACCTCCGTGTGAGAAGAGGTCATCCAAAGGTCGCTGCGTATCGTTGACCCTGAAAAGTGCCTCGTCCGCTTCGATGACCCCTACGTCTCCGACCTGGCCGCCCACTTCACCATAAAAGGAGGTGCGATCAACAAAAACCTCCCCTTTGTCGCCCGTCTGAAGACTTGCCACCGTGCGGCCTTCTTTTATAAGCGCCGTGACGTGGGCCGTCACATCCGTCGTGCCGCCGTACCCGGCGAATTCCGTGCTGATACCGTCACGGGACAGGCTGCGGTATATTTCCTCCACTTCCTCCTCGCCGCTCCCCTTCCAGGATTGACGCGCCTGTGCCCGCTGCATTTCCATTGCCTCGTCAAAACCCGCCATATCGACGGTCAGCCCCATGTCGTGGACGGCCTCTTCTGTTAGGTCCACGGGGAATCCGAAGGTATCATACAGTTTGAACACGACGGACCCGGGAATGACGGTCTCGCCCCGATCTCTCAGCACGGCCACCTCATCGTGGAGTATTTTCATTCCCGCGTCGAGGGTATCCATAAAACGCTCTTCCTCATTCACGACGACCTTCGTCACATAGGGTTCCTTGTCCAGCAGCTCCGGATAGGCATCCTTCATCTTTTCAATAACGACGGTCACGAGCCGGTGGAGGAAGGCGTGATTCAGTCCGAGAAGTTTTCCGTGCCGCGCCGCCCGGCGGAGGATGCGCCTCAGCACATATCCCCTTCCTTCATTGCTGGGCAGGATGCCGTCACTGATGAGAAAGGTGACGGCGCGGGCGTGATCGGCAATCACCCTGATAGAGACATCGACATCGTCGTTTTCGTGATAGGAAAGGCCTGTTATCTCTTCGATCTTTTCGATGATTTCCGCGAAGAGATCGGTATCGTAATTACTCTCCACGCCCTGAATGACCGCCGCCAGCCGTTCGAGGCCCATTCCCGTATCGATGTTCTTCCGGGGGAGCGGCGTGAGGTTACCCTGGGCGTCGCGGTCGAACTGGGTAAACACGAGGTTCCAGATTTCGAGAAAGCGGTCACATCCGCATTCCAGGTCGCATTCCGGACGCCCGCACCCGACACCGGGTCCCTGATCGTAGATGATTTCCGAGCAGGGACCGCAGGGACCCGTCTCGCCCATCGTCCAGAAATTGTCCTTCTCCCCCATGCGGACGATACGATCCGCCGGTATGCCCATCTTTTCGTGCCAGATGTCGAAGGCTTCGTCATCGTCTTTGTAAATCGTGATGATGAGTTTTTCCTTCGGCAGTCCGACCACCTCCGTCAGATAGAGCCATCCCCACTCAATGGCTTCCTCCTTGAAATAGTCCCCGAAGGAAAAGTTGCCGAGCATTTCAAAAAAGGTGTGATGACGGGCGGTGAAACCGACATTCTCCAGATCGTTATGCTTGCCACCGGCCCTGACGCATTTCTGCGACGTCGCCGCACGGGTATATCCCCGGTCTTCCTGACCCAGAAAGCAGTTCTTGAACTGCACCATACCCGCATTGGTAAAGAGCAGGGTCGGGTCTTCCTTGGGAAGAAGCGATGAACTCGGCACTATCGCGTGTCCCTGTTTTCTGAAGAACTCTAAAAAACTTTCTCGTATCTCACTGCCTGTCATTCAGGTATTCCTCCTTCAATTGTCGGATGACATCGTAAATACTGTCCGTCCTGAAGCCTCGTCCCTTCAGAGACGATACGAGGCGTCGCACATCCGCGTCCGATATTTCCTTTTTTTCTTCATCACTCTTTTTGCGCGCCCTCAGGCGCTTTTCCACGAGCCTTTCCACTGCTTCCTTTTCGCTCAATTCCCGCCGGATATCGCTGAGCGCCGCCTCCGCTGATTCCCGATCGATACCCTTCGCGCCGAGACTCATGACGATTTTGTGGTCTCCCCACAACTTCGTCACGGCACAGCTCCGGGCCCATTCACGGGAAAAACGGTGGTCGTCGAGGTAACGCATGTCCGTCAGGCGTTTCAGCGTTTCACTGACGATATCATCGTCAAAGCCCATTCCCCGCAGTCGCGACTGCATCTCCGTCACGCTTCGTCCCCTCACCAGGAGCAAGCGCACGGCACGGCGAAACGCCTTTTCCAGACGGGGATCATCCGTCATTCCGCAACGGCCTCATCTGATTCCTTGCGCTTCAGGTTGAATTTCTCCAGAACGGCGGTTTCAATTGCGGACAATACCGCGGGATTTTCATCCAGATAGATTTTGGTGTTCTCACGGCCCTGGCCGATGCGTTCACCGTTGTATGAATACCAGGACCCTGATTTTTCCACGATATCCTGCGCGGCGGCGATATCGAGGATGTCACCTGTCCGCGATATTCCGGTACCGAAAACAATATCGAACTCCGCCTCCCGGAAAGGCGGTGCAAGCTTGTTTTTGACCACCTTGACCCGTGTCCGGTGGCCTATCACATCCTGTCCCTGCTTGATCGACGCGATCTTTCGGATATCAAGGCGAATCGTGGCGTAGAACTTCAGCGCATTGCCACCCGTCGTTGTTTCGGGGTTGCCGAAGAATGTGCCGATCTTCATACGCAACTGGTTGATAAAAATAACCGTGGTTTTCGACCGGCTGATACTGCCCGTCAGTTTCCTGAGCGCCTGAGACATGAGACGCGCCTGCAGTCCCATCTGCGCGTCCCCCATGTCACCCTCGAGTTCGGACTTGGGGACCAGGGCGGCAACGGAATCGACAACGAGAATATCCAGGGCGCCGCTCCGAACGAGCACCTCGGCGATTTCCAGGGCCTGTTCGCCCGTATCGGGCTGTGATATGAGAAGGTCGTCGGTGTTGACGCCGATCTGACGCGCGTAGGAGACATCCAGTGCGTGTTCCGCATCGATAAAGCCGGCAAGTCCATTCATCTTTTGAGCTTCGGAAACGAGATGGAGGGCCAGTGTCGTTTTCCCTCCCGATTCGGGTCCGTATATTTCAACGACACGACCGCGCGGAATACCTCCTATTCCCAAGGCTATATCGAGGCTGACGGAACCCGATGGGATGACAGCAACGTCTTTGACGACATCATCTCCGCCGAGCCGCATGATCGCTCCCTTGCCGAACTGACGCTCGATCTGTGAAATGGCAAGTTCCACCGCACGATTCTTATCTGTATCTGATGCCATTGTCTATTCTCCCTTCATATATTTTCTTCACATGCCCTTCACTGCCCCCGCATTGCGTCGAAACATCGATTAACGACAACGGACGGACAACAGAAAGAATACAATCGATTCTTCCCGTCTTTCCGGAACAGGTACGCACACTGTAAAGGGCATTTCTACCTGTTAAACGGAAAATACGCAAGCTCTCTGTACACCGCCCCATCGGATTTCAGGATACTCTGGAAAAAGGTGACACCCTCCGCCACAAAGGACCCTGCCTCGAACACGTCTGAGCTTCTCTGTACTTTTTCCAGACCGGTAATCATACCGGGCCCCGACCGGGTCCGGCCGATGGTCAGGTGTGGGCGGAACGATCGCTTTTCCCTGGCAACGCCAAAGGACTCGGCGAAACCTTCTATGGCGGACTGGAGAACGGCAAGCCTATCTATGTCACCGCGGACCCCCAGCCATACTACACGCGCCCTGTCCGCGCGGGGGAACCCCCCAATGCCTCCGACGGAAAATGACAGGGGCTCTTCTCTTCGCATCACCTCCGTCATCCCTTCACTCATCGGTTCAATGATGCTCTGTTCCACATCACCGAGAAATTTGAGTGTCATATGGATATTTTCGGGCCGCACCCATCGCACCTGTTCGAGACGCGGTTTTATTCGTCCCTGAATGAGACGGATCCCCTCCTTCACTTCTTCCGGGAGGTCAATGGCAATGAAAGACCGGATTGTTTTTCCGTCAGCTGCCATGCCGTTCACCCTCGACACACGAGCGAATCATCTCCAGCGCCCACCGGGTGCTGAGTTCCTTGATGCGCCGCCGTCCACCGCCGAATGAGAATTTGCGGCAGGTGGTGTGCACGCCGTCGGCCACGGCGATATAGACTGTGCCCACCGGTTTTTCCTTCGTCCCTCCCGACGGTCCCGCGATGCCCGTTGTCGCGCATCCGATGTCCGTCCGCGCCGCCGCCCGGACACCCTCGGCCATGGCACGGGCCGTTTCTTCACTGACCGCACCCGCGGCGGCAATCACCTCTTCCGGCACGCCGAGAAGCTCGACTTTGGAGACATTAGTGTACGTAACGTACCCCCTCTCAAAATACGCGGAACTTCCCGGCACGTCCGTCAACCGGTCGCCAATCATGCCCCCGGTGCAGGATTCCGCAACGGCGATGGTCATTTCCCGCGCGCGGAGGGCGGCGGCAATGATCTCTTCGATGGTGTCGTCGTCGTACCCGTACACATAGTCACCCAACCTGTTACGAATCATGGACGTCACGTCGTTTAAAAGTCCGTCGGAGATCTCCCCGCTCTCGTCCCGGACGGTGATGCGCAGGTGGATCTCGGGAAACTGCGGATATGAACCGATGGAAACGCGCGCGGAGGGCAGTGTCACCGCTCTCACGATCTCATCGATCTGGGCCTCCGTACGCCCGAAGAGCTTCACTGTCCGCACTGCTGTTTCCCTCTTGCCGTCCCCCGCCAGGGACCGCAGGAGCGGCATAACGGACAGAGGCATCATTTCTCTGACTTCACGGGGGACACCGGGAAGAGCGATGATGCCCGATGACCCATGGGGCAGGTAAAAGCCCTGCGCCGTCCCCGCGGGGTTCTTCACGATTGTCGCTCCCCGGGGAAAGTATGCCTGCTTTTCGTTGTTTTCCGTCCACTTCAGGCCATAGGATCGAAACCGTTCCTTCAACCGATCACGGATGCTCTCATCAATGACGAGGTTCTTTTTGACGGCCCGGGCGATCGCCTCGCGCGTTCTGTCATCCGCCGTCGGTCCCAGACCTCCCGTGACTATCACAATTCGTGAGCGGTCCGTCAAATAGGCAAGGGCATCGACAATCGCTGTCTCATCGTCTCCGACGGCCATCCGGGCGCACACGGTCCATCCTTCCCGATACAGCTCTACCGTGATAAACGGTCCGTTTGTGTCAACAGTCGCACCGCTCGTCAATTCATCCCCTACCGTTACAATGCCGATTTTCATGTGACCTTCCTAGATCGTCCAATACCATATGATACCGTGCAGGACGATGTTCGCGTACACCGCAGCGGCGACATCGTCCCCGACGATATCGTATCCCACGGGCAGCGCCGTTTCCATGTACCTCACGGGAAAGGGTTTGACGATATCGAAAAACCGAAAGAGGACAAAACCGAGACCGATATGGACTGGCGTCGGGGTAACGAGAAACATGGTGCAGACAAACCCCACGATTTCATCGATCACCACGCAGGGTGGGTCCGCCGTTCCGTAGATACGCGCCGCGTCACGGGAGACCACGACGGCAAGGAAAAACAGCGCGGCGGCGGACAGAAGATAGATGGGCCAGGAAAACACGGAAAAAACGAGACAGACGGGGATGCCGACGATGGTCCCCGCCGTCCCGGGCATACCCGGGAAATAACCCGTCCCCAGACCAGTCGCCGTTATCTTCACAAACTGCTCGTACATATCACGCCACGTACCGCCGGAGCGCATATCTGTCCGCCTTTCATAACCAGGAGGGCCTTATAATCCTGTAACAAATCGTCACATCACCAACACTGCGTCAATTGATCCCTTATAATATACAAACCGGCGAATGTAAAGCGTTGTGAACGATAATTACCGCCGTAACACTGCGTAAAATAAACATATTCATCATAACACATTGACGGTGACACCACCGGACACCGTGCTGTTTCCGCACACGCGTGGATACAACAACGGTCACTCACGCCGGGACACAAAAAACTTGAAATAGAACGATCGTTCTACTATACTGTCGCCATGGAAAAGAAACGGACCGTACGCAGTGTCGAACATTGTATACGCGGCTTCGTGACGCATAACAGGCGGATGCCGACGTACGCCGAGATGATGACGCTCCTCGGCGTCCGCTCGAAGAGTGTCGTCCACTTCTGGATGCGAAAGCTCATCGACAACGGTATCCTCAAAAAGGATGGGAAGGGCTTCCTGCGTCCGGCGAAACAGGGATTCTCTCTGCCTGTTGTGGGGGAAATCCGCGCCGGATTCCCCTCCCCGGCGGAGGAAGAATTGCGTGACCTTTTGTCATTGGATGAATATCTCGTAACACGTCCCGAATCCTCCTTTCTTCTCAGGGTCACCGGCGACTCCATGACCGGTGAAGGCATCAAACCTGGAGATCTCGTCGTCGTCGAGCGGGGCAGAGAACCCCGGAACGGGGATGTGATCGTCGCGGAAGTCGACGGAGAGTGGACGATGAAATACTTTACGCGCACGGGACGTTCCGTTGTTCTCACATCGGCAAACCCCGATTATCCCCCGATCGTTCCGAAAGAGGCACTGCATATCGGCGGGGTGATAACGGCGGTTATTCGAAAATACCACCGGTAGTCCTGTTTACCTGTTCTATTGACGATCCCTGCCGCACGTAATGCAGTGACAGGCATTTCCCCTCCGTGGTCTCCACGCCCGACGGCAGGGTGTTCCGTTCGTTTCCGGTAACGATTATGTATGACGACATCTTCTCCCTTCAGTCCTGGCCGCGCGCCGTATTACACATCGACGGGGACGCCTTCTTCACATCTTGTGAAGAGGCGATTCATCCCCACCTCAAAGGGAAACCCCTGATCACGGGAGGGGAGCGGGGTA